>Ga0315902_10001272_pt1 | contig 40668 bp, 38 predicted proteins | sample LakEriMetagenome_9_FD_203523 | JGI IMG/M metagenome (GOLD analysis project Ga0315902, IMG submission 203523) | Freshwater fungal communities from buoy surface, Lake Erie, Ohio, United States - Buoy 12 MA117 | ecosystem: Environmental > Aquatic > Freshwater > Lake > Lake biofilm | place: USA...
TTTGTAAAGAATGTCGAGCGTCTCGCGATTGTAGCGTTTGCCCTTGCAGGTGTCGCAGGTGACATAGACGTCCGGCAGAAAGTGCATCTCGATCTTGATGACGCCGTCGCCCTGGCAGGCTTCGCAGCGACCGCCTTTGACGTTGAACGAGAAGCGGCCGGGGCCATAGCCGCGCGCTTTCGATTCCGGGAGCCCCGCAAACCAATCACGGATCGGCGTGAACGCGCCAGTGTACGTCGCCGGGTTCGAACGCGGTGTGCGGCCGATCGGGCTTTGGTCGATGTCGATGATCTTATCGATGTGCTCGAGGCCGAGGATTGAATCGTGTTCGGCTGGCACATCGCCCGCGCCGTGCCATTGTCGCGCGACGGCTTTGTAAAGTGTCTCAACCACAAGCGTAGATTTGCCGCCGCCGCTGACGCCGGTAACGCAGGTGAAGACGCCAAGCGGAATTTCTGCGTCGACGTTCTGCAGATTGTTGCCGCGCGCGCCTTTGATGCTGATCTTGCGCTTCTTGTCGGTCCAGCGGCGTTTTTCCGGGATCGCGATTTCGCGAGCGCCGGTGAGATAGGCCCCGGTGATCGAATCTTTGTTCTTCTGAATTTGCTCGGGCGTGCCTTCTGCGATGATGCGTCCGCCATGAATCCCAGCGGCCGGCCCCATGTCGATGACGTGATCGGCGGTGAGGATGGCCTCTTCGTCGTGCTCAACCACGAGCACCGAATTGCCGAGATCGCGCAGGCGACGCAGCGTTTCGAGCAGCCGCGTGTTGTCACGCTGGTGCAGGCCGATCGACGGCTCGTCCAGCACGTAGAGCACGCCGGTGAGACCAGAGCCGATCTGCGACGCCAAGCGAATACGCTGGCTTTCACCACCGGAGAGCGTGCCTGACGCGCGGCCGAGCGAGAGATAATCGAGGCCGACGTCCACGAGGAAGCGGAGCCGGTCGTTGATCTCTTTGAGGATACGGACGGCGATTTCTTTTTGCTTCGGATTGAGCTGGTCGTTCAGCGCGCCGAACCAATCGCGTGCTTGTCGGATTGAGAAATTCGAGGAATCCGAGATGTCGAGCATCGCGACTTTCACTGCGAGCGCTTCTGGCTTTAGACGCTTGCCGTGGCAGGTTGGGCAAGGCGCTTCCGATTGGTAGCGCTCCAAATCCTCGCGCACCCAGGTTGAATCCGTTTCCTTCCAGCGGCGTTCCAAATTCGGCAGCACGCCTTCAAAATTCTTCGTCGTCTCGTAGCGACGCACGCCGTCGTCATAGACGAATTTGATCGGCTCCTTCGTGCCCTTGAGGATCGCGTCCTTCAACGCCTGCGGCAGCTCGCGCCAGGCGGTGCTGCTCTTGGCTTTGAAATGCTTGGCCAGGGCTTCAAGCGTTTGCGCATAGAGCGGCGACGGGCCCTTGGCCCAGGGCGCCACCGCGCCATCCTTTAGACCCTTATCGTGATCCGGTATCACCAATTCGGCGTCGAACTTGAGCTGTACACCCAAGCCGTCGCACGCAGGACACGCGCCGGCGGGATTGTTGAACGAAAAGAGGCGCGGTTCGATTTCCGGGATGGTGAAGCCGGAAACGGGGCAGGCAAATTTTTGGCTGAAGATCAGCCGCTCGGGCTGCGCCGCCTTGTTCTTCAGCGTCGCCTTGCCGGTCGCGTCTTCGTTCTTGCTGACGACTTCCGCGAAAGCGATGCCTTCGGCGAGCTTCAATGCTTGCTCAAGCGAATCCGCGAGCCGCGTTTCGATGTCGGCTTTCACCGCGATGCGATCCACGACGATGTCGATGTCGTGCTTAAATTTTTTATCGAGCGTCGGCGGCTCGGAGAGTTCGTAGAACTCGCCGTCGATCTTGGCGCGCTGGTAGCCCTTCTTCAGGTACTCAGCCATTTCCTTTTTGTATTCGCCTTTGCGGTCGCGCACGACCGGCGCCAGCAAATACAAACGCGTGCCTTCCGGCAGCGCCATGATCCGATCGACCATTTCGCTGACCTGCATCGCCGCGATCGGTTGCCCCGTCGCTGGCGAGTACGGAATGCCCACGCGCGCCCAGAGCAGGCGCATGTAATCGTAAATCTCAGTGACCGTGCCGACGGTCGAGCGCGGATTGCGCGAGGTCGTCTTCTGCTCAATCGAAATCGCTGGCGACAGGCCTTCGATCGAATCTACGTCTGGCTTTTGCATTAACTCCAGGAACTGACGCGCGTACGCCGACAGCGATTCCACGTAACGCCGCTGGCCTTCGGCGTAGATTGTATCGAACGCCAGCGAAGACTTGCCGCTGCCGCTCAAGCCGGTGATCACCACCAATTCATTGCGCGGAATATCGACGTTCACGCTCTTGAGATTGTGCTCGCGCGCGCCACGGACGCGGATGTGTGTCAGTGCGTCTCTCATGGCGCGAGACCGTAGCCGAACGCTGTCATCGAAATTCCGGGTTGGTAATGTTGGTTGAAAATGTAAGCGCGTTCTCCGTCTCGACGCGCGCCGAGGGCGTAGAACACTGGGAAGAAGTGCTCCCAATCGGGCGCTGCTTCGCGCGCGTCAGGGCGGCGCGTGTAGTTCAGCACCGCTGCATCTTCTCCGATCTCGGCCGCGCGTGTGACAAATTCATCGAAGTTCTCCACCCAGGGCGCCAGCTCGCGCGTGCGGAAGAAGGCTGGCAGATTGTGTACGATATTGCCGAGGCCAAGGATCAGCACGTTCTCATCGCGTAGCGGCGCCAGCGCCTTGGCGATCTCGTAATGCTGCGCTGCGCCTCGCTGCGCATCCAGGCTGACTTGCACGATCGGCACGTCGGCGCGCGGGTACATATGCACGAGCACGCTCCAAGCGCCGTGGTCCAATCCCCAGCTATCGTCGAGCTGAGCGCCAAAAGGTGTCAGCAGCCGCGTGATCTTGGACGCGAGTGCTGGATCGCCGGGGGCGGGATATTGGACGTCGAAGAGGGCCTGCGGAAAGCTGCGGCCAAAATCGTGGATCGTCGCAGGCCGGGCGTTCGACATCACCCGTACGCCCTCCGTCACCCAATGCGCCGAGATGGCGACGATCGCGCGTGGCGTCGCGAAACTTGCGGCCACGTCAGCCCAGCCCCGCGCGGAGGGGGTGTCTTCGATCGCGTTCATCGGCGAGCCGTGGCCGACGAAAAGGGCGGGCGCTGTGGTCGTCATGGGTCTTTCTTGGGATCCGCCAGGACCCCGGCGGACACCATATTTAGTAGCTAGAGTCGCACAGGCATCAAGAACAAAGATGGAACAACAGTCGCGGCCACACGCGTGTGCCCGGTTTGTGGGCCGCTTCGTTCCGGGATCGCCCAATTCGCTCCACCGGTTCGGACGGTTAATGAGTCTTTACCAATGGCGCGAGTCGGCTTATAGAACATAGCGAGAACATCAGCTCGGTTTGCGCCGGCGGGTGCCTCACCATCGAGTAAGCGAAGGAAACAGGAGGTCGGCGATGGCTGGCAGCGTGAATAAGGTGATTTTGATCGGCAACCTGGGCAAGGACCCTGAAGTGCGCCGTCTCAATTCGGGCGAGCCGGTTGTGAACCTGCGCATCGCGACGACGGAAAGCTGGCGCGACAAGCAATCGGGCGAGCGCAAGGAAAAGACCGAGTGGCACTCGGTTGTCATTTTCAACGAGAACATTGCCAAGGTGGCGGAGCAATATCTGAAGAAGGGCTCGTCGGTTTACGTCGAAGGCCAGCTGCAGACCCGCAAATGGACCGACCAGCAGGGCGTTGAAAAGTACACCACAGAGATCGTGCTACAGAAATTCCGCGGCGAGCTCACCATGCTCGGCGGCAAGGGCGATGGCGGCGGCCGTTCCTATGACGACGATGCTGGCGGCGGCTCATTCAGCAGCAAAGCCGGCGCCAAGCGCGTCAGCGACGGCCCGCGCGAGAGCTTCAACCAGGATCTCGACGACGAAATTCCGTTCTGATCCGCAGTTGACCTAGCACGATTGTATTGGGCGCTTCGCAAGAAGCGCCCATATTCTTTTAATGATCCCGTTTTCCGTTCTCGATTTGGCGCCCATCGTGGAGGGCGCTGACGTGGCGCAGGCGCTGCGCAATAGTCGTGAGCTCGCGCAAGCGGCGGAGCGATTTGGCTATAAGCGCTTCTGGCTGGCCGAGCATCACAACATGCCAGGCATCGCCAGCGCGGCAACGGCGCTGACGATTGCCAACGCGGCGGCGGCGACCAGCACGATCCGCGTCGGCGCCGGTGGCGTCATGCTGCCCAATCACGCGCCGATGATTATCGCTGAGCAATTCGGCACGCTCGAAGCGCTCTATCCTGGGCGTATCGATTTGGGGCTGGGGCGCGCTCCGGGCGGCGATCAAATCACGGCGCGCGCGCTGCGCCGCACTTTGGTCGGCGGCGAAGATCGCTTTCCACAAGACGTGCTCGAATTGCAGGCGTTACTTGGGCCGAGTGAACTCGGCCAAGCTTTGCGCGCTGTGCCCGGTGAAAATACAAACGTGCCGCTTTGGATACTTGGCTCATCAACGTACGGCGCGCAGCTTGCGGCGTTGCTGGGTCTGCCGTTCGCGTTCGCCTCGCATTTCGCGCCGGCGCAGATGATGGAAGCGGTCGCGATCTATCGCGCACGTTTCAAACCGTCCGGCGGCCTGAAAGAGCCTTACGTTATGCTCGGCTTTAACATCTTCGCTGCGCCAACCGACGAGGAGGGCCGCTTGCTTTCGACATCGCTGATGCAGGCGTTCGCGAGCCTGCGTCGTGGCGAGCCAAAGAAGTTGCAACCGCCTGATCCAGATTTCGAAAGTCATCTCAGCGTGCCCGAACGTGCAGCACTAGAATCCGTACTCGCATGCTCAGCTATCGGTTCGCCGCGCACGGTGAAGCGCAGCATCGAGGCCTTCATCCGCCGCACAGGCGCGGACGAACTTATCCTTGCGTCGCATATCTACGATCATCCCGCACGTATCCGCGCTTACGAGATCGCAGCGCAAGTGCGCGATGAATTGGCGGCTGAGGCTTAAGGCGCGAGCACGTCGACATTGGCGAGCGTGCCGTCGGAGCTCACATTGCGCGCCCCGCCCAGCATATAGATTGCGCTATCTACGGTGACGAAGCCGTGGCCGTGACGCGGGGTGGGCATGATGTAAGCCTGCGTCCACGCGCCATTCGCATCGTATTTCCAGAGGTTCCCACCAACCGAGGGCGGATTGAAAATCTCGCCGCCGCCGACGAAAATTTCGCCGCCGAGTTCGGCGGCGGCCAGGCCGCCGCGCGGCTCAGGGTACGGCGCGCCGACGCTCCAGCTGTCTGTCTCGGGATTATAGATGTCATGCGCAGGTGATTGCCCGCCAATGACATTACGGCCCGAGATCACATGGATGGCGCCATGGCGAACCGCGCCTGCCGCGGAATTGCGCGGCGTTGGCAAGGGTGCAGCGCGCCGCCAAGCGCTCGCGTCCGCTTCAAGCACAAAATGATCCCCGACATCGTCGTGATCTTGCCAATTGGAATTGTCGCTGCCCTTCGGCGAGCGGCCGCCGATCAGATGGATGCGCCCATTCTCGCCGATCGGCACGGCTTCGCCGATTGGTTTTGGCAAATTTGGGCCGGGGACCCAACGATCAGCTTCGAGCTTCAAGACGCGCGGCGTGCAGATCCAACGCGTGCGTGAATCGCCACCGAGAAAACCGCCGATCGCATAAAGCTCGTCGTTCAAGCATGCGAGGTGAACGTGATGCGCGGGTGTCGGCAGCGCAGGGCCGTCGCGCCAGGCGCCCGTCTCGGGATTGAGAATGATCACGCGTTCGGTCGCGCCGCGCGCCAAAGGTGAAAGACCGCCAGCAATCCAAATCTCGGCGCGATGGAGCACAGGATAAATCTCTTGTATCGCGTAAGGCGCAGGCACAGCGAGACGCCATGTCGGCGTCGGCGGCGGGGCCGCTTGTGGGTCTTGCTGGCACGCGGTGAGAAAAACCGGTGACGCCGCGAGGGAGACGGCGAACGCGCGTCGGTTGATCATGACTGGCTATGTAGGCCCTCTCAACGCAAGAGTCTGCGCTGATTGTCGCGAAAACCCTGCGCTTGCGCGTCGCACGTTACCGGCGTAGCGAGCGCGCGTGACAACGCCTTCGCGCGCCCTTGCGCCGCTCGATTTCCTGCAGCTCATCTCGATCGCGCTCATCTGGGGTGTGAATAACATCCTTGCCAAAATCGCCATCGACGCTTTGCCGCCGATGATGATGGCGGGGCTGCGCTTTACCATTGTGTTGGTCTTGCTTGCGGTTTGGCTGAAGCGGCCGCCCAAGGAACAATGGCCGCTGTTCTTCGCCATGCTCGTGTTCATCGGCCCACTTCACTTTGCGATTCAATCGATTGGCCTGAAACTGGCGACAGAAATGCCGCCCATGATCGTGGCGATGCAGCTTTGGGCGCCCGCGTCGGTCATGTTCGCGGCGCTGCTGCTGGGGGAGCGGGTAAGCCCATTGCGATGGGCCGGCGTTCTGATCGCCTTTGTAGGCGCGGCCTCCATGACTTTTGATCCTGCGGTCTTTGCGCAAGGCGGCGCTTTGGCTTTGGTGGCGTTGGCGTCCGCGTTTTATGGCCTGGGCGCGGTTTTGGTGCGCAAACTGGGCGGCGGGCTCGACCCCTGGGCGACCCAAGCTTGGATCGCGCTCGTGGCGGCGCCTGTGCTCTTACTGGGTTCCGCCACGATGGAACGCGGCCATGTCGAAGCGGCCCAAGCCGCGCATTGGAGCGTCTGGGTGTTCATCGCCTTTGGCGCGATAGTGTCTTCGATCGTGGCCAACGCCTTCATGTTCAAATTGGTGCAGAAATACGAAGTCTCGCGCACGACGCCGTATCTCTTGCTGACGCCGGTGATTTCGTTCGCACTGGCCGTGCTCATCCTGCACGACACGATCACCTGGCGCATTCTCGCCGGCGCCGCCGTGACCATGAGCGGTGTGGCGTTGGTGGCGCTGGCCGAGCGGCGCTTTAAGGCACTTGCGTAAGCGCCGCGCAGGCGATGCGTGCGCCGGCCCCGCCGATCGGCTGGCTCGAATGATCGTCGGCCGCAGCATGGATCATGAGCGCGGTGCCGTCGTCGTCTAGGAGGGCTTCGCGGGCGGTATTGCGGGCCGTGGCGGGGACGCGCTCCGCGCCGAGTACCGTATAGGGCGAGAAGAATTCGGCAGCGAACGGCCCGGCGGGCGGGGCGAACAGGTTCGGCAGATCGCCAGCTTCAGGCCCGCGCGGGTTTCTCAAGCCGTGCTGCAGGCGCTCGCCCATGCCCAGATGCCCGCCCGAGGCCTGGAAGCCTGCGGCGAAATCCGAGCAATCGCCACGTGTGTGTAAGTGCAGACCGTGCCAGCCTGGGGGCAAGGCGCCGTTGGAAAACTCCAATCGAATCAACACGCCATACGGTGCATTGGTGAAAATGGCCTGGCCGATCGCGCGGCCGTCCTGCGCCACGATCCACGCATTGCGCGGCGGCGCGGGCGGGGCGTTGTCATCGCCGCCGCCAAAGCTGGCGCATGCGCCAAGTAGAGCTGCGAGAGCAAAAGCGGCGATGGAGCGCATGGAAGTGTCCTTGGTTTGCGGGGGGCTATTCACGATGTTAGTTTGCGCAGGATTCGAGAACAGGTTTCTTGGATTATTTTCCGTTGTTTTCCCTCGTTCAGATTAGACCGGCGATCCGTGTCAGACACGTCCGATCCCGCCGATACCGGCGGTCCATCTCTTCCCAAAGGCGTCTCCCTCATCACCATTGAGGATGAGCTGAAGCGTTCGTATCTCGATTACGCGATGAGCGTAATCGTATCGCGTGCGTTGCCAGACGCGCGCGACGGCTTAAAGCCGGTCCACCGCCGCATCCTTTACGCGATGGATGAGACCGGCAACACGCACGAGAAGGCGTATCGCAAGAGCGCGAAATCCGTCGGTGAAGTGATGGGTAATTATCACCCGCACGGCGACCAGGCGATCTACATGACGCTCGTGCGCTTGGCGCAGGATTTCTCGATGGGCCTCACGCTCATCGACGGCCAAGGCAATTTCGGTTCGATCGACGGCGATATGCCAGCTTCGATGCGTTACACCGAAGCGCGGCTTGCGAAATCAGCGCGCGCGCTACTCGATGACATCGACGAAGGCACCGTCGATTTTCAAGACAATTATGACGGGTCGGTGCAAGAGCCGACAGTTCTGCCGGCGCGGTTCCCGAACCTGCTCGTCAATGGCGGCGGCGGCATCGCTGTCGGCATGGCGACGAACATCCCGCCGCACAATTTGTCGGAAGTGATCGACGCCACGGTGGCGCTGATCAACAACCCGAACATTTCCGATCTCGATCTGCTCGACATCGTGCCCGGCCCAGATTTCCCGACGGGTGGTGAAGTCCTCGGTCGCGCCGGTGCGCGTATGGCGCTGATGACGGGCCGTGGCTCTGTCGCGATCCGCGCCAAGCACCACATCGAAACCATCCGTGGGCGCGAAGCGCTCGTGTTCACCGAGATTCCGTATCAGGTGAACAAGTCCGAGATGGTTGAGAAGATCGGCGAGCAGGTGCGCGAAAAGCGCGTCGAAGGCATTGCTGAAGTTCGCGATGAATCGAACCGCTTGGGTGTTCGTCTTGTCGTTGAACTGAAGCGCGATGCGGTCGCCGATGTCGTGTTGAACCAGCTCTACCGCTATTCCTCGCTGCAGACCTCGTTCGGCGTGAACATGCTCGCGCTGAACCAGGGCAAGCCTGAGCAAATGGGCTTGCGGAAGATCCTCGAAATCTTCCTCTCCTTCCGTGAGCAAGTCGTCACGCGTCGCACCAAGTTCCGCTTGGCCAAGGCGCGCAAGCGCGGTCACGAAACGGTGGGCTTGGCGATCGCTGTCGCCAACATCGATGACGTGATTAAGCTCATTCGCGAGAGCCCCGATCCGGGCGTGGCGCGCGAGCGCTTGATTGCGCGTGATTGGCCGGCGGGCGATATGATGCCGTTGATCGCTTTGATCGCGGACCCGCGTACAATTATCAGTGATGGCGACAAGATCAGGCTCTCAGATGAGCAAGCGCGCGCGATCCTTGCGCTCACTCTATCCCGTTTGACGGGCCTCGGCCGCGACGACATCGCCAAGGCCGCGAACGAGATCGCCGAAGAGATCAAGGAATTGCTCTCGATTCTCGGCTCGCGCGAACGCATCCTCGACATCATCCGTGGCGAACTCGCGGACGTGAAGGCCGCGTTCGGCGTGCCGCGCCGCACCCAATTCTCGGAAGCCGACGGCGACATCGACGATGAAGCGCTGATCCCGCGCGAAGAGATGGTCATCACCGTCACGCATGGCGGCTACGTGAAGCGCACGCCTTTGGCTGCTTATCGTACGCAACGTCGCGGCGGCAAAGGCCGCGCCGGCATGCAGATGAAGGACGAGGATTTCGTCACACGGGTGTTTGTGGCCTCCACGCACGCGCCGATCCTGTTCTTCTCGTCCTCGGGCATGGTTTACAAAATCAAGGCGTGGCGCATTCCGTCAGGCGATCCGCGCACTAAAGGCCGCGCGCTCGTCAACCTGCTGCCGCTCGGCCAAGGCGAAACCATCACGTCCGTTATGGCGTTGCCGGAAGACGAACGCGATTGGGATAAGCTCGACGTGATGTTCGCCACTCGGTCGGGCGGCGTGCGTCGCAACAAGCTCAGTGATTTCACGCAAGTGAACCGTAACGGCAAGATCGCCATGAAGCCCGACGAGGGCGATGGCATCATTGGCGTGCAAATCTCCACCGAAGACGATGATGTGCTGCTCACCACGGCGAACGCCATGTGCGTGCGTTTCCGCACCACGGACGTGCGCGTGTTCAAGGGCCGCGATTCCACCGGCGTGCGTGGCGTTGACCTAAAGGACGGCGACCACGTGATCGGCATGGCCGTGCTGCGCCATGTCGATGTGACAAGCAAAGAGGTTGGCGACTATTTCAAATGGGACGCGCAAGCGCGCGGCGATGTTGAGGTCGAGGTCGAAGAATCTGCGCCTGTTGAAGGCGAAGCGCCGACGCCGTTCGAACGCCTCGCTTGGCTGAAGACGCAGGAGCAATTCATCCTGACCGTCACCTCCAACGGCCTTGGCAAGCGCGCTTCCGCCTACGAATACCGTGTCACCAATCGGGGCGGCAAAGGCCTGATCGCGCACCGGATCACGGGAGACGCCAACTTGGTTGCCTCCTTCCCGGTAAAAGACGAGGAAGAATTGCTGCTCGTCACCGATAAGGGCCAGCTCATCCGCACCGGCATAGATCAAATCCGGATCGCCGGGCGGGCGACACAGGGCGTCATCCTGATTAATGTCGCCGATGACGAGCATCTGGTCGCGGCCGAACGCCTTGAGGCGCTGGGCGGCGAGACTGGCGAAGTGGTGGCCGAGGAGGGCGCTGAGTGACGAACAAGGTCCGCGTTGGGCTCTATCCGGGCACGTTTGATCCCGTGACCAACGGGCATGTGGATATCATCACCCGGGCTGCCAATCTCGTGGACCGCTTGGTTATTGGCGTTGCCATTAACAAGGACAAAGGCCCGCTCTTTACGCTGGAGGAGCGGGTGGCCATGGTCGAGGAGCAAATCGCCAAGATCAAAGGCGCCGCCGAGATCGTCGTTCAACCTTTCGACACATTGTTGATGAAGTTCGCCGAGAGCGTAGGGGCGCAAATCATCGTCCGGGGACTTCGAGCGGTCGCCGACTTCGAGTACGAATTCGCTATGGTTGGGATGAACCAAAAGCTTAATCCCGCTATCGAAACGGTTTTTCTCATGGCCGACCCGACGCATCAGGCGATTGCGTCCAGGCTGGTGAAAGAAATCGCGCGACTGCAAGGAAACGTCGCGCACTTCGTGCCTCAAGAAGTAGAAGGACGACTGAAGGCCAAATTCGGGGTGTCTTGATGCTGCGCGTAAGAGGAATTTTGGCCGGGGCCCTGCTGGCGCTGGGCCTGGTCGGTGGTTTTGACGTGGCCTCGGCGCAAACGCCGGACGCCCGCAATTGGCGCCAAGTCGATCTGGAGAACACGCTCTACATCGATACGGTCCATGGCCGCATCGTGGTGGAGCTTTATCCGGAAGTTGCCCCGCGCCACGTGGAGCGGATCAAGGCGCTGACGCGCGCTGGTTTTTACGACGGCATTCTTTTCCACCGCGTCATCGATGATTTTATGGCTCAAACCGGCGATCCGCTGGGTACCGGCGAAGGCGCCTCGAGTCTGCCGGATCTGCGGCCGGAATTCATGTTCCGCCGCGGGCCGGACATGCCTTTCGTGCAAGCAGCTGAACAAAGCCGCGCGCGCTTGGGCTTCTACAAGGCCTTGCCGATTGAGAGCCAACCGGATGCGCAAATGGCGGTGACCGCCGACGGCCGCGTCTCGGCCAACGCACTTCACTGCCAGGGCGTCGTCTCGATGGCGCGGGCTGAAGCTGAGAATTCGGCTAACAGCCAATTCTTCATCATGCGCCAGCCGAACACGGCGCTAGACAAGCGTTATACGATCTTCGGGCGCGTGGTCTGGGGCATGGATGCGGTGATGCACATCGCTGTCGGCAACCCGCCGCCGAACCCCGATCGCATGCTCGCTGTGCGCATCGCCGCCGATGTGGCGGAGAACGAGCGCGCGCCGCTTTATGTGCTACGCACCGATGGTCCGCAATTCCGTGATCTGATCGAGGAAACCCGTCGCGATCGCCGCGCCGATTTCTCGGTCTGTGACGTTCAAATTCCGACGCGCGTTCCGCGCGATGGCCAAAGAGAGAGAAGCTGGTGGTCGATAATTCCTTTCATACCCTGACGCTCGAGCTCGACACCGGCACGGTGACGATCAAGTTGCGCCCGGATCTTGCGCCCAACCACGTCCAGCGCATCGGCGAATTGGCGAACGAAGGCTATTACAACAACGTCCCGTTCCACCGCGTTATCCCGGGCTTCATGGCCCAAGGCGGCGACGGCAAGAATTTCAACGGCACCGGCGGCTCCTCAAAGCCGAACCTCGGCCAAGAATTCAACGCTGAGCCGCATGAGCGCGGCGTGTGCTCGATGGCGCGCACCAATGATCCGAACTCGGCCAACAGCCAGTTCTTCATTTGCCTGGACGCCGCACGCTTCCTTGACCGTCAGTACACGGTGTGGGGCCAAGTCACCGAGGGCATGGAGGCCGTCGACGCCCTTCCGAAAGGCGAGCCGCCGCGTACGCCTGGCAAGATCGTCAGCGCGCGGGCGGTGTGAGCTATCCTCCCCGCAGGCGGGGAGGTGGCGAGCGAAGCGAGCCGGAGGGGCGCGTGGTCCAGCATTGGGAATGCGCGCGCCTCAGTCATCGCGCTTCGTGCTTTGACAGCTCCCCCGCACGCGGGGGAGCATAATGCGCGTCGATCTGTTTGATTTTGATTTGCCTGAAGAGCTGATCGCACTTCGCCCGGCTCGGCCGCGCGACAGCGCGCGGCTGCTGCTGTTGCGCGACGACGGCATGATCGAGGATCGCTTCGTGCGCGATGCGCCGGCGTTGTTTCGCCGCGGTGATCTCCTGATCTTCAACGATACGCGCGTGATCCCGGCGGCGCTGAAGGCGGTGCGTTCGGCGCGCGATGCGCAATCGCGGGATGTCGCGGTCTCGCTCAATCTGATCGAGCGCGTTGATGGCGCAACTTGGCGCGCGCTCGCCAAGCCGGGTAAGCGATTGAAGGAAGGCGACGCGCTAAACTTTGACGCAGGGCTCACAGCGACGATCGCCACCAAGAGCGAGGAGGGCGATCTTACACTCCGCTTCGATCGCGCGGGCGCCGCGCTCGACGAGGCCATCGCGCAAATCGGCGCGCCGCCACTGCCGCCTTACATCGCCGCAAAGCGCACGCCGGACGAAGCGGATCGCGACGATTATCAGACCGTGTTCGCCGAGAAGGATGGCGCTGTCGCCGCGCCGACGGCTGGCCTTCACTTCACGGATGCGCTGTTAAAGCGCCTTGTCGCCGGCGGAGTCGAAAGCGCGCGTGTCACGCTGCACGTTGGCGCGGGCACGTTTCTGCCGGTGAAGGCCGAGGATACCGGAGCCCACGTGATGCACAGCGAGTGGCGTGAAATTTCGCAAGAGACCGCCGAGGCGATTAATCGCGCCAAAGCCGAAGGCCGCCGCGTCGTCGCGATTGGCACGACGGCGCTGCGCTCGCTGGAATCCGCTGCTGACGACAACGGGCAGATAAAAGCCCAAGCTGGCGGCACAGATATCTTCATCACACCCGGCTATCGTTTCCGTGTGGTTGACGGTCTTTGGACCAATTTCCACTTGCCGCGCTCGACGCTCTTCATGCTGGTCTCGGCTTTCGCGGGCCTGGAACAGATGCAAGAGGCGTATGCGCACGCCATCGCCAATAAATATCGCTTCTATTCTTATGGCGACGCCAGCTTGCTATGGCGGCCGCAATGAGCAGCTTCCCGTTTGAAATCCACGCCCGCGACGGCGCGGCCCGCACCGGCGTTCTGAGAACGACACGCGGCGACATCCGCACGCCCGCCTTTATGCCAGTAGGCACGGCGGGCACGGTGAAGGGGCTCACGGTCGATCAAGTCGCTGCGACCGGCGCCGATATCATCCTCGGCAACACCTATCACCTTATGCTCCGGCCCGGTGGCGAGCGCATGCACAAGCTCGGCGGCCTGCATCGCTTCATGCATTGGGACAAGCCAATCCTAACCGACAGCGGCGGCTATCAAGTCATGTCGCTCTCGCAGCTGCGCAAGCTCGACGCCAATGGCGTGACCTTCCGCAGCCATATAGACGGCGGCGAACATCGCTTGACGCCGGAGCGCGCGATGGAATTGCAAGCCGACCAGATTGGCGCCGACATCATCATGCAGCTGGACGAATGCCCGGCGCTGCCGGCGCCGCGCGAGACGGTCGAGAAAGCGATGCGGCTTTCGCTCGATTGGGCGGGCCGCTGCAAGCATGCGTTTGGCGCGCGCGAGGCGCAGAATTTATTCGCGATCGTGCAAGGCGGTGTCGATCCCGAATTGCGGCGCATTTCAGCAGAGGCGTTGGTTGGGGAAGGCTTCGACGGGTACGCGATTGGCGGTCTCGCAGTGGGTGAGGGCCACGAGGCGATGTTGGCGACGCTTGAGGTGACGACGCCATTCCTGCCGCAAGAGCGGCCACGTTATCTAATGGGTGTGGGCAAGCCGATGGATATCGTCGAAAGCGTCGCGCGCGGTGTCGATATGTTCGATTGTGTGCTGCCCACGCGCTCAGGCCGTCACGGCCAAGCTTGGCTCGATAGCGGCGCCATCAACATCACCAATGCGCGCTTCGCTGAAGACACAAGTCCGCTGGATGAAGGTATAGATTGCCCAGCAAGCCGCGATTATTCCAAGGCGTATTTGCACCACCTCTTCAAGGCTGGCGAATTGCTCGGCCAAGTGCTGCTGTCGTGGCACAACATCGCGTACTACCAATCGCTGATGCAGCGCCTACGCGACGCGATCGGCGCCGGTCAGCTCCAGGCTTTCCGTGATCGTTTCCGCGAAGGCCAGCGCGCCTAGTTGCGGTTGCGCGCCGGCTGCGCAGGCGGTGGTGGCGGAATGACGCTGGGACAGCCGAGCGACGCGCCATAGCCGCGCAAGAATGTGCGTCGTTGCTGGCCGTTCGCCACAGCCCGCAGCGCTTCGCGCTCGGCCCGGCTCGCGCCTGAGAGGCGGCGCACCCAGGAGCGGAAAGGGATGAGATCCTGCGCCGTGCCTTGCGCCGCCTCAATGGCTTGGTCCTCGACGAAATCGCCACTGCGATCCCAAATGTTGCGATCAGGACCCGGCTGATAGCTCTCCGGGCCAAGCACGGCGTCGAGATTGCCAATCTCACGCGCCACTGCTGCGCAATCCGTAAGCGTGGCGGTTGAGTAAGGATATTGCAGATTGCGCAGGATGAGAGGGACCTCCTGGCGCATCAAATTCACATCGCGGAGCGGCGTATAGGCGGCGTCGGTGATGCCGCGGCGCGTATCCGCCGTGCGGCCGGACGAGCAGGACGCCGCGCCAAGACTCAGCACCAAAACGGCCGCAAACGCGCCAAGACTCTTCGCCCGCATATTCCGCTCCATCCCTGCTGCGGCCAGCCTATACCGATCTCAGATGACAACGCCAATGCGGCGAGACATGGACGACGTGAAAGGCTAATTCCCGCCCATGTTTTTGCCTGTCGAGGAGGTTTTGCCGGACTTGTGCGCTGCTTTGGCCGCGCGCGGCGAGGCCGTACTCGTCGCGCCCCCGGGTGCGGGTAAGACAACGCGCGTGCCGCCGGCCTTGCTCGGCGAACCTTGGGCGCGAGCGGGAAAAATCATCCTGCTCTCACCGCGCCGGATCGCCGCGCGCGCTGCGGCGTCTCGGATGGCGGGCGAGCGCGGCGAACATGTGGGGGAAACCATCGGTTATCGCGTGCGCCTGGATTCGCGGATCGGGCCGAAGACGCGCATCGAAGTCGTTACGGAAGGCGTGTTCAGCCGGATGATCTTGGACGATCCTGAATTGAAGGGTGTCGCGGCGGTTCTGTTCGACGAATTCCATGAGCGCAGCGTGGAGGGCGATCTGGGCCTAGCGCTCGCTCGCGATGCGCAAAGCGCGCTGCGACCTGATCTGAAAATCGTGGTGATGTCGGCGACGCTCGACGCAGCGCGCATCGCGTCGCTCTTGGACGATGCGCCCGTGATCATCAGCGAAGGCCGCATGTTTCCGGTTTCGTATGTCTATCGTCCGCGCGACCGGCGTGGGCGGCTGGAGGAAGAGACCGCCCTCGCCGTGCGCGCCGCGCTTGCGGCGGAGCGTGGCAGCGCGCTTGTGTTTTTACCAGGCGTGCGCGAGATCGAACGGACCGCGGAGAATTTGCGCGCAAGCGTGAGCGATCCAAGCATCGACATTCGCCCACTCTACGGCGCCATGAGTCCAAGCGATCAGGACGCCGCTATATCGCCCGCGCCGCAAGGTCGGCGGAAGGTCGTGCTTGCAACATCGATCGCGGAAACCAGTTTGACGATCGATGGCGTGCGCATTGTTGTGGATGCGGGGTTGGCGCGCCGCCCGCGTTTTGAACCGGCTTTGGGCTTGTCGCGGTTGGAAACGGTGCGCGCGAGCCAAGCGGCGATCACGCAGCGCGCGGGTCGTGCGGGGCGCCTCGAGCCTGGCGTGTGCTGGCGCTTGTGGAGCGAAGGCGAAACGCGCGCGCTGCCGGAATTTGATCGGCCGGAAATGCTCGATGCCGATCTCTCTGGCTTGGCGCTTGATCTTGCGGCATGGGGCGTGAGCGATCCGGCGACACTGGCCTGGCTCGATCCGCCACCAAAGCCGGCTTGGTCGGAGGCTCTGGCGCTGCTGAAGCGTATTGGCGCGTTGGACGACGCCGGGCGATTAACTGAGCATGGTGGCGCGGTGGCGCGGCTGCCGCTGCCGCCGCGCTTGGCGCATATGGTAATAGATGCCGCGCGGAACGATGAAGGATTGCTAGCCGCGCGGATTGCGATGTTGCTTACCGAGCAAGGTTTGGGTGGCCGCAGCGCCGACCTGCGTGACCGTCTTCTTCGCTTCGGGAGCGAGCGCGGACAACGCGCGCACGCCGCGCGTGGCCTGGCTGATCGGATCGCGCGGCATGCGGGCGGCGTCCGTGACGACGTCGATGAAGAGCGTGCCGGCGCGGTGCTAGCGCTGGCCTATCCGGATCGTGTTGCGAAAGCCCGCGGGGGCGCTTTCACGATGGTCAATGGCCGCGCAGCGGCGATCGAGCCCGCGTCCCCCTTGGCGCGCGAGCCCTTCGTGGTGATCGCGGACATCTCGGGCGCGGCGGGTCGTGCGCAAATATTGCTCGGCGCGCCGATAGCGCTTGGGGATATCGAGGCGATGTTCGCAAAGGAGATCGAATCGGGCGCCTCCGCCAGCGTTGATCCTGCAACCGGGGCGGTGCGTGGCCGGCGTACGCGACGCCTGGGGCGCGTGGTGTTGTCCGAAGCGCCGTTGGAACGGTTGAGCGGCGAGGACTTGCAGCAAGCGTTGCTTGGCGCGGTGCGCGAAGAAGGCTTAACGCTGCTCGACTGGGATGATGCGGCGGTGCAGATGCGGGCGCGCGTGGCGTTCATGCATGGGCTGGATGCAGAGGCGTGGCCAGACTGGAGCGATGACGCGTTGATCGCGACGCTTGGGGATTGGTTGGCGCCAGTGTTGGTGAACCGATCGCGACTGAAGGATGTGAACGTCGCCGAGGCGCTTGCGAACGCGTTGCCATACGAGTTGCGCCGCAAGCTTGATGCGGACGCGCCAGCGCGGTTTGAAACGCCAGCCGGTTCTTCGCTACGTATTGATTATTCGGCGGATGGTGGCCCGGCGCTGGAGGTTCGTCTGCAAGAATTATTTGGGCAGGACAAGCATCCCAGCGTCGCGAGCGGGCGTGTACCCATGAGCTTGCGCCTGCTCTCGCCGGCGCATCGCCCGGTGCAGACGACGAAAGACTTGCCGGGCTTCTGGCGCGGCTCTTATGCGGCCGTGCGCAGCGAGATGCGCGGACGATACCCAAAGCATCCTTGGCCCGAAGATCCCTTGACCGCGCCGCCGACGCGCCGCGCCAAACCACGAGGCTCCTAATGTACCTCCCGACGATCGAAGACGTGAAAGCCGCCGCCGAGCGCATCAAAGGCATCGCCGTGCGCACGCCCCTGTTGCGCAACGACGTGCTTGATGCGCGATTGGGCGCGCAGGCGTTCGTCAAGGCGGAGTGCTTGCAGCGTGGCGGCGCCTTCAAAATGCGCGGCGCAGCGAACGCCATCTTGGCGCTCGCGCCTGAGGTGCGCGCGAAGGGCGTGATCGCATTTTCGTCTGGAAATCACGCAATCGCGGTGGCCACAGCGGCCAAGCATTTCGGCATCTCCGCCACCATCGTCATGCCGGCTGACGCGCCCAAGATTAAGCTGGAGACCACGCGTTCGCTCGGCGCCGAAGTCGTGACCTATGATCGTGTCGGCGAAAGCCGCGAGGAAATCGGCGCGCGTTTGCTGCGCGAGAAGGGCGGCAGTCTGATCAAGCCGTTTGACGATCCGTTGGTGATTGCAGGCCAAGGCACGGCAGGTTTGGAGATCGCTGAGGAGATCAGTCCAGACATCGTGTTCGTGCAGGCGTCCGGCGGCGGCTTGGCGGCTGGTGTCGCGCTCGCGTTGCCGAATGCGCGCGTGATCGCCGTGGAGCCCGAAGGTCATGATGACATCGCTCGAACTTTGGCGGCCGGATCAATTCAGACGAACCCGCCTGGCATCCGCTCAATCTGCGATGGCCTACTCACCGATCGTATGGGCGACATAACTTTTGAGATTGCACGCAAACGTTTCGAGTGCGTCGTGGTGGTGTCCAATGACGCCGCGCGCCGGGCGATGAAGTTTGCATTCATCAATTTGAAGATTGTGCTGGAGCCTTCCGGCGCTGCGGCGTTGGCGGCCGCATTGGAGGGCGGCGTCGATATCGCCGGCAAGACGGTCGCCATCATCGCCAGCGGCGGCAATGTGGACGCAGAGACCTTCGTGACGGCGCTCGCGGTTCAGTAGCGTCCGCGCTGCAGATCGCGTTCGAGCTGGATCTCGGTCGGGCGATCGGCGAGGCGATAGCGATAGACCTGAAGGTTCTCGGTCACGCGCTGCACGTAATTGCGCGTTTCCGAGAACGGGATGAGCTCGATCCAATCCACCACGTCCACCGATGGCGAGCGCGGATCGCCCCAATCGCTGATCCAATTCCGCGCGCTTTGCGAGCCTGCATTGTAGGACGCGATCGCCAGCACGTAGGAGCCGCCGAAATCGTCGATCAGATCGGCAAGGTGCGCTGAGCCCAGCGTGACATTGTATTCGGGGTTGCTGGTGAGCGCTGCGCGCTCAAACGTCATGCCTTCGCGCCGTGCCTGCATCTGTGCGGTGGACGGGATGAGCTGCATCAGGCCGCGCGCGTTGGCGCTCGAAATGGCGTTTGGATCGAACTCGCTCTCCTGGCGGATTATGGCATGCACCAAAGCTGGCTCGATACGGTTGCCCGCGCGTACGGCTGCCGGCAATTCGATCGTGGGGTAGGCGGCATTGGTGGCCACGACGTTGCGGAAGAGGCCTGCCTTGGCGCTGCGCAGCGCGGTGCGGTGATAATTCTGATCGCGCGCCATCGATGCGAGCAGCTCAAGCTCCATTGGATCGTCGAGCGTGTCGTCGAGATAGAACGCGATCGACTCGAAATCGCGCTGGGCGCCGACTTCTGACATAAGACGCAGCGCCTGCACCAATTCCCGGCTCTGGAAGCGATGGCGCGCGTCATTCGACACTTGCGCCGTCGCCGGCAGCGAAAGCATGGCGGTGCGATTGCCCCGCGTGGCGGCGAGCTGGCCGTAGAAGGTGAAGTTAAAGCGCGCGGCTTGCTCATAGAGCTGATCCGCTTGGCCGTTACGACCTAGTGCACGCGTCGCTTCGGCGCGCCAATAGAGCGCGCGTGATAGGCTGACCGGCGATGAGACGTTTTCGCTGAGATGCGAGAAATGCTCGAGCGCACGTTGCGGCTGGTCGAGGTAGCGCAGCGATAGCCAACCGGCGAGCCATTCGGCGTCGGCGAAAGATTCGCCCGAGGTTAGGCCGTGATTGGAAACGAGCTGATAGGCTTGGCGATAATTGCCAGCGCGCATGGCGCGCGGCACGTACAAGCGACGTTCGCGGAAGATGTCGCTGCGCGCGGCCAGCGGCGCTTGCCGCGGATCAATCTCCACCATCAGCGGCAGCGCTTCTTCGGGATTTCCGGTGCGGCGGCGATATTGCGCGCGGTCGTACATGAAGCCTGGATTGTCGACGCGTGACGCCGGCACAGCATCGACTGCAGCTTGTAACCCACGACGTTGGCGCGTTTGCAACGCGATGCGTGCATTGGCGACCGCGCGATCGGGGGACGGAATGCGCGGCATCAGCCGCTGCGCGGCGGTGCGTTGGTCGCGCCACAGCAGCGCATCGACGCGCGCGGCGTGATCTTCGGCGCTAAAAACGGTCGAGAACGCCGCCATTGCGCGATCCTCGGCGTTCGTACTGAGCACGTCCTCGCGCCATGACGCGCGGGCAATCTCATTGGCTTCGGATCGTTGACCAGCCTCTTGCAGCGCCAGCGCCAGGGCGACGCGGCCATCGCCCGTGGCCGGTCCGTTGTCGCTGCGCAGAAACGTGATGCGTTCGGAGGCGGAAAGCCGTGAATCCAGAATGGCCTGTTCGGCGCGCTGACGCATCGTCGTCCGACCTGGCCAGCCCTGAAGGTCGCTCAAGGCGCGCGAGAGGTCGTCAAAATAGAGCGGCGCGTCGGCGGAAGCGGCCCAGCGCCATTGCAGCATCCTGCGGACGAGCGGATCGGAGGCATTGTCGCGCAATTGAGCGAGCCCCACCCAATCACGCTGCTCGGCGGCGGCCAAGCCGTCGCGCAGGCGCATACGTTCGGCCGATTGGGGCAGTGCGGGCGGCGCGGCGTATGCGACGGCCTCGGCGGCTGAGGGGCCGGGCTGGGCTGTGGATTGGCCGGCATTGCCGGAGCCGAGCAGGGCGCTGCACGCCACCGCCGCCAAACCGACGCGGATCAGCTTCGCTGTGCCCATGTCATTGTCCCTCCGCACCATTCCGAAACAACGGCGCCCCAATCCCCAGAGCCAGCCGAGCACTATTTAACCTTGCCGAACACTGTGGCAGGAATCGCGCCAATGCCATCCCAACTAGAACGACGAATGATTCACGGCTCGATCCCAGCCCTCATTACGCCATTCCGAAACGGAATCGTAGATGAACAGGCGTTCCAGGCTCTTGTTGAGCGCCAAATTTCCGAGGGTTCCCATGGGCTTGTTCCCTGCGGCACCACGGGTGAGGCCTCGACGCTGAGCCTGGAAGAGCACGTGCGCGTGGTTGAGCTATGTGTGGAAGCGGCGGCGGGGCGCGTGCCGGTGATCGCGGGCGCGGGCTCCAACAATACCGCCCATTCGATCGAACTCGCCAAGCACGCAAAGCGCGTCGGCGCCGACGCTGTACTGGTGGTCGCGCCCTATTACAGCAAGCCAAGTCAGGACGGAATCTTCGCGCACTTCAAAGCGATCAATGACGCGGTCGATATTGCGATCGTCGCCTACAACGTGCCGTCGCGCACGGTCGTGGACATCAGCGTCGAGACGATGGGCAAGATCGCGGGCCTGAAGCACGGGCTGGGCGTGAAGGATGCGACCGGCGACATGACGCGGCTTGCGCGTCACCGCGCGTTGGCGGGCGACACGTTCATCCTGCTTTCAGGCGATGACCCAAGCGCGCTGGGCTTTAATGCGCATGGCGGCAAAGGCGTGATCTCGGTGACGGCGAACGTTGCGCCGAGGCTCTGCGCGCAGATACAAACCTTGTGCGCGCAGGGCGCGTTCGATTCAGCCCGTGCAATTGATGACACGCTGGCGCCGTTACATAAAGTGATGTTCGTTGAACCGTCGCCGGCGCCGGCCAAGTACGCGTGCGCTTTGCTCGGCCTGTGCACGGACGAAGTGCGGCTGCCAATCCTTGCGTTGACGGACGGCGCGAAGGCGCAAGTGCGCGCCGCCATGACGCAAGCGGGGCTGATTTAGTCATGGCCAAGAAGAAGGACGCCGACAATCGCAAGCTCGTCGCCGAGAACCGCCGCGCCCGCTTCGATTATCTGATCGAAGAGACGATGGAAGCCGGCATCCAATTGCTCGGCACTGAGGTCAAAGCGCTACGCGCTGGTCGCGCCAACATCGCTGAAAGTTATGCCGCGCCTGAGAAGGGCGAGCTCTGGCTGGTCAACGCGCACATTCCTGAATATGCGCCAGCCGCGCAATTCAATCATGAGCCACGCCGGCGCCGGAAGCTTCTGGTGAAGTCGCGCGAGTTGAAGAAGCTTGTGGGCGCCGTCGAGCGGGACGGGCGCACGATCGCCCCGCTCAAGCTCTATTTCAACGAGCGCGGCGTCGCTAAACTTGAGATTGCGCTCGCCAAGGGCAAGAAAGCCCATGACAAGCGTGAAGCGTCGAAAGATCGTGACTGGAAGCGCCAGCAGGCGCGATTGATACGGGACCGAGGCTGATGAAGCGGGCTTTGGCGGGGCTGTTTTTGTTGGGACTGGCCGCCTGCGGGCCAAGCGACCCTCTGGTCGTCGCCGAAGGGCGTTCAGCTTCGTGTCAGAGCAGCACGTTCCAAACCCAGCGTGTCAACGATTGCTCCGCCATCATAGCTGACCCCGCCAGTACGCCAGAGCAACGCGTGCAAGCTTTCATCAATCGCGGTGTTGAGCGGGCGCGCTTGGGCGAGCATGGCCGCGCGGTCGCCGATTTTGGCCGTGCGCTGCGCATCGATCCTGAGAACGCCAGCGCGTATTTGCAGCGCGGCATCGTGCATCAAGATCGTGGCGCGTTTGAAAGCGCGGTGGCGAGCTATGACGCGGCGCTCGATATCGAGCCATCGCTCGACATCGCTTGGCAGCGTCGTGAAGAGGCTATGGGCTACACGATCGAGCCGTGGCGTGGCGAGCTCAACATGCTGAACCAAGCGTTGCTGCGCGATCCTGGAAATGTCGAATTGCTCAACAATCGCTGCTGGGCGCGTGCAGTCAACGACGATGATCTCGATCTGGCGCTTGCCGATTGCAACGCCGCGCTTGCGCGCGAGCCGCGCTACAGCGCCGTGCTCGATAGCCGTGGCCTCGTTCACCTGAAGCGCGGCGACTACGCGCGTGCGCTGGCGGACTATGAAGCTGCGTTAGCGATTGAGCCGAACAACGGCCATTATCTCTACGGCCGCGGCCTCACGCATCGCGCGATGGGCAGCAAGGACTTAGCTGACGCCGATATACGCCAAGCCGAAACGGTGGAACCCGGCATCGGCGCGCAATACGCAACGTACAATTTGTCACTCTAACGTGAGCGCACGCAGCGCCTGATGCGCTTGGTGTGCGGCGAAGTTGAAATTGTCAGCGCGCCGGGAAAAGGCTCGACGTTCTCGCTCGTTTTGCCGCGCCAAGCCGAAGGCGCAGCCATCGCGCCGATCGCAATGGCGTCTTAAGCGAACGCCAGTTCCTTGGCGCGCGCCATTACGGTTTCGAACATCTCGGTGGTCAGCCGGCGGGTCTGCGTATTGTAGCGCGAGCAATGATAGCTTGAGACAAGCCAGGCGCCGCTGGGCAGCTCGAACTCAACGCCATGCGCGAACTTGGCCGCCGTCGGTTTCAGCCCATGTGCGCGCAGTACGCTTTCATGCGCGATCGAGCCCAGCGCCATGATCGCGCGTAGCTTCGGCAACGCTTCGGTGCGTGATGTGAGGAACGGACGGCACGTCGCAATCTCGGCCGGTGTCGGCTTGTTTTCCGGCGGCGCACAACGCACGCAATTGGTGATCATTGCGCCTTTGAGTTGGAGTCCGTCGTTCGGGTCGGCGCGAAACTCCCCTTCCGAGAGGTTCAACTTCTTTAGTGTGCCGTAGAGAAGCTCGCCGGCGTAATCGCCCGTGAAGGGCCGGCCTGTGCGATTGGCGCCGCCGCGGCCGGGTGCTAGGCCTACGATGAGCAAACGCGCATCGGGATCGCCAAATGAAGGCGCTGCGCCATTGAACCAAGTCGGTTCAGCGCGCGCGTTGGCTTGGCGGTAGGCAACGAGGCGCGGGCACAAAGGGCAATTGGACGGCGCTTCGGGTGGCGGCTCAGGTTTCGTCTTCGCTGGCATAATCGTGTCGGCCCTCAGAGCGCTCGCGTGGCGGGCGGCCAATAAGATTAGCCAGATCGACAAGATCAACAAAATTGTCTGCCGCGCGTCGCACGTCGTCAGAGGCCATCGGCGGATTTGACTTGATCGTGGAGACAACACTGACGCGCATGCCCCGCCGCTGCACGGCCTCGATCACAGCGCGGAAATCGCCGTCGCCCGAGAAGAGGAAGGCGTGGTCGATGAACGTCGTCGCCTGCATCAGATCGACAGCGATCTCCACGTCCATGTCGCCTTTGAAGCGGCGGCGGCCATTAGCGTCGGTGTATTCCTTGGCCGCCTTGGTCACGAGCGAATATCCATTGTAGTCGAGCCAATCGACCAGCGGGCGGATGGGTGAGAAATCCTGATCTTCGACGAGCGCGGTGTAATAATAGGCGCGCACCAAGCGACCGTGCTGCTTGAACTCGTCCAAGAGCTTGCGGTAATCGATGTCGAAGGTGAGACCCTTCGCCGCGGAATAGAGATTGGCGCCGTCGATGAAGAGCGCGACGCGTTCGTCGGGATGAATGAGGCGATCGAGCAAATTCATTCTTCCTCTTAGGTCCCAAAGCGCTCAGCGCGATTCAATAAACGGCTATGCACAACACGAACGCCTGGATCGCAATGGGAACCAACATGTCGTTTGATGGTGTGTCGGGCGCCGTTTTGCTCGCGCGTGCGCGTGATGCGTTGGTGTGTGAAGGTGTGAACGTGCTGCGCTGTTCCGGCGTGTGGCGCAGCAACGCCTGGCCAGCGGGAACCGATCAACCGGACTATTGCAACGCGGTGGTCGAAGCGGATGTGGGCGAGCGCGATCCGCGCGCGCTCTACGACGTGCTGGGCGCCATCGAACAGCGCTTTGGCCGTGAGCGCCGTGAGCGTTGGGGCGCGCGCACCCTTGATCTCGATATTGTGGCGATGGGCGTTCTGCTTGGCTCGTTTGACGGCATCAAGTTGCCACATCCGCGGATGACGGACCGTGCGTTCGTGCTGGCGCCGCTCGCAGAATTGGAGCCGGGTTGGCGCCACCCGGAACTCGGCCGGACCGCCGCCGAATTGCTTGGCGACCTGCCGCCGGGCGGGGGTTACCGCCGTATTAGTGATTTCCCTCCGGCGACAGGGTAGGGGAGGGCTTCCTTTTCGCACCTGCGGTGGCGCTTTGCATTGCGAAATACCTCGCGGGGCACTAGTTTATGTCCCCGATCCGTCCAATTGACCTAGAGGAAGCACGCCTTGGCCCGCGTAACCGTCGAAGATTGCGTCGATAAAATTCCGAACCGGTTCTCGCTGGTGCTCTTGTCGGCGCATCGCGCGCGCAACATTTCCTCGGGCGCCGAGCCGCTGGTCGATCGCGATCGCGATAAAGACCCGGTCGTGGCGCTGCGCGAAATCGCCGATTCCGCGATCAGCCCGGAAGAGCTGCGCGACAGCTACGTGAACCTCTATCAGGACGTCGCCCCGGCCGCGCAGGCCGAAGACGAGCAGGATCGCCTGGCGCTCGCGGCGCCGGTCGAGACCAGCGAAGAAGACGTGCTGCGCGCGCTACAACAAGAAGCCGAAGCGCAGCGCGACGAACGGTACTGAGCCGATGGCGGGCGGTGACGACGTTGTCGCCGCCAAAATCCCCGCCGGCTCTAAACCAGCTGGCGCGGGAGACGCTGCGCCACGCACCCGCTTTCTCCGCCAGTTCGAGCTGGTGGAGCGAATGCGTGAGTACGATCCCTCACTCGATGAAAGCTTGGTGAACCGCGCGTACGTGTACGCGACGGTCAAGCACGGCAGTCAGAAGCGGCACTCGGGCGACCCTTATTTCGCGCACCCGATTCAGGTCGCGGGCATTCTCACCGAATACAAACTGGATGCGGCCACGATTGTCGCCGGCCTGCTGCACGATACGATCGAAGACACCGACGCCACGCGCGAAGAGATCGAGGGCAGTTTCGGCGAGCAGATCGCCGATCTTGTCGAAGGCGTCACCAAGCTTTCGAAGCTCGAAATTCAGTCCGAAGAAAACAAGCAGGCGCAGAACCTGCAGAAATTTATCCTCGCGATGTCAAAGGACGTGCGCGTCCTGATCGTGAAACTGGCCGACCGGCTGCACAATATGCGCACGCTCAGCCACATCCCGAACCCGACCAAGCGCCGCCGCATCGCCACCGAGACGTTGGAGATCTACGCTCCCCTCGCGCGCCGCATCGGCATGGAGAAGATGGCGCGCGAACTGGAGAACCTCTCGTTTCACGAAGCGTTTCCGGAAGCTGAAGCGGCGATTAATGCGCGGCTTGAGCAGCTGCGTGTTGAACGTGGCGCCAACGTCGCCATTATCATCCAGACGATCATGGAGGTGTTCGAATTTTCGGGCATAGACGCGCGCGTCTATGGCCGCGAAAAGCAGGCCTATTCGATCTGGCGCAAGCTGCAGCGCAAGAGCGTCGAATTCTCCGACCTCGCCGACGTCTATGCGTTCCGCGTGATCGTCGCCAATGCGAACGATTGCTATCGCGCGTTGGGCTTGGTCCACCAGACGTGGCGCTGCGTGCCGGATAAGGTCGAGGATTACATCTCGAACCCGAAACCCAACGGCTATCGCTCGATCCACACCATCGTCATTGGCCCTGGCAATGTCCGCGTCGAAATTCAAATTCGCACCGACGATATGGATCAAATCGCCGAAAACGGCGTCGCCGCGCACTGGCGCTACAAGAACGAATCCTACGGCTTTGACGAAGAGACGGCGGCTTCCGTCGGTCTCGACGCGCGCGAAGCTACCCGCTCTCTGCTGGAAATTGCCGAGCATGGTGGCGACGCCAACGAATTCCTCGAGCACGCCAAGCTCGAAATGTACCAAGATCACGTCTTCGCGTTTTCGCCGAAGGGCGCATTGATCCCGTTGCCACAAGGGGCGACGCCGCTCGACTTCGCTTATGCTGTGCACTCCGGCATTGGAGACCGCACCACCGGCGCCAAGATCAATGGCGTTGAACGCCCGCTGCGTAGCTCGCTGCGCAATGGCGACGTGGTGGAAATCATCATCGGCGACAAAGTCGCGCCCGTGCCAGGTTTCGAAGCGCTCACCAAAACGGGCCGTGCGAAGTCGGCGCAGCGTCGCCTGGAGCGCCAAGCCAAGCGCGATGAATTCATCCGCCTCGGCCGTGATCTTGTTGCCCACGCACTGCATCGCTACGGCCACGAACTCGCCGACACCGCACTTCAGCAGGCGGCGGAGCGATTGGCCAAAGAGGATGAAGAAGACCTCTTCATCGCCGTGGGCGAAGGCACATTGAAAGCCAACGCCGTCGCCGTCGCCGCTTTCCCGGGCCTTGAGGAAAGGGTCCGCAAAGATTCCGGCCGCAAGCCGATGGAGGCGGAGAAAGCCAAGCTCTACGTCAAGGGCGGCGAACTCACACCGGGCGTGGCGCTGCACTTTGCGGACTGTTGCTCGCCCATTCCGGGCGACCGCATCATTGGCGTCCACATCCCAATCAAGGGCGTAATGATCCACACCATTGATTGCGAACAATTGGCCGCGCTTGAGGACGACAAGGACGTCACCTGGGTCGATCTGGCTTGGACGCCGACGGCGCTCAACCGAGCGCTGGCGACCAGCCGCGTGATGGTGACTGTGGAGAACAAGCGCGGCGTGCTGGCCGACCTTTGTCGCACCATCGCCGAAAACGAAGGCGACATCATCAATCTGCGGCTGGCTAAGCGAACCGCGGATTTCTTCGACATGCTGTTTGACATCGAGGTCGCCGACGCCAAGCACCTGACCAACATCCTGGCGGCGCTGCGCGCCATCCGGGCGGTGAAGGAAGCCGAGCGGGTGAAAGGCTGAGCGGCCACGTGACGCGGCGTTGGCGGAGGGCTATCTAGGCGGCCATGAATCAAGACCAAGTTCTCGACGAATTCCGCGCGGCCGGCGCCCTGCTTGAAGGGCATTTCATCTTGTCGTCGGGGCTCCACTCCCCCGTCTTCTTCCAGAAGAACGCGGTGTTTATGGACCCCGCGCGCACGGAGCGATTGTGCAAGGCGTTGGCCGAGAAAGCGCAAGCCGCGTTCGGCCGGATCGACGCAGTGGTGTCGCCAGCGGTAGGGGCGATCATTCCCGGCTATGAGACGGCGCGCCACCTTGGCGCGCGGGCGATGTTCGTGGAACGCGAGAAGGGCGAATTCCAATTGCGTCGCGGCTTTGAGATCAAGCAGGGCGAGCGCGTGCTGATGGTGGAGGACGTTGTCACCACTGGCCTCTCATCGCGCGAGTGCCTCGATGCTATTCGCGGCCATCCGGGCGAACTCGTCGGCGCCGCATGCCTGATCGATCGCTCGGGCGGCAAGGCGGACATTGGCGCAAAGCTTGTGTCTCTCGCGAGCGTCTCGGCGCCCGCTTATCCCGCCGATCAATTACCGCCTGAGCTTGCGGCGCTGCCAGCGATCAAGCCAGGATCCAGAGGTCTCGCCGCATGAGCACGCGCGTGCGGCTTGGCGTGAACATCGACCACGTCGCCACCATTCGTAACGCCCGCGGCGGCGCCGTACCCGATCCGGTGCGCGCCGCGATCATCGCCGAACAAGCGGGCGCGGACGGCATCACGCTGCACATTCGCGAAGATCGCCGCCATGTGCGCGAAGACGATCTCTTGCGCATGGTCGAGGCGGTGAAATTGCCAATCAATCTGGAAATGGCGTGCGCGGAAGAAATGCTCGCCATCGCCCTCAAAGTGAAGCCGCACGCCGTTTGCCTCGTACCGGAGCGACGTGAAGAGCGCACGACGGAAGGTGGGCTCGATGTCGCTGGCCTACACAATCACGTTGCGCCGTTCGTACGGCGCCTGCGTGAAGCGGGTGTGCGCGTCTCGCTCTTCATCGATCCGGATGTGCGCCAGATGCAGGCTGCGCAAAGCCTCGGCGCGCCTGTCGTGGAAATTCACACCGGCGCGTTTTGCGAAGCCGTCGCCGGAGGTGACGCGCAGCGCGCAGCGCGCGAACTCGCCGCCATCCGCGTCGCCGCCACGGATGGCGCCGCACGTGGTCTCGAAATCCACGCGGGCCACGGCATCACCTATGAGAGCGTCGCGCCGATCGCGGCGGCGCCCGAAATACGCGAGTTGAACATTGGCCATTTCATCGTCGGTGAGGCCATCTTCGTCGGCCTACCCAATGCCATCGCGGAGATGCGTCGCCACATCGATCTGGCCCGGGGCCGCGCATGATCCTCGGCATCGGCTCCGACATCATCGATATCCGCCGGATCGAGAAGACGCTGGAGCGTTTTGGCGATCGCTTCACGCATCGGGTCTATACGGAGAAGGAACGCGCCCGCGCCGAACGCCGCCCTGACCAGCGGGCCGCGACCTACGCCAAGCGCTTCGCCGCCAAGGAGGCGACCTCTAAAGCGCTGGGGACTGGTCTGAAACAGGGGGTGTTTTGGCGGGATATGGGGGTGTCGAACATGCCCAGTGGCCAGCCGACAATGCTCTTGACCCATGGGGCCGCCGCCCGGCTAGCGAAAATGACGCCACCGGGGCATACCGCCTACATCCATGTCACATTGACCGACGACTACCCGCTTGCTGTCAGTTTCGTCATTATTTCGGCCGAGTTGACCCCGACAGAGCCGGGGGTTGGCTCGTGAGGGACCTCCGCCCGGATGGGGAAAAGCTTGGCCGCACCAGGGCCCGGTGCGTCAGTGAAAAGACACTCGTTTCGTTGGGCGCCCGCTTGGGCGGCCGCCGAATGGGGTCACGAGTGAGAAACGCATGAGCATGTCGACGACGGGTAGTTCAGAGCCGGCGATGGCCATCTTCTGGGATAACGTGAAGACGATCCTCTACGCGCTTGCACTCGCGATGGTGCTGCGCTTCACGATCGCCCAGCCGTTCCGCATTCCGTCGGGCTCGATGCAGCCGACATTGGCTGTGGGCGATTATATCGTGGTGACCAAGTGGTCCTACGGCTACGGTCGCTTCTCGTTCGCGCCACTCGAAGGTCTGCTGCCGCACGGTCGCTTGTTTGGCAGCGCGCCAGATCGCGGCGACGTTGTTGTGTTTCGCCCAGTGCCGGAGCCCGATCGCGACTTCATCAAACGCGTGATCGGCCTTCCCGGCGACCGCATCCAGATGATCGACGGTGCGCTGCACATCAATGGCGAAGCGGTGCAGCGCGAATTGCTCGGCATGACCGACGAGTGTCCTGAATCGAATGGCATGGGTCGCCAGGTTGCATCGTATCGCGAGACGCTGCCGAACGGCGTGAGCTATCTAACATGCGATAAGATTGAGCGCAGCGAACTCGACAACACGCGCGTCTATGAAGTGCCGGAAGGCCATTATTTCATGATGGGCGATGATCGCGACAATTCCGCCGATAGCCGCGTGCCGTCAGTGGTGGGCTACGTGCCCTATGACAATCTTGTGGGGCCGGCGCAATTCGTTGTCGTGTCGTTTGACGAGACCACGTCGCTCTTCCGTCCGTGGACGCTGTTCACGGGCTTCCGCGGCGATCGCTTCTTGAAGGCGGTCGAATGAGCTTGCGGCCATGAGCGGGCGCGATCACGACGCCCGGCTTGCTGAGCTGGAACAACGTATCGGCTATGTGTTCAACGACCGCGCGCTTCTGCGCGAGGCCGTAACGCACGGCAGTGTCGATAGCGGCGCGAAGAAACGGCGCGATTACGATCGCCTCGAGTTTCTGGGCGATCGCGTGCTTGGTCTCATCGTGGCCGAGCGTTTGCTCGATGAACACAAGAACGAACAAGAAGGCCAGCTGGCGCCGCGGTACAATGTGTTGGTGAACAAGCACGCCTGCGCCCGCGCTGCGCGCGCGGCGGATCTGGGCGCTGCCCTCGTGCTCTCCCCTTCCGAGGAGGCGAGCGGCGGGCGCCAGAAGGAAGCGATCCTGGGCGACATCTGCGAATCCGTGATCGCGGCGCTCTATCTCGATAGCGGCTTCGAGACAGCGCGGGCGTTCGTCACAAAGTTCTGGGGCGACGCCTTCGAGGATGTAAAGAGCGCCCCGCGAGATGCCAAAACCGCGCTGCAGGAGTGGGCGGCGGCGCGGAAACGTGGTTTGAGCTATGTTATGATCAAGCAGACCGGCCCCGAGCACGCGCCGCATTTCATTATCGACGCGGTGGTGGACGGCTACCCGCCTGTGCGCGGCCAGGGCGGCTCCAAGCGTGACGCCCAGCGCGCGGCGGCGGCTGCGTTCTTGAAGGAGCGCGACGCGCATGGCTGAGCCGCAACGCTGTGGAGTTGTCGCGGTGCTTGGCGCGCCGAACGCGGGCAAGTCGACACTCGTGAACACGCTCGTCGGCGCCAAGGTCGCCGCCGTCACGCAGAAGGTGCAGACGACGCGCGCTTTGGTGCGCGGCATCGCCATGCACAACAAAGTACAATTGATCCTGATCGACACGCCCGGCGTGTTCGCACCGAAGCGTCGTTTGGACCGCGCCATGGTCGCTGCGGCCTGGAGCGCGCTGGAAGGCGCCGATGCGATTATTCACGTGGTCGATGCAGCGGCGCACGTTGCGGATGCGCCAAAGGGACAGGACGCACATGCTGTTGCGGACTCGGCCGCGATTTCAGCGAAGCTGAAGCAAATGGAGCTCGCTTCCATCCTGGTGCTCAATAAGGTCGATACCGTCGCGCGGCCCGCACTCTTGGCGCTGACGACGAAGTTGGTCGAAGAGGGTCTTTACACCGACGTCTTCATGATCTCGGCCAAGAAGGGTGATGGCGTGGACGACATCACCCGTGTTCTCACTGAACGCGCGCCGGAGGGGCCTTGGCTCTTCCCCGAAGATCAAACCATGGATGCGCCCGCGCGTGTGCTTGCGGCTGAGATTACGCGCGAAAAGGCGATGATGCGCCTGCACGATGAATTGCCCTACGATTTGGTTGTCGAAACCGAGACCTGGGAAGAGCGCAAGGACGGCTCGGCCAAGATCGATCAGACGATCTTCGTCGCGCGCGAAAGCCAGCGCAAAATCGCCATCGGCGCAGGCGGTCAAACCATCAAGATCATCGGCGAACTCGCGCGCAAGGAAATGGAAGCGGCGTTCGACCGGCGCATTCACCTTTTCCTGCATGTGAAGCTGCGCGAAGGCTGGTCCGAAGAACGTGCGCTCTATCAACGGCTGGGTTTGGATTACGAAGCCTAGCTGATGGAATGGGTCGACGACGCCATTGTGCTGGGCACTCGCCATTTCGGTGAAGGCAAGCTGGTGGCGGAAGTGTTTTCGCGCGAGCATGGCCGCTATGGCGGCGTCGTGCACGCGGGGCGCAAATCGCAACCGATCCTGCAGGCGGGCAATGTTGTGCATGCGGGCTGGAAGGCGCGCCTCAGCGAGCAGCTTGGCTTTTACTCGCCGCTTGAATTGATCGAGCCGCACGCAACGCGTCTGCTGGATGATCCGATTGCGCTGGCCGGGCTCTCGTCGGCGGTCACTCTGATCCGGAGCGCCACGCCCGAACGCCAAGCCTATCCTCAGCTTTATGACGCGCTGATCGTGTTGATCGAAGCGATGCCGCATCACGAGATTTGGCCGGCGATCTATGCGCGGTTCGAGCTCGGCCTGCTCTCGGCGATGGGCTACGGGCTCGATCTCAGCCGCTGCGCCGTGACGGGGCAGACTGAAAGCCTCGCCTGGGTCAGCCCGCGCACGGGCCGGGCGGCCACTTACGACGCCGGCGCGCCGCACGCCAAATTGCTGCTGCGTCTGCCGCCCTTTCTCGTTGATGCGGAAGCGGAACTAAAACAGGGCGACGTCGCAGACGCGTTTGCGCTCGCCGGATACTTCCTTGAGCGACGCGTGTTCGATCAAAGAGGCGAGAACCTGCCAGAAACCCGACGCAGACTGATCGAACGATTGGGTTTTGCTGGCCGACTCTGATCTAACCGGCCAAGGACGCGTAGGATCGTTTCGGAGAGCCAAGAATGGCTGATGACGCCACCCGCACGCCGGAAGAAGGCGGGCGCATTGTTGAGGAGCCGATCGGCGAGGCGCTGGCGAAGCGCTATCTTGCCTATGCGCTCTCCACGATCACGAGCCGGGCGCTGCCGGATGTGCGCGACGGTTTGAAGCCGGTGCACCGCCGCGTGCTTTACGCGATGAAGCGGCTGAACCTCACCGCCGACGCTGCATTCCGCAAGAGCGCGAAAGTCGTCGGCGATGTTATGGGCGATTATCACCCGCACGGCGACCAATCGATCTATGACGCGCTTGTGCGCCTCGCGCAGGATTTCAACTCGCGTTACCCGCTGATCGACGGCCAAGGCAATTTCGGCAACATCGACGGCGATAGCCCCGCCGCCATGCGCTACACCGAAAGCCGCATGACCAAGGCGGCGGAAGCGCTGCTTGAGGGCATCGACGAGAATTCAGTCGATTTCCGACCGAGCTATGACGGCTCGAAGGAAGAGCCAGTCGTTCTGCCGGCGGCGTTTCCGAATTTGTTGGCGAACGGCGCCTCGGGCATCGCAGTCGGCATGGCGTGTAGCGTGCCGCCGCATAACATCGCTGAACTGATCGATGCATCGCTGCTGTTGATCGATAACTCGAAAGCAACGACCGACGATCTGTTGAAGATCATGCCGGGTCCGGACTTCCCAACGGGCGGCATCGTCGTTGAACCACCCGAGAGCATTCGCGAGGCGTATGAAACCGGCCGCGGCGGTTTCCGCGTGCGTGCGCGCTGGCAGACGGAAGATCTGGGGCGCGGGCAATGGCGTATCGTCGTCACCGAGATCCCGTATCAGGTGCAGAAGTCGAAGCTCGTGGAAGCTTTGGCGGCGGTGATCGAAAACAAGAAGGCGCCGTTGCTAGGCGACGTCCGCGACGAGAGCGCTGAGGACATGCGCCTGGTCCTCGAGCCGAAATCGCGCACGGTCGAGCCCGGCGTGCTCATGGAGAGCTTGTTCAAGCTCACCGCGCTCGAGGCGCGCATTTCGTTGAATTTGAACGTGCTTGACGCAGCCGGCGTACCACGTGTGATGAGCCTGAAGGAGGTGCTGCGCGCCTTCCTAGACCATCGCCGCGACGTGCTGCAACGGCGCACGGCGTTTCGCTTGGAAAAGATTGCGCAGCGCTTGGATGTGTTGGCGGGCCTGCTGATCGTCTTTCTCAATCTGGATGAAGTGATCCGGATCATCCGCAACGAGGACGATCCGAAGGCAAAGCTCATCGCCCGCTTCAAGCTGAACGATACGCAGGCCGAAGCCATCCTCAACACGCGTCTTCGCCAATTGCGCAAGCTGGAAGAAATGGAAATCCGCCGCGAGGACGCCGCTCTGCGCGCCGAGCAGGAGGAGCTTCAAGGCTTGCTCGAAGATACACGCAAGCAATGGCGCAAGATCGCGGGCGAACTCAAGGAAACCAAAAAGCTGTTCGGCGCCGGCACGCCGTGGGGCAAGCGCCGCACCGAACTCGGCGAAGCCGGCGAAGTGCCTACAGAGATCGACGTCGAAGCCTTTGTCGTGCGTGAGCCGGCGACGGTCGTGCTCTCCGAGAAGGGCTGGATCCGGGCTATGAAGGGCCACATCGCCGATCTCTCCGAGATCAAATACAAGGAAGGCGACGGGCCCCAGCACATCGTGCAATGCGAGACGACCGACAAGCTCTTGCTGTTCGCATCGGACGGCCGCGCGTTTACGCTTGACGTTCATAAGCTGCCGGGCGGGCGCGGGCATGGCGAGCCGGTGCGTCTGTCGGTTGAACTTGGCGACATCGACGAAGCGGTGGCGTTGTTCAAATACGAGGAAGGCGCCAAGCGGGTTGTCGCGAGCCATGAGGGCTATGGTTTCGTGGTCGCCGAAAGCGAGATGCTGGCGACCAAACGCGGCGGTAAACAGATTCTCACTGGCCGCGCCATGCAGGCAGCCAAGGTGATCGGCGATCAAGTCGCCGTCATTGGCGAGCGCAAGAAGATGCTGATCTTCCCGCTCTCCGAACTGCCGGAAATGCCGCGCGGCAAGGGCGTGAAGCTGCAAAGCTACGCCGACCGCGGCCTGGCCGACGTGAAGACCTTCACCAAGGACGAGGGTCTGACCTGGGAGGATTCCGCCGGCCGCACCCGCGTGGTGGCGGAGTGGAAGGAGTATCGCGGCAAGCGCGGCGGCGCCGGCAAGGGGGCGCCGAAGGGCTTTTCGCGCTCGGGGCGTTTCTCGGACGTGATCGGCTAGTCCTTAAGGAAGCCGCCGGGGTTTTTTTAGAGACCGTGGTCACACTGAAAACGTGCTCCCGCCAAGGGTTTCCTGTATGGAGGTGCTAAGACTCGTTAGTCAGAGGGAGCCTCAATGAGCGGCCTACTTATCGTCCTGATCGTCGTCGTCGTTTTGGCGGTGCTGCTGATCGGCATTTACAATCGTCTGGTCGCGCTGCGCCAGAATTGCAATCAAGCCTTCGCGGACGTCGATGTGCAGCTGAAGCAACGCCACGACTTGATCCCAAACCTGGTCGAAACCGTGAAGGGCTATGCGGCCCACGAATCTGGCACGCTGGAGGCTGTGATCCAGGCGCGTAATTCGGCGGTGAGCGCCGAGCGTACGGGTGATCCCAAAGCGATGGGCGCGGCTGAAGGCATTCTCGGCCAAGCGCTCGGGCGCCTGATCGCGCTGTCGGAAGCCTATCCGGACCTCAAGGCCAACGCGAACTTCCAACAGCTGCAGGCCGAACTCTCGGACATCGAGAATAAGCTCGCCGCCGCGCGCCGCTTCTTCAACAACGCCGTTGGCGAATACAACACCGCGCGTGAGCAATTCCCGGCTGTGGTCTTCGCGGGCATGTTCGGCTTCGGCCCGCGCGACTTCTTCGATGTCGGCGAAGAGAACCGCGCATCGATGGACGCCGCACCCCCGCAGGTGAAGTTCAACTAAGGAAAGACGCCAAGTGGGCGGCGCCTTCGGCCTCCAGACTCATATCTGGAACAACAATTGGAAGACCGTCCTGCTCATGGCCGGTTTTCCAGTCCTGTTGTTGTTGCTGACGTACGGATTGTTCCTGCTGTTCGCTGGCCTGACCGGCATGAGCTATGGCCCTGATCCAATCGCGGGGCCGTTCATTTGGGCCGGTGACGCGCTGGCTGGCGCCTGGCCGTTCGCGATTGTCGGCGCGCTCGTCTGGTTCGCCATCGCCTATCTCTCATACCAAGCCATCATCGATGCGGCGACGGGCGCGAAAAAGGTCGAACGCAGTCAAGAGCCCAAGCTCTACAATCTGCTGGAAAACCTCTGCATTTCGCGCGGCATCACCATGCCTGCCTTACGGATCATGGAGACCGAGGGCCTGAACGCCTTCGCCACCGGGCTGCACAAGGGACAATACTCGATCACCGTGACCCGGGGATTGATGAACACGTTAAATGACGAAGAGCTTGAAGCGGTGCTCGCGCACGAGCTGACGCATATCCAAAACGCGGATGTTCGTTTGCTGGTGATCGCGGTGGTGTTTGTCGGGATATTCTCGTTCGTCGGTGAGATGGCGTTTCGCGGTCTGTGGCACACAGGCGCCGCCACGCGGACGCGCTCGTCCTCTTCTTCGGGCGATAGCCGCAATGCGGGCGGGGCGATCATCGCGATCGTTGTGGCGCTGGCGATGATCGCGATCGCCTATGCGCTGGCGATCGTCATTCGCTTTGCCTTGTCGCGGCGGCGGGAATACCTGGCAGACGCTGGCGCGGTCGAGTTGACCAAGAACCCCGACGCGATGATCTCGGCGCTGCAGAAGATTTCCGGCAACGCGGCGGTTAACGCGCCGTCAGAAGTGCGCGAGATGTTTATCGAGAATCCGCATTCGGATTTCGCGTCGCTGTTCGCCACGCACCCGCCTATTGCCAAGCGGATCGATGCTTTGGTGAAGTTTGGCGGCGGCCGCGTGAGCGCGCCACAAGCCGCGCCGATTGCGCCGACGCCGTCCGCGTCGCCATCGCGCAAACGCGGGCCCTGGGGCTAAGCATAAAAAAGGGGCGCGACCCGAAAGTCGCGCCCATAGGCTATGGAGCTGTGAGCGACGTCAGTTCCAGAAATTGGCCCAGTACGTCGCGAAATCGCGGATCACGAGATAGGCGCCTTCCATCATCTCGCGGGCTTGCGGCAGGTACATCCAAGCAAACCACGCGGTGATGGCGACGATGATGAGCGTCACGATGCCGTCGCCGCCGCCGCTTTGTGGACGGCCGCTGACGGTGGCGTAGGAGGCTTTGCGCAACGCGCTGAAGGGCGCCGAGATCGCCGCATAGACGACGCAGAGCACAACGATGGCCAGCCAAAGCGGCACGTCGGCCGGCGGCGTCCAGCTCAGGATCGAGCCCGCGCCGAGGAGCGAGAAGAATGCGACGAGGAAGGCGATGAAGAGTGCTGCCGTGATAATGCTGAAGATGAAGGCCATGAAGCCGGCGAACACGCGGGTCAGATAGCCGGCCGGTTGCGCGGGCGGCGCAGACGGGCCGGCGCCGTGATCGGTGCTGCGCCAGGATTGATCCCAGCTGCGCATTTGTGCGTTCCAGGCGCGGCGCTGGGCGCGCATTTGGGTACGCCATGAGCGACCGTCATCACCCGTGAGATTGCGATACTCGTGCTTAGCGCGGTCGATGATCTCCTGCGCGTTAAAAGGGACGCCGCGTGCGGCCGCCCATTCCGCGCTGGTATTGGCTGAAGGGATCAGGAACATCATGGCGATGTAGATGAGGATCATGCCGCCCGACGTGACGATCGCGGCGATGATGAAGAGCAAGCGGATGATGTTGACGTCGAGATCGAAGTACGCGGCGATGCCGGTGCAGACGCCGGCGACGTTCGCGCCTTCCTTGATGCGATAAAGGCGCCGACGCGGGCCGCCATAGGATGTTTCCTCGGTGCGCGGTTCTTCGCGCGCTTCGCTCTCGCCTTCGACGGGACCCATCTCCTCGATGATGCGCGTCATCTCTGCGAGTGAGATCACGCTCTTGCTCGGCGAGAGATAACCGCTGCCTTTGTCGGCGATGGCCTGCTGGAGATCGCGCACGATCTCGGCTTTGTCCGGATTAGAAGCGAGGGCGGCTTCGGCGCGCGCGATGTAGGCGCGCAGCGCATCGTAAGCCGGCTCTTCGAGCTGGTATGGATTGCCGTTGAGATTGATGGTGACAACGCGTTCCATGCTTTAACGCCCCAAGCTTTCGAGGGTGGTGGTGAGGCGGCGCCAATAGGCCGCCAATTCTTCAAGACGCGAGCCGCCCTTGTCGGTGAGCCGATAATATTTTCGCGGCGGCCCTTGGCCGCTCTCGACCCATTCGTAATCGACGTATTCCTCTCGCCGCAGCTTGGAGAGAAGCGGGTAGAGCGTGCCTTCCTGGGTGGCGAACGGGGTGGGAGCCAATGTCGCCAGGATGTCCCCGACATAGACCGTTCGCCCCGACACCACGGTCAGGAGGGCAAATTCCAAAAGCCCCTTGCGAAGCCCGGCAAATTGTTCGTTCGCATCCGTCATAAGCTACCTTGCCTTAAAAAGGTATAGTCGCAAACAAAGGATGTCAAGAGTGACAAGGGCGGACGCTGCGGCGCGGCGCGGTTGGAAAAATCGATGGCGTTGGAGGGCGGTGGTGCCTGGGGCCGGAATCGAACCAGCGACACGCGGATTTTCAATCCGCTGCTCTACCGACTGAGCTACCCAGGCGTTCCAAGAATGCCGGCTGGGTTCGGTCCTGGCCGGCGGGGAGAGGGTCTATAGCCGCGCCACCCCCGGTTTGTCCACGCTGGTCGAGCGCCCGGGCGCAGAAGTTTCCGCCGCCACGAAACGGCCCTTGCCTCTGCGGCGTTGGAACGGAAGATAGTTACCGCGTGGGTTCGGCCGCGCGGGCGTGGGAGGAAGACTTATGTGTGAACATCATGCCGCCGAGGCCAAGCTGGTCGACGTCTCAAAGATGGATCGCCGCCTTCTCCTGCGCGGGCTCGCGGCGGGGACGTTGGTGCTGGTGTCTGGGTGCGCGACCAATGCAGAGACGGGCCGCAGCCAACTCATCTTGATCGACGAAGCGCAATTGCAGCAGGCCTCGCTCAGCGCTTGGTCGCAGATGCGCCAGCAAACCCGCACCTGGAACAACGCGGCCGCGCAACGCCGGCTTGAGACCGTGGGCCGTCGCGTGGTCACGGCGGCTGGGCGCGGCAATCAGAATTGGGAATTCGTGCTGTTTGACAGTGCGGAGAAGAACGCGTTCGTGCTGCCCGGCGGCCAGGTCGGTTTTTACCGCGGTTTATATGAGATTTCCGAGCGTGACGATTGGATGGCGACGGTGCTCGGTCACGAAGTCGGCCACGTCACCGGCCGTCACGCTGCTGAGCGCTATAGCCGTGAGGCGGCGACACAAACGGCCCTGCAGGTCGCGGGCGCGCAGATCAACAGCCAATTGGCGATGGCCGCACTCGGCTTGGGCGCACAGGTAGGTCTCAGTTTGCCGTTCTCGCGCGAACAGGAGAGCGAGGCCGATATTCTCGGTCTCAATTACATGCAGCGCGCTGGGTATGATCCAAAGCAGGCCATTCCGTTCTGGCAGCGGATGCAGGCGGGCGGCGGGGCGCGATCGCCGGAATTCCTCTCCACCCACCCTGATCCGGACAACCGGATTGAGCGTTTGCGCAATTATATCAACCAGCAGGGCTGGGGCCCGGTTTAAGCCCAGCACCCGCCTTGCTTCCGGCAGAGGGCGCGGCTAGTTTCCGCGCCCTTGGGGCGTCCCGGCGCTTCGTGTGCCGCCTTAGCTCAGTTGGTTAGAGCACTGGTTTGTGGAACCAGGGGTCCCCGGTTCGAGCCCGGGAGGCGGTACCATTGTTTTCGGTCAGCCCCGCATCCGACAGCGAAAAACTGGTGAGCGTCCAGGCGCGCTACGCAGCGCGGGCGGCAGAAGCGTGCGGGTACGGCTTTTGCTCACTCGATGGCGCGGATGGCTATCTGTTTGAGGTGAGCGACGGTGCGCGTCGGGCGCAATTCGCGGCCGGGGCCGGCACGCCCTACGCCTTGAACGACACGCGGGCGGCGTCCATCGCCCGAGACAAAGCTTTTTGCGCCGAGGTGCTCCGCCAGGCCGGTGTGCCCGTGCTCGCCGGCGAGAAATTTTTCGTCACCGGGCGCTGGGCTGACATGCGTAATCCGGGGCGCGAGCCGGCGGATGCATTGGCCTATGTGCGTCGCATTGAATTACCAGTGTTCTGCAAACCGCTGGCGGCTTCGAATGGGCTTTATGCGGAGGTAATCGAAAGCGCCGAAGCGTTTGAAGACTACTTGCAACGTGTGTCGGGCGAACATTTCGCGGTGCTGATCCAGCCTTTTGTGCGCGGGATTGAGTATCGCGTGTTTGTGCTCCAAGGCTGCGCGCTGTTTTCCTATCGCAAGCATTTGCCGAGCGTCGTCGGCGACGCAAGATCAAGCGTGCGCGACCTCGTGGCGGCTTTGCCGCGCGATGCCGGCGCGCCTGTGCCGAAAATACGTGCGCGTGATGCAGATGGGCGGCTTTTCAGCGCGGATGCTGTGCCGGGCATTGGCATGCGTTTAACGCTTGAAGGACCGGCAAACCGCGCGGCCGGCGGCGGTGCGGCAGATTTGCGCGATGGCGCCTCGGCGCCGATGGCGCGCTTGGCGCTGGCGGCGGCGAAGGCGGTGGGTTTGCGGCTCGCGGCCGTCGATATGTTCGATGTGTCACCGAGTGGCGATGGATCCGATCTCGTCGTGATCGAAGTGAATTCAAATCCGATGATCGCAACGCTCGAAGAAGCGGGCCGTTGGGATTTGATCATCGAGATCTGGAAAGCGAACTTCGCGGCGGCGCTGCGATGAATATTTGGCGCGTGCCCTATGCCAAGTTTGGCGCGGGGTCAGGATTGGAACGTGTGGCGAAGATTGCGGCGCAGCTTGGGGGCGATCTTTCTGAATTTGGCGCTCATGGCGCTGTGATC
>Ga0315902_10001273_pt1 | contig 40628 bp, 42 predicted proteins | sample LakEriMetagenome_9_FD_203523 | JGI IMG/M metagenome (GOLD analysis project Ga0315902, IMG submission 203523) | Freshwater fungal communities from buoy surface, Lake Erie, Ohio, United States - Buoy 12 MA117 | ecosystem: Environmental > Aquatic > Freshwater > Lake > Lake biofilm | place: USA...
GCACAGCGCTTGCCGCCTGAACCCGCACGACCGACGCCGGGGTCATGCGCGCATGACCCCGGCCACAAACAGAGAAGCGGACACTTCACGAGCTCCAAAAACCGGACAGATTGACTCGCTAGCGACAGTCACTGCCCGGAATCGGGACATCGTAGACGGCAGGATCGACCTCAGGATGGGCCGGCAGTCTGAACAATGGGAAGCGTTCTCGGACCTGAGACTTCGGGACATGGGGGAAAAGGGCGGATGAGAATGACGGTGGTGATCACGGGGGCCGGGCGCGGGATCGGGCGGCGACTCGTTGAGCTCTACCTGGACGCCGGCGACCAGGTCGTCGCGGGCGTTCGGGATCCGGCGGCGGTCCGGGAGTTGCAACAAGGCTCAGGCGGCGGAGACTTGGAGGTCTGCGCCCTCGACGTCCGGGATGGCGGCTCCGTGCAGCGCCTGGCCGATGCGCTGGGCGGACGCCGGGTCGACCTTCTCATCAACAATGCGGGCGTGATGGGCGGCGACCGGCAGTCGCTGGACGATATGGATTACGACGCCTGGCGGGACGCCCTGGAGGTCAACACCCTGGCGCCCTTTCGGGTGACCACCGCCCTGTTGCCCAACCTCGCCCGAGCGCCTCAGCCGAAGATCATCACCTTGACCAGCCAGATGGGGTCCCTCAGCCGCAATAGCCCTGGCGCGTTTGCCTACAGGAGCTCGAAGGCCGCCGCGAACAAGGTCATGCAGGTCCTGGCGCTGGACCTCAAGGCCCGGGGCATGATCGTCTGCCCGATGCACCCCGGCTGGGTCCGCACCGACATGGGCGGACCGAACGCGGCGATCTCTGTTGAAGATAGCGCCCGCGGTCTCGTCGAGGTGATTGAGCGGCTGGGCATGGCTGAGTCCGGACGGTTCTGGACCTGGGACGGCGCCGAGCACCCCTGGTAGCCGGCGCCCCCGACAGGACCCGGCGGCGTCGGTCCGGTCCTGCGCCTTTGCTGTGGACGGATTGATTTTTTCATTTGTGGTTAACGGACGATCAGCTACTATCCCTAGTATGGAACAAAATCCGAATCGTGCGGTGTCGCTGATTCGGTCATGATTCGTTTCGCCCGTGTTCGTGGGAAACGTTGGGTTCGTTAAATCCTTTACCCAGGTCCGGCGACTCGCGGGCTTCCAGTCGACTCCCGACCTCTTGCAGGCAGCCGATTCCCACCCCACCCTGAAGCCATGAGCGAGCGTTCGCTGGGTCCTGCGCCATCGCGCCTGGTCGCGGTCCTCGGCCCGACCAACACCGGAAAGACCCATTTCGCCGTCGAGCGGATGCTGGGTCACGCCTCCGGCATGATCGGCCTGCCCCTTCGCCTGCTTGCACGGGAAATCTACGACCGTATCGTCAGGGCCAGGGGCGCACGAGCGGTCGCCCTGATCACCGGCGAGGAGAAGATCATCCCGCCGCGGGCGGCCTACTTCGTCTGCACTGTGGAGGCCATGCCACTGAGCCGGGAAGTGGAGTTCCTGGCGGTGGACGAGATCCAGCTCTGTGCGGACCCCGAGCGCGGCCACGTCTTCACCCACCGCCTGCTGCACGCCCGGGGCCGGTCGGAGACCCTGTTGCTGGGCTCGCTGTCCATGGCGCCCCTGATCCGCCGCCTTCTCCCCGACGCCGAGATCGTCAGCCGCGAGCGGTTCTCCACCCTGTCCTATGCAGGGGCCAAGAAGCTGACGCGCCTGCCCCGGCGAACGGCGGTCGTCGCCTTCTCCGCAGACCAAGTCTACGCCATCGCCGAACTGATCCGCCGGCAGAGGGGCGGAGCGGCGGTGGTGATGGGCTCGCTCTCCCCCCGGACGCGGAACGCCCAGGTCGAGCTCTACCAGTCCGGCGAGGTGGACTTTCTTGTGGCCACCGACGCGATCGGCATGGGCCTGAACATGGACGTGGACCACGTCGCCTTCGCCGGCCTGCACAAGTTCGACGGCCGCAGGACCCGGCCCCTTCATCCCCAGGAGGTCGGGCAGATCGCCGGACGCGCGGGCCGGTTCCGCAAGGACGGGACCTTCGGGGTTACCGGCGATTGCGAAGAAATGGACGCAGGCCTGGTCGCCCAGGTGGAGGCGCACCGGTACGATCCGGTTCCGTCGGCCGAATGGCGCAATCCCCGGCTCGACTTCGCCTCCCTTGGGGAACTGCTGCGATCCCTAGGCGAGGCGCCTGGGCGCGAGGGCCTGTCCCTGTCGGCTGAGGCCCTGGACGAGATCACCCTGCGCCAACTGGCCGCCGACCCGCGGGTGGCCGATCGCTGCCGGGACCGCAGCGCCCTCCTTCACCTCTGGGACGTCTGCCAGACCCCGGACTTCCGCAAGACTGGCCTGGAGGAGCACCTGCGCCTGGCGCGGGAGTTCTTCTTCTGGCTCTCCAGCCACGGACGCCGGATCCCCGAGGACTGGATGTCCGACCAGTTCCGCCGCCTGGACCGCACCGAGGGCGAGATCGACACCCTCCAGGCCCGCCTGTCGAACGTGCGGACCCTGGCCTATGTCGCCAACCGGCCCGGCTGGCTGAGCGACCCCGCCGGATGGCAGGGCCGGACCCGCGTCCTGGAAGACCGCCTGTCGGACACCCTGCATGAGAAGCTGACCGCCCGGTTCGTGGACCGGCGGACCAGCGTGCTGATGCGCACCCTGCGCAGTTCCGGCGAGATCCTGGCGGGCGTCTCGCGGGACGGGGTGGTGACGGTCGAGGGACAGGTCGTAGGCCGCCTGACCGGCGTGGTCTTCACACCGGAACGGGCGGGTTCGGCCCTGGAGGAGAAGGCCCTGCGCGCCGCGGCGAATTCCGCCGCCGCCCCGGAAATCGCCCGGCGGCTGGGGCGGCTGGCCGCCGAACCGGATGAGGCCTTCGCCCTGGAGCCTGGCGGGCGGATTCTGTGGCGCGGCGAGGCCGCCGCCTCGGTGCAGGGCGGAGGGCTCTTTGCTCCTCGGGCCCGGCTATTCGGCGATCTTGGTCCCGCGCCGGTTCGGGAGCGGGCCCTGCGGCGGATCGAGGCCTGGCTGGCGGCGGAGGCCGGTCGTCGGCTCGCCCCCCTCGCCCGCCTGGACCAGGCCCTGCGCACGGACCGGCTGCGGGGACTGGCCCGGGGCCTGGCCTGGCGCCTGGTGGAGGCCGGCGGCCTGCTCGACCGGTCGGAGGTGCGCGAGGAGGCCGCCGCCCTGTCGCCGGCTGAGCGTCGCAGCCTACGCACCCTTGGCGTGCGCCTGGGCGCCTTTTCCGTCTTCCTTCCCGAGCTGCCCTCGCCGGAGGCCCTGGACCTCGTGCTGGCGGTCCTGGCCCCTGGACGTCCGCCGCCGCGCCGGGGCCGCCTGGCCCGCGGGCAGGACGCCTCGCCGAAGCCCGTCCTGGCCGCGGCGGGCCTGAGGCGGGCGGGCGATCTCCTCGTCGAGGCAGGCGCGCTGGAAGCCCTGGACGCCGCCCTGCGCGCCGCCCCCTCCACGCCGCGGGGCGTCGAGGTGGCGCCCGCCCTCTCCCAGGTCCTGGACGGCCCGGTTGATCATCTCTTCGCCGTCCTGCGAGCCCTGGATTTTGCACCCCTGGAGAAACCCCGTCCGGACGCCCCGGTGCTCTGGCGCCGTAGGAAGGCCCCTGCGCCCCGGCCCCTGACCCCGTCGGCGGAAGCCTCGCCCTTCTTGGCCCTGGCCGCCCTGCGCCCCCCGGAGGGCAAGCCGGTCCGCGCCCGGCCCCCGCGCCGGGGACGCCGCCCCCGGCGCCCCGGAAGGGCCGCCGGATGAGCGGGGGAGACTCCGTCCGGGCCGATGTCTGGCTCTGGCGTGCGCGGTTCTTCAAGTCGCGGAGCCTGGCCGCCCGGTTCCTGGAAGAGGGCCGGGTGCGGCTGACCCGTGAGGGCGCCGAGAGCCGGATCGACAAGTGCGCCCGCGCCCTTCGGGCCGGCGACCAGCTCGTCTTCGCCTCAGGTGGACGGCTGACGGCCGTGGAGATCCTCGCCTTGGGCGAACGCCGGGGTCCGCCGTCGGAGGCCCGGACCCTCTACCGGACGCTGGAGGCGCCCGCGACCCCGGACGCCGGCGTCGCCTGAGCCCTTGCCCTGTCCCGCCCCGGCGCCTAGCGTCCGGGGAAAGCGGGAGGCGATGACATGAAGGCGAGACTGGCGGGCGTATGGGTCCTGATCTTTGCGAGCCTCCTTGCACCCGGGGCGTCGGCACTCGCCGCGAAACCGCCCGAGGAGACCCGCAAGGTGGCCGGCCTCTCGGCCCCCGCCGAGATCCGGATCGACCGCTGGGGAGTGCCCCATATCTACGCCCAGTCAGCCCGGGACGCCTTCTTCGTGCAGGGCTACAACGCCGCCCGGGACCGGCTCTGGCAGATCGACCTCTGGCGTAAGCGGGGGTTGGGCCTGCTGGCGCGGGACTTCGGTCCGGATTTCGCCGAGCAGGACCGTGCGGCGCGGCTGTTCCTGTATCGTGGGGACATGGCCGCTGAATGGGCCGCCTACGGCGCCTCGGCCAAATCCGACACGGAGGCCTTTGTGGCGGGGATCAACGCCTATGTCGGCGAGATCCTCAACGGCGGCCGTCCCCTGCCCCGGGAGTTCCGGATCGCCGGAACCCGACCCGACCTCTGGGCGCCCGAGGACGTGGTCCGCATCCGCAGCCACGGCCTGACCCGGAACGCCGGGATGGAGGTCGCACGGGCCCGGATCCTCTGCGCCGGAGGCCCCGGCGCGGACCGCCTGTTCAAGAAGCTGGAGCCGGACTGGACCTCGACGGTCCCGGAGGGTCTCGACCCCTGCGCCATCCCTGCCGACGTCCTGAAGGATTACACACTGGCCACCCGCGGGGTCCGGTTCGACTCCGCCCGCCGGCGCCTGGCGGCGGAGGCTTCGCTCCCCGATTCCCAGGGGTCGAACAACTGGACGATCGCGCCGTCGAAGACCACGACGGGGCGACCCATCCTGGCCAACGATCCGCACCGGGACCACGGCCTGCCCTCCCTGCGCTATGTCGCCCACCTGGAGGCCCCGGGCCTGTCGGTGATCGGCGCCGGCGAGCCCGCCTTGCCGGGGGTGTCCATCGGCCACAACGGAACGATCGCCTTCGGCCTCACCATCTTCTACTCCGACCAGGAGGACCTCTACGTCTACGAGACCTCGCCCCAGGACCCTGGCCTCTACAGGTCAGGAGAGGGATGGGCGCGGATGGAGACCGTACGTGAGCGCATCGAGGTGCGCGGTGAAGCGCCGCGGGAGGTGGAGCTCCGGTTCACCCGCCACGGCCCTGTGATCCATGCCGATCCCTCCGGACGCAAGGCCTTCGCCCTGCGCTCCGTCTGGGCCGAGCCCGGCGCCAGCGCCTACTTCGGCTCCCTCGGCTATATGAACGCCCGTTCCTGGCCCGAATTCAAGGCCGCCCTGGCGAACTGGGGAACCCCCAGCGAGAACCAGGTCTATGCCGACGTCTCGGGGCGAATCGGCTGGGTCGCTGCGGGACTGACGCCGGCCCGGCCCAACTGGGACGGGCTGCTGCCGGTCCCCGGCGATGGACGCTACGAGTGGCGGGGCTTCCTGTCCCACAACCAACTGCCTTCGCGGGTGGACCCAGCAGAGGGCTTCATCGCGACGGCGAACGCCATGAACCTACCCGCTGACTATCCCGTCGCCGAGCGCAAGGTCGGCTTCGAATGGGCGAACCCGGCTCGCCAGCAGAGGATCGACGAGGTGCTGGGCGGCGGCAGGATCAGCCTCGAGGCCGCCATGGCCCTCCAGACGGATCCGACGGACATCACCTCCAGACGCCTGCTCAAGCTGCTGGCGCCCCTGAAGTCCGAAGTTCCCCTCACCGCCCGGGCGCTGGACCTCATGCGCGGCTGGGACGGCAGGGCGAGCGCCGACAGCGTGGCGGCCTCGATCTACCTGACATGGACCGGCAAGCACCTGGGACCCGCGGTGGTCGCCAAGGCTGTACCGGAGGCGGCCCGCGCCCTCGTCGGCGGTGGCGACCTGGCGGCGGTGATGGACCTCCTGGACGCCCCTGACAGCGCCCTGGGGCCCGATCCCGCGGCGGCGCGGGACGCACTCCTCCTGCAGAGCCTTCAAGCGGCCGTCGCAGAGGTCGAAGTCCGACTGGGACCAGATCCGTCGGCCTGGACCTGGGGGCGACTGCATCAGGCCGGGTTCACCCACGTCCTGGCGCCGCTCGCCGGTGATGCAGACCGTGCGGGACTGAGCGTGGGGCCGGCGCCCATGGCCGGGACCTCCCTTTCGCCTCTGGCGGCGTCCTGGCGCGCCGAGGACTTCCGCGTGATGTCCGGCGCCTCCTTCCGGATGGTGCTGGACGTGGGGAACTGGGACGCCAGCCGGTTCATCAACACGCCCGGCCAGTCCGGGGATGTGGACAGCCCCCACGCCCGGGACCTTTTCCCGATCTGGGTGAAGGGCGGCTACCTCCCGCTGGTCTACAGCCGCGAGGCGGTTGAGGCGGCGACGGAGCGGGTCCTGAGACTGTCGCCGGGGCGCTGAGCGGCAGGCGGCATTGACAACCCCGGCGCGGACCGCGAGAACCCGCGCCGGAAGCGCCCTGAGCCCGGAGCCCGAGAGCAGCGATGACCTACATTGTCATGGACCCCTGCATCAAATGTAAGTTCATGGACTGTGTGGAGGTGTGTCCGGTCGACTGCTTCTACGAGGGCGAGAACTTCCTCGTCATCAACCCCGATGAGTGCATCGACTGCGGGGTCTGCGAGCCCGAGTGCCCGGTGGATGCGATCAAGCCGGATACCGAGGATACGCCGGACGGCAAGTGGCTGCGCATCAATACCGATTACGCCAAGGTCTGGCCGAACATCACCCTGAAGGGTGAGCCGCCGGCGGACGGCGCGGACTTTGAGCGTGAAACCGACAAGTTCGAGAAGTATTTCAGCGAGAAGCCAGGCAAGGGCTCCTGAGGCCGACGCGGCGCAAGCCTTTCTTTGATCTCAGTTTTGTGATACGCGTCCACAGCCCCTTCGGAGTCCCGTCGGGGCGATTGTGTTCACAAGTCGTCGCTCGCCGTCGACCTCCGCCCCCGGAAGGCGAAGGGTGTCCTGACAGGAAGCCATCGGAAACAGACTGAGCCGAACCCGCATGTTTTGCGGGGCAGGAGAGTTTGTCCCGGGCGGAAGGTCAGGACCTGAACGGCGAGCCGCCGAAGTGCGTTGAGGGGATCACAGTATGAGCAAGGACGGTACTCAGTTCACGGTGGGCGATCACGTGGTCTATCCGGCGCACGGCGTCGGGCAGGTCCAGGGGATCGAGACCCAGGAAGTCGCCGGCTACTCGCTTGAAGTGTATGTCATCACCTTCGACCACGAGAAGATGACTCTCCGGGTGCCGACCGCCAAGGCGCGGGTCTCGGGCCTTAGGTCCCTTGCGGAGGGCAATGTGGTCAGCCAGGCCCTGACCACCCTCAAGGGCCGCGCCCGGGTGAAGCGCACCATGTGGTCGCGCCGCGCCCAGGAGTACGAGGCCAAGATCAACTCGGGCGACCTGATCTCCATCGCCGAGGTGGTGCGCGACCTTCACAGGGCGGAGAACCAACCCGAACAGTCCTATTCAGAGCGGCAGCTCTATGAGTCCGCCCTTGACCGTATGGCCCGCGAAGTAGCCGCCATCGAGCGTATCGACCGGGAGGCGGCCATCGGCATCCTGACCAAGAGCCTGACGAAGGCCGCCGTCTCCGTCTGATGGGGCCACCCTCGGCTCAGGTCTCGGGCTTCGAACCGGTCCGGTAGTCGCCAAAAGCCGAATCCCGGCTGGTCAGGGCCTTTGTGACCCCCTGCCGCAACTCAGCCATGTAGGTGCGGCTGGCGGGGGTGTGCCAGCCAAGGGCGTGGAGATCCGTCCCCGCGCGGATGCCCGCCCGCATGCCCATGGCTTCCATCTGCCTGTGCACCAGCCGCTTGTTGAGCTGGGCGAGCTCCGGATCCACCTTGGCGATCCGCTCAGCCATGGCCAGGACCTCGCCCTCGAGGTCCTCGACCTTGAAGGCCCGGTTCGCGAAGCCCAGCCGGACGGCCTCCAGCCCGTCGAAGGCATCTCCGGTCAGCATCAGCTCCATAGCTGCCCGCATGCCGACGATCCAGGCATGGTACTGGTTGTCCGGAGGGCTCATGGTCCGCACGGCCGGATAGCCGATCCTGGCGTCCTCAGCCACGTAGACGAGGTCGCAGGCGACGGCCAGTTCGGAGCCGCCCGCAAGGCACCACCCATGCACCTGGGCGATGATGGGCTTGGACATGTCCCACATGCGGAAACAGCCCTCGACCACGTGACGGGCCCACTGGCCCTGGCCGCCAGCTGTATGGAACGGCAGGGCGCCCACGCCGGCGAGGTCATACCCAGAGGAGAAGCAAGGGCCGGCGCCCCGCAGGATGATCACGCGGACGGCGGGATCGCTGTCGGCGGCCTCCAGGGCGGCAAAGAGTTCCCCGCGCAGGGCGTTCGACAGGGCGTTGCGCTTTTCCGGTCGGTTGAGAGTCAGCCGCCGGATGTGCGGCGCCGGATCGTCGATCAGGAGGATGGGCTGGTCGGTCATGTGATGTCTCCCCGTGTTTGACCTCAGCCTAGGCGCGGCGGCCCCATCGGGACAAGCACCCACAGGTTGACGCATGGTCCGCCTTGACGCGACCCGCTGTGGCCCGGCTAATCGCGCCAAAGGCAGGAGACCCAGGATGAAACTCTACAATTCCGTCGGACCCAACCCGCACGTCGTGCGCATGTTCATCGCCGAGAAGGGCCTGGACGTCCCGAAGCAGGAAGTTGACCTGATGGGTGGCGAGAACCGTCGGCCGCCGTTCAACTCAACCGTCAACGTAGCGGGCCAGTTGCCGTCTCTGGAACTGGACAACGGCAAGACGATCTCCGAGATCACCGCGATCTGCGAGTACCTCGAGGAGGTCGGCGCCGGACCGGCCCTCATCGGCGCGACGGCCGAGGAGCGCGCCGAGACCCGCATGTGGGTGCGTCGCATCGACCTGAACATCTGCGAGCCGATGGCCAACGGCTTCCGCGCCGCGGAGGGACGGGCCCTGTTCGCCAACCGGATCAAGCTCGTGGGGGCGGACGGCGCCGCAGAGCTCAAGGCCATCGCCCGCGACCGGCTGATCTGGCTGGACGGACTCCTGGCCGGTCGGACCTGGGTGGCGGGAGAGCGCTTCACCCTGGCGGACATCCTGCTGTTCTGTTTCCTCGCCTTTGGCGCCCAGGTCGGCCAGCCGATCCCGGACGAGGCGGGCAACATCCGCGCCTGGTTCGAGCGCACCAAGGCCCGGCCCAGCGCGGCGGCCTGAGGCCGGTCAGTCGGCCCCTCCTGCAGCGGAGGCTGCAGCGGGGGTCGCCGGCGGACTGCGTTCCCGCTCCTCCCGGAGACGGTCGCGGTCGCGCCTGTGCTGTCGCGTGAGCCCGCCCCTTACCCCGGGGCGGCTGGTGCGGGCGGTCGGGGTCGAACCGACACTCCTTTCGGAACCGGATTTTGAGTCCGGCGCGTCTGCCAATTCCGCCACGCCCGCTGATCTTCTGTGTTGATAGCCCCTGCCCTGGCGCCCTGCATCCGTTTTCTGCCAGCTTGCGTCTTGGTGCGAGTGGGATCAGATGAAAACCGTTCTCAGGACCTCCCCTCTGATGGTGCCCGTCCCATGTCCAGTTACTCCGCCGCCAAGGCTCCCGGACCGGTGTATCGGCTCGGCGACGCCCACCCTGGCGACCGGGGTGTCATACTCGAGGTCCGGACGCCCGCCACCGGATCGAGCGAGGCCGTTGACCCTGCCGAACTGGAGCTCCGCCTGCTGGAGTTCGGCTTCGTGGAAGGCGCACGCGTAGAGGTGCTGCACGAAGGCCCGCTGGGCGGTAATCCCATCGCCGTGAAGATCGACGGCATGCGCGTCGCCCTTCGAAGGGGTGAGGCGATGAACGTCATCCTGACGCCGGAGGCGGCGTGACCGCTGCGGGGATCGCCACTGTCGCCCTTGTCGGCAATCCGAACTGCGGCAAGACGGTCCTGTTCAACGCCCTGACGGGGGGCCGCCAGAAGGTCGCCAACTATGCCGGCGTGACGGTGGAGCGAAAGGAAGGCCTGGCCAGCCTTCCCTCGGGACGCCGGCTCCGGATCCTCGACCTGCCGGGAACCTACTCCCTCCGTGCGCGCTCCCCCGACGAGGCCATTACCCGGGACGCAGTCCTGGGCCGTCTTGCGGGTGAACCGGCGCCTGATGTGATCCTCTGCGTCGCCGACGCCACCAACCTGGGGCTGGTGCTGCGGCTTGCGCTGGAGCTGAAGAGCACCGGCCTGCCCATGGTCTTCGTGCTCAACATGATCGACATCGCCGAGCGCCAGGGGATCGTGATCGATGTCGAGGCCCTGTCCCGGGAACTGGGAGCCCCGGTCACCGCGACCGTGGCGACCCGGAAGAAGGGACTGGAGGCCCTTCTCGAGCTCGCCGCCGCCCAGGCCGACCGGACGGCTGCAGCCCCACCTTCCGGCTGGCGCGAACCCACGGCCTCAGAGGTCCGCGTGGCCCACCGCCAGGCGCGGGACCTGATGCGCACCGCCGTGCGTCCGCCCAGCCGGCCGGACACCCTGACCGGCCGCCTCGACTCGCTCCTGCTTCACCCTGTGGGCGGCGTCGCTATCCTGCTTGGGCTGCTCTTCCTGATGTTCCAGGCTGTATTCACCTGGGCGGCCCCTGCCCAGGACCTCATCGAGGCCGGGTTCGTGGCGCTGGGCGTCGGCGCCGAGGCCATCTTGCCGGACGGCTGGCTGACGGGGCTGGTGGTCGACGGCCTGATCGCGGGCGTCGGATCAGTCCTCATCTTCCTGCCGCAGATCCTCATCCTGTTTCTCTTCATCCTGCTCCTCGAGGACTCCGGATACATGGCGCGGGCGGCCTTCCTGATGGACCGGATCATGGGCGGCGCCGGGCTGCATGGCCGGGCCTTCATTCCCCTGCTCTCCAGCTTCGCCTGTGCCGTCCCGGGCATCATGTCGACCCGGGTGATCGACAGTCGCAGGGACAGGCTCACCACCATCCTGACCGCGCCGCTCATGACCTGTTCCGCCCGGATCCCGGTCTACACCCTGATCATCGGCGCCCTGATTCCGAATCGTACCGTGGGGGGCGTGCTGAACCTGCAGGGTCTTGTGATGTTCGGCCTCTACGCCTCGGGAATCCTCTCTGCGCTTGGTGTGGCCTTTCTGATCCGAAAGGTGTTCTGGCGGGGCGGCAGCGAGCCCTTCATGATGCAGCTGCCAGACTACAAGCGCCCGGAACCCGGAAACGTCCTGCGCAACCTCGGCCAGAAGGCCGGGGCCTTCATCAGCCGGGCGGGACGGATCATCCTTCCGCTGATGGTTCTGGTCTGGGCCCTCTCCACCTGGCCGGCTCCCCCGGAGGGGGCGGAGGGTCCGGCCATTGCCTACAGCGCCGCCGGACGTCTCGGCCAATGGCTGGAGCCCCTCTTCGCCCCCATCGGCTTCAGCTGGGAGATGGTGGTGGCCCTCATCCCCGGCATGGCGGCCCGTGAGGTCGCTGTCGCGGCCCTCGGCGCGATCTACGCCGTCGGCGGCGAGGAGGGCGCCCTCGCCGGGATCCTGGCGCGGCAGTGGTCGCTGGCCTCAGGCCTCGCCTTCCTGGCCTGGTATGTCTTTGCGCCCCAGTGCATCGCCACCCTCGCCGTGGTCCGGCGTGAGACAGGCGGCTGGCTCTGGCCGACCGTCATGTTCGGCTACATGCTCGGCCTCGCCTATGCAGCGGCCTTCCTGGTCTTCCAGGCCTCCCGCGCGCTCGGGCTGGCCTGAGGCCTTCCGGGCCATGCTCGTCCGGATGGGCGGCACCCCGGCGAGGTGAGGGGCCACTTGGTCCGGATCCGGTTTCGGAGGATAAGGCGTTCATGGCGTACCTCCCTGCAGGACTGAGGGACAGACTGCCGGCCGCCTGGCCGGCGGTGGCCCTGGCGTTCAGCGCCTTCATGCTGGCGACAGCCCATGCCTTCGAGCGGTTCGGGGGCTATGCGCCCTGCCTTCTCTGCCTGAAGCAGAGAGAGGTCTATTGGGTGGCGGGCGCCGTCGCACTGGTCGGGATCGGCCTGCTCAGAACGCCGAAGGCGCAGAGTCTGCGGCCATGGCTGGCGCTCCTCATCGCCGCGATCTTCCTTTTCGGCGCCGGCCTCGCCGCCTATCACGCGGGGGTGGAGTGGAAGTGGTGGCCGGGTCCGGGAGCCTGTTCGGGGGTCGGGGGAACGGTGTCCAGCCTGAACATGGCCGGTCTTCTGGACGGTACGCTGAAGGTCAGGCCGCCCGCCTGCGATACCGCCGCCTGGCGTCTGCTGGGCCTGTCCATGGCGGGCTGGAACGCCCTGGCCTCACTGGCGTTTGCGGGCCTGGGCGCCCTTGCCTGGCGTTGGGAAGGAAAGTCTCCATGATGCAAGCACCCCGAAGGCCTGGCGCCGGGGCGGGCAAGGCCCGTCTCGCCGAGATCCTGAGGGTGGACCACGCCGGCGAGCTGGGCGCCGTCCACATCTATCGCGGGCAGCGGGCCATCCTTGGCGAGGCCGCCGGCAAGGAGCGGATCGCCGGCCAGCTGGAGGAGATGGAGTCGCATGAGGCTCGCCACCTGGCGAGGTTCGAGGCCCTGCTTGCGGAACGGGGGGTCCGTCCCACGCTGATGACGCCACTCTGGCGCCTGGCGGGATTCACCCTCGGGGCGGGGACCGCCCTGCTGGGGGAGAAGGCCGCCCACGCCTGTACCGAGGCTGTGGAGACGGTGATCGGAGACCACTATGCCCGACAGGTCGCCGAACTGGCGGACCGGGATCCTGAGCTTGCGGCGGAACTCTCAGGCTTTCGCGACGAGGAACTGGCGCATCGGGACCTCGCTGTGGAGGAGGGCGCACGGGAGGCGCCAGGCTACCCTCTCCTTGCCGCCGCCATCCGGCTCGGGTGCCGGGCGGCGATCCGGATCAGCGAGAAGATCTGACGGCGGATGACGGCAGGTCAGGGATCCAGTTCGACGTCCCAGTAGAGATAGTCCATCCACGACTCGTGCAGATGATGCGGCGGGAAGCGCCGCCCCTGTTCCTGGAGGCGCCAGGTGGTCGGGCGGACCGGCCTGCGCCTGAGGGACATCTGGGCCTCTTCCGGGGTGCGCCCGCCCTTGTCGAGATTGCAGCGGGAACAGGCGGCCACGATGTTGTCCCAGCTGGTGCGTCCACCTCTCGACCTGGGAACCACATGGTCAAAGGTCAGGTCCTCGGCGCGACCGCAGTAGGCGCAGGCGAAGCCATCGCGAAGGAAGACGTTGAAGCGCGTGAAGGCGGGCGCGCGGTCCTGGGCGACGTAGGACTTCAGGGAAACGACCGAAGGCAGGCGCATGGAGAATGCGGGCGACCGGACCTCCTGGTCATAGGTGGACAGGACGTCCACTCGATCGAGGAAGACCGCCTTTACGACGTCCTGCCAGCACCAGAGCGACAGGGGATAATAGCTCAGGGGTTGGAAATCCGCGTTGAGGACAAGCGCGGGCCAACCTGAAGGCGCCTGGTCAAGGACCTGCATGGACCGCTCCCCCTGCCCAGGCCTTGCGGACTGAAGTCTGACGCCGCCGTGTGAAGATCCATCTCCCTGCGCTTCAACCTGCCCTGCGTCAGTATGGCGGCGATTCTCGCGGTGGCGCCCAGTGACGGTTCCGAGACAAAAAAAGGGGGCCCTTTTGGCAGGGCCCCCAGGGGAGGAGTCTGTAATGGAGAGACCGGGGGTCAGGGAAGGATCAGGATCAGGTTCCCGATCGCGGCCACGAGGCCCAGGGACAAGAGGAAGATCGATCCGGACCGATCGATCAGGTTGACGAAGAGGGCGATGGGGGCGGGGAGCGAGGACATGGACGTAAACCTTCTTTTGGATGAACCCGGGGGGAGCGGGCGTTCGATTTGAACACCGCTTAGATACCAGACATCTGAGCAGTGTAAAGATACTTTTTTGTAAGAAATGTTCAGGGCGGTTCCTCCTCCCGTCCGGCCCTGCACGACGGGCAACAAAAAAGGGCCCCGGAGAGGGGCCCTTTGCGCCGTAGGCCAGAGGCCTATCCCGTGAACGACGCCAGCGAGGCGAGGGCCAGGGGGAAGACGAGGGCCAGGAGATAGGCCGGAGTCAGACGATCGATGAGACGAACGACAAACACGAGAGACATGACACACCTTCAAGTTAGCGCCCCGGGGGAGCGGGGCCGTTTTTTTGCTGCACCTGCGAAATGGGGATAATCTGATCGTTGTCAAGATTGGCTTGCCCCGAGTTTTGTTCCCCATTACTGAGATTTCATGGAACAGGCCCAACTGACTGAAGCCCGCCCCTATCACCACGGCGACTTGCGGCGCGCCCTTGTCGACGCCGGTCGGCGACTCCTGGAGGTTGAAGGCGGCGCGAGCATCTCCCTGAGGGCGGTGGCGCGGGAGGCGGGTGTCAGCCCGGCCGCCCCCTATCATCACTTCCGAGACAAGAGCGAACTGCTCGACGCCCTCGCCATTGAGGGATGGGACCAGCTTGCGGTGCAGATGCGAGCCGCCCTCGCCGAAGCTGCACCCGGGCGGGATCGACTGGTCACCCTGGGCGTGGCCTATGTGCAGTTCGCCAAGATGAACCCCGCCATCTACCGCGTGATGTTCGACTGCAGCCAAAGCCACGAGTCCATGCCGGAGAAGCTGCGCGACGAGGGCGCCTACCGCCTGGTCTGCGACACCCTCGTGGAGTCCGGGATCGACCCCAGGGACGAAGTCGGCCTGGAGCTTGCCGCGGTCGCCATCTGGTGCGCCGCCCACGGGGTCGCCGAGATGGTCGGGTTCAAGGAGTTCGCGCCCCTTCAGGCGCACCTCGGCGGGGAGGAAGCCTTCCTGCAGGCCATCTTCAGCCAGTTGCACCTGTTCCGTCCGGGATCCGCTGTCGCCGCCGGCTGACAACCTGACGTGGCGGGGCCGGTCTTCAGGTTCGCGCCCTCGCCCACCGGGCGTCTTCATCGAGGTCATGCCTTTTCGGCGCTGATGTCGTGGCGCGCCTGCAGGGCGGCCAAGGGCGCCTTCCGGCTGCGGATCGAGGACATTGACAGGGTCCGTTGTCGCCCGGAATTCGAGGCTGGGATCCTTGAGGACCTCGCCTGGCTGGGTGTGGACTGGGACGGTCCGGTGCTTCGCCAGTCCGGACGCGGGGCGGCCTACGAGGCGGCGTTGGCCCGCCTGGCCGAGGAGGGGCTCGCCTATCGCTGCTTTCGGACGCGGCGTGAGGTGGCCGACGCCATGACCCGGGCGCCACACGGGGACGAGATCGTGTTCTTCGGCGAGCGCTTGCCGGAACAGGAGGAGGCGGCCCGCCTCGCAGCAGGCGAGGCGTTCGCCTGGCGACTCGATGCCCGTGCGGCGGCGGAACGCACGGGTCCCCTCAGCTTCCTCGAGACCGGGGCGGGACCTGCCGGTGAGACCGGGCGCCAGGTCGCCCAGCCCGACTCGTCCGGGGATATTGTCCTGGCCCGCAGGGACATAGGCGTGGCCTACCACCTCGCCGTGGTCGTGGACGACGCCTTCCAGGAGGTCACGACGGTGGTCAGAGGCTACGACCTCTTCGGAGCGACCCACGTCCAGCGATTGCTCCAGGTCCTGCTGGGGTTGCCAGAGCCCATCTATCAACACCACCGGCTGCTGGTCGGACCCGATGGAAAGCGCTACGCCAAGCGGGATCGTGCGGAGACCCTGCAGGCGCTTCGCGAACAGGGCGTCAGCCCGGACCGGCTTATCGCGGAGCTCGACCTTGACGGAGATCGCTGAGAGCGGCGGCGCGGAACGCCGCACCGCCATGATCGTACTCGTCGCCGGCGCCTGCATCATCGGCCTCGCCCCCATACTCGTGCGCCTGGCCGATGCGGGGCCAGCCGCGGTCGGATTCTGGCGCATGCTCTTCGCCCTGCCCCTGCTGGCCCTGCTCGCGCGCCGGGAGAGCGGGGGCATTGGTCCGCCAGGATGGGTGCTCGGGCTCGCCGGGGCCGCCTTCGCGCTGGACCTGGCCTTCTGGCACTACGGGATCGCCCTGACCTCCGTGGCCAAGGCGACCATCCTGTCCAACCTGACGCCGGTGATCGTGACTGGCGTGGCCTGGCTGGTCTTTCGCGAGAGGGTCCGCCCCCTCTTCCTGGCCGCGGTCGCTCTGGCTGTCGGCGGCGCCTGCCTCATGACCCTGGCGCGCGACCCGGGCCTGCCGGGGGTCAACCCCGCCCTGGGAGACGCCTTCTCGGCCATGACGGCCGTCTGGTACGCCCTCTACTTCCTGGCGGTGCAGAACGCACGGCGGACCCGGGGCGCCGCCCAGGTCATGTTCTGGTCCAGCCTCACCGCCGCGCCCTTGCTTCTGGCGGCTTCAGGCCTGCTGGGCGAACGCCTGACGCCGGCGACGCCCGGCGGTTGGGCCGCCTGCGTGGGTCTTGGGATCATGCACGTGACTGGACAGGGCGCCATCGCCTGGGCGCTGGGCCGGTTGCCCGCCTCGGTCACCTCGGTCGTCGTCCTGGTCCAGCCGGTGGTGGCGACGGTCCTTGGCTGGTTACTCTTCGGAGAGGTCTTCGGACCCGGCCAGATGCTGGGCGGCGCCATCGCCCTGACCGGGGTCATCCTGGCCCAGCGGGCGGCGCGCCCGCCCGCTCAGCCTGGCTGAATCCCCCAGGCCGTCCTGGCCTCCTCAATCTCCGCCATGGCGGAGTTGAAGAGGGACCAGTCATCCGAGGCGGCGATGGGCGCCCAGATCGCCTCGATGCGGTCGATGAGGAGTTCGGCCGGAGTCTCACGGCGGAAGAACGGGTGGTCCAGCCGCCCAGGACGGTCTGGCTCAGCCCCGGCCACCTCGCGGCGAAAGTCCTCGAACTCCGGCCTGCGATAGATCTCTCCCCTGGGGCCGGCGAGGGCCCGGGTCTCGTCGCCGCAAAACCAGTCGAAGAAGAACGGCTCCCAGCGGATCTCCGCACCGCCCGCGGCCAGGGCGGCGAAGGCGGCGCTGACCAGCCGGGCGTCCGAGCCATCCCCCCGGAAGGTCAGACCCAGGCGACGCACCACCGCCCTGGCCAGCGCCTCCCGGTAGAGGTCACCGAAGCCATTCAGGACCTCCACCAGCGCGTCCTCGGGCGACCCCGCCATCAGGAGACATCCCGCCAGCTGGCGCAGGTTCCAGAAGACCGCCTCCGGCTGTCGGCCAAAGCTGTAGAGGCCCGCATGGTCGAAGTAGGCGGCGACGAAGTTGGGATCGCTGTGCGGCAGGAACCGGTAAGGCCCGTAGTCGAAGCTCTCCCCGGTGATGTTCATGTTGTCGGTGTTCAGGACCCCATGCACGAAGCCTGCGGCCATCCATGAAGCTGTCAGGCGGGCGGCGCCCCGGCAGGCCTCGTCCAGCAGGGCCGCGCCAAGATCCGCCTCGCCCATCCTGTCGGGGAAGTAGAGCTCCAGGGTGTAGTCCACCAGCCGGCGGACCAGGTCCGGGCGCTCCAGGGCCGCCGGCCTCTGGAAGGTTCCGAACCGGATGTGGCTGTGGCTCAGCCGGACCAGGACCGCAGAGCGCGTGGGGCTCGGCTCGTCCTGCCGCACCAGGGCCTCGCCAGTCTCAATAAGGGAGAAGGCGCGGGAGGTGGGAACGCCCAGGGCCTCGAGGAAGCCCGCCGCCAGCACCTCGCGCACACCGCCCTTGAGGGTCAGTCGCCCGTCCCCACTGCGCGACCAGGGCGTGACGCCGGATCCCTTGGTAGCGAGATCGAGGAGGCGACTGGAGCCGGCCTCGCGCAGCTGGGCGAAGGTGAAGCCCCGGCCATCGCCGAGATCGGGGTTGTAAACCCGGAACTGGTGTCCGTGATACCGCTGGGCTAGGGGATCGGGCAGATTGCCGGGAAGCGGCTGGAACCGGCCGAAGTGATCGGCCCACTCTTCATTGTTGAGTTCGGCCAGCCCGACGCTCGCCGCTGCGCGGTCGTTTCGCCAACGCAGGTCCAGCCGGGGAAAGTCTGCAGCCCGGACCGGATCGGCGAAGTCGGGGCCGAGACGCGGGAGGCAAGGGTCGGGAGCATACTGGGGAGAAAAGGCCATGGACCCGAAATGACCGCGACGCCGTCAGGTCGCAAGACCTGATCCTTGCCAATCGCCCTTCGCGTGCTTACCGGAGGAGCATGAGTCGCAAGATCAACGTGGACTTCCTGAAAACCGAGGCCGCCTCTGGCCTGGTGCTGGCCCTGGCCGCGGCGCTGGCCATTCTCCTGGCGAACTCGCCCTGGGCGGCGAACTATTTCAGCCTGATCAAGCATCCCCTGACCTTCCAGGCTGGCGATTTCGAGATCACCAAGCCGGTCCTGAAGTGGATCAAGGACGGGCTGATGACGATCTTCTTTTTCGTCGTCGGGCTGGAGATCAAGTACGAGATCCTCAGGGGTGAGCTCTCGAACCCGCGCAAACTGGCCCTCCCCGTCCTCGGAGCTCTCGGCGGGATGGTCGTGCCGGCGGTCGTCTATCTCGCCCTCAACATGGGGCCCGGGGGGGCCCTTGAGGGCTGGCCGACGCCCGTCGCCACGGACATCGCCTTCGCCCTCGCGGCCCTGGCCATCGCCGGCCCCAGACTGCCCATGGCCCTGCGGACCTTCCTGCTGACCCTCGCCATCGCCGATGACCTTGGCGCGGTGGTGCTGATCGCAACCCTGTTCACCGAGCAGATCAACCTCGTCGCCCTGGGAGGGGCGGGCTTCGGGCTCGCCCTCATGACCCTGGCCGGGAGATGGAAGGGCGCGCCCTACGCCCTGTTCGGCGTCCTGGCCTTCCTCGTATGGGTCTTCACCCTCGAGAGCGGCGTGAACCCGTCGATCGCCGGGGTGGCGGCGGCCATGACCATTCCGATCGAACCGCGGCGGCCCGGAGAGACCGGGATGCTCAAGCAAATGATGCATGGCCTGCACCCCTACGTGGCCTACGGCGTCATGCCGGTTTTCGCGTTTGCAGCGGCGGGCTTCTCGTTCGGGGAGCTGTCGGCGGAAAACCTGCTCAGTCCCGTGGCGATCGGCATCGCCGCCGGCCTCTTCATCGGTAAGCAGATCGGGGTCTTCGGCGCCTCGGCTCTGGCCATCCGACTTGGGATCGCCCGGCGTCCGACCGACTCGACCTGGATGGAGATTTACGGCTGCGCCCTGCTCTGCGGGGTGGGCTTCACCATGAGCCTCTTCATCGGCGCCCTGGCCTTCGACGGCGAAGATCCAACCGCGCAGAGTGCGGTCCGGCTGGGCGTGATCGGCGGATCCATCCTCTCGGGCGCGCTGGGCATGGCGGTTCTCGCCTGGAGCCAGAAGGTCCGGGACAGGCTTGGGACCTCTGCGGCGCCCACGACATCAGCGGGACACGGCTAGGCCCGCCCCGTCCGCAGACGGGCTTCGACAGGATCAGGCGGTCAGGGCCGCCTTCAGGGCCTCCCCGGCCTCGCGGGCGGCGGCCTCCACCGCGGGCGAGACATCCCCCATGATGTAGAAGTCATGCAGCATGTCCGGGTAATGGACGTGCCGCGCCGGGACCCCTGCGGCCTCAAGCCGGCGAGCATAGTCGCGCCCCTCGTCCTGCAGGGGATCGTAGCCGGCGGTCACCACGTAGGCGGCGGGCGTCGCAGAGACATCGACCTTCGACCCCAGGATGACACGGTCGATCTGCGGGTGCCCCTCGGCGGCCAGGCACTTCACGAACCAGTCGATGGCGGCCTTGGTCAGAAGGGGACCGTCCATCCGCTTGCGGCTCTCGGTCTCGGTCTCAGGGCAGATGTAGGGATAGAGCAGCATCTGGAAGGCCAGGCGACGCGAGGGATCCGCCTTCAGGTCAATGGCGATGGAGGCGGCGAGGTTGCCGCCGGCCGAGCAGCCGCCGACCCCGACGCGGGTGGGATCGAAGCCGATCTCCGCAGCGTGGCCGATGGCCCACTTCGTTGCTTCCAGGCAGTCGTCATGGCTGGCGGGGAAGGGGTTCTCCGGCGCCAGGCGGTAGTCGATCGCCAGGACCCGGCAGCCGGAATAGGCGGCCAGGCGCCGGCAGTGCCCGTCATGCGTCTCGAGGTTGCCGATGACGAAGCCGCCGCCATGGAAATAGACGAGGCCGGGAGTCGTCGCCGGGGCGCCGGCAGGGGTGTAGAGACGCGCGCCGACCGGGCCTGCGCCACCGTCCACCTGCAGGTCGCGGGTCGCCACATCCTTGGGCGCTCCGGTGTTCTGGCTGGTGCGCTGCATGACGTAGCCGGCCCGGACCATGTCCGGCGGCAGGCTGTCGAGGGGCGGAGCCTCCTGGCCCGCAGCGGCGGCGGCTTCCGCCTCGAGCATAGCCTTGAAGTGCGGATCCATGGGTGCGCCTCCTGCTGGCGTGTGACGGGTCAGCCGACCCGGCGCTCGCGTCCCTGCCAGTAGGGCTCGCGAAGCTCCCGCCGCAGGACCTTACCCGAAGGATTGCGAGGCAGGACGGCGACGAAATCGATGGTCTTGGGCGCCTTGTAGCCGGCGATGAGAGTCCGGCAGTGGGCGATGATGGCTTCGGGATCCTGAGATGCGCCGGGCCGCAGGACGACGATGGCCTTCACCGCTTCGCCCCAACGCTCGTCCGGCACACCGATCACGGCGGCGTCGGCGACGGAAGGATGCGACATCAGGGCGTTCTCGACCTCAGCGGGGTAGACGTTCTCGCCACCGGTCACGATCATGTCCTTCACCCGGTCGTGGATGAAGAGATAGCCGTCGGCGTCGAAGAAACCGGCGTCGCCAGAGCGGAACCAGCCGTCAGCGTCGATGGACTGGGCGGTGGCGTCGGGCCGGTTCCAGTAGCCCTTCATGACCCCCTCGGACCGGATCTCGATCTCCCCCACCTCGCCGACTTCGGCGTCACGCCCGTCCATGCGGATGCGGATCTCAAATCCCGGCGATGGCCGGCCGCAGGACCGCAGCTTCCCGAGCGCCGGATCATGCGCCTCCGGCGGCAGGTAGGCGCCGCCGCCGATGGTCTCGGTCAGGCCATAGAGCTGCATGAAGCGCGAGCCAAAGCGGGCCTGGGCGCGGGTGAGGACCTCCTCCGAGATCGGCGAGGCGCCGTAGTAGACATAGTCCAGGCGCGACAGGTCAGCCTGCGCCTGCTCGGGGTGCTGGAGCACCATGTTGATGATGGCCGGGGCCAGGAAGGCATGGCGCACGCCGTGCTCGCCGAAGAGGCGCAGCATGAGGCCAATGTCGACCTCGCGCATGATGATGCAACGCCCGCCCATGAGGAGGCCGAGAATGCCGAGATTGGCGCCGGCCACATGGAACAGCGGCATGCAGACGAGGACAGAGTCGCCCGGCTCGATCAGGGCCCAGGCGGTGCTGGCGCTCTTGAAGCAGGCGGCGTAGTTGGCCTCGGTCAGCTGGACGCCCTTAGGCAGGCCGGTCGTACCCGAGGTGTAGAGCTGGATGACGTCATCATCCGCCTGGGCGGTGCGCATGGGATCGACGTCGGAATGGGCGCCAATCCAGTCGCGGAAGCCCGGCCAGGCGGCGTGGCCCGGCTCGAACTGGATACGGGTGGAAAGGTCGGGAAGGTCCCCGGCCATGGCCTCGATCATCCCCGAATAGTCCGCCCCGATCACCGCCAGCCGGCAGCCTGCGTCCTTCAGGATAAAGGCCACTTCGGGAGGCGCCAGGCGCCAGTTGACGGGATTGAGGCAGGCGCCCGCCTTCAGGCAGCCGAACCAGAGGACGAAGAAGTCCGCATTCCCCCGGGCCAGGGCGCCGACCCGGTCGCCCGGCCGGACGCCAGCAGCGATCAGGGCGTTGGCGCACCGCGACGACAGGGCGTCCAGCTGGGCATAGGTGATCGGCTCATCCTGGAAGACCAGGGCGACCGCTTCCGGACGGACCCGGGCGTGGTGGCGGACCACATCCGCCGCACTGGAAAGGTCCGGCAGGACGATTTTGGGCACGTCAGGCATGGGAACGCTGTCCGTCGGTTCGGGATGGGTCGTCGTCGGAAAGGCAGCGGCCGCCCCGGACCATGGGCCCGGGGCGGCGCCGGCCTTACTCGGCGGCCTGGGGCGCGTAGCCCAGGACGGCCTTGGTCTCGAGGAACTCATGGAAGCCGTAGTCGCCCCACTCGCGCCCGTTGCCGCTCATCTTGTAGCCACCGAAGGGCGCCATCATGTCGCCGCCTCCGCCATTGATGGACACCTGACCGGCCCGCAGCTTGGAAGCGATCTTCCGGGCCTTGTCGAGGTCAGCTGACTGAACGTAGGCGGCCAGGCCGTACTCGGTGTCGTTGCCGATATCGATCGCCTGGTCGACGGAGTCGTAGCCGAGGATCGACAGGACGGGCCCGAAGATCTCTTCTGCGGCGATGGTCATGTCGTTGGTGACGTTCGCGAAGACGGTGGGCTTCACATAGTAGCCCTTGTCCAGACCATCGGGCCGCCCCGTGCCGCCGATGACCAGGGTCGCGCCCTCGTCGATCCCGGCCTGGATCAGCTTCTGGATCTTGTTGAACTGGACCTCCGAGACCACCGGACCCAGCTGCGAGTTGCCGTTGGGATCGCCGACGGTGACCTGCGAGGCGGCCTCGCGGGCGACGGCGATAGCCTCGTCCATGCGGGTCTTCGGCACCAGCATCCGGGTCGGCGCATTACAGGACTGGCCGGAGTTGGTCATCATGGTGGCCACGCCGCGGGCCACGCCCTTGGCGAAGGCGTCGTCGTCCAGGACGATGTTCGGGCTCTTGCCGCCCAGCTCCTGGGCCACGCGCTTGACGGTCGGAGCGGCGTTGCGCGCCACCTCGATGCCCGCCCGGGTCGAGCCGGTGAAGGACACCATGTCGATGTCGGGATGGCTGGACAGGGCCACGCCCACGCCCGGACCGTCGCCATGCACCATGTTGAAGACGCCGGCCGGGACGCCTGCGGCCTCCATGATCTCGGCGAAGATGTGCCCGGAGAAGGGCGCCACTTCCGAGGGCTTGAGCACCATGGTGCAGCCGGTGGCGATGGCCGGGGCCACCTTGCAGACGATCTGGTTCAGCGGCCAGTTCCAGGGGGTGATGAAGCCGCAGACGCCGATCGGCTCCTTGACGAGCAGGGTCGGGCCGCGCTGCTCCTCGAACTTGAAGTCCTTGAGCACGTTGATGGCGGTGGACAGGTGACCGAGGCCGATCGGCACCTGGGCGCGCTGGGCCAGGGAGGCGGGGGCGCCCATCTCCTCGGTGACCGCGACGGCCAGGTCGCCAAAGCGCTTCTGGTACTCGGCCAGGATGCGGTTCAGGACATCGAGGCGCTCTTCACGGGTGGTCTGGGACCAGGTCTTGAAGGCCTTCTTGGCGGCGGCGACGGCCTTGTCGACGTCCTTGGCCGAGCCCAGGGCGATCTTGCCGCAGACGGCCTCGGTGGCGGGATTGATGACGTCGAGGGTCTTCAGCTCGACCGGATCGACCCACTGGCCGTCGATATAGAATTTCACGTACTCGCGCATGGCGTCCTCCGGGATGTGGTTCTTGCGGGCGCCCGGGAGTCCGGCGACGCCTTCAGGCCTTACAATAGTGATCAGGCGCCCGCGTGGAAGGGGGATTCAGACTCTGGATCGGCAGACTCAAGCCTGATGCACCAGGGCCAATCCAGCGACAGGGCTACGGCCCTTCAGGACATAACCGGCGCGAATGGAGCCGATGTAGAGGTCGCGGAGATCCGGTCCGCCCCAAGTCACATTCGTGGGGTGGTTGACCACCTCCCCCGAGGGGTCGTGGATCAAGGTCACCTTCTCCCCTGATGGAGTGATGGCGACGATCTTGTTCGCAGCCGGAAGGCAGACCCAGAGGTTGCCCTCGGCGTCCATGCCGACCCCGTCTGTATAGCCAAGATCCTCCTCCCGGGCGGGCGGAAGGCCAGGCCCCGCCAGATGGCCAAGCACGGGGCCATAGCGGACACCGGGCCCCAACCGGCCGCCAGGCAGGATATCGAAGACCAGGACGTCCGCCGCCGAGGTCTGGGCGCAGAACAGCCGGCGGTGGTCCGCCGAAAGGGCCAGGCCATTCGGGAACTTCAGGCCCTCGGCCAAGATCTCGCAGGTCCCGTCGGGCCGCAAGACGAACAGGAACCCGTCCGCCCGGCCGTCCAGCGCCCGGGGCCAGGTTTCGGCATGGGTCGAGTTGGCGCACCAGATGTTCCCGTCCCGGTCCATGACCGGATAGTTGGCGCTGGTCAGGCGCCGCCCCCCGACCTCCGCGACCAGGGTCTCGTGGACCCCTGTCGCCGGATCGAAGCGCTGGAGGGGTCCCTCCTGCCGGTCATAGATTCCGAAGTTGGCGATCAGGATCCGGCCCTCCCGGTCCATGTTGATCCCGTTCGGCGCGCCGCCCTGCGGCCCCATGCGGACAAAGCTCCCATCCGGCAGGATCTCGGCCACGGCGCACTGGTGGTCGGAGGCGAAGACCCGGCCGTCCACGCTCACGACCACATCCTCGGGCCGGTCGATGCCCATGGCGATCTTGCGGAACGACGCGGTGTCGATGGGCGAGAGGGGCATGACGTTCTCCGGGCGACTTCGGGCAGTCTGCGCGCACCATGGCCGCCTCGACAAGTGCGGCGACCGCAGCTAAAGCCCGTCCTGCTGCAAGGAGAGCCCCATGAGCCCCCTCTTTATCGTGATCCCATTCTTCCTGTTCTTCGCCGTGATGAACATCATCGACATGGGCCGGCTCGACTAGGCCATGCCGATGTCGGCTCGCGGCACAGCCTTGGTGACTGGCGGGCCGCGCCGGATCGGCCGGGAGCTTGTCCGAGCTTGCTCAGCCGCAGGCTTTGACGTCGCCATCCACTGCCAACGCGAGGACGACGACGCCCGGGCGGCGCTGGCGGAAGTGCGCGAAACGGGACGATCGGGAGGTCTCTTTACCTGCGATCTCAGCGACGAAGCCGAGGTGGCGGGCCTTGTCCGCCGTGTCATCGATTCGCTTGGGCCGGTCACCCTGCTGGTCAACAGCGCGTCCCTGTTCCGGAACGACGCTTTCGCCGAGATCGAGCGGACGTCCTGGGATGAGCACCTGAACATCAACCTGCGAGCGCCCCTTGTGCTGTCGCGGGAGATGGCCGCCCAAGGCCTGGCCGGTCATGTCGTCCACATCCTCGACCAGAGGGTGATGGCCCCGGGTCCGGACTACTTCTCCTACACCCTTTCAAAGGCGGCCCTCTGGTCCGCCACCCGGATGATGGCGATCGAGCTGGCGCCGCGCATCCGGGTCAATGCGATCGGGCCGGGGCCGGTGCTGGCCAACCCCGACCAGTCGCCTGAGGACTTCGATGCCGAGGCCGCGTCCACGCCCTTGGGGCGCGCCGTCGATCCCGTGGATATCGGCAAGGCCCTGACCTACCTGATCGGGGCGTCCAGCGTGACCGGACAGATGATCGCCGTCGACGGCGGACAGCATCTGGGTTGAGCCATGCCCTCCCCCACGCCCCTGTCCGTGACGCGCCGCCAGAAGGTCCTTGTCCGTGGGCTCAGGCTGGAAGCCTGTATCGGTGTCCATGAGCACGAGCAGGGCCGGACGCAGGCTCTCGCCATCGATGTGGAGATCGATCTCTCCGAGCGGCGGGTTCTGAGCCTTTCGGATACAGTCAACTACGAGACGGTGGTCCGGGCCGCTTGCGGGATCGCCGCCGAGGGCCATATCGACCTTGTCGAGACCTTCGCGGAAAGACTGGCCGAGGCCTGCCTGGCGCACGATGGCGCCTGTCGGGTCCGGGTTCTGGTCCTTAAGCCCGAGGCCCTGGCGCCAGACGCTGAGGCGGCCGGGGTTGAACTTATTCTGGAAAGGCAGGTGACATGACCGACCATCCCGGTACGACGCCCTCCGGCGAGGACCTGACGCTTGTCCTCGTCGTCCATGGCCTGTTCATCGCCTCGCTGCTCGGCTTCGCCCCCGCAGCCATCGTCGGGTTGATCATGGCGCTCGTGGCCAGGGAAGCGGCCGGGCCCATCGCCCGCAGCCATTACCGGTTCCAGATCCGGACATTCTGGATCGGGCTCCTGGCGTGGGCCCTGGCCTCTATTGCGATGTTCTGGGGAGGGGTGTTCTCCGTGGTGCTGATCGGAATCCCGCTGCTCATTGTCTCAGGGATCGCCGTCGCGGTAGTCTGGCTCTGGGCCCTGGTCCGCAGCATACTGGGCCTCGCCTGGGGCGTGCAGGGGCGCGCCTGCCCAAGACCTGACAGCCTGACAGCCTGATCCGAGGCTTTCTACGGAGGGAGACCTCCCCCATCCTGCATCGCCGCGCCCACGAGATCGAGGGTGCTTGAAGCGGAGCGTCCGAGCGCCCGCAGGTTGCGCTCGGACAGGACGTCGAGTGCAGACGACAGGGCCGCCCTCGCTCCGGCGCGCTCCCCGCGGTCCTTCCGGGTAATGTCCAGCCTGGCGAGGAGGAGACGCGCGAGATTGAGCTGCAGGAGGGCCCAGGATTCCGGGTCCCGGGCGACCGAGACACTCACCAGCGTCGACCGGAAGGCCCGCTCAGCGGAGTTCAGGACCGCCACATCCCCTGAAATCTCGGCTGCACGGGCCAGGCACAGGGCCCTTTGAGCAGCAGCCTGCGCCTTCAGGACGAGGCCTTCACGGTTCTGGGTGATCTTGTCGACCTGGTCGAAACAGGCGATGGCGCGCTCAAAGCTGAGGGCGTCGCCGGAGATATCCCCAAGGATCTGGTGTCCGCGCCCGCGGAGGAACTCCCCCTTCGCACGGTCAAGGGGGCTGTGTTCCAGCAGAAGGTCCGACAGGACGCCGTCCAGCAGGTTCACCCCCGCAAGGCAGATCTCTGCATCCTCCTCGACCTCGCCAATGGCGATCTGCGCTGCAGCCCTGACAAACCCGATCCGGGCGATGGTCAGGGGTTCGAAGTCAGGTGTGAGGCCAGAGGCGGCAGACTGGGTGTCACGCACCGAGGCCCGGAGGAGGGGCGCATCGCTGAGGCGCGAGCCCCAATCGCACAGTAACTGAGCGCGGTGAATATGGCCCTCCACAGACAGCATCCGGGCCACCCGTATCCTGCGGGACATGGTCTTGAGAGTGGCGATGGGCTGGGCGAACCGCGCCGCGGCGACCCGCGCCGCCTGGGCGTCTCCCGTCGACACCATCCGTCGCCCGGCAACGGTCAGAAGACCGATCTCCGAATGAGGCGCCACAAGACCGCGCCGGGAGCCGGAGAGGGAGTCCTCGAAGGCGTCCTCAGCCGCATCCAGCAGGCTGGCGTCGCCGAAGAGTTCTGCGCCCAACAGGGCGGCGTAACCCTGTTCGCAACGCGCCCGGGCCCAGCTTGCCGAACTGGGTCCGAAGAACTCAAGGGCGCCCTCCGCGGCGGAGGCGGCCCGGCTCAGGGCGCGGACCTCGCCGCTGCGGCGCGTGACTTCCAGCCAGAGGATGGCGGAGTCCAGACGCAGCATGGACCGCTTGCGGCCACTCGCCCGCCCCGCAAGGGTGTCGGTCTCCTTCGCCTCGTTCAGCAACATGCCGAGGGGAAGCACTTCGATCAAAGACAGATCGTCAGCGGTCAGGCCCTCCCGCGCGAATCCACCCCCCTGCTCCTCAATTAGCTTCCTGACCTGACGGTTCAGTCCGAACATTCTTACGCTCCGGCCTGCGTTGTCCCGGAGCGGGCCGTCGGGACGCAGTCTGGAGTTGAGCAGCAAACCTCATGCCAGTCGGAGGGGTCCGTCCTGTGCTGGGTTGAGGGCGGATTCACACTCCGCCGGGCTCAAGATCCGCCAGGCGCCTGGCACAAGTTCCGGCGGTAGCTCCAGAGAACCCATTCTGTCCCGGTGCAAGCTGACAACATGGTTTCCCACCGAGGAAAACATGCGCCGGACCTGATGAAATCGGCCCTCCGTTATGGTCAGCCGCGCAAGACGAGGCTCCAGGACTTCCAGCCAGGCAGGCGCCAGGGGCCGCTCTTCTCCTTCGAGCATCAGGTCGCCCCGGGCGAAGATGTCGGCCTCGTCCCCCCGGAGGGGCGACTCAAGGGTCGCAATGTATCGTTTTGGAGCGTGGGATCGTGGCGAAATGACACGGTGCAGGAAGGGACCGTCGTCTGTGATCAGCAGGAGTCCCGTGGTGTCCAGGTCCAACCGGCCCACGGTCGAAAGGGCCGGAGTCCGGCTGCGCCAGCGGGGCGGGAGCAACTCGTAGACGCTGCGACCGGGCTCCCGGTGCGAGCAGACCACGCCCGGGGGTTTGTGCAGCATGAGGACAAGCGGCGCCGGCGGGTCCACAGGGGCGCCCCGGATGGACAGTCGTTCCGGGAGATCGCGTGTCAGCGCAATGCGGGCGCCGGCGTCCGTCACGACCTGTCCGTCGAGGACGACGGTCCGCTCCCGCACCAGGACATGCACCTCGCGCCGGGAGCCATAGCCCAGGTTGGCCAGGAGACGGTCGAGCCTCACAGCGGGGGGCCTGTTCATCGCCGGGCCTCGTAGACCTTGAACGACCCCGTCTCGGCCGCCAGGCGCACGTGTCGGAAGGCCGAGGAGAGGGCGGCCTCGTAGGGCATGTGACGGTTCGCGGTCACCCAGCAGGCGCCTCCCGGCTTGAGTCTCCGGGCGGCGGACTCGATGAAGGCCACCCCGAGGGCCCGGTCCTCTCGCCCGGCGTCATGGAACGGGGGATTCATGAGGACGAAGTCGAGGTCCGCCTGGCCGCCGCCGGACCGGCGGACATCGGCATGCCGGAAGAGGGCCCGGGGATCGCTCACATTCCGGCGCGCGCAGGAAATGGCGCGGCGATCAATGTCCCACAGCTCCAGGTCCGTCACCCGGGGGCTTTGCAGGGCGCAGAGGGCGAGGACGCCAAGGCCGCACCCGAAATCAGCGCCGCGCCCCTCAAGAGCCGGAAGGACCTCCAGCAGCAGGGCGGTGCCCGGGTCGGGCCGGTCCCAGCTGAAGACCCCCGGCTGGGTCCAGAGACCAAGACGCGGATCCAGCCGGGCAGCGCCCTCGTCGAGGGCCGCCTGCAGTCCCGTCGGAACGGCCGGACGGCGGGTGGTGCAAATCCGGTGTTTGCGGCGCGGTTCATCCGCCACCTCACAGCCAAAGCCGCGGAGGGAGTCCGCAATGCGGGCGCCCCCTCGGTCCCTGGGCGCCAGGGCGATGATCTCGGCGCCCGGAGGCAGGACCTCAATCACCCGCGCCAGCACCCAACCTCTCTCCAGGCGGCCGGGCGGCGCAAGGATCAGGGCTGAGCCGAACTGGAAGGCGGGCGGCTCGGACAGGTCCGCGCCCGCGGGCTCCAGGGGCGAGACCTGGATCGCGCCCGGCGGCTCCATGAAGAGGGCCGGCGGCGGATGGCCATAGAGCAGGACTGGCGGCGTCATCCGCCCGCCTAGCCCCGTTCCCGGGTTCGGGCAAAGGCGATTCCGGGGTAGCGCTCGGCGACATAGCCCGTCTCCCAGCCCGACTTCGAGAGAAAGACCGGTTGGGCGTCGATGTCCTCGGCCATGGCGGAGCGGTAGGCGGCCGAGAAGGCCGAGAGGTCCGCCTCCGATCCGGTGACCCAGCGGGCCTCGGCATAGGGGCTGGCCTCGAAGATCACCTCCAGCTGGTATTCGCTGGCGAGCCGGTCCGCCATGACCTCGAACTGGAGCTGTCCGACCGCTCCCACGATGAAGTCGGAACCGATGGTCGGTCGGAAGAGTTGGGTGACACCCTCCTCCGCCAGCCCCTCCAGGGCCCGGCGCAGGTGCTTGGCCTTCAGGGGGTCCTTGACCCGGACCCTCTGGAGGATCTCCGGGGCGAAGTTGGGGAGCCCCGCGAACCTCAGGGCGCCGGATTCCGACAGGCTGTCTCCCACCCTCAGGATCCCGTGGTTGGGAATGCCGATCACGTCGCCGGCGAACGCCTCTTCAGCCAGTTCCCGGTCCGAGGCGAAGAACATGATCGGCGCATTCACCGAGAGCTGGCGTCCAGTATTCTGGACCTTGAGCTTCATGCCGCGTTGGAACCGGCCAGAGCAGAGTCGCAGGAAGGCGATCCGGTCCCGGTGGTTGGGATCCATGTTCGCCTGGACCTTGAAGACAAAGCCGCTGACCTCAGGGTCGCCGGGCGCCACGTGGGTCTCCGCAGCCGTCCGGAGCGCGGCGACGGGTCTTGGCGGCGGCGCGTAGGCGCCCAGGCCGTCCAGCAGCTGCTCCACGCCAAACCGCCTCAGGGCCGACCCGAAGAACACCGGAGTCATATGGCCTTCCAGGAAGGACTGGGGATCGAAGGCGGGCGAAGCACCCTGGAGGAGTTCCGCACTCTCGAGGAGTTCGTCCCGCTCGTCCGGGGTCAGATAGGTGTCCATGGCTGCGCCGTCGCCGGGCACGGGGGGCGGATGGCCAGCCTGCTCCCGTTCGACGGCCGACCGCTCGAAGGGCAGGAACAGACGCGAGCGCAGGTCCAGCATGCCCTTGAACCGGCCACCGGATCCTGCAGGCCAGAAGAGCGGCGCCGGGTTCAGCGCCAGCTTGCCCGCGATCTCGTCGAGGAGCTCAAGGGGATCCTGCGCCTCCCGGTCCATCTTGTTGATGAAGGTCACGATGGGAATGTCGCGCAGGCGGCACACCTCGAACAGCTTTAGGGTCTGCGGCTCAATCCCCTTTGCGGCGTCAAGCACCATCACGGCGGCGTCCGCCGCCGTCAGGGTGCGGTAGGTATCCTCCGAGAAGTCCTCGTGGCCTGGGGTGTCCAGCAGGTTGAACATCAGGCCCTGGTGGTCGAAGGTCATCACACTCGCGGACACCGAGATGCCCCGTTCGCGCTCGATCTTCATCCAGTCTGATCGGGTGCGGCGATTCTCGCCCCGCGCCCTCACCTGTCCGGCGGCCCGGATCGCACCCCCGGACAGCAGGAGGGTCTCAGTCAGGGTGGTCTTGCCCGCATCTGGATGTGAGATGATCGCGAACGTACGACGGCGGGCGGCCTCGGCGGCGGGGGACTGGCTCATGCGGTCGAGGTAGCCCGAGGGCGCCGAAGGCGCAATTCAGAGTGCCGGATTTGTCATGCGCCCGGTCAGGCCCCGGTCCGGTTCCCGAGCTTGTTCCAGACTTCCCTGTTGGCCCAGGCGCCGCTCTTGTGGGTTTCCTGCAGCTTCAGCAACTGGGCCAACATGTCGTAGCCGACGCTGCAGTAGCGGACAGCGACATCCTTGTAGTTGCACCCCGGGTGCGGGGCCACGAAGAGGACGCCGTTCACGGCGGGCTGCTTGGCCATGACAAGGGCGGCCAGTCTCCGCGCCTGGACGGGCTGCCTCAGGTGGAGTTGCGGATCCTGGGCGTAGAGTTCCTGACCAAGGATCAGGACCTGGGGAAAGGTCACCTCGCGGATGTTGTAGGTCAGAAGGTCTTCGACCATCGCCTTCTGGTCGAACTGCATCACCCAATCATTCATCAGGAAAAGCAAGAACGCATCTCCACCTATGGTGGAATGACCCGCGCGGCGGACACCCCGGATAGTGTTTAACTAGGGAAGTTCGGCCACGAAATCCAGAGGATGGCCTAGTTTTCCTCAAGGTCTTCAGTCAGAAAATGACGTCCTTCCCTGTCCTCAACCTCCACGACCCAGAGATCCGGATCGATGCGGCGGGCGCGGGCGATGTAGGCGTCAAGGTCCACCTCCTTCTCGGCGCGCGAGGGCCGCATCCAGACGGTCTCCCCGTCTACGCGGGTCGCTTCGGCGAAAAGCCGAATCTGGCCGCTGGATCGGTTTACAACCTTGACGAGAACCGACCCCGCGCGCGCGTCGCCCTTGTGGACCACGACGGCGAAGCCCCCTCCGAGCTCGACACGCCGGATGAGGGCGGCGACCCAGATGTCCGTGGAGAATTTCAAGCGTCTCGTCGCTGGTCTAAGGTGCGTCCGGAGGCGACCCGCCGGGACGGCGGCTCGGTCGGACCCTGGAAGGGAGTTTCCATGCCCCATCCCCGCACGCTCATCAATCCCGCCGCCCTGGGCATGGCGATGGCGGCGGTGTTCGCAGCCGGGGCGGCCGCTGCGGCGGCGACAGACCTCTACTACGAGCGGAGCCTGATGGCCGAGGCGGGCGACCGCTGCAACCTTTTCACGCCGCAGCTCCAGTCCGCCCTTGTGTCCGGGCGCGAGCAGGCGCGGGGCGCCGCCTTGAGGGGGGGCAGCTCGGTTCAGGACCTTCGGGGCATTGCAGAAAGGGCCCGGGCCCGGGCGAGGTCCACGCCCTGCGACTCCCCTGACCTCGGGATCGCGGCCCAGCGGGTTCGCAGCGGCTTCGCTGGATACGCCCGGCTCTTGCGACAGGATTTTCCGGGGGATGTCGGCATCTGGAAGGCGGACAGGTCGGTCAGCGCCCAGCGGCCACTCTGGAGGCTGAGCCAGGATGTCCGCCAGGGCGGGATCCAGATACGGCTCGGCATCGCCAGTCGGGTGGGTTCGGACAGTCTGATGGTGGTGACGAGCTTTCCGGACGGCGCCCGCCCCTATGCCGCAAGGATCGTCATGCGGGACAGGCGGCTGACCTCAGGCCCCTATCTCGACGCCAGGGGGGAAGGTCTGAAGACCCTCCCCCTCCAGAGGCGAATGCCCCGGGTGGGGCCGTTCGAGACCTACTCCGCCGAGAGCCGGTCCCCGGCGGGGGCGGATCTCCTGCCGCCCGGGATGACCTCCGGCTGGGCCTTCCGGTTCCCGGACGCAGCTGCAGCCGCCATGGCGGACCTCGATCCCCGCGAGGCCATCCGGGTCGAGTTCCTGTTCTCCTCGGGCCCATCCCGTCAGATCTACCTCGAGGTCGGCGATTTCGCCGCGGCGCGGGCCTTCCTGTCCATCAGGGCCGGTTAGAGCCTGCTCGCCTCAGGCGGAGCGCCTGACAACCGGTTCCCGCTTATGGGAACTTGATCCGGGCGCCAGGGAGCCGTTCAGGTCCAGCTCCGGCTGGGTGTGGTCTTCGACGATGACCGGCAGGCGAACCGTCACCTCCGTCCCCTCCCAGGGACGACTCCGGATCGACATGGCGCCGCCGTGGAGTCCCGCAAGGGCCTTGACCAGGCTGAGGCCAAGGCCCGTGCCTGACGCTCTCTGTTCCGGACTTCCCGCCTGCTCAAAGGGACGGCCCAGACGGTCCAGGTCCTCGGGCAGGATACCGCGCCCCGTATCCGCCACGCTGAGCCTGAGCTCGCCCTCCTCGGCGTGAACGGAGAAGAAAACCCGTCCTCCGGTCGGGGTGGCCTTGATGGCGTTCGACAGGAGGTTCAGGGCGATCTGCTTGAGAGCCCGGCGGTCCGCCAGGACCTCGATCCTTTCGCGCATGTCCGGGGTCACGAAGGTCAGCCCTGCCCGCTCGATCTGTCCGCGCATCAGTCGGATCACCGCCGCCGCAGCCTCCCGGGCGTCAAAGATCTCGGGATGGAGCTCCAGGCGCTCCGCCTCGATCCGGGACATGTCCAGGACATCGCAGATGAGCTCAAGGAGCAGTTCGCCGGACTCGTGGATCAGGTCTGCGTAACCGCGGTAACTCGGCGGCAGGGGGCCAAGCACCTCCTCGCGCATGGCGTCGGCGAACCCCATGATCGCGTTCAGGGGGGTCCGGAGCTCGTGGGACAGGCTGGCTAGAAACCGGGACTTGCCGGCGCTGCGGGACTCCGCGTCCCTGACCGCGGCCTCGAGGGCGGCCTCATGGGAGATCCGGTCGCGCTGGTCCGTCAACCGCCCGACCAGGTCCCCGGCGGGGCCCCGGGAGAGGTCAAGCCCGAGCCAGGCCTCGCCGCCGGCCCTGGTCGGGAGCCGGACCTGGGCCGCGCCGGCCTCCCGGGCGAGGATCAGGGCCCGATCCAGGACCGGGCGCCTGAGACAAGGGAAGGCGTCGGCGAGACTTTCCCCGGTGCCGAGGCGCGGCGCCCCCGGAACGCCGGGCCCCCAGGCTTCCAGAATCCGTCCCGCCGGATCGAGCCGGAAGGTCTGCCCGGGCAGGCTTGCCAGGACGTCACCCGCCGCCGTCGCCGGGACGGGTCTTCGAAGTCGTTCTCTCGGATCCGGCCGACTCGCTGCCATCCTGTGAGGCTACCGCCGACGCCTGGACCCCGGGAGTCAGGCCTGTGAATTCCCGGTGGATAACCCGCGGGCCCGCGGGTGCGCTTGGTGCTTGCGCAGCGGCGATGGCCCTCCTAGACCGGTCGCCCTCCGGTCAGCGGCAAGCCTCTGCCCGGCAGCTGACAGGACCCTGCCTCGTGACCGCTTCCGCCGCCTTCGATCAACGCCTTGATGACCTGGCCGAGACATTCGAGCTCCTGGGCGACTGGGAGGAACGGTATCGCCATGTGATCGACCTGGGCCGCGGCCTCGCCCCGCTTACCGAGGCGGAGCGTTCCGAGGCGAACCGGGTGAGGGGGTGCGCGAGCCAGGTCTGGCTGGTCACCGAGGTGGCTCCGGATGGCGCCCTGGTGTTTCGCGGGGACTCTGACGCGCACATTGTGCGTGGGCTGATCGCCCTGCTCCTGAACCTGGTCTCGGGGCTGCGACCGGAAGAGATCGCCAACTTCGACGCCGCAGCCGCACTTGGCCGGCTCGGCCTCTCCGGGAACCTGTCTTCGCAGAGGTCCAACGGACTCGCCGCCATGGCGGAGCGCATGCGTCGCGATGCGCGGGGGCGGCTGGAAGGGCGCTGAAGTCCGGCCCGACGGCCGCGTGGGCGGTCAGGCGGCCCGGATGCCCGAAACCAGGCCCATCGCCCGTTCACCGCCGAGCACCACGTCATAGCCCAGGATCATGTCCACATCAGCGCCATTGGTGGCGAGAGGCAGCCGCATCCAGAGGACGGACAGGTGCGGCGCGCCACGCCAGCCGAGGGAGTGAACCCCAATGGCCGGACGACGGTCCTTCATGATGGCCTCCAGCTCCCGCCGCCAGTAGTCCGCAGCCGGACCCGCATAAATCTCTGCAAGGGTTTGACCCGTGATTTCCGCGCCATAGACGGCATAGAGACCGGTGCCCGCCAGCCGGACCCGGAAACGACCGTTTGAACCGACCTCGGTCAGGCTGAGCATGGGCAGGAACGACTTGATGTCGCCAGGGCGCACGTCCGCCCGGGACGGCAGGCGCCCATCCTTCCGCAGGCAGGCCCAGTAGGCGTAAAGCGCCTCCTGCGCGCCCTCCACCTGGGCCGTCGCGCCAAGTTCCGACACCATCTTCAGAGTCCCCTGCAACCCCTTGGATTCCTAACGAATCGTTTATCGCCTGATGCGCGAATCGCGGGCAAGCGAAAATTGGTTAACGAGACGCTTTCAGGGACGAAGCGTCACGAAAAAGCCCGGCCGCAGATGCGGCCGGGCTTTCTTGTCCCGGAATCTGGAAGGTCTGGGGTCAGGCCTTGCCGCGGCGGCGCGGGGCCTGGCGCCCCCCCTGACCAAGACCCATCTGCTTGGCAAGATCAGAGCGCGCCTTGGCATAGTTGGGCGCCACCATGGGATAGTCCTTGGGAAGACCCCACTTGGCGCGGTACTCTTCCGGACTCGTGTTGTACTTTGTCCGGAGATGGCGCTTCAGCGACTTGAACTTGCGGCCATCCTCAAGGCAGATGATGAAGTCAGGAGTGATCGACCGCCGAACGGGCACGGCGGGGTCGCGGGGAGCGGCCTCGACGGGTTCCGCCCCGCCACTGACCCCGGCCAGGGCGCGGTGGACGCTCTGGATGAGCGAAGGAAGCTCAGCAGCGGAGATCGTATTATTGCCAACGTAGGCGGAGACAATATCCGCGGTCATTTCGATGACGCCAGTCTTCTCGTCCATAATGGGCTTCCATCTCTCAGAAATACAGAAAAGAGTCGCTGACGAGCGACTGCAATCCGCCAATAGCGCTCTGCTGCGGTGGCTGCAAGACGTTCACATGTGGATTACTGCAAACCAATTACGTTTTCACGCTCCTAAGCCTGTTTCGACACTCCTGTCGAAAAGAAGGCCTCCCCGGGTTCGGAAGACCGGGGAGGGGAGGGGAGGCGAGACATCATTGGAACCTCGGCGCGCTCCAGTGCTCCCAAATGTTGGGCAGGTCGGTCGAAACCTTGTCCGGGTAGCGCGGCAGGCGCTTCTCCAGGAAGGACACGACACCCTCCTTGGCGTCGGCCATGGCGCCCCTCGCCTGGATGCCGCGGCTGTCGGCCATGTGGGCCTCCATGGGGTGGCTTGCCCCGGCCATCCGCCAGATCAGCTGGCGAGTCAGGGCGATGGAGACCGGGGCGGTGTTGTCGGCGATCTCGCGGGCCAGGGCGCGGGCGGCGGGCAGCAGGTCCTCCGGGGCGTGCAGGGACCGGACCAGGCCCCGGTCATGGGCTTCCTGCGCCGGGAAGACCCGGCCCGAATAGCACCATTCCAGGGCGGTCTGGACGCCCACCAGCCGGGGCAGGAACCAGGACGAGCAGGCCTCGGGATTGATCCCCCGGCGCGAGAAGACGAAGCCATACCGCGCGTCTGTCGAGGCCATGCGGATGTCCATGGCCAGCTGCATGGTCACGCCCACCCCGACCGCAGCGCCGTTCACCGCCGCGATCACGGGCTTGAGGCTGTCATAGATGCGCAGGGTCAGGAGGCCGCCGCCGTCGCGCTGGACGCCCTCAATGGTCCGGGCCTCCTTCTCCTCTCCGCCCCGGGCGGAATAGTCGAAGGTCGCCGCCCCGGCGGACAGGTCCGCGCCGGCGCAGAAGGCGCGGCCGGCGCCGGTGACGATCACCACGCGGACGCTGTCGTCGGCGTCGGTCTGGTCGAAGGCCGCGATCATCTCCTGCATCATCTGCGTGTTGAAGGCGTTCAGCTTGTCCGGCCGGTTCAGGGTCAGGGTGGCGATGCCGTCCTCGACTTCCAGGCGGATCGTCTCGAAGTTTGACATGGTCGTTTCTCTCCGTGGCGTTTCCGGCGCATCGGTCGGCCTTGACGGACCTCCCGTCAAGACCTGCATATGCACGCCGCAAGCCGGATGAGCGGCGGCCCGCAACCGGGCGACGATCGAGGAGGATGACCATGCACCCCGCAACCCATGCCCGGACCCAGCCGGATCGCGCCGCCTACATCATGGGCGCCACGGGGGAGACCGTCACCTACCGCGAACTGGACGACCGCTCGAACCAGGGCGCCCAGCTCTTCCGGTCCCTCGGCCTGAAGACCGGCGACGTCATCGCCCTCATGCTGGACAACCATCCCCGGTACTTCGAGATCGCCTGGGCCGCCCAGCGCTCGGGCCTCTACTTCACCTGCATCTCGTCCAAGCTCTCCGCCGGAGAGATCGAGTACATCATGGGCGACTGCGAGGCGAAGGTGCTGATCACCTCCGCCGGGGTCGGCCCCGTGATCGACGAGCTCCCGGCCCTCATCCCGGGTGTGAAGCTCTATATGGTGGGCGAGCCGCGGGCGCCCTACGAGAGCTTCGAGGCCGCGCGCGCCGCCATGCCCGCCGAGCCCATCGCCGACCAGACCGCCGGCGCCGACATGCTCTACTCGTCGGGCACCACCGGCCGACCCAAGGGCATCAAGCCCCCCCTGACCGGCGCCCCCATCGACGAGCCCAACACCCTGGCCATGATGGCCCAGGGCCTGTTCGGCTTCCGGCCCGAAAGCATCTACATCTCGCCGGCGCCGCTCTATCACGCCGCCCCCCTGCGCTGGTGCATGTCCGTCCAGCGCATGGGCGGCACGGTGGTGGTCATGGAGAAGTTCGACCCCGAGACCGCCCTCGCCCTGATCGAGCGCTACCGGATCGACGTCGGCCAGTGGGTGCCGACCCACTTCGTGCGCATGCTCAAGCTGCCGGCCGAGGTCCGCGCAAAGTACGACGTCTCGTCCATCCGCTCGGCGGTCCACGCCGCCGCCCCCTGCCCTGTTCCGGTCAAGGAGCAGATGATCGAGTGGTGGGGCAAGGTGGTCCACGAGTACTACGCCGGCTCCGAGGGCAACGGCTTCTGCTATGTCGGGCCCGAGGACTGGCTGGCCCACAAGGGCACGGTCGGACGCTCGGTCATGGGCGAGGTCAAGATCGTCGGCGAGGACGGCGAGGAGGTCCCGCCGCGCACCGAGGGCACGGTCTACTTCGCCGGCGGCGCCCCCCTCGCCTACCACAACGCCCCGGACAAGGTGGCCGAGAACACCAACAAGCACGGCTGGACCACCCTGGGCGACGTGGGCTGGGTGGACGAGGAGGGCTTCCTCTACCTCACCGACCGCAAGAGCTTCATGATCATCTCCGGCGGGGTGAACATCTATCCGCAGGAACTCGAAAACCTGCTGATCACCCACCCCAAGATCACCGACGCCGCCGTCGTCGGCGCCCCGCACGAGGAAATGGGCGAGCAGGTGGCCGCGATGATCCAGCCCGCCGACTGGGCCGACGCCAATGACGCCTTCCGCGCCGAGATCGCAGAGTTCTGCCGGGCCAATATCAGCCACGTGAAGTGCCCGCGGATCATCGACTTCATGGAGGAGCTTCCCCGGCACCCGACGGGCAAGCTCTACAAGCGCCTGATCCGCGACGCCTACTGGGGCAAGGAAGGCTCGAAGATCGTCTGACGCCATTCGGCGGAGGGGGTCAGCTGAATCGCCGTTGACCCCCTCACCCGGCTTCGCCGGGAGCTCCCCCTGGGGGGAGCAATGGCTCCATAATTCCTCCCCCCAGGGGGAGGTGCACCGCGCAGCGGGCCGGAGTGGGTCTGCGGCGAGGGGGATGGACCCCCTCACCGACCTTCGGTCGGAGCTCGCCCTGGAGGGGAGCAATGGCTCCATAATTCCTCCCCCCAGGGGGAGGTGGCGCGCGCAGCGCGGCGGAGGGGGTCAGCCGAGGGGCCGATTCGCCCCTAGTAGGCCCGGCCGATCAGGATCTCCTCCACCCCCGGCCGCCCCGTGAAGAGGCAGGGTCCGAAGGTCGTCGGCTGGTCCATGGGGGCGTTGCGCAGGGTCAGGCGCAGGGCCTTCAGCTTCTGCTCGAGGGCCTCAAGCTCATCGCCGGTCGGCCGGGCCCAGGGCGCGCGCACCCAGCCGCGGAAGGCGGTCGCCTCCTCGTCATCGGCGGCGGCGGCTCCGAAGTAGGCGGCCATCTCGTCGAAGGTTCCGATATCCGTGCGGATGTTCGCCGCCAGCCGGGCCTTGGCCTCGTCGAAGAGTCCCTGCTGGATCTCGGCGAGCAGGGCCGGCAGGCCAGCCAGGAAATCCTCGCGGCTCAGGGACTGGCTGGTCACCTTGTCGCCGTCCCGCAGGCGGTCACGGCGCATGAAGCTGATGGTCCCTCCAGCCACGTCGCGGGGGCCCAGCTCGATGATCACCGGCGCGCCGCGACGCACCCAGTTCCAGCGCTTCTCGGCCGACTTCTGGGCCTTGACGTCGAGCAGGGCCCGCACCGGCTCGCCCAGGGCGATCACCTGGCCCATCGCCTTCACCAGGGCCTCACCCGCCGCCAGGACCTCGGCGTCCTCGGGCTTGTCTCTCAGCATGGGCACGATCACCACCTGCCGGGGGGCGATGGCGGGGGGCAGGCGCAGGCCGTCGTCGTCGCCGTGGGTCATGATCACCCCGCCGATCAGGCGGGTCGAGACGCCCCAGCTGGTGGTGTGGCAGTGCACCAGCTCACCCGCCGAATTCTGGAAGCGGATGTTCTGGGCCTCGGCGAAGTGGGTCCCGAGGTCGTGCGAGGTCCCCGCCTGCAAGGCCTTGCCGTCCTGCATCATGGCCTCGATGGAGAAGGTGTTGTCCGCGCCGGGAAACCGCTCGTTCTCGGGCTTCTCACCGGCGACCACCGGCATGGCGAGGACGGTCTCGGAGAACTCGCGGTAGACCTCCAGCATCTTCAGGGTCTCCTCCCGGCCCTCCTCGGCGGTGGCGTGGGCGGTGTGGCCCTCCTGCCAGAGGAACTCAGAGGTGCGCAGGAACAGCCGCGTGCGCATTTCCCAGCGCACGACATTGGCCCACTGGTTGATCAGGACGGGCAGGTCCCGGTGGCTCTTGATCCAGCGCGAGAAGGCGTCGCCGACAATGGTCTCGGAAGTCGGCCGCACGATCAGCGGCTCTTCCAGCCGGGCGTCGGGGTCGGGCGCCAGCTTCCCGTCCACCGCCTTCAGCCGGTGGTGGGTGACCACCGCCATCTCCTTGGCGAAGCCCTCGACGTGCTCGGCCTCCCTGGCGAAGAAGGAAAGAGGGATGAACAGCGGGAAATAGCAGTTCTCGTGGCCGGTCTCCTTGATCCGCCGGTCGAGGGTCTGCTGGATCCGCTCCCAGACGCCGTAGCCCCAGGGCTTGATGATCATGGCGCCGCGGGTCGGGGAGACCTCGGCCAGGTCGGCCTCGCGGACAATGGCCTGGTACCAGTCGGGGAAGGTGGACAAATTGCCGGTCATGCGGCTGACGCTGAGCGCGCGTTGCATCGGGGGGCTCCTGCAGGGCGTCCTTCCTTAAGGCGGACCCGCCCTCCGGGCAAAGCCCGCTTGCACGGTCGGCGGCGGATGCTATCGCTAGCGGCGCGATTGCAACAATTTTGAGGGAGCGCGACATGAACCCCGTGGAAATCAAGGACCTGCCCGGTCTCGTCGGCCAGGAAGTCGGCGTCTCGGACTGGGTGGA
>Ga0315902_10001277_pt1 | contig 40582 bp, 28 predicted proteins | sample LakEriMetagenome_9_FD_203523 | JGI IMG/M metagenome (GOLD analysis project Ga0315902, IMG submission 203523) | Freshwater fungal communities from buoy surface, Lake Erie, Ohio, United States - Buoy 12 MA117 | ecosystem: Environmental > Aquatic > Freshwater > Lake > Lake biofilm | place: USA...
GTCGCTTGACTGGCCCCGATTCACGCGCGAGACTCTCGTTGCCGACTCTGCGGGCGATTAGCTCAGTTGGTTAGAGCACCAGCTCGACAAGCTGGGGGTCATAGGTTCGAGTCCTATATCGCCCACTACCCTGTTTTGCCGCGGCTCGCGGCGAATCGCATCGTTTCGCACAATCCGGCGTTTTCCGCTAGGTTGTCGCGATTCGTGCGAGCCGCCGCGAGAGCCAACGGCTTTTGACTGCACACAACTGTGCACACTCGCAGGAGCATTTTGCGTCGGGTGGCTGGAACCCTATCCCCAGCCCCGGTGACCACGTCCTTAAAGTGCCGCTCCCGGGTTTGTAGGTAGTGGGTGGCGGCGATCATCGGGGAGTGGCCGAGCCACTTGGCGACAACATGGTTCGGGTACCGCTCGACCCAGTCCGTCGCACACGACGCCCTTAGATTCTGCAACAAACGCAGCCACGGCTTGTGCCCCGCGCGAGTGACGATTTTCGTGGAGATGGAGCCGATGATCCTCATCGCCCCCGTGCTCAGCGTCGTGTCGAGCATCCTGCAGATCCTCATCTGGTTCGGCGCGCGAGTCATCACGGCGCCGCTCGCTGGGCGGCCAGGAATGCCACCAGGTCGGCCACCTCCTGGGCCGTCCAGTGGGCGAGCATGCCCGCCGGCATCAGCGAGACCGGTGACCGCTCGAGCGTGTCGATGTCGGGCACGGCCATTTCGGTCTCCCGTCCCTCGGCGTCCTTGAGCACGACCGTGTGGGCGTCGCGGCGCACGAGGAGTCCCGTGAACGACTGGCCTGCGGTGGTGACGGCCAGATGGGTCGCGAACTCCGGCGCGATGACCTGGGACGGGTCGAGGAGACTCGCGAGTAATTCCGCCGTGCTGCGGCGGCCGCCGATGTCCGAGAGCTCGGGGCCGATGCGGCCCCCCTCGCTGCCAATCCGGTGGCAACTGCCGCATTTCGACGAGTCGGCCCAAAACAGTACGCGGCCCCGTTCGGTGTCGCCCGCGAGCCGGAGGATCGTGGCGGGGTTCGGATTGGGCCCGAGCCGCGGCCCCCGGCCGTCGGGCGGCAGGAAGCCCTCGTAGAGATCCCGCGTGGTGCCTGGAGGCAGCGCGGCGGCGATCGCGAGCACGCGGTCCTGCTCGTCCCCCGACAGTTCCCGGCGGCCCACGAGCCGGGCGATCTCGACGGCGCAGTCCGGGCGACCGATGTCGGCGACGGGCGGCGGCCCCGCGGGGCGGGGCGGCGCCGCGAGGGAGTCGGTATCCAAGCCCTTGATCCACTCAGCCACCAGCTCGAGCGCGGCTTCGTCCGGGAGTTCCGAGCCCACGTGCGGCATCCGCTCCCGGCCGAACTTGGCCATGCGGTAATAGAGGGTGCTCCGCTCCGGATGGCCCGGGACGACGATCCGGGGGTCGGGAAGATCGAAGTCGCCCCGCCGCGGTCGTTCGAGCAGCAGGGATTTTTCCACCGGGGTGTCGACGCGGAGATCGAAGCCCACGAGGCCGCCGCCGGCGTTGTATTGGTGGCAGTGCGAGCAGTTGGCGTGCAGGTAGGCGCGGGCGCGGTCGGCGACCGTGCCCGAGCCGGACTCTCGCGGATCGGCGAGGCGGGCCTCGGCCGCCGCGGTGTGCCCGTCGAACGGCGGCAGCGGGGCGTCGTCGAGGTCGCGCCGCACGAGAAGGCCCGAGTGGGCCAGCCGCACGAGCTGGTTCTCCCGGCCCCCGCGGCCGTCCGGCACGTCGCGGTTGAGCTGCCCGAGCTGGAAGGCGAGCGTGTACTTGGGCCACTGGTTGTGGCACTGCATGCACTGGGAGCGATCGTGGAAATGCCAGAGGTATTCCCGCGGCCCGGCGCCGGCCGCGAGGGGCGCCGCGAGTTCGATCAGCTTGTCGGCGCCGCGGGCGGGCACGAGGTCGGCGTCGGACTGGTCGTCCCGCCAGGCGTAGGTGTAGGCCCGCCAGTCGGCCCCGTCGAAATGCAGGAGCTGCGTCTCGATCCGGCGGCGGGTCGCCGGATTGCCCGGCTCCGTGTCGAGCGCCAGCGTCTTGACGAGCACGGCGTCGTCCGGAAAGTGCAGCCGGAATTCGTGCCAATAGACCTGGCTGGCCATCGGCTTGCCGGGCGCCGGATAGACGGTGATGGCGGACGTGCCCGGCAGGGCGAGCCAATGCTCGGCGACGGCGCCGTCCTGCCACTGCGGCGCGTTGATCTCGAAGGGCACGACGCCGGCGGCGGGCAGGTTGTCGGGCACCGAGGCGAACAGGCCGGTGTCGGTGAGCGTGGTCGGAAACGGGGCCGCCGCCGCGCCGGCGGCCGGATTCCGCTCGAGCGTGTGCACGAACCCGGTGTCGTAATCGAGAAAGAAGAGTTCGCCGTCCGGGGCCTCGCCGAACGACACCACCCGGACCGTCGGCCGCGTGATCTCGTCGAGCGACTCGAGCCGGCCGTCGGTGAACGAGGCCGCCCAGAGCCGGCGAAACTCCCAGTCGCCGAACACGTAGCGGCCGACGAGTTCGGGAAACTTCGAGCCGCGGTAGACGAAGCCCCCGGTCACGCTCGCGGCGAGCGTGTGGGGCAGCTCGATGGCCGGCTTCTGGATCGGGGTCGGGCCGAGCCGCTCGTCGGCATGCACCGGCTGCGGCCCCTCGAAGGCGCTCCAGCCATAGTTGCCTCCCTTTTCGACGCGGTGGACGAGCTCCCAGGAGTCCCACATCACGTCCCCGACCCACAGGTCGCCCGTCGCGCGGTCGAAGCTCATCCGCCAGGGATTGCGGAATCCGTAGGCCCAGATCTCCGGTCGGGCCGGCACGCCGTCGATCTCGACGCCGACGAAGGGATTGTCGGGGGGCACGGCGTAGTTGCGGCCCGGATCCTTGCGATCGACGTCGATCCGCAGCACGGCGGACAGCAAGTTCGTGATGTCCTGCCCGGCGCGGCGGGCATCGGGCGGCGACGGCTTGGAGGCGTCGCCGGTCGAGAAATAGAGATAGCCGTCCGGTCCGAACTGGAGGTCGCAGCCGTTGTGGTCGCCCATGACCCAGGAGACGAGGATCTCCTCGCTGTCGGGGTCGATCCGGGGGGGCTCGGTGTCGGTGACGGTGAACCGCGAGATGCGGGAGCCGTCGGGCTTGTGGCGGCTGCCATCTTCGCCGTCGCGCAGCAGGTAGCAGACGTAGCAGTAGCGGTTCTCGGCGAACTTCGGGTGGAACGCCAGGGCGTAGAAGACGTGGAAGGCGACCGGCGCGGGCAGCAGGTCGATCGTTTTGAGTTCGGCCGGCAGGTCGATGGCCAGTTCGGGCTCGGCGTTGGGCGCATCGCGAAACGAGACGATGCGTCCACCGAGTTCGCCCGCGAACCAGCGATCCATGCCCGGCGCCGCGACCATGCACACGGGATTCTTTAATTCCACACGTGGGAATGCCCGCGCCGCGACGAAGGGGGGCGGCGGCTCGGGCGAGCCGGTGACGCGCGAGGTCGTCCACGGAACTCGCGGAGGGAGCGCCCCAACACCGGGCGTTGAGACGACCGGCGGTGCGATCACGGCAGGCCCGCACGAAGTCACGACCGGAAGCCCAAGGCACACGAGAAGGACCGCGACTGCTCGGCACTGGGGCATGTGACTCTCCTTGGACAATCACCTCGGTAGGTAACCATCATCAACGCCGATTGCCTCGAGCGGCCGATGCGTAACGGTCAGCTGCTTTAGGGAGAACGACGGACGCGGAGCATCCAGCTTCTCCGTCAAATACAGCACCTGCTGCGGGGCCGTGATCGCCAATCCCGTGAGGCGCAGCGGCGCGGCGACGTTCCCGCGGGAGGCCTCGGGCCCGCCGTCCGCCCGCCACTGGCTGTTGCCGGGCCAGTGGTACTCCTCGCCCGGATACTGTCCCGGCAGGGGGAACCGCACGAACCGCCAGCCCTCGTGGTCGATGGCGCTACGGCCCCAGGCGTCGTCGGAGTTCCAGTCGCAGACGCCGCTCTTTCCCCCGGCCGCGCGGAGCTTGGCGAACTCCTCGGGGCCGAGCCAGTCGGCCATCCACTGGTTGGGCTCGCCCGCCGCCTCGGCCCCGATGGAGATCCAGCGCTGGCCGGAGGCGTCCTCGAGCTCGAAGATCACGCGGCCCCAACCGGCATTGCCCTCGACCCAGACGCCGATCTCGGTCGGTTCGCCCGGGATCGCGATCGGCGCGGCCGGCCGCAGCCGCGCGTACATCGGCAGGTCGGGGTTGTGCCCGGGCCGGAACACGGGTGTGAGCTGCAGGCCGTCGGGAACGCCATTCGCGTCCAGGAGGGGTTTCACGCCGAGGTCCCCCTGCTGCCGCGGACAGAGAAAGTTGTAGACCTCGAGCTCGCGGCTCGGCTCGGCCACGACCGTCCAGGCGGCCGGGTCGTCGAGCGCATCGATGACGACCGGCCGGTCGAGCGCGTCGTGCGGCGGATGCCGGGGGGCGCCGGCGACGATCTCCGCGAGCGGCTCGGCCGACTCGATCCAGAGCGGCGCTTCCGAGGCCGCCACGGTCGCGGCTCCGCCGTCCACGACGAGCGGCACCGGCCGACCCATCAGGTTCGTCGCCCGTGGCGCGGCCGAGTGTGCAAACCGGAGCCCGACCTCCCGCTCCCCGCGCGGCGTCCACAGGACGGTCACGAAGCCGCCGCCGCCGGCGAACTCGGCGGCGTAGAGGCCGGTCGTCCCGGTCGGCACGCGGCGCGACCACTTTTTTCCGTCGAGCAGCTGCGTGGTCACGGCGTAGGCGACGAACGCGGGCTTGGCCGCCAGGTCCGGCATCGCCCGGCACAGCCCCGTGGCGCCCCAGTTCGAGAAGTAGTAGGAGTTGCCCATGTCGGCCAGGCACAAGGGCGTGATCCTGGGAATGCCCCAGGCCAGCGAGTGCATGAGGTGCCGCACGAGATACCTCGCCTGGGTCGCCTCGCTGAGATTGCCCGGCTGCGAGTTGGGGTAGCACATCTCGTAGCACTGCTCGAGGGCCACGTCGCCGTAGCCGTTGGCGTCGAGAATGCGGCGGAACGTGTAGAGGCCTCCGTTCATGGCGACGAAGTCGGGCGGCTGGGCCTCCGGCGGTCGGGCAAACGCGCCCGACTCGTTGCCGGCGATCCGGAGCAGCTCCCGCGGGAAGCCGCGCTTCACGAACGCCTCGACCAGGTGAGGCGGCCCGTTGCCGAACATCACCTTCGCTTCGGGAAAAAACTCCTTGGCGAGTGCGTAGTTGTCGAGCGCCTCCTGCCAGAGCGCGTCGAACCGCTTCTGTTCTTCCGCCGAGAAGGTGTACGGCTTGCCGCTGAAGACCTCGGGCGTACGGGTGACGTGGGGCCCGGAGATCGCCGTCTCATGGAACACGAGCAGCCGGTCGGGCCGCGGCAGGGCCGGGTCGTCGCGGAGCTTGGCGGCCAGCTTCTCGAACTGCTCGCGGCCGTTCGGCTTGGGCACGACGAAGCTCCGCATCCCCAGCGCGGGCTCGTCGAGCACGTACCGCAGGCCGAGCTTGGTGGCGAGGTCGAGCCTCAGGGCCGGGTCGCGCGGGGAGTAGTGCGTGCCGGCGAAGTCCCAGGTGCCGAACGGGCTTTGCGCGACGTGCTTCCGGGTGTTCGGCTGCAGCACGGCACAGGCGGTCTCGCGGACGAGCAGCGGCGTCTTGCCGCGCAGGAGCCGGAACCGGAGCCGATAGTGGCCTGGCTCGAGGGCGGGCAGGGCCACGCGGCGGCGGTCGGTCGGGAAGGTGTGGGTGCGGGTGGCCGGGTTGTCGTAGATCACGAGCGGCACCGTCTGTGTCTGGCCGTCGTCGCGGACGATCTCCGCCTCGAGCGTGAGGCCGAGCGTCCGCTCGCTGCCGGTCGAGACGAGCGTGACGTCGAATTCGGGCGCGGCGGGCAGATGGACGGCATGGGCCGACGCAGTGCCGCGAATCTCGAGGCGGAAGGGGGCTTTCTCGAGCGTGAGCCCGAGGATTCGCACGCCGCTGGGCAGCCCGAGCGGCCTCCGCTGGAACCTGGCCGGATCGGGCTGAAGGACGGCCAGGCGCACCGCCTTCGTGATGTCGAGATCGAGGACGCGGCGATCCTTGAAATCCTGGGCGAGAGCCCGGCCGATCGGTACCCGCACGAGAAACAGCGACTTCTCGCCGGCGGGCACCACGGCCGTGGCGTTGCCGCGGAGTTTCTTCTCGGCGGCCCGCGGCACGGTGGCCGCGAAATCGTGATACACGACCCGGGCCATGCCGTCGATGACGCCGAGCCGGAACGTCACGGTGTCGTCGAGCGCCGGGTCGTCGTCGGTCGCGGCCAACAGCCAGATGGCGGCGTAGTCGTCCACCGGCACCTGGAGGATCGCCCGCGTCGGATCCGGGGGCTGCGACCGCATGGAAAATTTTTCGGCGGCCGTGTCGGTCGGCGGGTTCTGGTCATAGTTCGCGATGTAGCCGGGATACTCGGCAGATTCGTCGCTGGCGGCCTTCCAGCCGAGGGGCGCGACGGCGAGGTGGTCGCGGTCACCGGCGAGCAGATCGAACGGTACCTTGCCGACGAGGATCCGCGTCGCCCCGCCGGCGACAGTCGGCCGGCCCGCGGCGTTGGCGATCCGCGCGAGCGAGACCGGCTCGAACGTGTCGCCCGGGCGGCACTCGACCGTGCGCTCGACCGCCTCCTGGACCGGCTGGGCCCGAGAGACGTCAGGAGAACCACTGGCCAGCAGCGTCAGGGCCGCAAAGCACGTCGGGACGAGGGAGGGGAGTCGTCGCATGAAAGTCTCCGGGAGCGGGCGATGGAAGCGGAAAGCACCGGGCGAAGGCCGCCGCCGGTCGGGCAGCGCGGGCGTCACAGCGCGTCGAGGTCCACGTGCTGCCGGTCGGAACGATTGCAGACCCGTTCGAACACGGTTCCGTCGCAGTCGAACCGCACCCAGCGGATGGCACCGTCGGCGAAGGCCGTGCCGCACATGCCTGGGTGCGACGATCCGAACCGCCATGAGCCGGCGGCCGGATTGTTGTTGACGATCGACGGGTGCCGGATGTCGGGGGCGGGCGGGCCCCACATGAAGGTGTGGGAGTCCTCGAAGCTCCTGCCAGTGGCAAGAACTTCGGAGTCCCAGCCGGCGATGGCGTAGGGCTCGTTTTGGTCGTTCGGCTGGACGAAGTCGCGGGGATTGAGCTGCTTTTCGCCCAGTAGGAGCGTGTTCGAGAGTCCGTCGCGGACGTGGGCCGGCCGCACGAACCCCACGCCCGTGCGGATGATGAGTCCATTGTGCTCACGAAACCAGTCCGCGAGGGTCCACGTCGAGATCCAGTCGTATCGGGTACCGACACAGCCGGCGTAGTCAGCGCGGGCCGTACTATCGGAGAGGGCCGCTGGCCTTCGCGTCGGGCAGTACATGATCGGGATCGGCGTGCGGTGGATCACCACGTCGCCCGCGGGAGTGAGCGGCTGGTCGAACACGGCCTGGCCGTCGATGAAGGGGAGCATCTGAAAGGCCCACGACCATTCGGTGCGGTCGAGCGTGGCCGGGCCGCTCGCGCCGCCACCGGGCAGCGTCGGGCCCTCGGTGCACTGGCGATGGAAGGGCTGGTTGGAACAGGCGTTCTTGCCGGCCGGGGGAAACGAGCCGTTCGTCTCGAGGGAGCCGAGCACCCCGAGGGCGAGCTGGCGGATGTTGTTGCCGCAGGCGGCCCGGCGGCCGGCCTCCCGCGCGGCCTGCACCGCGGGCAGGAGCAGCGCGACGAGCGTGCCGATGATGGCGATCACGACCAAAAGTTCTACGAGCGTGAAGCCGCCACGCCTCGTCGCACGACCGGAATCGCGGCGTCGGAAAATTTCAGCGGGTGCCATCGGTGGCCTCCGGACGAAACTGCTCGCGGGGAGTTGCGGCCTCGCTCCCCTGGGCCCGGGCGATCGCCTCCTGCGTCTCCCGCACCTGGTCGGCCGTGACCTGCGCCGGCTCGATCGTGCCGCCGCCGCCACACCCGGTCGCGGCGAGCGCGACGGCCGCCGCGGCGACGCCGCGAGCGCCCCGCCCCGTTAGGAAGTCGTTCAGGTTCATCATGCCCCCGCTCCTTTCAGTTCACGACGTTCAGTTCACGACGTTTCGCAGCGACTCGCCCAGGAGTGCCCGGCGGCAGGCAGCCGTGCCCTTGACCCGCATATCAAGCAGGCCCTCCTCGGAATAAAAGGCGGCGTGCGGATTCACGATCAGCCGCTCGAAGGCCGGATGGCTGCGGTCGCGCCAGGCGACCAGGAGCGGGTCGTCGGCCACCGGCGGCTCCTGCGGCAAAACGTCGATGCCGGCCCCGGCCAGCCGCCCCGAGGCGAGCGCCGCCGCGACCGCGGCGGCGTCCACGATCCCGCCGCGGGCCGTGTTCACGAGAAACGCGCCGCGGGGCAGCAGTTCGAGCGTGTCGGCGTTGACGATGTGCCGCGTCTCGCTCGTGAGCGGGCAGTGGAGGCTCAGCACGAAGGCCTGCCGCAGGAGGTCGGCGAGCGATTCGACCCGGCGAATCCCCAGCGACTTGTCGAAGCCGTCCTGCCGGTAGGGATCGTGGAAGGCCACGTCCATGCCCAGGGCCTTCGCGCGGACCGCCGTGGCCATCCCGATCCGGCCCAGGCCGACGATCGCGAACGTGCGGCCCCGCAGGCGATGCAGCGGCGCGAAGACGTGATACATCCACGGATCGGGCCGGTCGCGAAGCCGGGTGTTGAACTGGTGGATGCCGCGGGTGAGGGCGAGCGTCATGCCGAGGGCCGAGTCGGCCACCTCCTCCGTGCCGTAGTCGGGCACGTTGGCGACGGCGATGCCCCGCTCCCGCGCGCAGGCGTGGTCCACGTTGTCGAACCCCACGCCGCAGCGGACGATCAGCCGGCAGTCCGTAAGCCGCTCGATCGTCCGGTTCGTGAGCCGGATGTTGTGGTATATCATGATCGCCGCGGCGTCCTCGATGCGGCCGGCGAGTTCGTCCTCGTGGTGCGCATCGCAGGCCTCGACCGTTGCCAGGTCGGCGAGTCCCGCCCGTTCGGGGGCAAGGTCGTCCGCGATGAAGTCGGTGATGACGATCTTGGGCATGGCGTAGTTGGATGAGCGGGCGCGGGGCCCGCGGGTGTCAGTACCAGCGGAAGGGCTCGGGGGCGACCCAGGTCATGACGGTCTTGGTCTCGGTGTAGGCGTCGAAGCCCTCGGGGCCGCATTCGCGGCCGAGTCCGCTCTGCTTGAACCCGCCATAGGGGGCGTTGTTGAACACGAAGTTGTGGACGTTGATCCACACGGTGCCGGCGCGGATGCGGTCGGCGAGCCGCCGGCCGCGGGCGAGGTCGTGGGTCCAGAGGCTCGCCGCGAGGCCGTAGGCCGTGTCGTTGGCGGCGGCCACGAGGGCGTCCTCGCCGGCGAAGGCGGTCACCGGCAGCACGGGCCCGAAAATCTCATCGCGGGCCACGCGATGCCGCACCGGCACGTCGTCGAGCACGGTCGGCGCAACGTAGTAGCCGGTCTCGAGGCCGGCGGGCACGCCGCCCCCGTAGGCCACACGGCAGCCGGCCGCCGCGGCTTCGTCGATCGCCGCAAGCACGCCGGCGCGGTGGTCGGCCGAGATGAGCGGGCCCAGCCGCGTCGTTTCGTCGAGCGGGTCGCCGACGGTGATCGCGGCGGCACGGCAGACGAGCCGGGCGACGAAATCGTCGTGCACCCTTCCATCGACGAGCGCCCGCGTGGCGGCGCAGCAGCACTCGCCCTGGTTGAGGAACGCACCGAACAGGATCCCCTCGACCGCGGCGTCGAGATCGGCGTCGGCGAGGACCACGGCGGGCGACTTGCCGCCGAGCTCGAGCGAGCAGCGGCCGACCGAGCGGGCCGTCGCCGCGAGCACGTTGCGGCCGACCGCCGTCGAGCCCGTGAAGCTCAGCTTGTCGATCCGCGGGTCGTCGAGCAGCGCCTGGCCGGCCTCACTCCCGGACCCGGTGACTACGTTAAGAACGCCCGGGGGCAGGCCCGCTGCGGTGAAGACGTCGGCGAGCATCACGGTCGTGAGCGGGGCGAGGCTCGCCGGCTTGAGCACGACGGTGTTGCCGGCCGCGAGCGCGGGGCCGAGCTTGCGGCAGGCGAGCACGACGGGAAAGTTCCAGGGCGTGACGGCGCCGACCACACCGACCGGCTCCCGCACGGTCGTCACGGTCACCGCGTCGCCGACCGGAATCGCCGCCCCGGCAATGCTGCGGACGAGGCAGCCGTAGTAGTCGAGCGAATCGGCGGCCGTCGGGACGTCGATCGAGCGGCTCTCGTGGATCGGCTTCCCGGTGTCGGCGGTCTCGGCCCGGGCGAAGTCCTCGGCCCGCTCGGTCAGGATGCGGGCGGCGGCCCGGAGCACGCGGCCCCGCTCGGCGGCCGGTAGCCGCGGCCAGGGCCCGGTGTCGAATGCGGCGCGGGCGGCGGTGACGGCGTCGGCCACGTCGCGCCCGCTGGCGGCCGTGAACTCGCCCACTGGCTCCTCGGTGGCGGGATTGACGCTCGTGAATGTCGTGCGGCCCTCCCGCCAGCGGCCGTCGATGAACAGCCCGTGACGGCGCGTGGCCGGTGTGACCGTGGTCGGTGACATGGGAACCCTCCGCGCGGCTGGCACTGGCCAGGCCGCAGGCCGGATCAGTATCTGCCAATCTGTAGAATGAGTAGAGTAAATGTAGACAACCAGATTTGCAATGGATAAACTTCGATGATCGAGTTCTGGCCCTCGATCTCCGAGTTGCATCCAGCGGGCACGACCCCACGATCTCCCCTTCAGGCAGCAAGCCAGTACGAAAAATCTATGGCAAAAAAACTTTCCAGTAGGCATGCGCCGCGGTCCCGCGGCGCTTTGGGTTCGGACGCGGCGGCGAAATCGTCGTTCCCCGTGCGGGACTCCGGGCAGCAAACGCCGGCCCTCGACCGGGCCCTGGCCGTGCTCGAGTTCATCAGCGCCCACTCGGAGGGCGTGACCCGCCAGGAAATCCGCACTGCCCTCGGATTCACGAACAATCTCATCTTCCGGCTCACGCGGGCGCTCGTGGCCCACGGATACGTCGAGCGCCAGGAGCCGGGCCGGCGCTACGTCCTCACGCGGCAGCTGCTCAAGATCGCCCAGCCGAAGCGGGACGAGCGCAGCTTGGTGCAGCTCTCCTACGAGCCGATGCGCTGGCTGCGGGACGCTACCGGCGAGTCGGCCCACGTCGGTATACGGGTGGGCAATGACTGCCTCGTCCTCGACCGCGTCATCGGAAGCGGGGCCTACAAGTGCTACGTCGAGGCGGGCACGATCGGGCCACTGCACGCGGGGGCGCCAGGAAAGGTCATGCTCGCCTGGCTGCCGCCCGAGGAGCTCGAGGTGACGCTCGAGGCGTATCCCTTCAAGGCCCTCACGACCCATACGATCACCTCGCGCAAGGCATTCGCCGCCCACCTGAAGCTGGTCCGCGAGCGGGGCTGGGCGATGGATTTGGGTGAGACGATGGAAGGGCACCACTGCCTCGGCGCTCCCATCCTCGATTCCAACCAGTTGCCGGTCGCGTCGATCTGGATCACCGCGATCTCCCGGCGGCTCACGGAGCAGGATGCCGAGCGCACGGCGCCGAAGGTGATCCAGGCCGCCGAGATGGTGAGTGAAGTGCTGCGATAGGATGCGTCCGCGTCATTAGGAGAAGGTCCGATGCCCGGTTCTCGCCGATCCCCTACGGGCTCGCCGGCGACCGTTGCCTGGGCGGCGATCGTCGCGCTGGCGGTCGCGCCGCGGGGTGGTGCCGAGTCGGTTCCGCTTCCGGCGCTCCGTGCGCGGCTGACGGCGGCCTGCGGCGATTGCCATGCCGGAGGGGCCGCTGAAGGCGGGCTGTCGCTCGACGCCCTCGGCTTCGATCTGGCCGACCCGACGGTCCGCGAACGCTTCGCGTTCATGCACGATCGAGTGGCGGAGCTGCAGATGCCGCCCGATCCGGCCGACCTGGCGGACGATGACCGCCGCGACCTCCTCGCCGCGGTCGCCGCCGCAATCACGGTGGCCGACCGGGCCGCGATCCGCGCCGACGGCCGGGTGCCGCCGCGGCGGCTCAACCGGCTCGAATACCAGGAGACCCTGCGTGACATCCTCTGCCTGCCCGGCCTCGACGTCGCCGATCGGCTGCCAGAAGATCGGGTCCGCGACGGGTTCAACAAGTCGGCCGCGGGGCTCGACGTGTCGCGGATCCACGTGGCCGCTTTTCTCGACGCCGCCGAGGCGGCGCTCGAGAAGGCGATCGCCCCGGCCACGGAGCCGTGGCAGCCGGACCATTTTTTTGCGTTCGCGACCGACCTTTTCTCGGAAGGCTGGACCTACGGCGGGCGGGAGGCGATGTTCTTCGCGAAGGACGGCCATGCGCTCGCGATTCCGATGCTCGACGGCCTCCGCCGGACGCGGCTCCAAGATCCGGCGATCGAGCTGTGCCTGTTCCGTTCCGCCGACTGGCCCTACTACGGCTATCCGCGCGGCTTCGTCGCCCGCCGCGAGGGCGTCTACCGAATCGCGTTCCGGGCGCGGGCGGTGGTGCAGCGGCCCGGCTTCGTGGTCGAGCCGGCGACCGCACCGGTGCCGATGACGTTTCGGGTCCGGCGCCGCTCCGGCCCTGACGTCTCGGGCGACGTGCGGGCGGTCGGCGGGATCTTCGACATCGCCGCCGAGCCCGCCGACTTCGAGACGACGGTCGTGCTGCAGGAGGGCCAGACGATCGAATACAGCCTGCTCGGCCTGCCGGTTCCCCTGGCCCGCAACGTGGACGGGGGGGAGCCCAGCTACCGCTTTCCGCCGTTTCCTCACGGGGGGCAGCCGGGCGTGGCGATCCAGTTCCTTGAGATCGTGGGCCCCTTGCCGCCGGAGCCGTGGCCCCCCGAATCGCACCGGGTGCTGTTCGGCGACCTGCCGTTTCGGGCCGCCCCGCCGGGCGATCCGCTCGCGGTCGAGGTCGTGTCGGCGGACCCCGTGGGAGACGCACGGCGACTGCTCGCCGCGTTCGCCGAACGGGCCGTCATCGCGCCGCTCGCCGCTGCCGATCTCGCTCCGTACGAGCAGCTCGTCGAGGAGTCAATCGCCGCGGGCGCAGGGTTCACCCGCGCGTTGCTCACGGGCTACGCGGCCCTGCTCTGCTCACCGCACGTTGTCTACCTGCACGAGCCGCGGGCGGAGGGGGTGGCGGTGCGTCTCGGGTCGGCGGCCGGGACAGCCGCCGACCGCGTCGCCTTCGACCTGGCCGCGCGGCTCTCCTACTGCCTCTGGAACACCCGGCCCGACGCGGCCCTCCTCGCCAAGGCCCGCGACGGCAGCCTCCTCCGGCCAGAGGTCCTCCGCGGCGAGGTGGACCGGCTCCTGGCTGACCCGCGGTTCGCGCGGTTCGTCGCCAACTTCACCGACTACTGGCTCGACCTCAGGTATCTGCGCCGCGACGAGCCCGACGTGCGGCTCTTTCCCGAGTACCGCTTCGACGAATACCTCGTCGAGAGCATGGGGCGGGAGACGCGCGCCTTCGTGACGGCGCTCGTGCGCCACAACCTGCCGGCGCGCGCGATCGTCGCGACCGACTTCGTGTTCGCCAACGACCGGCTCGCCCGCCACTATGCACTGCCACCGCTCGCCGGCCATGCCCTGCGGCAGGTGCCGCTACCGCCGGGCTCGCCACTCGGCGGCCTTCTCACGCAGGCGGCGCTCCAGAAGGTGACCGCCAACGGCACGAACACGTCGCCGGTGGTCCGCGGCGCCTGGGTGATGACGCGGCTCGTCGGCAAGCCGCCCCCCAAGCCTCCCGAGACCGTGCCGGCCGTCGAGCCCGACATCCGCGGCGCCGCGACGATCCGCGACCTGCTCGCCCGGCACACGTCCGACCAGTCCTGCGCCTCCTGCCACAAGCTCTTCGATCCTGTCGGTTTCGCCTTGGAAGCCTTCGACGTGTGCGGGGGCTGGCGCGACCGCTACCGCGGGCTCGCCGAGGGCGAACTCGTCACCGGGATCGACCGAGCGGGCCATGACTTCGCCTACCGGCTCGTCGCGCCGGTCGATCCGTCGGGGAGCCTGCCCGACGGACGCACTTTCACCGACGTCGTAGGCCTCAAGGCGCTGCTCGCCGGGGAGGAACGGCAGCTGGCCCGCAACATCCTCTTCCAGTGCGCTACCTATGCCACCGGCGCCCCGGTGCACTTCGCCGATCGGACCGAGATCGAGGCGATCCTCGACGCCTGCGCCGCCGGCGGCTACCGGGTCGGCGACCTCGTGCGCGGGCTGCTGACGAGTCGGATGGTCCGCGGGCTGCCGCCGGCCGAACCACCGAGGGAGACATCCTCATGACCGCCCGCTGCCCCGCCTCCCGCCTCACCCGCCGCAGCCTTCTGCGGGGCGCCGGCGTATCGGTGGCTCTGCCGTGGCTCGAGGCCCTGCCCGCCGCGGCCGCGGCCGAGCCGCCGCTGCGGGCCATCTTCATCTCCAACAACCTCGGCATCCTGCCGAAGCCGTTTTTTCCCAGGACGACGGGCCGCGACTACGAGCCCTCGCCATACCTCCGCCGGCTCGCGGCTTGGCGGCAGGACTTCACCGTGATCAGCGGCCTCTCGCATCCCAACGTGCGGGGCGGCCACTCCACTGACAATTGCTTCCTCACGGCCGCCCGCAACCCGACGGCCAGCGGCTTCCGCAACACGATCTCCATCGACCAGTTCGCCGCCGAGCAGATCGGCCATCGCACCCGGTTTCCCACGCTCAATCTGGGCGTGAATATCGACAAGGCCAACCGCAGCCTCGCCTGGACGCGGGACGGCTGCCTGATCCCGGCGGAAGACCGCCCAGGCCGGCTATTCGAGAGGATGTTCGTGACCGGCAGAGCCGCCGACGTGGCTGCCCGCCGGCGGCAGTTGCGGGAGCGAGGCAGCATCCTCGACGCGCTCGCCGCCGACGCCCGACGGCTGGAGCCCCGGATCTCGACCAACGATCGGCGACGGCTCGACCAGTACCTAACGTCGATTCGCGAGCTTGAGGAGCAGCTTCAACTCGCCGGGGCCTGGGACGATCGGCCCAAGCCCGCGGCCCCGGTCGCCAAGCCGGAGGATGTGCTGAACCGGGCCGAATTGTTCCGGGGGTATGAAACGATGCTCGAGATGGCCAGGCTGGCGATCGAGACCGATTCGACCCGCCTGGTCACGCTGATGATCGACGGCTTCGCCACGCCCGCCTTCCGGCTCGCGGATGACGAGACAACCACCGACGGCTACCACAACCTCAGCCACCACGGCCAGTCGGCCGAGAAGCTGCGGCAGCTCGAGCAGGCCGACCTGCGGCAGATGGAACTGCTCGCCGATCTGCTCGAAAAGCTGGCGGCCCGCCGGGAAGGGGAGCACCGGCTGCTCGACCGCACGATCATGCTCTACGGCAGCAACCTCGGCGACGCCAACACCCACGACAACACGAACCTGCCGATCCTCGTAGCCGGCGGCGGGTTCCGTCACGGCGCCCATCTCGCGTTCGACCACCACGACAACCGGCCGCTCTCCAACCTGTTCGTGACCATCCTCCAGCGGCTGGGCGTCGAGGCCGAAGCCTTCGGGTCGAGCACGGGCCGGCTTGCGGACCTGACGGCATGAGCGCGCGAGGAACGTCCGCATCGAGGAAACCAATGCTGATGCGACGGCTCGACTCGACCATCCTGACGATCACGGCGACCGCCGCGCTTGTGGCGCTGGCCAGCCTCGCGCCGGCAGCCGCGCCCCGACCCGAGGCGCCGTGGCCGGGGCCGCGGGGCGAGTTCGTGTTTCTCGAAGGGGAATCGTTCGCGGCCGAAGGCCCCGGCTGGCGGGTGATCGCCGCAGCCGACCGCCCGGCGCTCACGAAGACGCACGAGCTCGGCCCGGCGATCTGGGGGCCGCACATGTCCGCGGGCGCCATGCTCGCCGGCTCGGCGGAGGGTGCGGGCGTGGCTCGGGCGACGATCGACGTGCCGGCCGCCGCGCGTTACACGCTCTGGGTCCGCCACTCGCAGTGGCCGAACGAAGCCGCCGACAAGCACCTGGCTCCCTTCGCGCTCCGCATCGCGCCGGCCGTCGGCGACCCCGTCGAGCACGTTTTCGCCGCCGGCCGCACCGGGCCGCCGCTGGCTCGCAAGGCGGTGTGGAACGCCGAACTCGTGTGGACGAAGATCGAGGTCGCGCTGCCGGCCGGCGTCACGACGGTGGAGCTCGCCAAGGTCGGCGGCACCGGCCGGGTCTCGGCCACGCTCCGCGGCCTCGACTGTCTGCTGCTCACGACCGATGCCGACTACGTCCCCGACCATCGCGACTTCGGCCTCCAAACCTACCTGCGCGCGACGCTCGAGGAGCCGACGCCGAAGCCGGCCTTCCTCTACGGCTGCATGAACTCGATGCTGCCGCCCCACATCGAGAACGTGTCGTTCTCGCGGCTAGGGTTCCGGCCGACGCCGCTGGCGCCGGCGTCGCAGCTGCTCGCCGTCGGCGAGAGCACGCCGTGGATGAACGTCAGCCGGATGATGCGGCAGGAGTGCGAGGCGGTGCTGAGGGTGCAGGCGATCCACACCTGGCCCGATAAGGCCGAGGTGAGCGGCTACCGGCTCGACTTCGCGACGGCCCCGCGGGACGACGCCGTCGAACGCACGATCCGCCGCTCGGGTCCCGGGGCGGGCATCCGGGTCCGCGTCGGGGGCGCGCGGATGTTCGGCGACCTGCCCAAGGCCGATCACGAGTTCGCCGCGGAGCAGCTGGCGATGGCCGAACGGCTCCCGGCCCCCGGCTTCGGTCGCCGGCCCACGCGGATCGAGATCCGCGGCGAGTTCGCCGCCCTCGACGGCACGTTCTCGCCGCCGGCGCTCGAACTCGAGCGTAAGATCGCCGCGTGGCTCGGCATCAACGCCAAGCCCGGCATCGTGGATGACGACGACGTCGCGGCCGGGCTCCTGCACGGCGCCCTCGGCGGCGCGGCGTGGTTCTTCAAGGGGAAGGGCCGTCATTCGTCGAGCTTTTTTGAGCCCGACCTCGGGCGGATGGAGGAGAGCCTGGCCCGCAAGGGCGCAGAGGCCCGGGCCGCCCCGCATCCCGACCGGCTGCGGTCGGTGAAGCTCAACGACGAGGCGGCGCCGCTGCCGCTCGAGCCGTTCTTCACCGGGCTCGAGGTCAATCACGAGGTCTTCGCCCGCTACGTGGCCGACCGCGGTATCGACCTGGGGTCCGAGACCGCGGGCGGGCCGCCGCGGCTCACCGCCGACCGCAGCCAGCCGCGGAGCTACTACCACAGCCAGAAGCTCCGGGCCTGGTCGATCGCGCGGTTCTTCCACACGGCCACGGGGTTCGTCCGCGAGCACTATCCGCCGGGGGCGCGGTCCACGCAGTTGATCGCCGACGCCTCGGTCTTCCATGGCTCGCTCTACGACCAGGGCAACGACTACTGGGTCTACGCCCGCGAGCGGGCCCTCGACCTCATCGAGACCGAGGACTGGTCGAACCTCGCGTGTACCGACCAGCTCGCCGGCTGGAACGCGGCCCTGCTCCGCGCGGCGACCGCGGGCACCGACATCCCGACCCACATGGCCGTGATCACGGGCTTCGGCCGGCCGCCCTTGGTCGTGAAGCTCAAGGCCTCCGCCGCCCTCGCCCAGGGAGTGAGGTCGTTCCAGATGTACTCCTACTCGCCCCCCTACGGCTGGCACGAGCCGGGCTGGGCGACGAACTACGCCGTCTACCCTGCGGTCGCCGAGTGGACCCGCGAGGTCGGAGCGGCGGAACACGTCCTGGCCGACGCCGCGCCGCGTCGGGCCCGCGTGGCCATTCTCTACAACCGCGCCCACGACGTCTGGAACAACTCGTCCCGCGACGACGCCACCCAGCTCTTCGCCCGGCTCTACACGTATCTGCTCCTCCGGCACTCCCAGGTCGCAGTGGACGTGCTCGACGACGAGACGGTGGCCGCCGGCGGCCTCGCCGGCTACGAGGTCGCGTATCTTTACGGGGCCCAGGTCGAGCGGGCGATGCTTCCGCCGCTCGTGGCGTGGGTGCGGGACGGCGGCACGCTCGTGCTCGGCCCCGGCGCGGCCAGCCGCGACGAATACGACCAGCCGACCGATCTCCTCGATGCGGGCCTCGGACTCGGGCGGGGCGAGGCCCGGCAGCTGCAGCGGGTCTACCACACGACGGCCTGGGTCAACCGGCAGCTTCAGCCCAAGGGCACCGTGACGCTCGTGGCGGCGGCTGCCGCCAGCGAGCCCGCAGGCCGCGCCGACGCGAAGGCGGCGACCGTGCCGCTCTACGCGTGGACGCAGACGTTCCCCGAGCGGGAGGGCGTCGTTGTCGAGGCCCGCGACGCGGAGGGCAAAGCGGTCGCCGTGCGGCAGCCTGCGGGCCGAGGAGCCGTGCATCTCCGCGGGTTCTTGGCTGAGCTCGCCGCGGTCCGCGATGCCTTCATCGACTACGAGCGCCGGGCCGACGAGCCCGTGCGGCCGTTGCCCGCCGTCGCGGCGGCGATGATCGCCTGCGGCCGCTCGACCGCGGCGACACCCGACGACGTCCGCGTGCCGCGGAAGCAGCATGCGCCGTTTCCGGCGACGTATGCCGGCGCGGCGATGCGGTTCGCCATCGGGCCGGCGGTGGCGCCGGCCCGCGAGGTGGTGGCGATCGATCCAGCCGGCGATCCGCTGCCGGTGGAGGCGACGTTCCTCGAGGGGCCGGCCGGCTGGGCGGTGACGCTCGCCAACTGGAGCGGGGAACCGCTCGAGCGGATCACCCTGCGCATCCGGCCCGGCCGGCCGAGCGGCCCGGTCGCCACGGCGCGGCTCGGGGCCGTGCCAGCCGCCCGGGAGGCCGGCGAAATTTGCCTGGAAATGCCGCTCGAATCGACCGACATCGCCTTCGCGGCCTGGGTGGAGCCATGATCGCCGCAGCCGGGGCAGCCGGCACGGTGTATTCCACTATGCGAAACGGCTGGCCTGGGCAGTCACGCAGCTTGCAGAAACAGGTATCATTTTGTAGAATACATAAAAGTTGGTGGCAGAGATGTGGGTGTCGAAGGGGGCGAGCAGACTGTCGGGAGGAGAGCGAGCCATGCGTGAAGATTGTTCGACGCTGAATCGGTTCGAACCCGCGTTTCGTCGTGGTGTCGCGCCGGCTTTGAATTGGATTGCTCGTGTGGCGATCGCCACTGGAGTGCTGGCGATCGTGTTCGTCGCCGGTTCCCCTGCGGCCGTCGCGCAGGTGTCGTGGATCTCGACCGGCAGCACCGGCAACTGGGCGACCGGCACGGGCTGGTCGGGGGGTGTCGTGCCCCCCGAGGGTTCGGTCGTGTCCTTGAATCGGTCGCTTGGTTCCGGCACGTCCATTCCCTACGTCGTCACCTACGACTCGGTGCACCCCACGATCAGTTCCCTCACGATCAACACAGGCAATCAAGGGAAGACAGCCACGCTCGATGTGACCTCGACGCTCAGCCTTTCGAGCACGTCCACCGCGATCACCCTGAATCAAGGCGGTCGCATGAACCTCGGCGCGGGGGGCAGCGTGGTGATCACGGCGACTGGTGCGGCTGCCAATCGTGGCTCGATCAGTCTGCTTGGTGGCTCCGTTCTCCAACTCGATGGCGGCCGCGTCGAGCAGAACGGATTGTCCACGATCACGGCCTTGTCCATGTCAGGTGGCGCGGAACTCAGGATCAACAGCGGCACGTTCGCCCGCGTGTCCGGAGCTGCGACGACGGTGGGTGCCACCGCCGGCGGTACGTTCACGATGAACGGCGGCCGGTTCGAGGCCGACACGGCGTTCGCACAGTCCGCTACGACTGTGTCCAGCACCTCCCGCATCGCCGTCAACGCGGGCTCTCTGGTGCTCGCGACCGCCTCGTCCGCCAGCGTGGCGACGGTCCTGCGGCTCGGTGAAAATAACGGCGTCGGTACTTACGTGATGACGATCGGCGGCACGGCGGGGACGCCGTTCGTGAGCGTCACGAACGTGAGCAATAATGCCGAAGTTCGGGTGGGTGCCCAAAACGCCACGTTCACGGGTACGGCGTCGCTGGCGCTCCTGAGTGGCACCCTCACGACGAACAACTTTCACCTCTCGGCGCGGTCGGGTTTCACATTTGCGAGCGGTGCCCTGAACGCGCGGATCATCACCGCCACCAATGGCAGCGCCTTCGTCGTCGGCTCGGGCACGCAGGCGGCGTCGCTGAATCTGCTCCTGGCCAACGGGGTCACGAGTGTGGCCACGTTCGGCAGCGGACTGACGATCAGCGAGATGGCCGCGCTTACCACGGTCGCGGGCACGACGACCATCACGTCGACGGCTGCGCCGCTGACGAACCTCGGCACGTTCCTGCCGGGAGGTGACGGCTCGGTCGGGCGGCTGGCTGTCACCGGCAACGTGGCACTGGGCGCCTCGTCGCTTTTGTCCCTCGACGTCTCCGGCACGAACGCCTTCGACACCCTCACGTCGAGCGGCAGTTTCGCGTTCGGCGGCACGCTCCAGCTCAACGCCTTGGATGGCTTCCAGTTAGCGCCGGGGCAGTCGTTCAAGTTCTTTGATTTCGCCGCGGGACAGGCGACCGGGTCTCTGACGATCAGCGGTCCGAATCAGTGGGACACGAGCACGCTACTCAGCAACGGCACGATCACGCTGCTAGCCGTTCCTGAGCCCTCCGGCGTCGCGCTCGCGGCGATGGGTGGCGGCCTTGTGATTGGACTGGCCCGTCGGCGGCGGCACCGCCGGAATTGAGCCGGCGACTCCCCGTGGCTGGCCGGGCCGGACAAGCGGCGCTCGTCTGGGCTTGGGTCGCCGCGTTCGGGCCGGCGGCGGCCGCCACAGATGAGTTGCTCGGCGCCCGAGGACCGTGTGAGCGACAGTGTGGTAAGGAATCACACATGGTCTATGAGCCTTTTATGGCATGGGAAATTTCGTAAGATGGAACGATCGACTGTTCCTCCTGCCTCCTGGATCCAGTGCCGCCGTCACCACATGCCCTGCGAGGAAGCTGCCTGATGTCCGAGCGACTGTTCGCCGGGAGCGACTCCAGCACTGTCGCGCCCCTGGCGCCACCCCCGCCGTTCTGCACGACCGAGTCGGCGGCGCTCCTGGCCCGGGCCAAGCAGTCGCTCGCCATGGGTGTCTCCAGCGGGATGCGCCGCGCGGGCTCGCCGGGTCCCCTGTTCTTCGAGCACGGCGAGGGGGCGTGGTATGTCGATGTCGACGGCCACCGGCTGCTCGACTACACGCTCGCCTGGGGGCCGTTGATCCTCGGCAACGCCCACCCCGCCGTGATCGCGGCGGTGACCGACCAGCTCTCCCGGGCGTTCGCGTTCGGGGCCCAACATCGCGGCGAGATCGAACTGGCCGAATTGATGACCCGGTCGATCCCCGGCGTGGAGCGGGTGATTTTCTCGAACACCGGATCGGAGGCGGTACAGGCGGCGTTGCGGCTGGCCCGGGCACATACCGGCCGCGACCTGTTCGTGAAATTCGAGGGCCACTATCACGGCTGGTTCAACAACGTCCTCGTGAGCTACCGGCTGCGGCCCGACGACCGGGTCACCCCCCGGCCCACCTGCGGCGGGCAGCCGGCCCACGAGTTCGCCGACACGCTCGTCGTTCCCTGGAACGACCTCGAGGCCCTCGACCGCGTCTTCGCGGATCATCCGGGCCGGATCGCGGCGGTGCTCACCGAACCCCTGCTCGCCAATGGCGGCTCGTGCCTGCCGACCGACGGGTTTCTCGCGGGCGTCGTCGAGCGTTGCCGCCGGCACGGGGCCGTGTCGATCTTCGACGAGGTGATCACCGGGTTTCGGCTCGCCCTCGGCGGTGCGCGGGAGTATTTCGGCGTGGAGCCCGACCTGTCGGTCTACGCCAAGGCGATGGCGGCTGGCTTCTGCTTGTCGGCCGTCGGCGGGCGAGCTGAAAACTTTCGGGTGCTCGATGACGGTCGCACGATCCATGCCGGCACCTACAACGGCAATCCGATTAATCTGGCCGCCGGGATCGCTACCATCCGCACGCTCTCGGCACCGGGCACGTTCGACCGCATGCACCGCCACGGCATGGCGATCCGCGGGCGGATCGAGGCGGCGGCGGCGAGCCACGGCATCGATCTGGTGACGGTCGGCGCGGGAAGCGTGTTCAGCGTCCACTTCGGCCTCACCGCGCCCCCGCGGAACTATCGTGACACACTGGCCGCCTCACCAGCCCAGGCCGGGGCATTCCGGGCGGCGCTCTTGGGCCGCGGGGTCCACGTGCTGCCCGACGGCCGGTGGTATGTGGGGGCGGTTCACGGCGATGCGGAACTGGCCCATGTGCTCGAGGCGATCGACGGCGCGATGGCCGAGGTCGCCGCCGGTTCCTGAGACCATCGGTCGTTCCTCCGCGCGAGACCCGCCATGCACGAGCCCCGCCTGATCTTCGACATCCATCTCGACCTCGCCTACAACGCGATCGACTTCAACCGCGACCTCCGCTGGACGCAGGCGCGGATCCGGCGGCGCGAGTTGGGGATGCGGGACCACGTGTTTCGCACGCGGAGCACGGTCTCCTTTCCGGAGATGCGCCGGGGCCGCGTGGGGCTGTGCGTGGCCACGCAGGTCGCCCGGTCCGTCGACTATTTCAGCCGCATGCCCGGCTGGGCGAGCCCGGAGCAGGCGCGGGCGCACACGACCGCACAGCTCGCCTGGTATCGAGAAATGGAGCACTGTGGTGAGCTTGTGCAGATCCGCGACCGTCGCGGCCTCGATGCCCATCTGGCCCACTGGCTTGCCGCCCCACACGGAATGGCTGCGACGGCCGCCGCCGGGGGCCTCCCGATCGGCTACGTGCTCAGCCTCGAAGGAGCCGACTCGATCGTCTCGTTTCGGCATCTCGAGCAGTCGTACGAGGAGGGGCTGCGGGCCCTCGGGCCGGTCCACTACGGGCCGGGCATCTACGGCATGGGCACCGATGCGGAGGGGCCGCTCACGCCGCGGGGCCGCGAGCTGTTGCGGGAGCTCGAGCGGCTCGGGATCATTCTCGACGTCACGCACCTCTGCGACGAAAGCCTGCGCGACGCGCTCGATCACTACGCCGGGCCGCTCTGGGCCAGCCACTCCAACTGTCGGGCGCTTGCCAACTGGAACCGGCAGTTCACCGACGAGCAGATCCGGGAATTGATCGGTCGTGGGGCCGTCTTCGGCATGTCGTTCGACGCGATCATGATGGTGCACGGGTGGGCATATGGCCGCTCCCGGCCGGAGGATTTCGACCTGCGGATCGAGAAGATCTGCGAGCACGTCGATCACATCTGCCAGATCGCGGGCAATGCCCGCCATGTCGCCGTCGGCAGCGACCTCGACGGCGGCTACGGGACCGAGCAGACGCCCCTCGATCTCGACAGCATCGCCGACCTGGGCCGCCTGGGGAGCCTCTTGGCCGCCCGGGGCTACACGACCGCCGACATCGACGGGTTTTTCTTCGGCAACGTCGTCGACTTCCTGCGCCGTTTTCTGCCGGCATGATGGTTCGTTTCCGGACCGATGCGCCGACCATCCATCGCACCCTGAAGCTGCCGAAGCCCTCCCTGGCGATATCCCACATGTCCATCACCGAGCCCATCCTCGTGTTCGTCGCCATGTTCGCCGCCGCAGGGCAGGGGGGCATTTCCGCTTTCCACCTCGACGCCACGTCCGGCCGGCTCACCGCCGTAGGGGACATGGTCAGCCAACCCCACGCATTCTTTCTCGCCGTCGCCCCGGATGGACGTACGCTGTATGCCAATCGGGCCGACGCGTTCGGGGCACCGGCAGAAGAAGAGGTCGTCGCCTGGCGGATCGTCAATCGGGAAGGCCGTCTCGAAAAGATCAACCACCAATCTGCCCGTGGTTCGGCGTCATGCTTTCTCGACGTCGAGCCGCAAGGCCGATGCTTGCTCGTCGCCAACTACACCAGCGGCAGCGTGGCCGCACTGCCGATCCGGCCTGACGGCAGTCTCGGGCCCGCGGCATCGGTCATCACGCATGCCGGTGCGGGCACCCTGCCTGACCGCCAGGCGGCGCCGCACGCCCACGCGCTCCTCGCAACGACGGTCGGGGATGACGGTACGATCGCCTATGCCGCCGACCTAGGCCTCGATCGCGTGATCGCGTATCAGCTCGACCCGGCGACGGCGACGCTCGTGCCCGCGGAAGGACTGGGTGGCCGCACGCCGCCGGGATCCGGGCCGCGTCACCTCGCACTCCACCCCAATGGCCACCGCCTCTATTGCATCAATGAACTCTCGAACACGGTGACCGTCTTCGATCGGAAGATCGCCACCGGTGCGCTGGTGCCGGGCCCGACGGTCTCGACGCTGCCGGACGGACACACGGGGGTCAGCCACTGTGCCGACGTCACGATCACGCCGGACGGACGGTTCCTGTACGGTACCAACCGCGGGCACGACAGCATCGCAGTGTTTCGCATCGGCGACATGGGGCGGTTGGGACGGGTGGCGATTGTCGACAGCCGGGGACGAGGTCCGCAGAACTTGGCTATCACACCCAATGGCCGTCTGCTCCTGTGCGCGAACATGGCAGGCAACAGCCTGGCCGTGTTTACGATCGATGCGTCGAGCGGGATGCTCGAACCGGCAGGGGATCCGCTCGAGCTTCGGTCGCCGGCCTGCATCCGGCTGATCACCCCCGCAACCGTTGCCCAGCCCTGAGGCGGCCGCCGTGGCGCGGGTTCAAGCGGGCCCCGCCGCCGGACACGGCCCGGCGGATGCTTCCGGCTCGAAGGGAAACAGCGGACGCCTTCGCCGCCGGTAGTCGAGACGCGAGAGATCGGCCGTCGTCACGCCCGGGGTGTCGACGCGAACGAAGCTCGGACAGACCTCCGCGTAGGCACCCAGTGGAGCGTGCACACCCTTCGCCACGAGGAGCCGGAACGCGGCGGGGTCGAGGCCGGCATGACGCACCTGCTCGAGGCTGAACGGTGGCATCCGTCGCGATGTCGCCATCACCGTCAGGCCTCGATCGCTCTCGAGCACGGCCGTCGGGCCTTGGTCGAACGAGGTCGCGCCACCGTGCCGAGGCTGCTGCTCGTGGAAGCGTCCGTCGGTGAGCCGCCGGACGTGCCAACGCGTCGCCAGCGGGCCGGAGGCAGGCTCGCGTTGCCAGACCGGACTCCGGCCACCGATTGCGCCCACGAACGATCCCCCGATGCCGATAGCACGGGCGGCGCTCACCGCCTCGGGATCGCAGATGCACGCGAACGCGTTTGCGATCCGGCGGCCGTCGAGAGTGCGGGCGATGAGCATGCCGTCGCCGGGGCTGCCGCCGCCGACGTTGTCGCCCATGTCGAGCAGGCACACCGGGGCAGGCAGAGCGAGGGCCGCGGTGATCACCTCTTCGTGGCCGTGGAGCCGGGGCACGAAGCTCGTGCGGGCATCCCAGAGCCGCGCGGCCAGAGCATCCGCCGCCGTCCGGGCGGCGACCACGTCGTCGTTGGCGACCGCGATCGTCGCAACGCCCATCTCATGCACGTCGGCGTAGGGAAATCCCAGGACGATGCTCGTCGAGAGCATCATGCCCCTGGGCACGGTGGAAGCATCCGAGAGCGCTGCGAAGGGCTCCCGGAGGCCGGCCGCAGCCTCGTAGTGTGGCAGGCACGGCCATGACGCCGGATCCTGGCACTCGATGTTGATCACCATGGGCGGAAACGCTGCGGCCTGCGTCGGCCGGATCCGCCCCGCGAGTGTCGCCGCCATCAGCCGCGCGGCCTCGAGACCGCGGTCCCGCTGATCGAGATGAGGGTTGGTCCGATAGGCCACGAGCGCGTCGGTCGCCGCGACCATGGCGGGCGAGAGATTGGCATGGGGATCGATCGTGGCGATGAGCGGCACGGCTCCGATCCGTGCGCGGACGAAGGCGAGCCAGTGGCCGTCCACGTCGGGAACCCGTTCGCTCACGGTCGCCCCGTGGGCAGCGGCGAGCAGGCCGTCGAGCGGTCCGGCTGTGGCGACGGCGGCGCCGAGAAGGTCCATGAGCGAGTCAAACGCGGCAGCGGCGATCGGGCCGCCGGGAATCGCCCGGGCGGCGAAGATCGGGACCGCCTCGATTCCCGCCTCGTCGAGGCCGGCGAAGAAGCCACCGACCTCGTGGTGGGCTGACGAGAGCGCCGTTCGAACGGCGGAGCCGAAGACCAGCAGATCCTCTTGAAAGTGATGGAGCGTCGTCGGCTCGTCAAGAAAGGTGTTGGATTCCTGAAGCAGCGCTATGACGCCGACGCGGGGCATGGAAGCCTCCGAATTTGTTGGTGGGCGGAAACCTCAACCGCCACCGGGGACTCCCATCGCACGACGGGGATTGACGTCCGCGAGGCGATCGATGCGGGACGGCAAGCGTCGAGTCTCAGATACGGAGTGTCGGAAGTCGCGCCGGCATACCCGTCAACTGGAATGTCGCAGGGCCTCATGGCGATTGAGGTGAATCGGCAGAGAGAACGTCGAACCAGTCGTCCACGGTAGCCGACTCGACCGCGCGGATCGCGTCAGCAGATCCCGCGGCCTCCCAGGCCGCACAGGCTGCCTGACGGACTGCCCCATCGGCCTCGACCAGCACAAGAGGCGTCGGAGCGACGACTGCCAGCATGCCGGAAATGTCTCCATACTTGAGCGCACCCGGGAGGAAGTCGGCATGCCACACGGAGGGTACATCAGCAAAACGGAAGCCGCCGGTGTCAACGAACGCGTGATGAACGGGGGCGACGTCGCCGCAAGCTTTGGCGGCCGTCAAGGCGCCGAGCACCCAGTGACCGGCAGCTTCAAGGCCGACGATCGCGACGCGGCAGTCATCCCGGCCATGCAGATTCCGCGCGAATGCGAGCAACGTGAGCAGGTCATGCACCCGCTTTACGAAAAGACCGTCGTTGTACCCGTAGAAGTAGACCGGATCGATTCTCCAACGCTCTTCTGCGTGATCAAATGGTCCGGGATAGAAGACCCGCGGATTGTCGGTGAGCGGTGTTCCATCCGCCGTGAACTCGCCTTGCCCGAAGAGGTCGGCCGTGATCACCGCGAACCCGCGGTCGAGGAGGGCCTTCACGCGCGGACCAGGCTCGCCGGCCGCGGCCCCGTCCGCCTCGTAGAGGCCGTCCTTGCCTCGTGGGTGTGGGAGGATCACAACGGTGCCATTCCATCGATCCGATGTGGCGATCGCCACGGGCACACATTCGTTGCGGGCGGGCAGCCTCACAAGCCCTGCCAGTGTCGTGTGTCCGTCGCGACTCCTCATGCCCGTCGCCGGCTGCCCTGGGACTGGCACGAACTCAACGGCGGAAGCGGCCGGTACGCCACGGCCGAGGATGACCTGCCAAGCACCACCGATGATCCTCCGGGCTTCCGCCAAGGTGTCGCCGTCGTGGGGCGCGAGCAGTGGAGTGATCACGGCTGCCGAATCATTCATCCACGCCCGGCACACGTGTCGCTGATGCGGGGCGCCTACGGCATCGCCGGACGGAGGCGGATGCTGGCCGCCCCACACGGTCAGCGTGTCGGCCGAAAGAAACTCAAAATCCTTCTCGGTGGCGGCGTCGGGGTCGAGTTGGAAGTGCCGAGCCAGGAATGCGAGCAGATGACCACGGGCGACGGCATTGAAGTTATGGGGAAACTGCACATCGAAGTGCGCTTCCACTGCATCGGGGGTGCCCGTGAGCCGGTAGACGTTCACGAGGTCGGGCCAGCCACGGTCTTTGAAGTTTCGTGTCCAGTCGTCCGCCGTCGTGAGACCGAGAGGCCGGGGCGCCGCCACGGCGGCGATATCCACGTTGCCCTGACCGATGCGGAGAAAGTGACTGTTCTCACAGGTGCAGCCTCCCTGCATGCCGGTCGAGACCATGACGCTGGGAAACGCTGCGGCGACCCGGTCATCGAGGGCAGTGAGCATCAGCGTTTGGGTCGCCCCGCCGCTACCACCAGTCACGGCGATGCGACGCGGATCGACGTCCGGTAGGGAGGCGACGAAGTCGAGCGCCCGCACACTGTTGAAGGTTTGCAGCCCGAAGGTCGTTTGTAGCCGGGCTGATGCCGCGAAGCCGCCAAAGCCCCAGGTGCCAGCCTCACGGCCATCGAGGGTGGGATCGCATGCTGGCCGATGGGAGGGGAATTGCACCGAGTCGGCGAACCCCAGCATGTCGTAGTGGAACACGACGCATCCCAGTCGAGCGAGTCCCACGCAGCGCGCCTGGAGCGGGCTTCGGCCTCCGCTGATGAATCGCTCGGCTCCGACCGCGATCTGACGGGCCGCGACCTCCACGCCCGCATCCATGAAGCGGCCTCCCGGCCAGTGACCATGCGGACAGAGCACGCCGGGTCGGGGGCAGGTGTCGCCATTTGGGCGATACAGGTTGCCCGTAACCCAATGGCCGGGAAGTGACTCGAAAAACACTTTTTCAACGGTGTAATCGCCCATGTCGATCCGTCCATGTATCACGGGCTCGAGCGATTCTCGAGCGGGCATCGGCCAGAGCCCGGCGCTGACGGCAACCCGCCGTCGAATCAGATCACGTCGGGCGACCCACTCGGTCACGGTCGTGACCGTGTGGAACGGATGCTCCCCGTCGAGATGACGCGGGGGACCGAGCCGCCGGTCCGGGGCTGCTTCGCCAGGCGCGAGCGCCCGCGGTGCCTGGCCGCGGGCTGCTCCCGTCGCCATCACGATCACAAGCACGAGTGGGATCCATCGCGATGCCGCATGGATCCCGCCAACATGAATCATGGTCGGTGTGATTCCCTGGACCTTCGATCGATTACCGCTGGCTGCAGCGAATCGGCGGATGCCGGGCGTATCGTATGACGAAACGTGACGTTTCGTAAACAAGGATACCCACTCATTGGTTTATCAGCGGCGACACAATTCCGTTCAGCAGCCAATCGATGAACGTGCCGACGCCAACGTGCGTGATGCATCCGGGTCGACCTGCTGCCTCATCGGCCGTGCACCGACGCGTTGCCCGCCGCATGGTCATCCCCAGCAGCTCTTCTTGACGCGGAGTGGCTGGCCAGTCACGTCCGATGTGAGTGGACTCATGAGGAACAGCGCCACATCCGTGATATCCTGCGGTTTGGGGAACCGCCCAAGCGGCACCCGCGCAAGCATGCTCTCGCGGGCCGTCGCGAAGCTGCGGCGCGGCAGATGAGGTCATCATGATCATGCCAAGGGGACTCCGGGCACTGGCGGGGCGAGTTCGACCTCCTGCGTCGAGTTCATGCCGAGGGCGGCGATGATGGCGACGGCGTAGCTTGCCGCACAGATGTAAAAGATCTCGTTCCAATCATGGTTCGCATCGTGGCGGGCGAGGACCCAGGGCAGCAATTTGGCGGCGGCGGCGGCGCCGAGGTTGCCCCACATGTTACCCCACCCGGCGATCGTGCCGACGTGCCGTCCGCCCACGTCCTGCATGAATGCCCAGACCGAGGCCACGCCTAAATCCGTGCCGAACGAGACGACGGCACAGCAGGCCACGACCCCCCAGGCGGTCGGCATCCATGGACAGAGCAGGTAGGCCGAGCCCGCCAGCAGACTGCCGATGACCAGCGGTGCGGGACGCCCCAACCGCGGGCCCAGGACGCGCGTCGTCCAGTCGCCGAGGCCGCCGCCGCAGAGCATGCCGACCATGCCACAGGCCAGCACCCACGTTGCCATGCGACCCCCTTCGACAGCCTCGACCCCGCGAACATCGTGGAGGTACGTGGGAAGCCATGTGACGAGAAACGCCCAGCCGACGTTGCATGCCGTCTGGGCTAGGCAACTGAACCATATGCCACGATTGCGGCATGCGGCCGCGAGGACAAAGCCGAGCATCGTGATCGTGGGAGGGCGTTCGCCACCGGTGTCGGGTAGGAGTCGCACCTCCGCCGCATTGCAGCGGGGATGATCCTGCGGCCGGGCCCGCACGATGTGCCAGTACAAGGCCGCGATGACGAGCCCCACGCCGCCATCGATCCAGAGTGCCGGCCGCCAGTTGCCGAACCAGGCGATCATCCAGGCGGTGAGCACGGGCGCGAGTGCACCGCCCAGCCGGCCACCGAAGGCGACGAAACTGCTGGCGCGAGCCCGCTGTGTGAAGGGCGTCCACCGCCGGATCACGGCGCCGCTGGCCGGGTAGGCTCCCGCCTCGAGCGCCCCGCAGCACAGGCGGGCGGCGAGCAAGCTCCAGAATCCGGTCGCGAGTCCCGTCAGGGCGGTCATGAGCGACCACCCGGCGATATAGACCGTCATCGTGAGCCGGGCGCCGAACCGATCGCTGGCCCAGCCGGCCGGCACCTGTGCCAGGGCATACGCGAAGAAAAATGCCCCCAGGATTGTGCCCACCTGTTCCCGGTCGAGCGGCAGTTCGGAGCGAAACGACGCCGACTTGACGATCTCACCAAGGCAGATGCGATCAAGATAGAGGATGAACGCCATGGCCACGCTGACGGCAATGACGGCGACGCGAACACGGGTGGGCCGCTCAGGCATGAGGCCGTTTATTTCAAGGGCGGGTCGAGGGCGACGGCGGCGCTACCATCCCCCCTGAGATTGTTATGAAAAACAATACTATAACGGAACACTTGTCGGCGGCGTTCATACGCTGATGCGGCGCCGCCGGGCCGGCACTGGCCAGCGTTCGAGCGTCCGGCCGTCACGGACCACGAGCACCTCGTCGTGCAGTGCGACCGTCGGGCAGACGTGGCGGGGCACGGCGTAGATGACATCTCCCACGGCGTAGTCGGCGGCTCGCGGGATCTCGACGACCAGGTGCTCCTCGCTGTGGATCGGAAAGGTCGCCTCCTCGAGGCCCAGGAGCCGCATTCGCGGGTGAGGCATCTCGCTTGCCACCGCCTTGTGGCCGAGGTCGAGGCACAGCCGACTCGTCCCCGGCTTGCTCACGACCCGGGTGAGGAGGACCGCTGCTGCAAGAAACTCGAGGTCGGACGAAATCTCCGCCTGCCCGGCATCCCAGAGCACCGTCGTGCCTGCACCAACCTCAACGTCGTCGTAGGCCGCCAGAATCGTGAAGGTGGGCGTTCCCGAGACGACCGTCCGTGGCACCGGCAGGCCGCCGGCGCGGAGCGCGTCGCGGAACGCCCACACGGCTGCGAAGGCTGCCTCGACGGCGGCCACCAGCCGCTCGTGGTCGGTGTCGTGCAGGTGGCCATCATAGGCATGGAGGCCGCCGGCCGTGAGGTGCGGCGCGGCGGCTATACGGCGATACAACTCCGCCGCCTCCGGCCCTGGCCGAATGCCGGTGCGGCCGAACCCGACATCGAGGTCGAGAAGCACGTCGAGTGACACGCCCGCGGCCCCGGCCGCCATCGACAAGTCGTCGATCCCACCGGGGCTATCGGTGATCGCTCGGAACGTCGTCCGTGGGTGGGCCGCGGCGAGCGCCGCCAGCCGCCGCGCCGCCGGTCCAACGACGGGATACGCGAGGAGGACATCGCGTCCCCCGGCCACGGCGGTCATTTCGGCCTCGGCGATCGTCGCCACCTTGAATTTTTCCATGCCGCGGTCGAGCTGCATGCGGATAACGTCGGGCATCTTGTGCGTCTTGACGCGCGGGCGCAGGCGGTGGGCGCTCCCGGCGGCGGCGATCATCCGATCGAGGTTCTCTGCGATGCGGCCAGGAGAGACGAGCAGGGCCGGCGAGGGCACCTCGTCTGCATTGGCAATGCGATACCAGTGGTCGTCCAGCGTCGGTGTCTTGTGAAAACGTTCTTCCCTGGCGGCCTGAGGCTCCGTCTCGAATGTGGGCCGGGCAATCTCCGTCGCCTGACGGTTCACCCCGCCACACATCCCAATGGCGGGTAGCACACAACGGCAACGGCCTCGATTTCGTACCGCAGATCCCGGGGAAGACAGTCGACGATCGTGGTGCGGGCCGGATAGGGCGCCGCGAACGCCTCCGCGTAGAGCTTGTTATAAAGCGGCAGATCCGCGGCGTCACGGACGTAATTTCGCGTCTGGACCACATGCCGAAGATCGCTGCCGGCCGCGGCGAGTATTCGCGCCAGGTTGTCGATCGAACGGCGGAATTCCCCCTCGAAGGAGTCGGCGACGATCGTGCCTGTGGGATCAACCGACGCCTGGCCAGACACGAAGACAAGGCCGCCGACGACAACGGATGGGCTGAACGGCAGGTGCGAGACCGGCGTCGTCGGATCCCGTGGGTAGCGGATGGGAGGGGGCAGCATGCGGGGTGACTCCTCGATCGCGTGCGTCTTCAGGCCGTCGGTAGCCACTTCGGTTGGCCGTCGAGGCATCCAAACGATACGCTATATTTCATTTTACGGAATACCGAAGCACGGGTTTTCGTCCACGCATTCATCTGGTCCCTTCATCACCATGGAATCCTCCTCGCTCACAAAAGCCCTCGGCATTCTCGAAGCCACTGCCGGCCATCCTGACGGCCGCAGCCTGGCCGATCTCGCAGCGGAGGTCGGCGTGCCGAAGCCCACCGCCCACCGGATTCTCAAGTCGTTGACGGGCCTGGGCTACCTGGAGCGACCGCAGGCGGGTGTCTACCGACAGAGCCCGCTGGCCAAACGGCTCGTCTCCGACTCGATGTCGCGGCGGCTGATCGACGCGGCCGGGGCTTCGCTGCGTGAACTCCACAGTCGGACCAAGGAAACCGTGAATCTCGGGATGCTGCGGCACGACCGCGTGCTCTATCTCGAGGTTCTTGAATGCGTGCTACTGCTCCGGCGGATTGCTACCCGGGAGAGCGATCCGTTTCACACGACCGCGTTGGGCCGGGCGATGGCCGCCTTTTTGCCGCGGGACAACCAGATGAAACTGTTGGCGAAGGCTTGGCTGGAGCGGCGAACTCCGGCGACGATCACCGATCGCAAGCGGCTCCTCGATGGTCTCGCCCAGGTCGCCACGCAGGGCTATGCCATCGAGGTCGACGAGACGGATGTCGGCGTCACGTGCATTGCGGCGCCGGTCTTCAGCAAAGAAGCTGTTGTCGGGGCGATCAGCATCAGCGCGCCCACGGCTCGGGTGACTGCCGAGAATCGCGAGCGCCTGGTAAAGCTCGTGCAGCGAGCGGCCCGGGTCGCCTCGAAACGTCTGGCCAAGGCCGCGCCGACGATCGTCTGATAGGCCGTTTGGTGCAGCCCACGCGCAGGATAATCACTCAGGAAGGAGTCCATCATGAAGCTGGTGCGTTTCGGTGAGCGGGGCCATGAGAAGCCCGGTGTGCTCATGGCCAATGGCCGCATCAAGGATTGTTCTGCGCTCGTCGACGACTATGACCACGCCTTCTTTTCGGGCGGCGGTCTCGACCGGCTGCGGGTGGCGATCGGGTCGGGCCAGCCACTGTCTGATGTGCCGGCGGGCGCACGGCTCGGGCCGCCGGTCGCGCGGCCGCGGAACGTGCTGGCGATCGGGCTCAACTATGCCGATCATGCCAGCGAGACGGGCGCCGCGATCCCGCGCGAGCCGATCATGTTCATGAAGGCCACGAGCGCGATTTTGGGGCCCCCATGACCCGCTGCTCATCCCCCGGAACAGCCGCAAGACCGACTGGGAGGTCGAACTCGCCGTCGTGATCGGACGCGATGCCCGCTACCTCGACTCCTCCGCGGCAGCGCGGGATCACGTCGCCGGATTCTGCGTGGCTAACGACGTGTCGGAGCGGGAGTTTCAGATCGAGCGCGGCGGCCAGTGGAGCAAGGGCAAGTCGTGCGACACCTTCCTCCCGCTGGGGCCGTGGCTCGTCACGGCCGACGAGGTGTCCGATCCCCAGCGATTGGCGCTCACGCTGGATGTCAACGGACTGCGCCGACAGACCGGCTCCACGTCGACCATGATCTTCGACGTCTGGTTCCTCGTGCACTATCTCTCGCAGTTCCTCACGCTGGAGGCCGGAGACGTGCTCATCACCGGCACGCCGCCGGGCGTCGGCATGGGCTGCACGCCGCCGGAGTTTCTTCGTCCCGGCGACGTGGTCGAACTCGAGATCGAGGGGCTCGGCCGCCAGCGGTACGCCTGCGCGTCCGCCTGAAGACGGCTCGCTGGCCGTCCGCCGCGGCTTGATCGCCCTGGCCCCACTGCGGCCGGCTGCTTCACTTCGAACGACGCGGGTCACACGCGCGGCAATTCATATCCCTTGCGGTAGTCGCGGGTGAACAAATTGTTCGCAGCCGGATCGGTCGACCGCTCGGTCCGAGGATCGAGCACGAGCTCGCGGCCGAGTGTCAGCGGGGTTTGGGTGAAGTCGATACCGTTCGCAACAAGATGGGCGTCGAACGAGGCAAACGTGTCGCGGACATGAGCTTCATCCGCCGCAAGGGTCGGCCGCGTGCCCATGGGAACGGTTTCTCCGATTGCCCAGGAGACGTTGCCAATGTGGGCCAGGGCGCTCGAAATGTGCCCTTCCTCGATGTCGAGATTCAGGTCCGCGGGGTTACGACTGCGAACACCCAGTACAAAGTTGGCAAAATGCAGCTGGTCGGTTCCCCCTTGCCATCGGGCCAGTTCGTGGCCGTCGTAGTCGAAGGCGACGCCCGTGGTGTAGTTCGGAGTCACCACGTAGCCTTCCGTGCCCCACCATATGTTGGCCACACTCACCTCGCCGGCCTTGCGGGCGACCGTGGTGGGCGTCTTGATCTCGAGGCCGCGGACGTCCGAGATCAGCAGCGCGTCATCCCATTGAAAAAGTGTGATCTGGCTATTCGCAACGTTGCCGTTATCGACGTAGCCGAGCCGGCCGCCGATGCTGACGACCCGCTTCGGTAGTTCCTTTTTGCCGAGGCCCCACCGCCCCTTGTCGATTTCGTGGGGATTCTGATTGCCGAGATCACCGTTTCCGGTGACGCGATCCCAGTGCCAGTCATAGTGGAGATTTTTGCGAATCGGCACCACGTCTGGCGCGGGGCCAGCCCAAAGGTCGAAATTGAGGCCTGAGGGCAGCGGTGCGGACGCATCGACCAGCCCGATGCTCCGTCGCCGCTTGTAACACAGGGCGTGGGCAACCTTCACTGTTCCTAGCTTCCCGCTTCGGACGAAGTCGATCGCTTGTCGGATGCCGGGCATGCTGCGGCTTTGCGCCCCCATCTGGCAGATCCGGCCCAGCTTCCGCGCCCACTGGGTGATCACCCGACCCTCTTCGACGTTGTGGCTGCATGGCTTCTCCACATACACATCCTTGCCGGCCTGCATGGCCCACACGGCCATCACGGCATGCCAGTGATTAGGCGTGGCGATCGAGATCATGTCGATGCTTTTATCATCGAGCAGGCGGCGAAAATCCTGCTCAAAGTATGGCTTCCGCGACAAATCCTTCAGCTCAGGCCACCGTTTCACCAGCCCCGCGGGATCGCAATCCGCGAGGGCGACAAGTTCGGCATCCGGGTTGGCGAGCCATGCCTGTACGTGGGCGGCACCCCGGCCGCACAAACCGACGACGGCGACACGCAGCTTCTCGTTGGGACCGACCGCACGCGATTGCCCGGCTGTGCCAGCCGCGTCACTCGCGATTCCATTCCGGGTGGTAGCTACTACTGTTGCTGCTGCTTTGAGTGCCTGCCCAACAAAGTCACGACGCGCGAATTGCATCGATTTATCTCCTTTCGAAAATGCTGATCTCTATTCATCACAATTGGTGCAGACGACAGATGCGCTGAATCATTTCGGAGGCGTTGATCGACCCTCTGGTCGGGACCTTTCGACGCCGTTCCTCAGCCCATGGCACGTTCGGGATACCCCTTGATCCGGTCGAACGGATGACACAACAGGAGATCGTCAGCCTTTACGACCGGCTTTTGCGTGGGCCGAACGGACGACACTCCCCTGTTCCAATCGGCGAAAAACTGCTGGCGTGATTCCAAAACTGCGACGAAACACGGTCGTCATGTAGGCCACCGAATGAAAACCGCTCCTCGTCGCCACCACTTTCAGCGGCAGGTCGGTCGTGCGGATCAGCCGCCGGGTTTCCGCCAGCCGCACCCGCACCATATCCTCGTGGATGGAATGGCCGACGATCTCTTTGAACCGCTTCTCGAGCTTCCAGCGGGCCATGTCGGCAACGGCGACCAGATCCGCGATCGTGAGTCCTTTGCAGGCCCTTTCCCGCACGGCTTCGATCACGCGGGCGATCACCTGATCGGCGACGGCAAACGTCTCCGTCGATGCACGAGCGACGATTTCTGCTGGCGGAATTGCCGTTTCCGGCGGCACGATGGGCTCGCGACCAAAGAGGGCGAAATGTGCTGGCCGCATCAGAATGTCGAGAAGTCTCGCGGCCTCGTGCCCAATCCGGCGGGCCGACTGGGCGATGCTCGTGAGCGGCGGCATGGCGAGCTCACACTCGAGCTCGTCGTCATCGACGCCTATCACCGCCACGTCGTGGGGAACCCGCAGGCCGAGGGCTCGACACGCCTCCAAAACATGCCGGGCGTGGCAATCGCTGGCCGCCATGATGCCGACGGGCTTGGGCAGGGTTGTGAGCCATTGGCAAAGCTTGGCACGCGAGACCGCCAATCTCCCCTCTGGATTGAGGGCTGTGAGTCGACCGCATGCGTATCCAGCGGCCGCCACGCGGGCCTCGAAGGCATCGCCTCGGCTATCCGACCAATGGGCGGCGGGTGCCGTTGCGGCGCCGTAGTAGCCAAACCGCGTCAGACCGCGCTCCCGAAGATGGTCGAACGCCATATGGGCGACCAGTCCGTTGTCTGTGCCGACGCGGGGAACTGAAAAACCCATTCCCGCATCACCTGGGCTACCCACCGCCACGGTAAAAACGCCCGTCTTCGCAACGGCCTTTGCGATTCGTTCGTCATTCAGGTAGGCGATGATTCCGTCACCGGAGCAGTCGTGCAGTTCGAGAAGCCGATCGACGGCTTCCTGCCCCGCATACAGCTGCCAGTCGCCTGCCTCTCTGGCGTATTGGGCCGCCCCAGCGACAATCTCGCGAAAAAATGTCTCGGAAATATCGACCACGACGGCTACTCGCAATCTGACGGGTGCCGGCGAGATCGATGCCGCTGTTTTTCGCGTCATGCGTCGCGTGCCTGAGCCGGTCATTGTGGCCCTTCCGGAATCTAAACGCCCTGTCGGTCTCCGCACGTTGAGTATAAGGCAGGGGTATGCCACTCGGGTCTTTGACGCCATCGCTGGAAGTAAAACAAAACGCAGGCTGAAAAAAGTGAAACAAATACTGAGCGTATATCGGCCGCCGGCCACAAGTTCCTGCCGGATCGATTTGATAGAGTTGAATGTCATGACCTCCGCGGCCGGCCGTGCCGCCACCGCGCACCGGAAGTGTTCATCATGCAGATTGCCGTCCACAAGGATCGTCACTCGCTCGGCCTCGCCGCGGCCGACCAGGCGGGGGAAGCACTTCGTGCGGCGTGCCGCGCCCGAGGCTCCGCCACGTGCGTCGTCGCCACGGGCGCCTCGCAATTCGAGGTGCTGCAGGCATTGACCGAGATGCCCGATATTCCCTGGGGGATGATCACTGTCTTCCATCTCGACGAGTACGTCGGACTGACGGTCACCCATCAGGCCAGTTTCCGCCGCTACCTGCGGGAGCGGTTCACTCACCGGCTGTCGGTGCAGCCCGCGGCATTTCACGAGATCGACGGATCGCTCGACCCTCTCGCTGAGTGCCGTCGGCTCGCTGCGCTCGTTCCCAAGGCACACTTCGACGTCGCCTTGATCGGAATCGGAGAGAATGCCCACCTCGCCTTCAACGATCCCCCAGCCGACTTCGACGCGCGGGATCCGTATCTCGTCGTGAACCTGGACGAAGCGTGCCGTCAGCAGCAAGTGGGGGAAGGCTGGTTCTCGTCGCTGGATGCCGTGCCAATGCAGGCCATCTCCATGTCGGTGCAACGCATCCTCGCCACGAAGACGCTCATTTGTTCGGTCCCCGATGAACGCAAGGCCGAGGCCGTTCGGGCGTCGGTGGAGGGCCCTCTGACGGCCGAAGTCCCGTCTTCGATCCTCCGGCAGCACCCCGACTGTCGACTCCACCTCGACACCGCATCGGCGTCATTGCTCAGGCGGCCCATCGAAGGAGCGAGAGCATGATCCCTCTCGATCTGCAGCTGAACGGTTATCGGGGCGTCGACTTCAACGCCGATGACCTCTCCCTCGATTGTATGCGGCAGGCCTGCGATGCACTGAAGGCCGATGGCGGCGGCCGCATGCTTGCCACAGTGATCACCGACCGCCTCGACCGCATGGTGGCCCGCATTGGGCGGCTGGCGGAGTTTCACGCTGCGGATGCCCACGTGCGGGAGGCGCTGGTCGGAATCCACGTCGAGGGACCATTCATCAGCCCACTGCCGGGGTACGTCGGCGCCCACCCGGCCGAGCACGTGCTTCCTGCCGACCCGTCGGCCGCGCGGCAGCTCGTCGAGGCCGGACGAGGCTTGGTGCGACTGCTCACGCTGGCACCGGAGCACGACCGCGGCATGGCCACCACCCGCTGGCTCGCAGCGCAGGGAGTGCTGGTCTCGGCCGGACACTGCGACGCCTCGGCGGAACATCTCCGCAGCGCGGTCGAGGCCGGACTTTCTTGCTTCACCCATCTGGGGAATGGGTGTCCGCTCATGCTCCATCGCCACGACAACATTATTCAACGTGTGCTGGCTGCCGACGGCCTGAAATGGGTGATGCTCATCCCCGATGCGATCCACCTGCCGCCGCCGCTTGTCCGCACGATCGTTCGGGCGGTGGGGATCGACCGCGTGATCGCCGTCTCCGACGCCACGGCCGCCGCAGGCATGGGCGCCGGCCGGTTCAAGCTGGCGGGCCGGGAGGTGCTTGTGGATGCCGAAGGCGCCGCCTGGGCTCCCGATCGCTCGCACCTGGTCGGCTCGACCGCGTCGATGGTCCGGGTGCGGCAGGTGCTCCACGGCGACGTGGGCCTCTCGGCATACGAGGTGAGCATGGTGACCGAGATCAATCCGGCACGGGCCCTGGCAGCATGCAGGAGTGAATCATGATGTGTTGGTGCCTGAGTGGCATTCCGCTTGCGATCGCGGTGCTCACACTGGGTTGCGCACAGGCCGACGAGGCAACCGCAGCGTCGACTGCGAAGCCATTTTCTGTAAAGACAACCGCCACCGGCGGCGCGCTGGTGCTGCACGACGGAGAAGTGATCGCCGAATACATCGTCGACCGGGCCAACAAGCCGTTCCTGTGGCGGATCGTGGGCCCGACCGGCAAGTCCATGACGCGGGCGTTCCCTCAGGCCGACGTGCCGGGTGAGTCGACCGACCACGTGCATCAGCGCGGCCTGACGTTCGGCCACCAGGGAGTCGCCGGGTTCGACACGTGGGCGGAGCCCGCAAGCTATCTCGGCGGCAAGCATTCAGCCACTTTGCTCGACCGGCTGGGCGCCATCCGGCACGTGGGCTACCGCACGCTCGCCGGAGGTAGGACGGCGGTGATTCACGCCCGCAACGAGATCTGCGATGCCGCCAACAAGCCGCTGCTCGAGGAGGAGCGGCGGATGACTTTCTCGATCGCCTCGGGTACGCGGATCATTGACGTCGACATCGATCTGATTGCGAGCCACGGGCCTGTCAAACTCGCCGACATGAAGGACGCTGGGGTCTTCATCCGTGTACCGGACGGGATGGCCGTCGATCGGAAACTTGGTGGTTCGATCGTGAATGCCAATGGGGAGCAGGACGCCGAAGCCTGGGGAAAGCACGCGACGTGGGTGGACTACCATGGCCCGGTCGAGGGAGAACTGCTTGGGATCGCGATCCTCAATCATCCGTCGAGCTTTCGGCATCCCACTGCTTGGCACGTCCGCACCTACGGACTCTTCTGCGCGAACCCGTTCGGCATGAAGCAGATGAACCCAAATGCGGAGAGCGGAGCAGTATCGCTCGAGGCCGGCCAGTGGATCGGATTGCGGCATCGGTTCATTTTTCACGTTGGCGACGAGACGCAGGCCCGCATCGCCGCAGCCTACGAGACCTATGCGGCCGAGACTGTGCCACCGCTCTCTGTGCCGTGACGGGAGGAATATTTCGCGGGAGATGGCATGGGATGGATGTGTGGTCGGAGTTGACCGACCACGCTTCAACGACGTTTCCGATCCAAGGGAGGGTTCCTTGTTTCGTGCTGGCGTTTCGAGCGGCGGTTTGCAGCGATGAGTCGCGCCTATCACCGCTACCGGTGAGTGCCGCTGAACAAGGTGTGGAGGGCGGCGAGGACTTCGGGTGGCAGTGAGGCGAGGCGTTGACGGACTTCCTCTGGAAGGTCATCCCACTCACCAGTTTGCTCAGATTCATGCACGAACGCTGGGATTTCGGGAGTTGCACACAAATTTGCACACTCCGAATCCGCGGGTGGCGTTTCACCCGATAGAAACGGGGTTTCTGCGAGTCCTATATCGCCCACTTTCTTTGCCGGTTCCAGCGCATCGTTCACAGCCGCGTGCGGCGGTACCAGTCGCAGAACCGGGCCATGCCCTCGCGGAACGAGGTTGCCGGGTCGTAGTCGAGCAGCCGGCGGGCCTTCGAGATGTCGGCGTTGGTGATCTCCACGTCGCCCGGCTGGGGCGGCGCCTGTTCGATCACCAGTTCCCGGCCGGTCACCTCCCGCACCACGTCGA
>Ga0315902_10001285_pt1 | contig 40500 bp, 28 predicted proteins | sample LakEriMetagenome_9_FD_203523 | JGI IMG/M metagenome (GOLD analysis project Ga0315902, IMG submission 203523) | Freshwater fungal communities from buoy surface, Lake Erie, Ohio, United States - Buoy 12 MA117 | ecosystem: Environmental > Aquatic > Freshwater > Lake > Lake biofilm | place: USA...
TCTTCTTCTTCTTCTTCTTCTTCTGCTTCCTCTTCAATTAAATCATCTTCATCAATTTCTTCATCAATAAGATCTTCATCTTCAAGTTCTTCTTCCTCTTTCATAGGTTCAGCTGCTTTAGCACCTTTATTTACAACATCCTTAACTTGCTTAAGGGTTGCGCCAGGTGTTTTAAGTTTTGCTGAATCATCATCAGACTTATAGTTCTGGGGAGTAGGTCCCCCAAGATCTTCCCAACCACCAGTTTGACCAGGTGTTGAACCAGATAGATGTGGCATCGCATCCGCTGCTTTGGCATTCGCATTAACAGCGGTTTTGGATTGCTTAGTGCCTATTTCCATTTCTTGTAAATCTCCACGAGACATTTGAACTCTCCGTTTAACCTTACGTTATAAACTATATTTATTTATATTTTAATAAATTACAGTGAGTTTAAAAACTCATTGAATAACGAAAGCTTATAATCTTCTAGTAGTTTTTGATCCACTAAAGAATTAATTTTATTTTTTGTATTTTCGATTAACCAATCATTTCTTGATGCATCATAGACCCATTCGACACCTTCCATAATACCCTGAACAAATGCATCGGGAGCAGAAGGATCTGCAACAATATCTGCGGCAGTTGCTAACATGAAATCTTCACCAACTTCTTTATAACCACTACGATTTTCTCTTAATGAACCAATACCACGAGAAGAAACTCCAAGACATACTCCAGAATTTAAAAGAGATTCTGCAATCTTTCCCATTGGAGTAGAAAGAATTTGTGCCTTACCGATGAAGTTTTTACCTTCACAAGTTAGAGAAGTTATTTTATGGGAAACTCTATCTAAATTTACTGTTGGTCCATCTGGGTGTCCAAGTTCTCCAAGAGCTCTTCCTTTTTGAACATAATTTTCAGTATATCTTTTCACCTCTCTTTCCATAATTGAAAATGGATAGAGTCTTCCATTGCGATTTACACACTCACTTTGTAAAAATACTCCCTGAATATAAAGAGTTTTTTTACCATTAACAGTTTCGGTAAGAACTTCTACTGATTCTATTTCTTCGGTGATAAGTTTCATTTTTCTTAGTTGGTGAATCCTACTTTTGATGCTTTAATTGATGTGGAAGTCCAAATAACATCCGAAGGGAATTTTTCTAAAAATTCCACTGAACTTCCTGGCATACTAAAAAATACTGTAGTTGCTGCCCCAACTTGAGTTGAAACCCCAACCGTAACAATACCTGTTGTATTATTATGAAGTCTCACACAACTAGCACTACCGATACTGGTTGCAGCACCTGTACTAGTAGCGGTTGAGACTTCAGATTCAATTATTTTTGTTCTTTGCATTTGTATAATAAAGACTTTATTAGTTATTTATTATTTTAATAATTACCTGCTAATTTCTTCCCAATCAAGCGAAGCAAAGACATCGGCACCTGCAGTATCGGATGCAACAACTAAAGTTAGTTCATAAGGTGTTCCTGTTAGTCCATTCCTTTCCAACTGAAACTTGAAGAGTGCTTCTTTAAGAATATCTACAGATGCTTGCGATTGATTTGCTGAGGAGAAAAATCCAGATGCTAATACTCTTCCACCACTCACTGCACCACCATCTATCTTATATTCAACTGCACTATCTGCACCAGCATCAACCCAAGTTCCTCCAGTTGTAGTTGCAGATGCTCTTACTTGCCAATTATATTCGGGACCATTTCCAGTTCCCATTAATGATAGTGCTGTTAGAATAACAATCGCATCTAATCTATTGGGAGAAGATTTAAGACGAATAGAAATAACTGGATAAAAAGTTCCTGCTGGAGTTGGTAAATCCACTGGTGCAGTAATTGGAGTTTGTACTGCCTGTTGCAATCCACGCAATTCATAACCACCTTCAGAAATTACAGAAGAGCACACTTGTTTGAGAACACTTGAACTTGTTGTAATTCCAGTATTTGCAATCTCGTATCTCAAAGGTAATGATGCAGTTGTGATATAAGTTGATTGGATAATATTTGCGTGATGAAAAGAATGGCAATGAATAAACTTACCATCAATTACAAATCCAACTCTTACAGTTCCAAGTCCCAACCATTCAATGTCAGTCCACATAATTTGTGCTTTGGAAATATCTAATGTATATCCAGAAATACCAGTTCCATCTAACTTATCAATATTCCAGGATGGTTGTAGAACTATAGTTTCTGTTCCAGTTGATAGACTTCTTTCTACAAAACTTATTGAGGTGCTTCCAATACCAGAAACTTGGAGGTAAATTCCATTATCGGCACCATAATATCCAACTCTTTGTCTTAAATTTTCCTTTGGAGAATTCATTACAAAAGTATTCAATACTAGTAATGATTTTCCTGGTTGATATGAGAATACCTTTGTGGTTTCTCTGACAACTGATGAACCACTTGTAGTTCCAATACCTATATTAATTAAACCTTGTGTAGTTACAAATCCAACTGTAGAACCAGTTCCTACAATCAAACTATCCCAAAGATTATTGTCTCTATACCTGTGAGAACTATCAAAAAGTGTAAGTGGATTTGATACTCTTGTTCTTCCAAAAGCATCTGAGTTTATGGTTACTGGAAATCTATTGAGTTCATCTACAATTTTACCATCTCTAGTTGCAACACCATTAACCTCAAAGAGACTTCTCTCTTGATTTAAATAATCTTGTGTTGTTATATTCCACTGAGCCATTAATCAATCCACTCTAGTTTTGATGGGTGATATCTTCTTGCGTTTTTGATATTTAAATTCTTTTCTTCTACTGGATAAATCTGTTGTACAACAGCTCCTGGATAATCATTCTGCAGTTGTTCTCCCAAATCTCTGTTTGAAGGAATTCCAGTTTTAGATATTAATTCCATTCGATAAAGACTACCTTTCCATAAAATATCTGCAACATATTCTTCACCAACTTGTTGTTGTTCTGGTTGGTTTGAATTGATATAAAGATTTCCGTTAAAATTTCCAGAAATATTTACTGATTCTGAGATGAATTCCTTGAATGATTTCATTCTTCCTCTACTTCTTCGGAGTCTCCATTAAACATTAAATTTGATACTGCAGGACGAAATTCATCAATTTTTTCCGCCGACTTTGTAAAAAGAAGTTCTTTAATCTTGTCGCTGATTTGTGAAGGTGATTCGTCCGAAACAATCATATCAAGAAGGTCATCCATTTTTAATACCTAAGTAATTTTCTTTATTTATATCTCTCCACCCTTAGGCATCTCTGCTACTTTCGCATTTGGCTCTGTTATAGATGGGTTAATTTCTGGTTCCATAACGGGTTGTCCCAAATCCATTCCTGCAGTTTCTGGACCAAGAGGCATTCCGGTATTTGGATCTATTGGCATATTGGGATCTGGAATAATGCCATCTTTAATTTCTTTTTTCATAATCTTATCTTGCTCAATAATTTCTTCATCAGTTTGACGAAGAATCTTTCTTCTCAAATAATCTTGGGAAAAATACTTTCCAACATAAGGTTCTGCAACCTGAACCATATTCAATCTTTCATTAAGAAGTTCTGCATCCTTAAGTTCTGCAAAGTGATTATCATAGAGGAAGTCATATTGAATATGTTCTTCCATAGTATCCCAATCTTGTGGGGTTATGATATTTTTAAGAATCAATTGAGTTCTCAACATATCATGGAACATATATGAGAATCTCTTTCTTAAGCGAGCAACAAATTTGCTGAACTTAACTTCATCACGAAGAATCTCAGAAGATCTTCCAAGATTAAATCCACCTTCTCCATCCATTCTTGATGGGGGAACATTTAATGAACGATAAAGTTTTTTCTTAAAGTATTCAATATCTGTAATTTCTCCAAGGTTCTGACCTCCAGGAAGAGTTGAGATTTCAGTACCTCTACCACCCTCTCTTCTTGGAAGCCAGAAGTCCTCAAGCATTGCCATAAACTTTTTATCATCGCGAATTTCTCCTGTTGAAGCATCATAAACAAGTTTATTGCGATAACGCATCATCACATCGCGCAAATATTGTTCTGCCTTTACTTTGGGTAGATTGCCAACATCAATATAAAAAATACGTCTTTCTGGAGCACGAGACAATCTATAAATTACAAGAGAGTCCTCAATCATTCTAAGTTGATTAAGAGACTTAATTGCTTTATGTAAATATGAAAGTGTTGATCCTTTATTTCTATCTACTAGACCAGAAGTGCAATATGTAATAGAATCTTTAGACATTTTGATGCCCTGAGATCCTCCCATAGAAGATGGATTTCCTGTTGGATATGTTAATTTTGGGCTATAAACAAAATATTCTTCAATCTGAGGAAATTCAAAATCCATTGGATTGTCGCTATTAACATTTGACAATCTATACTTATCTTTTTCGGATTTTTTCTGTTGCCTTACATACCGCATCTTCATTGGGTCTATGTAACGCAATTCTTGAATTCCTTCGTGAGGATTCTTAAAATCAATCACTTTATGATAGTATAGTCTTCCATCAATATACCAATTTCTATAAATTTCATGAGATTTTTTATCGAAATCTAAAAGAGAAAGAATATATTTAAATTCCTGTCTAATTTTAGTTTTAATTCCGTCACTAGCATTCAAATTTGAAAGTTCAATTTCAATAGGAGTATCATTTGTATCCGATACAATGGCTTCATTTACAATGTCTTCAATAGCACTATCGCATTCTGGATGAAGTGCCATCTCACGATATCTTTTAATTAAGTCAAACTCTGTTCTATATACACCTTCAATATCTACATAAGAACCAAAAAAACCACTACTCAGGTAGTGGTCAGTCCCATCCTCATTATTAGGAGGAACAGGACTGACTGTACTTGGAGATAGTGGTTCGTTATCGTCAATAGAGAATCCAAATAATCTTGCCATAATTTATTTTGTTCGTTGCCTTTTGTCTATTTATCAGACTTTAGATGCTGTCGCTGAATTTATAATTTCGTAGGATTGAACCTGGAATTCTACGGTAAATTCCTCAATGGTATCGCCACTATCATAAGATAAATCAATTGGCGATACGCTTGTTGGGAAAATATCAACAAACTTATAAGCAGCTAAAACTGAACTATCTGCACCTGCATTAGTAGTACTGTTTATCTGAGAACCTCTTCCGAGTTGATAAACAGTTGCATTACTCATATATGCTCCCGGATTTGTTGCGCCCAAGTTATTATCAAGTTTTGCAATCAGTTCAGTCCAAGATTCAAATGCTCTTCTGAGTTTGAAGTCTTCATCATTAATAATAGTTACAGTCCAAGCATCAATGGTTCTGTCGCCTGCAACTTTAAAAGTTCTTCCTCTAAAAGGAACATCTATACTTGCAACGTTTGATCCAGGTAGAGCAGCTGCTTTGCAGAGATACTTAAATTTATCAGCATCCCAACTAATTCCGGTGGGGAAAGTTGTTAATTCAACTTCAAATAGATTGGGGCGAGCACCACCACCACTTAGAGCACTCTTAAATTGAGAGATTGTTTTGAGTCTTGCCACGGTCGTTACCTCCTTAGGTTATTTATTGAATAATAATATCAAACAGTACCTGCAACTTCTTCAAAACTTACTCCTGTACGAGTTGCAACAAAAGTAAGAGTTATGTAGTTGATAGATTTTGCTGGTTTTAAGAAAATATCCGCTCTAAATTCATTATTATCAATAACATCTGGAGTGTTGTTTGTTGTATCACAAACAACGAAGAATCCGTAAAGTCCTCTCTTTGCTTGAACATCGCGAAGATAAGGTTCAACAATATTCTTAAAGTTTGCTCTGGTCAGTTCATCATTCAGTTCAAACAGTTGTGCTTGAGCAGCTCTTTGTAGTGCTTGTTCAATTGTTAAGAACAAGCGACGAACATTGATTCTGTCAAATGCAGATGCATATCCAAGAGCAGTTTTATCTCCAAAAAGAAGAGTTCCAATACCAGGTTGAGTTACAATTGAATTGACTCTCTGTGGATAGAGTTGATCTCTTTGGGCCTTATTTGGATTATATGCAAGTTTGATTGCATTATTAATAATTCCTCTTTGCTGTCCAGCAGGAGAGAACCAAGGATATGCAACGATATTGGTGCGGCACATTAGACCTGCAACATCAGCGTTGCAAGGAATATATACAAACTTGTTATTAAATCTATCGTAAGTATACTTATATCCACTATCAAACACCGCATATGATGAAGAGTTTAGAGAACTAAAGTACTTGATGAGATTTGTTGTTTGTGTTGTTGTATTTGTAATATTAATCAGATCTGCTCTGTGGGGTCCAATTACAGCAACACAATCTTTTCTTTGTTCCGCAATAGAAATTAGATGTTGTGCTTTTGCCTGAGAATCCGTTTGACTATCAAATCCAGGACCCATAATCAGATAATCAACTTGAATCTCATCTTTGTTTGAGAATAAATTGTATGAGGTCACAAGATTTCCTAACGTTGGCTTCATTCCACCCGAGGCAGAATAATCAACACCACCAGTTAAGGTATAAGTCTTATTTCCAATAGCACTGAAAGTTACGTCCTGTGCATTCAGACCCCATAGACCATTTGCAGTTGGAACTACTGCAAATGAAGCAGATGGAACGCCAGAATATGTTGTAAAACCAGTTGCTCTTGGTGATGTTCCCCAATGAGAATCGACTGCGCTTGATGGATTTCCTCCTGCATAAATCTGAGAAGAGAAGTCTGCAAGATATTGCTCATACCATATCTTCTGTGGAGAATTTACGGCAGAAACAGCGTCTAATGCTTTAGAAAGACCAATATGCTTTTCAAGAAGTGTTGCTTGATTTCCGGTAATAGTTCCAAGATCATCAACAACTACAACATGAAGTTCATCATTATGTGAATTTCTTTCAGATGCATATCTTGTTGTTCCTGGTTTTGGAGCGATTGATTTCCAATAAATTGTAGTATTAGTTAAACCAAGAGTTTGGTCATTATACCAGTCTGAAATTGATGCTACTGTTGCAATACCAGACTGCGTTGCTCCAGAATTATTGACGAATCTTAAAGAATTGCCAGAAGCAAATGCCGCATAAGTGCTTCCTTCTGCATAACTAATTCTTGTTTCTGTTCCGCCAACAGAAACTCTGGAAAGAATTTTGACATCGATAGTGGAATTGCTATTCGTAGCATCTGTTGTTACGCCAACAATAATTCCCTTTAAGTATCCATTAAATACTGACGTAGAACCTGCCCCAGGTAAAGTGGCATTTGTTAAAGCTGTAGTAACACCATATCCAATCAATGCTCCTAAAGCAGAAGGATTGGTTGTAGCAATGCCAATAGTTTGGTCAGCATAATCATCAATGAAGCAAACCTTCATGTTGTTTGCCCAAGAACCTGGGTTCTTTGCAGCATAAGTGAAGTTGTTTCCTTCTGAGTGATTGTTGATGTAATCGTCGTAGTTGTCAATATCCAAAGAAGCGGTTGATGCTGCACCAACACCTGCGTTTGCATTGTTTAGTAATGTGCCACTAGTTCTTACGACCTTTAGAACGCCACCATATGAAAGATATGATGATGCACTCATCCAGTATTCGTATTGGGAATCTGTCGAGAGTGGTTTTCCAAATACGTTGATTAAGTCTTGCTCTGTAGTGATATCAATTGGGTAATCAACTGGTCCGATTGGAAAAGGTCCTGCAATCGCACCAATATTATCTAAAACATTATCAGCTCTTCCTACTGTTAAATCAACCTCTCTGACGAGTACGCCTGGAGATAATTGAGGAGTCGCCATGTTTTTCTCCGTAAAGTCTCAGTTTATCTAAAAAATATTTATTAAAAATATACTTTACACAGGGGAAACCTGACGTGAATATTTACCAATCAGGATATTCCCATTTTAAATTTTTTTCTATTATATTTTTTCTACTACAAATTCTTTTTATGGTACATTCTTTACACTCATATGAGTATGAAGATGTAACCGGTCCCCTGTCTTTTCTTGTCCTATAAAAAGAATCTATTAAATTCTTAACCTCCCCACAAACTCTACATTTTCTATCTACTAACAACAAATGTCCAAGTTTTATTTGTTTATCTAGATCCATTACATATATTCCCACATATAAGACCTGTCTCCATATTCATCAACATACCACCTATCCCCATCATTATCAATAAAACTACCACTATCTAATCCGTCAGATACAAACCCAAACGGAGACATATCTTGTTCTATTTGATTTCTCTGCTCTTCATATAATCTTTTTCTCACATCTTGATCTGTAAGTTCTTTAAAATAATCTTGTGCAACTAACCAAGCATAAATCACCAGACACATTGCGAGGTCGTCGTTGCATCCCTCTTCCGCCTCAAATGAATTATGTTTCTGAATAAATGTAGTTAATTCTGAAATTATCTCATAATCGTTTAAATATAATTTATTCTCTTCAATCATAGTTTTAAGATTGAGGCACCCAACTTTTTTTACTGTCTTGGACATCTTTACTCCAAGTTGGGTTTTCTTACCACTAAATCCTTGTCCAACAATCTGACCAGCTCTACCTCTCATAGAGCACATTAGAAGATTTTTATATTCTAAGTCATATTGAAGAATACTTGCTACTTGATCTCCAACGTCATTAACTTCACACAAAATATATGCTTCGTTATAACTCTTCCCAATTTCATCAATTATACTTGGGAAAAGCATCGGTTTAATTTCATTATTTCTGTACTTTGCAACTACTTTATGAGGAAACTCAGTTATATCAACAACAGTGAATGCTGAATAATCATTTCCAACCCCTCTAGCAACATCCACAGTGATCAAATAGTCATGGTTCTCAATAGGATCTACATATACATCTAAACCTGCACTACGGGTCTTAGGGTGGTCATAAACGAGACTTCTAAGTTTTGATGGTGCAATAAGAGTATCTACCGATCCCAAAAATTCGCATTCAAATTCAACTTTAAATTGTTGTTCTGAAGTGTTTGCAATAGTCTGTGCTTTCCATTCATTGTCTCTTCCTGGAACTTCACTCCAATGAACATCCGTAAAAATATATTCATTTTTTCCTTTCTCAGCATCATGCCACATTCGGTAGAAATGATTCATACCGTGTGGGGTAGATACAACAATTACTTTTGTGTTTTTACCTGAAGTAATTGTCGGATATACCGATGCAAAAAATGAATCTGCGATGTGATTGGGAACGAACGCAAATTCGTCCAAAAATAGAATATTGAATGACATACCACGAACTGCAGAAGCAGAAGTAGAAGCAGCCAAGATTTTACTTCCATTCTCCAGTTCCAAGGAACCCTTGTTCCACGATATAATTCCTTGTTGCATCCACTTCGGCAAGTTTTCATAAGCGGTCTGCAGTCTGTCTAAGAGTTCTCTTGCTGTTGCTGCTTTGTTTGCAAGAATGCCAATATTCACATTATCATTAAACACGGCATAATGTAATAGGAAAGATACTACAGTAGTACTTTTTCCCGTCTGACGGGGCATTTTGCAGATATTAAATCTGTGCTCGTGGAATCTTCTTACAAGTTTCTCTTGAAAAGGATACAGCTTGAAAGGTTGCAATCCATGATCAAGGGTTACAATTTTTACATAATTTTTTGCAAAATATACGGGATCTTCCATACATTTTGCAATCTCAATAATTTGCTCTTCAGTAAATTCATGAGTGGTATTCGCTTTTTTTAATAGCGGATTACCAAGATAAACATCATTATTTGCCATAACGAACCTCTAAAAAATTAATTACAATTCCAACGTCTTCTTGCTGCTAATCCTCTTTCTCCATCCCAACTTCTACTACGAGAGCAAAATGCTTTACGTCTTTTTGCTGCTGCACTACCAGGTTTTACATCTCCAGTTACAGGTGCCTGCAAATTAGATCCCGTAGCACGATTATATTTTTCTCTTCCCTTTTTAGTAAGACCTCCACCTCTACTTACAGGAAGTTTTTCTCCCCTACCTACAGACAGAGGGGGACCTTCTTCTTCCAACTCAACTTCTTCTCCCATTGGTTTGACGTAGTTTATATTTGAACCTGGTTTAGCGGAACTACCTCCTTGAGGACCAAACGCTTGAATCAATGGTTGTCCGGGTTGAATTTCTGAGATTGAATGATAAACTACATTAGAACCTGGATAAACTTTTTGAAGTTCATCATTGATTTCTTTTCTTGTTGGAGTCTTAACTTGAGGGAAAAACATTTTAAGAGAATAATATTTCCCTCTCCAAGAAAGAGTGACGGCGATTACATTTCCAGTTTGTGCTTGGAGTCTTGTTGCCTCACTTACTTGGGACTTAAATCCTTTAATTGGTTCTGGTTTTATTATATCAATTATTTCGGCAAAAGTATTTCCATCGACATCCTCGATTGTTACATCTTCCTTCATTCTTTCCGCTGCTTTGCGCTTAGCAAATTGCATATAAGACTCACCTGGTCTTAATTTATTATCAGATTTTGAAGTAGAAGTAGATTTAGATGCAATACTATCTTCACGGGCCCGTTGATTTGCTCCAGGTCCACCTAGTTTGCGATCTTGTTCTGGGTCTGGATGCCAAAAATCCGCACGTTCACGAACAACTTCTTCCTCATATCCTTTTGAAGGAACACAATTTGGAACCTGCTTTCCCCCCTTTTTCTTCATTCCAACTTGAGTATATCCTTTCCAACAAGGATCTTCTTCTTGAAGTTCGCCTAGAATTTTATCGACTAAAGTTTCTTCTTTATTGATTTTTGGAAGTTTTGCTCCTGTTGGTCTTGGTTGTTGACCTTTAGCAAAAACTCTTTTACCTTTTTCTTTCATGGGCAAAATGGGACCACGCTCAACATTTTCAGTTGTCATTTCTCCGCTTGCAATGTAGTCCGCTGCAGTATCAATATAATCTGCTGCTTTAGTGATCTTTGATTGTACCCATGCTTCCAAATCACCTTCTCCTTTGCCAACTTTTGCTTTAAGTCTCTTTACTGCATTCTCAATGGTTTTGAGTTCTGATCTTGCCATTGAATATTCTTCATCTTTAACAGAAACTTTATCCCATGCTTTCTCTCCATAAGAGCACTCGGATCTTGTTTCTCTTTTATCGCATAAAGGACAATATCTTTCTTCTTCGTGCATAGTTTCCTCCGATTTGGTTCCCCAGTTTGCTGCACCAACTTTGCGACATTTGACAAGTGCTCCAGAAGCATATGCACTTGGCCAAACATCATATTTAGATTTTACTTTATGATAGCAGGCGTCTTTTTTACCTTCTTTTTTCTTTTCCTGTAAATCCATCTCTTCAGTTCTTACGTTAGTTGGTTTTGCAGCGTTTCTTTTCTGTGGTTGATTTGGATCTTGCTTGTTTTTTCTTCTAAATGCCTTTTCTTCTTTTTCTGGCGATAAATTTGCTGCCATTTTAGAACTTCCGCATTTTGGTGTAGAAGTTTGTCCTTCTTGACGAGCGCATGGAGCACCAGCAAAAGGACCGCCAATTTGAACCCATCCTTTAACTTTTCTTCCGGTTTTTGGATCTCTTCCACTTGATTTATTAAACCAATCGCGCAATCCTTTATCGCCAGATTTATTTTCTTCTTTTACATCTTTGAACTTTTTATGTTCTTTTTTTGCAGATGACTCCATTTTTTTCAAACGAGTATAATAATCTGGTATTTCGTCAAGATGTTGAAGGGCAATATTTCTGGCAAGATTGTGATCTTGAGTATGTTCATGCTCAATAGGCTCTCCCATATCAAGTTGCTTTTGTATAAAAGAAACGTCAAGACGATGTTTCTTCGCAATTTGCTCAACTGTTTTATGAGATTTCAATCTAGACATTGAATTGAGAAGTACCTTTTTATATTTATTACTCTACAGTTTCTTGGGATTGTTGTTTTAAAAATTTTGCTAATTCTGCCGTAGATCCTACAAACAAGGCATTATTCACTGTTGTTGGTCCTTTTGGTTTATCTTCTTCAATATCCTTTAATTTTTTTTGCAGTTCCATTAATTTGTCCGTTGCATCAGCGACACTTTTAATGAGTTGTCCAGCAACTTCATATGCCCTCGGCATCTCACTTTCCTGAGCCAATTCCAGGATCCCATTAATAGCTTCTTGACCCTTTTCTATAAGAGAGTATAAATTTCCTCTAGTATAAATGTAATCTTTTTTTATATCATCAGAAATAGTATTTGTAGATATTTCAATATTTTCTGTATTGCTGTCTATTTTTTTAGATACAATCTCTGCGCTAGTATTAAACGTTTCATTCAAACCATCGAATTTTTTTGTCATTTTCATAAATTTTATAGATTTGAACCACTAAAACCAAAATCGTCACCATCTTCTACCAATAAATTATCAGATGAGGTTATAGATTTTACTTCTGCTCCAATTAGATGAGAAGTAACTGTTGTTTCGTCTCTTCCTCTTTCTACAGTCAAAGTATTTGCTGAAATAATTTTTACAAACACCTCTTCCCCTTCAATATCAAGATATGTATTGGGGAGTATAGAAGATGAATCATTGACTTGAATTAATATATCCTCTGCACTTATATCTTTAGTTAATGTAGTCAGAACGTTGCCTGTGTAGTTTTTAATTGCTCTTGGTTGGGCAGAATAAACAACTTCTCGTATTGGAGAATTTGTAGTATCGCCTGCAATATAACCAATAGTTGCTTTTTTGATAATATCTTTTGTTGCGGAAGAAACTGGTCCAAAAAGATAAGTTTTTACTGTAAATCTTAAAGTATATAACAACACCCTTCTTGTAAGAAAGTTTCCTTCATAATCATCCTGCATACTAATGCTTTCTAAAACCACAGGAATATCTCTTTTTTCTCCAATATCTTCCACCAATTCTACAGACATAGCATATGCTGGTTGAAAATATGGTAAAATTTGTTCAATGATTTGCAATGCATCATCATTCAATTTGGACATAATACTAAGTTCAAATTGCATATTATATGGAACTGGCAAATATGCCTTCTTAGTTTCTGTCCCATTTGAAGACGATTTCATAGTGAATGTCTGAGTCGTTGTCGCCTTTCTTGAGGAATCATATGTTAATCCCGTAAATTCAAAAGACATTCTTGGCAGAGTAATTTGAACCGGTTTGTTCAAGTCTGGCGATTGCTCTAATCTTGCAAGAAATTTTTGAGTTGGTCCATATGCAAGAGGTACTTTTATTACACTCTTTACATTCTGATTGTTGTCAGTATGCTTGATACTAATATCATTAAACAAAGAACCAAATGCAATAACTGTCCTTCTTAAAATTTCGTGATAAAAATATTCAAACATACTTTAACTTTCCTTACTATATTAATAAATTGATTGATTATTTTCTATTTATGGCATCCCAAAGGGATTTCTTTCACTAAAATCTATTATTTCATCTGCTTCATCTTCAATTTCGTCATTATTTGTAAAACCATCTTTAACCGAAAGGGTTTCTACTCTTCTCAAATAATGAGAAGCACTTGATGCAGTTCCTACTATGTTTTCTCCTGGATTAAATTGTCCATTTACATTAGAAACCTCTAACACATTTGTAATAGAATTCCAAGATCTAACTCTAGCAGTTACTCCACTTTGATTTCCTGTTACAATTTCGTTGAATATAAAACTTCCACTCGAATTAATTGAAGGAGTACCAATGACAATTGTTGGTGTCTGTGTATATCCAAGACCGGCATTCGTGATTCTAATAGAAGTAATTGATCCAGCAGCGGAAACAACTGCTGTTGCTGCTGCAGAAACTGATGAAATGCCAGTAAAAGTTATTGTTGGTGGATTTACATAACCTGAACCCGAATTAGTAATAGTAATAATTCCTACTATTCCATCTCCTAGAGTTGCTTTTGCGGTTGCTCCATTGCCACCACCACCAATAAATCTAACTCCAGGAGTTGTAGTATATCCATATCCTGGGTTTGTAATTTCAACACTTTGTACTGATTGTGCGGATGGATTTGTATTGTCGTTACATACGACTATTCCTCCAATCATCTTAGCGATTGCAGAAGCAGATTGTGTATTTGCTGGGGCAGAAGAAATTCCAACGGCAGGTATGCCAGTATAACCTCCTCCTCTATTGGTTACCGTTATAAATCTAATTCCACCATTTACTATTCCAGTGCTTGCGGTTGCAGTTATGCCCACCCCTATCATTTGGAGTTTTTGTATTGGACCAATTGGAGATACATCTCCTCCTATACTTCCATTTATATTGTCATCAATATCTGTTATTCCAGTATCAATAATTTCATCTTCGTAGCGGAACAATTCGCATTTTAACTGATAGGTATATAGTCCTTGAAGTTGATAAAAAGGTTTTTCGTGCTCGACATATTTTATTTCAAAAATTCTATCCCCGAGAGGGAAATAAATTAAATCTCCTTCCTTAGGTCTTGTAGATAATTTAATATTTGGTATGTTCTCTATTAATGGAGAAATATAAGTTTTAAATCTCTCTCTAGAAATTATTAAATTAATTTCATTAAGTGCTTGTATTCCAAATTTAGATAATATTGTTGTGTTATCACCATAACCTTCAAAATTGTCTAGGTAAGCTTCTATTGGATATGCATTTGAAAATTCAGATTCAATAACCTCTCTAATTACCTTTTTTTCTGTTATATATTTTCTTGGTAGATAATAAACTTCTATTCCATACATCCTCAATTGCTCATTAATTAAGTCTTGTATGAGACCCTGCTCTGATTTGGAACCTTGTAGAAAAAATGGATTTAACATAATTAACCAATCATATCTAGTGGAGGGAGCTCATAAGTATTTGACATCTTCTCCATTAAAATATCAATCTCTTTTTGAGCATCATCATACATTTGTCTTCCATTCAATTCCACTCCACCTGGAAGTTTAACTCCGGTGAATTTCATCATATTTTGTCCCCATTGTCTTTTAATCAAAGAAGTTAAATATGGTTTTATGAATGAATCATTCCAAACTCTTGAATAATCATTTGGATCTAAAGTTGAATAACAATCTATAATAAAATAATGATTTTCTGTTACTGATCCCCAATCAATATCCAAATACAACCTATCTTGCCTCTTATTAAATCTTATCTGTTTTTGTGTATTTAATAAGAAATCCAAATCTTCCAAATATGTTTTTACCATTGCATAACTTAAAAGTTCAGTAGTTCCCCAATAATAAATATCATTTAAAAATAGTTGATATTTAACACTAAACATATTGTGGGTAATAGTATTAGCACCATCAAAGGTGAAAATTTTATTTACTCCTATAACATTGGGCGGAACTTGCAAGTAATTGCTATTCTCTTCATAAGAAAATGTAGCAGCAGTTCCTACTATATTAGTTGATACTGTGGTAGTGACAATACCTACAGAGTTTTGATTTAATCCTCTTGCTCTTCCTCTAGCGATGTCTTGTGATGTGACTTTATACTTATAGAATGTGGGATAAACGCCATCAAAATGCCTTTCTTGAAAAAATTGTATAGCATCATCTACCAAGTCTTCAATTTGCTCGTCAGCAACATTTATCTCTAAAACTGGGGCACCAAGTTTTCTTTTACAGTAATCTATTAATTCTTGCCTGGTAGATGGTTGTGCCATTTTTATTACCTCGTAAAAATATTTATGAAAAATTCATAGACGAAAGGTTTAAAACAACTTCTTGTTGTTTTAAATACAATTTATAATAACATTTTGCAATATCTTTTAATTTATCAATATCATCTATAGAATCTATTTCTGAGGAATATTTAAAATATTCAAAACTTTTGCTCAAATTTTCCAATTTAATTTCATCGGGATTCATTTATTAAACTCCTTAGTAGAGATTTTATTTCATTGATATCATCTTTAATATTATTCAAATCATTTTCAAAATTCTGTAATTTTTTACTCTCAGCATCTCTATCCATTTTCATAGATAAGTATCTTTGATATTCATTTACATTTGTATTAATAATGGAATTTGTGGTAACATCTCTTACCAAATCACTATTATCTTTTACTTTAATATATTTCATAGTTTATGCAAGAGCAAGAACTCTTAGGTTTTTAATTCTAGGAACATGAACTTGACTGCTCGATGTTCCTATTAGTTTTATTCTGAAATAACGGAAAGATGGTAAATTATTTGCGGTAAATGTACATTCTCTAAAATCAACATTATTAAATGTTGATAATGTTGAAGGTAAAATATAGTTGTCCGGAAGACCGTCACTATCTTCAAAATTTATAACTTCTTTATATTTGTTTAAATTCAAATATCCGGGGAATGGTATGAATATTGGCGAGAAATTAGGATTATCGCTAATTGCATAAAAAGCGCGAATATTTGAACTTGAAGTCAAATGAGAATCTAATATAATTTTTATAGATGTAGAGGAAGTTTCTAATTGAACCTCTTTCGAAATGTACTTAAATGAAGTTGGATCATCAATTGGACTATTAACCCTATTATCCTGTGCATAGTCATCTATAACATCATTGACTCTATTTGTAACCAGAGTAATTGATGATGCTCTTGCATCAATCGTGGGACTTAATAAACTATCAGTAGAAGATAAATTGACTCTCAAGTTGAATGATTTTTCTCCTAGTAAATTCTGAACCTCATTTACATCTGAACAGATGATCCTTGGGGAATCTAGATAATTATTTTCGTATATTGAAACTGGTTCAAAACCAACATCTATGAAAGAAGATTCATTACCATTTATACTTGTTCCTTGAGTAGTTCTAATTACTCCACTTATTGATGTTCCAGTGACTGTAGTGTTTGGGATTATTGGTTGAATTAGTTCAAATTGTATATTTTTGGAGGCAGAAATATTTAATCCTCCCGATGATTTAGATTCATTTATATAGAGTTTTGGTAAAGAGGTCTCTACAGATCTATCAATTCCAGCAGAAGACATATCAAGTTTAACGTGATATGAATCAAATTCTATTGGATCCTTAATAATTGAAGTATCAACAAGAGATAAATTATGTTGCTTATTGATTCTTCTTAGAGACACTCCGCCCAATTCATACTTATAAACCAAAGTTCCCACTTCATAATCTTTTTCAGGTTTTACTATTAATCCATTAATTGCTCCATTTGAGGTAGATTCGTATGGTATTATCTCATTTCCAATAAGCAAATAACCTGGATTTGTTGAAGCTACTCCAACATTTTCAAAAGATTGGAAGTTGCTGGAGTCATCTACATATATCGAACCTCCGGAGGTTATTGTGCTAGCAACAATATTTTGAGATAGTTTTGTTGGTTTTATATCACTCTCAACGCCAGAAATAATTACATAATTTTGGGATGAATGCATCCCATGATTTTTTTGATTTACTTTTACATGCAAACCATCAGAAACTGTAATTATATTACTTGCTGCAATATTTAAATTGACAGTTGAACCAACATCATTTTTATATTGAAGCGATGGTGTTCCAGAAACTATAAAGTCTCCCTGGACATTATCTACTATTATTTCATTTACTGAAGATATGCTTGATATAGAAACTCTTGCCCCAGACCCCACATTTAATGATCCGGACGAAATTCCGAGAACATCGCCAATCTTATATCCTATTCCACCGTTGCTAATAAGAGCTGAAGATACTTTTCCGTTAGTTATAAAAATAGTTGCTGACGCATTTCTTCCATCTCCCGTAATAGTTTCTAAATTTACGTTAGAAAATACAAGGCTTCCCGAAGATGGAGTATATCCTATGCCAGAATTTATTAGATTTAGTGCTCCAAAAGCAGATCCTGCACTTCCGACATAATTTCCAACACCTTTTGAATTTGATTGTAAAATAGTGTTTCCTATTACTAGTCCCGAATTGCTTGGTAGAGATGATGCTAATCCAATTCTAAGCTTTCTGGAATTTAGTATAACTGAATCTGGGAATAATTTTTTAGAATAATTTAAAGTCTCATTAGTTAGTTTTGGATTATAGAAATTAACAAAACCAGATCTAACAAAATCTGCTCTCCAAAGTTGATATTTTAAATCTTCCCATTGACTTGGTTCCCAAGTTGTTGAATTTTGGGATTTGAACAAGGATCCAAAATCTTCTTGATTTGATACAAATGAATTTGTAATTAAATCAGTTTCATTAACTCTTGAAATAAATACCGAATAATCTGGAGATTGTGATAATAAAACTATCGCGTATTCTTTATTTCCCTCCAAATAAATGGGATGCTTGAATCTAAATTCAGTTCCTACTGAACCATCATTTGAAATATTAACTTCAGATGGTAATTTTGAAATTTGAGAACCATCTAAAATATAATCTGATGGTTTTGGACCGCTGGATACGTATCCATTTGACATAGATCTAAGTTCAAAATCTACAGTAAGACCATCAGTTGATGGCTTGGAATTGAAGTAAATAACACACTTACTCAAAAATACTCCCTTTGAACCTACAGTAAATGATTGAGCTAAAGGATCTCTCGCACAAATATTTGCTCCTTTCCCTACAAGTCTATTTGTAATTTTATCTCCCAATTCTTTGGATACATTTCCTCCTCCACCTCTTTCAAAGTTGTTAATTCCAAGTTGTTCTGCTACACTTCTTAGTCCTCCAGTTAATCCAACAGCAGCTGCTGCCTCTACTAATCTTTGCTGAGCACCTTGAGCATAAACTGGTCCATCATAGTTTATTTGTGTTGGTGCTGCGGGTGCTGCGGGTGCTGCGGGTGCTGCAGGTGCTGCAGGTGCTGCAGGTGCCGCTGGTTGTGGAGGGGGACTATAACTATATGATGGCGGTGGTGGAGGCGGTGGGGTATTATCGACAGAAGTTCTAGATACAGTTTCTTGGGTTATATCTGTTTTAAGAACTCTTTCTTGAGTTTGCCCAGTTTCTAATATTTCCCTTGATGCTAATTTATAGGTTCTTACTGAAATTGTGGTAGGTTGGATAGTTTCTACAAATCCACTTGCAGTAAAGTTTTCTTGCGCATCTGTTGAGGATTGATCTGACAATTTAAATGTCTTTGTTCCTGTGCCAAATTTAACCAATGAGTCTTTTGCTGGGTATATAAAGAAACTACCCATAACAACGGAACTGTAATCTACTTTCAATCTTGTACGAAGAACTTTAGCTTTTGCCTTAGAAGTAGCACCTTCTAGAATCATATTAGGGAAAACAATTCCACCATAACTCGAAGAAGATGTATCTGATAAAAGATAAGTATCTATGTTTAAAATATCAGATGTCTCGCTATAATTGTTTGGAATTTCTACATTTGTGTAGGGATTAATTTTGAAGTAAGTTTTAAAATCATTTTCATTTATAATTGCATGAGGACCAGATTTATGTCTTGGATGACAAGCTCTTAATGTTGCATTATGCTGCAAAGTAGTGCCATTATTAAAACTAGCAATGATATTTTCTCCAATCTGGAACTTTCCTGTACCAGAAACCATTTCTATTTCAAGTAATTTTGGAAAACAATTATTTGTAACATCAACACCATCAAAATATGCCTTTACTTCCGTTCCTGGAAGAAGTCCCTTTCCTTCAAATTGAATATTTCTAGACCTTATAAATTGGGAATTATCCCTTTTAACCACTCTTTGTCCTACACTTATTGGAGATCCGATAGAAGGATCTAGTGAAATTTTAGTCCCTGTTCTTGAAGTGGTTCCAGTTTCAAAAGTAGTAATAGTTTTTTCATTGTATATTCTAGTATTTGTGGTCCATCCCTGATAAGTCACTTGCCTTAAATTGGTTTTATTCTCTTCAGTCTTTCTATCAGGAGTTCCTGACCATGTAGTTTGCCAATTATTATAAGTAACTAATGCCCCAGATTCATTTAGATTATACACTTTTTTGTATAAATCGGCATCTCCAACATCAGCAATAAAGTTTTCTGCTTCCAATAGTACTGGGGAATCAAACCAAGTATCTGTTGATGGAGTAAGTTCTATTGATCCTTTCCAGTAATTTAAGATAAAAGGCGTTACACTTTCTGTCCTAGTAGCTATATCTTGACTTCTCCATATAGTATCCGTGTATCTTAATGTGATAATACCATCATTAATAACTACATTTTCTCCTTCTATGGAGTTATCATCATCTACGGAAATTATTTTATCATTAAATGGAAGTAAATTGATATTTTGTGTATCTATGTTGGGTCTTAATTCTTGTGATGATGGATCTATAGAGTTATTTCTTCCAAATGAAAGATCTTGAATAGGTGCCTTATCGTCAGAAAAATTATCTACAAAGAATCCAGATTTAAATTTATTCAATCCGTTAGAATCTTGAATTAAAAGATTTGAAGTTTTTGATTCAAGAAGAGAAAGGCTTGTATAGTATTCTAGATTTCTTATTCTATCTTCCAACACTTTAATATCATGCATTCGATATCTTTTATGTTCAGTGAGATTTATAACTGCATCTGAAGCATTGTAAAGATATGGTGGTAAATTAATAGTCGCGATTTCTAAAGAATCATCTATTGGAACTGGTCTTTCTGGATTTTCTGCAGATGCTCCTAACTTTGTTTGTAAAGTTCCATTTTTGCTCAAATAGATAGTATCTACTCTTCCGAGATAGAAAGAGTAATTTAATACAATAGATTCATCAGATGCTAAAGAATTTTTAGAAGAATTTTCGGATGTAGTAAATGATCTTCCATAAAATTCTAGTGGAGATCTAGTATCAATTGTTGCAGTATAAGGAGAAACTCTTGGTCTAATATCAATAATATCAGTCACTCTAGTATTGTCAACGACTGCTATTTCTTTTGAATAATCACATTCAAAATAAGAGTTTCTTGTTGTTATATCTCCTTCATCTGAAGAATCATAATATGCATTGGAAAAATATATTTTTAATTGTCTGGTTGGAGAATTAAAGTTAGATTTCTTTACTACAGTAGAGTAATCATAGAAAGTTGATCTTTGTCCAGAATTGAATGAGTAATGAGTAGTAATGTCATTACTATCAGAATCCGAAGATGCTAAAATACACTTAATGTTAGACTCTTCAAACAATAAGGTTTCTCCAATTCTGAACGAAATATTATTTTTTGAAATATATCTAATTTCAGAATCTGTTTTTCTTTCTACTAAAATTGCAACCGATCCACTAGACTCGCCTATAATTTTCTCTCCGATTATTAGATCCGAAGTTTTTCCACTCTGACTTCCTATTGAAGAAAGTAACAATGATGGGGAATTGGCAGCGGAAGTTCCCTTAGATTCAAATATTGCATGAATTTCAATTACATCTGGATAATTTAGAGAAATTAGATCATCCTCAACTCTTGTTCCATAAGGATAATTTCCATACACTAGTCCATTGTTTATTGTATCTTGTCCAGTACCAGAACCTTCTAGTATTGACTTGTCAATAATTGTATAATTGATTCTATTTTTCTTTTTGATTTTTTCTTTTGGTTTGCTTTTTCTAATAGTAGCAACTAAAGTAGATCCACCCAAATCAAATGAAATATTACTAATTGTTAAAGTATTTCCATTAATAGAAAACTTATCTTTAGTCAATGTTTGTATAGTTCCATTTGAATTTGTTAAAGTATATCTTTCTTCATCAAATGGCAAAAATGATTCGTCTGGATCACTTAAAGAAACTATCAATTTATCTGAAGTTATTATTTGATTATCAAAACTTTTTCTAATTGTTAATGTAGAATTTGTTAAATCAACATTGGAAATATTACTTTTTGATAATTTTGAGTATAAAGTATTATCTTGTGATGATACTAAAGAAGTTGTTAATATTTCTAAATCATTCACAATAATGTTACTTGATGGGATACCACCTTCTATAAAATTTGATACGGAAGTAACTCCTACCGCTTCTATGGATGCAGTATTAATCCCACTGACTTTTGCATAATAAGGCAAAGACAACTTTTGTGGATTTGTATATTTTATTATTTCTCCAACCTTTACATTTTTTCCAGAGAAAAGAGGATTTGTACTTGTAATGATAATAGAAGAATTGTTTGGTACTATGCTAGCAATTCCAACATTAAATTTGGTTGTTTGGATGACATCAGCAGAGAAAGTCTTTCCTGTTCCTACTGTTCCATATACTGATCTAACATCAGAAATTCCATATGAAATTACATTCCTACAAATTCTGCTGATTGTCTCATCTCCATCAAAAATCAGAGTCTCAAAATTTGAAAATTCTCCTGTTGTTTGATAGAGAACCATTAAAGTACTATTACTTACGGAGGTTTTTAAGAATCCAGTAGCTCCACTATTCTTCCCTTTAACAAAAGTAGGAGTACTTAATGTTATTGCTTCATTTAAAGTTATTTCTGTAGTTGTTTGAATATCATATAATGATATATTCCATTCATTGAGGTTGGGGTTATTGCTGTCATATGATCCAGATTCTAGTCTAAAATCATATACTCGCGCAACACCAATTTCTTTTCCTTCTGAAGTTATTCCTGTGTTACCAACTCTAGAATCTCTGAGACTAAGGACATAATTATTTCCAATTCCAACTTTCGGAGAACCATAAACTCTATTTAGTTTAAATGTTGGTCCGGTATTATATACGATAGTTTGATTTTCTAGTGTTTTTGTTTCTCTTGGTTTAGGGACATCAATAAGAGAACTGCTTATGACTTCGAGTTCATAACCTCTTACATATGCTTTTCCGGGAGAAATTTGATATAAAGCAAGATCATCTGAAGGCACTGATCCACCATCAGTTAAATCGGTGGAATTGAATATTCCACTATTACCAAGTTTATCATTTAATGAATTTTTCAAAACAACATCAAAAGGTTTTATATAATAATCTCCAGATTCATCATATGTTCTTCTGGCAAATTCTTCTGCCAAACCACTGTATTGAGTATACTTATCAGAAGAGTATTTAATAACACCAGATCTTACTCTTGCTAATTCAATGAAATTAGTATCCTCAAAGTCATCTAAACTTTTTTTAAATAAAGAAACAGTGATTTTTAATCTATCTGCACCTGGAGAAGAATAATTATTAAATCCTTGAGAATTATCATTTAATTCTTCGTCTAAATCTGAGTTTATAATTTGCTCATTTACAAAAAAACCAATTCTATAGTTGGGGGTAAATGAATATTGATCCAATATCAAGGTTTCTTTACTTACCCTTACAAAATGTCCCCTAATAAAATATATACCATCGTTGACAGAAAATGAAGATCCTGTTGAGGTACAATTTCTAGAGACAGTTATCCCAAACGGTTCTCCTACTGGAATATTAGAAGTTCCTAGTAATTGAGAAATTACAATATTATTTGAAGAGAGTTGTTCTCCTTCAACAAATCTAGTTCCAGACCCAACTGTACTGGATTGGAGATAATTGAGGTATAATGTTAAGTTTCCTCTTTCAGAATTTTGGGGAAGTAAAACTTGGTTTACTACAGCAGTTATTCCAGAAGTTAGACCTGTTATTGTAGAACCTACCAATTGATCTGCATAAGAAGATACTGGGATTCCCAAATAAGTATTTTCTAATTCTACGCATTCATAAAAGTTATTATAAAAAGTATTTCCAGGGATTACCTTTGCGCCATCTTTAAAGAAATGCTGCCCAAATTTTTCTATTTGGTTTTGTAGAATTGATTGGAGTGTGGTTAATTCTCTCGCCTGTACGGGATATCCTGGTTTAAATAGGACTTTATAATAGTCATTGTTTGCGTCAAAATCATCAAAATATGGGGATACATTTAAATTTGTTTGTTGTGACATGATTCGTTAAAACTGCAAAATGACTTTAATATCTTCTTTTTGATTTGTTGATCTGGTAATAGATGGCCTATTATCAACATAAATTATATTTCCAGAATATTTTTGAACTTCTGGTTGAGCAACTCCGCCAACAAAACTTTGTCCCAAATAGTATTTTTTATTATTTATTGTTGTATCTATGCCAGTAAATCCAGAATCAATATTCAAAGTTCCTCCAGTATTTCCAGTAATTGTTAAACTACCTCCAGATGATATTGAACTTGTAAATTCGTTCAAATTAAATCCATATATGGGATTTGTTTGTTGAGAACCGTCAGTGTTAATTCCTGCTATAGATCTATCTTGCCAGTATTTTAAAACACCCGTGTTTTGATCGTAACTAACTACTCTTCCTGCTGCAGTAACTCCGGTTCCTATTGTTTGCGTTATTACAGAATCTGGAGTAAAAGATGCGGTATTGTATGAAGAACCGGTTAATTTTAATGCGTAAGTAGCACTTGCCTTATCTGATGATAATATAGAACCATTAGATGCTCTTGGTCTGTTAATAATTCCAACTCTTGCAATTTGGTTTCCTGTTATAAAATCTGGATTTTGAACATCATTTTCCAATCTAGAATAAATTAATACATTAAATGCCCCCAATTCTCTGTAAATATCAAATCCATGACCTCCTTTAGGTGGAATTATAACGTCAAATGTCGGTCTAGTATCAAAAGTGGTTATTCCACCCGCAATTAAATCAACACTGCCAAAGGTATATCCTGATCCTTGATTTGTTATTGTTATTGATTCTACTTTTTGTTCTGAATTAGTTACTATTGTGCATTCTGCCCCAGTTCCATCTCCTTTTATAGGAACATTTTTGTAAATTTGATTTCCAGATCCTACAGAGACACCTCTATTTGTTATAATTATAGTTTTAATTGACCCATCTGTTGAATTATTCTTAATCGCAGCATTTTCTACATTTGATTCCCAATCCGAAGGAACTGGTATATAATCTGTGGATTCGAATTTTACAATATCTGAAGGTTTTATTGTATACAAATATTTCCAAATATACCCATCATTACTAGATCCGGCTGGTCTTGGTTCTAAGTCTACAAATGTTGGTTCATCTAATGAGGGTTTCCCTTTTTCATTTTCTGGATTTGTCCCGTTCTCTAGGCAAATATAGACACGATAATCGCTATTTAATACGTAAAAAAATGAAGTATATAAAGTAGAAGAATCTGATATTTCAGGACGATTTGAAATTGTATAATCATGTCTATAATAATCATAAACTCTTCCAGAAGACCAAGTTATTTTTGGTATTACTAATCTAACATCATTACTATTAATTTTTTTCAATGAGATCATTGTTTCCCAACAAATATTCTCATCATTAAAACTATCTTTGTGGGAAGGGGGATCTGAATCCCAAGTAGATAATACCTCTGATGGGTTTGGTAGACCTACAAAGGTATAGTATGAATCTTGAGTGGAAGAAATTGAACTCAAAAAATTTTTAGCATTTAATATTCTAAATTGATCAGTTATAATTGCCGACATTTTTTATGAGGTTTTATTTATTTATTTATTACGTAACGTACCCAACATATCTTAGTGGATTGGATCTTATAACAACCGCACTAGTACTCAATCCAATGATACCATTATTTCTATATGAGGAATATTCATTGGAAGAAGATCTTTGTTGTAGATCTATTTTACCCCAACTATACTCTCCATAAAAATCACTAAATCCTAATCCGGTTAGATTATTATACGACGCTAGACTGACTACAACTTTTAATACTGAAGATTGTCCTCCACTAGGAACAAAAGATGACCCAACAGAAACTGACCGTGCGATATAAACATTATCTAACCTTGAAGTTCCGACCCCAACTATGCTTCCTGTAGAATTTAAGGAAGTTACTCCATTTCCAACTTTAGAATTATAAACAACGAAATAGTCTCCGGTTTTAATTCCGCTTATAGTAGTTGCAGTTCCACTTATGGAACTATTTCTAAGATAAGAATTATTTGGTATGAACAAATCAAATACCAATCCAGTAACAGCAACACCAACTATTGATGTAGTTGCAATACCCGTAATAATTCCATGATCTCCAAAATAATCAGATACAATACATTTTTCTTTTTTAATTGAAGGTGGTTCAATTAAAACTTGAGGTGGATTTGTGGTTTCATACATACTTCCGCCATAAGTCACTGTAATATTTGATATTTTTCCTCCATTAATTGACGAAGATGCCGAAGCTCTAAAAGTAGTTCCTAGACCAACTGGGGATTCTAAAATAACAGAAGGTGCAGACACATAACCACTACCTGCATCCGTAATATTAATTGAAGTAACTGTTCCTGCTGAAGATACAACAGAAGATGCTCTGGCAAATTCTGTTGTGTCATTGGATAATAAAGTCACTTCATATTGGAAATTTAAATTGCCGGTAGATGATTCTTTGGGGGAATTGAAAAATGGTCTTATATTATCAACATAAACAGTGGTTGAATTTACACCAACTGAATTTATAATATATGCGCTTGGATATATTGCAGGTTCATAAGTTACTCTATTTTTAGAAACAATAAGAAAATCTATAAGTTTATCTTCAGTTTGTTTTCTCCAAAATGTTGGGCGATATAGAGTTTGATCTTGTGAAATTCCTTCTCCAAAATATAATTCAGTTTCTGCTGAATTTGAGTATAAAGTAGTTATTGTTCTTTTATTTTGTTCTAAACTTTGTGGTTGATTTGAAAAAATATCGTATGAAAGTTGTAGTTCATCGCCCTCTTTAATGGTTTCTATAGCATCAACTGTATTTGTGTCATAAACAGAATTTCCGGTATAGAAAAGAATTTTGCAAGTATCTCCAGAAATTACATTATCTGAAGATTTTCCTTTAGGTGCTTCATTAAAAATTATTTTATCTCCTTTTGTAAAACTATAAGATTCGCCAGGAACTTGCAAAACATCATTTATGAACACTAGTAGGTTATTTTCAAGGTTTATTTTTGATCCTTGGTTAGAAATCAAAGAATATCTTTGATTTCCTATAGACAATGGAAATCTTTTTCTAACCCCATCGAAAAGACCACTTATATTATCAAGTACTTTAATTCCACCAATAAACCATCCTGAGAACTTATCGGATCTTATTTCTTCAACAAAAATATTAAATTCTTTAAATTGTTTAGTTGTATCTGTAGGAATTCCTATAGTACCACCAATAGGAATAGTTAAAATATCTCCTTTTTTATAGTTATAACCAAAGTTCTTTATTTCAAAATTTATTATACTGGATCCATTTCCAACAATAACATCAATTTTTGCTTGAGTTCCTATGCCAGATGACTGTGATGAATAAATGAGTGGAATATTTGAATAAGGTAGAGGGTCATCAATAGTTAATATAGGAGGATTAGATTGGGAGTATCCAGATCCTGGATTAGTTATAGATACCCCAACTATATTTCCTTTGCTTACTGTTGCTATTCCAATATAAGTAATTTTATTATCTTGTTCATATTGAGTTATAACACCAACCCTAATCGGACTTTGTATTCCTGATCTATATCCAGATCCACTATTTCCAATTGAAACTGAGGAAATCGTTCCAGATATTGAAACAATAACAGTGCCCCCCGCAGAAACTAATGGTTGATATCCAAGACTATCGCTAGATCCAACAGATACTATAACTCCTTTTGTGGGCAAATTCCCAGTGTTAATGTCAGTTTGATTTGGAATGTTATTGGAACCCACAAAAAATACTGTAGTAACACCAGATCCTTCAGACAAATAATAATTATTTGTTAGAGTTATTTCGTTTGTTGTTATTGATGGTATCTGGGGAATGTTATTAATTAATAACATTATATTATCTGTTGATATTCCAGAAACATTCGTTTGATTGTTTTTAAGAATAAATCCACTGGAAATACCAGTAAAAGAATCTGAAATATCGTCAAAAATATAATTATTGCTATATGTATCTTTATTTTGGTCAGGATTGCCAGATTTTATAAAAGATCTTCCGTGGAATTTCGATTTTTGTGTTAAGAATGCGTCTAAAGGATCTACTAGTGATAAAGGGGGTGATGCAAAATTGATAGTATTTTCATTTATGTTATAGTTTCCAATAATTTTTGTAATTATTGATCCTTGAGAATGTGATTCTGGATCTGTTCCTAATAAAGATCGATCTACTTTTATTAAATTTGTAGATCCAATACCTACGGAATTAATTTTCATTATTTCGTCATCAATTTTTATAAAATCTCCATTAAAAAATGAAGAAATTCCTGTAGCATAAACAAAATCTGTCGATATTGAAATATTTTGAGACAATGAACTTTTCACTGATGTTATTGTAATTGGAGATTGAATAATTCCATCTATAGAAATTAATACTCTAGAATTTTGATTAAAGCAAGAAAAATAATGAGTTGTTCCTATACCGACACTAGTGATATCTAAAGTTTTTGGTGTAGAATTTAACGCATCTTCTGCATTTCGCGATATCTTTATTTTATTATCGTCTATTTTTACTACATATAGTTCATTTGGTAATTTATTTGTCGTCCCTATTCCCACTCCAAAGTAAGTAGAAGCAATTCCAATTGAATTGGATACTGAATTTGTTCCATTAAAGTAGGAAATTTTTTCCCCAGTAACAAAAAAGTGATTTTCTATTTCTATAGTATCTGATGTAGTATCTACGATAGACTGATCATTTCCTTTAAAAACTCTCTTAAATATCGGATAATCGTTACTGGTTAAAATAAAATCTTTTTTAGATACATTATCACTACTATCAAATTGAGAACTTATATCATCTATGCTAAGAACTTTATTTCCGAATGATAAAATATAATCTTGTACTACTTTATTTTTAAATATAATCTCATTTGAGACTAATTTTGAGTCTATATTGAAGATATTTTCTGAAGAAAGATCAAAATAATAAGTATTAAAATCCGATTTGCTAAAAATATCTAATGTAACGGAAAGATCAGATGGTTTAGTTGTTGATATTCCAGCATATTGAGTAGATTCTAATTGATAATCAGAAAAAACTTTGAACCCTTTGGGGTGATTTAAAGTTAAAACAGAGTCTTTCCAAGTATCATAATCTACTTTTGATTTTATTGAATATGAAAAATTTTGATAATAGAAACTATCTTGAATTTTTTGAATATCATCATTCAAAAATCCACTATTTTGTTTCCATCCTTTATTCAACTTTGTTTTTGAAGAAATATTAGTTGTAGAATCTGTTTTGTATATGTTTAAAATTTTTGATTTTGCCCCAGTAGATTCTCCCTGAATTACTTCACCAATTTGAAATTCCTTAGTTGGATTTGAAATAGTTAAAAGACCCGAATATTCGTCCCAATCAGATACATAACCTTCTTTTTCTTGTGATGACTCTGATTTAATATTTTCTCCAACTAAATATTGACCTCTTTTTAACGTAATAGTAAATGAAGGGAAATATTTTTCCGGAATAATTCTACCCACAGAATTAATATTATCAAAAACACCAGGATCTTCTCCAGATTCTAAGTAATCTTTTAAACTATAGGTTAATGTTCCTTGACCCAATCCAACATCTACGGTTAATTGCTCTATAGTGAATAGTTCATAATTGTAATTTTCGGAATTATATCCTTTACTTTCACTGTCAGAAACCTTTGCATTTTCAATAAGTATTTTATCATTAAGAGAGAATGGAAAATCTCCAGTATATGGAAAAGTAATTGTAACAAGTTTGGTAGTAGAATTAAACTCTATGGAGTTTATTTTAAATCCATTGTTATTTTCTATTGGTATTATTTTTGGAATCAACCCACTCAAAGTAGAAGTATTTTTTACTATTTTTACGACAGTGTTGTTTAGGGAATACTCCAAATCCAAATCTTGTATAACTTCATTAGTTTTGCTATCTATTGCTAACAATTTTGGTGGAGTATTATAATTTATTCCAAAGGAGGAAACTGTTATTGTATCGATAGAATATAAAGATTCTAATTTTACTACTAGTATAGGATAATTTTTTGGCACTAAAGTGGTATCAGAAGAAAAATCAAATCCTATATTATTAATTTTATATCCTTTTATTTTTCCAATAGACTCACTAAAACCTTCCAATAAAGCATCTTTTCCATTAATTGAATTTATTTTCGAAATTCTTGGTAAAGAGTAATAATTTTTCCCAGGATCAACTACCTTTATCTCTGAAATGGGACCAAAAGCACTGATAGAATTTGTACTATAACTTAATGATGATATTGTTGATGAATACGAAACAACCTCTGGTTTATTGGGTAATAAGTACTCGAAAGAAGAAGTAGAACCAACACCAACAAAAACGGGGTAATTTCCTATATAACCACTTCTCAATAAATCTAAGGTATTATTTGACTCTATTAATAAATTATCAACTATAATTTCTCTTTTATTTTCTGGATAAACAATTCCATCAGTAAATACTGGAACTAATCGATAATATAATTTGTCAGGAAAATCACTCTTTATGTTTAAAATGACCTTTGCATTCTGACTAATTCCAACAGTTCCTTCTTGAATAATATTAAATTCTTCATATTCTTCTGTTTTATTGAAAACATTTTTAAAATATGGGTCAGTATAAAGTTCAAATTTAAAGGCTGAATATTGATTGTTATTTGCTGTATATGCTAGAGAAGAATCCGATAAATCAAAAGTAACATCAGATTCTTTATATAATTTTATTAACGGATTAATTGGGGAAATCGATCCATTAGAAACAGAAGTTATTTTTATTGTTTTTGGGTCTGGAGAAATAGAGTCATAATAAGAATCACATAATTTTATAGTATTTTCATCTAAAACTAAAATGTAATAAATTTCATTATTGGTTAAATTTTGTGTTGAGGTATCTGTTTTGTAAATTATTTTTTGCCCTGTGACAAATCTGTGATCATCAATAGTAATAGTACTATTCAAAGTACTAACTCCTGAAGATATAAAATTCTTTGGATTTATAATAACTCTTCTTTTTTGATCATCATATTTTACAATTACTGATGTTGATGTCTTTGGATTTACATCTATGGATACTATGTCATTAGTTGTTAATCCATGAGTGCTTGATGTGGATACAGTAACAACATTTTTTGACACCGTTCCATATATTTTTTCATAATTGGTTTTAAAACTATGATTAGTTCCAGTTCCTATACCAGAAAAATACAAAGTTGTAGAATTTTTTGTTGCACTAGTAATCCCAACAAATCCACCTGTACTACCAATTCCTACCTTAACCGTCGAAACTCCTATAATATCATCAGAAATCTTTGCTACAAAAAGTTTTGTATTATTGGATAAAGAAAAATTTGAAGATCCATTTATAGAGACTTGTATGGTAGATCCTCCATTGGAAGAATATATTAACTCATCTCCAGTTTTTAATCCATGATTTGGAAAATAAACTGATTTGCTTGGAATTAACAATGTTGTTGCTCCACTTCCTGGATTTGAAAAATTTAAAGTATATCCAATTCCAACACCCAATCCTAAAGAATCTTTTGGATTAAAATAGAGTTCATCATTTAGTTTATATTCGAATTTTGGCGAATATTGATTTTGGAATATTATTTTTCTTGATTTTTCCTCTAATACCTCCAGTGCTGAATGGGCAGAACCAACAGTTCCGTAAACAGACCTTAAAACTCTTATTCTAGAAGATAAATTATCAGCATTTAAAACTCTAACTTTTTCAGTTCCTATTCCTAAAATGTCGTTAGATTTAAAATTATCAATATTACCAGAGACAGAAAAATAAGTTACTATTCCCGTGGAAGAAACACTACCTACATTTTCTCTTAGTACTAAGAAATTGCTTGGGACCTCAATTAAGTGCAATCCATCAAAAGTATAAGTTGTAGTACTCAATCCAGATATTGTTACTACTTCATCATCTTTAAACTGATGTGGGTCTTTAAAAATTCCTAAAAATGAATTATTTCTAAAATCTGGATAGAATTCAACATTACTAACACTAGTCGTTGTTACACTTATATTTTGTATCGCTTTTCCAAAAACTTTAGAGACTTTTGCGGCAGCATTATAACCAGATGTTCCTTGGTTATCAAATATTATATTATCTCCTACCCGGTAATTTTCTCCTGAATTTAATATTTCTACCTTTTCAATATATCCCGGAGAAATGGATTTAACTTCAGAGAATTGTATTTTATAATCTTGAGTATTCAAATATTCATAGATAATATTTTTATCATCCAATCCATAAGAATTTGTATTTCTTAAACATTCGATTTCATTCAAATCAAGTTTTTCTTGAGTTGAACCTGAAACAAAATTAAATCCATTTGGTTTTGAGCGGTAGAAATTTCCTACAAAATATGGGAATTTTGGTTTTTTATATCCATTAAATTCGCTAGATGTAGTTAAATCTAATGTAGAAAAATAAGCATATACTCCTAGGGGAAATTCTGGAGTAATACAAAATCTTCCATTGTACTCATCGAGACAATTTTCATCATTTTTGTTTTTATACTCATAATCTTCTATAAAAAATCCTAATGGAAATTCTGGTCTATTATTTTGAGCAGATGTTTTTAGTAAGTATCCTGAGTTTAATTGAACTATTCCACCACTACCATTTTTTTTATTATATCCATAAGGACCATATATGGGATTTCCATCGTATGCCCATCCTATTAAAGGAGAGTGTGATAAAATATTTGGATTTGTATTATCATTCAAAATTTCCTTAAATTTTCTTGGATAATACAAATGTCCATACTGCAATTCATCTTCTTTAGAAATTGATTTAAATAATGCGCCATCATCTAACTGACTAAAAGATTTTAAAAATCTTTCTACTAAATTGATAGTCCATGTTTGAATCTTTGGATATAATTTAGCTCCGCTGCCATTTGCTAGCACAGTTATTTGTGTTCCGCTTTGACTATACCCAAATCCACTTTCTATAACTTTAACAGAAATTATAGATCCTCCACTTACTATTGGATTTAAAACTGCACCAATTCCATCACCTATCACTGAAATGACGGGAGAAGAGTTATAATCCTGTCCTGAGGAAATAATGGAGACATCTACTATTCTTCCTTCTTTTATGATAGGACTTAACACTGCTCCAGAACCAGATTCTAAAGAAATTTCAGGTAATCTATTGAAATTTAAAATATCCGGAGATCCATAATTAGTTCCTTTATTGTTAAGATGAATAGAAGAAACTTTTCCTCTAAACTTTGGATTTACTCTAGATTTAAAAACATCCTTTGTTATTGATCCACCTACAGTAGATACTCCAATTTCTCCAATAACACTTACATTTATTTCTGGATAATTGAAAATATGAGTACCAACCCCAACAGAATTAAATTTAATATACTGTGCTGATTTGTAATAAAAATCTTTCTCTGTAATTCCTACGCCAACTTCCGAAAGAGTAAAACGATCTTCATTCAGTTTTGTTATGAAGTATTCTTTATTTGTAGATAAACCAGAAATCGCAGTTCCTTCCACTGAATATTTTAATATTTCTCCAGATTCATATCCATGGTTTTCTATAAAAATTGCTCCATATCCAGAGAAAGTACTAATCCCAGAAGAAGAAGTAGTTCTTTTTTTATTTTGATATCCGCTTCCTGGATCGATAATACTAATAGATCCTACAGTAATTTTTTTATCATATGCTAAAATTTTATGTTCCCCTACTCCCAGAGAAGTAAAAGATATTGCAATTCCAGAATTAAATTGTTCTATATTAGAATGAAGTTGAATCTCTGTTGGTGATTTTACTGACACATAGTATGAAGCATTAGTAGATATGCCTCCAACTGAAGAATATCCATTAGTCTTGTAAATTACTCTTTCGCCATTTCTAAATTTATGATAAGTAGAAAACCCTATTTTTGATGCAGTTGAATTTCCTGTGGTTACATTTTTTTGAGCGTCAAATAAGACTTCATGGTCAACTAACTTGATATTTGCTACAGCATTGGCACCGGTGCCGTTTCCTCCTGTAATGGATATTATGGGTGTTTCTACGTAATCAAATCCAGGATCTATAACTTCAATATCTGCTAAGATTCCCTCAACCGAGCAATATCCAGATACTCCACTTCCTAAAGAATCTTCTACTTTTAAAATGGGTGGATTTATTACATCATAATCATTTTCAGAAGACAATATCTCTATAGATTCAATTTGTCCATAATATATTTTATCCGTAGATTTATAATTGAATATTTCTGTTCCGTTTATTAATATTCCAATTGCTCCAGGAAAAGACTCATAATCATTACTGTCGTTTGTTGGTGTAGGAATTACTCTAAGTAGTTTTTGAGCATTTAGGGACTTTGAAGCAAAATTAAAAAATTCTATTTTGCACCCGTCTGCATCATCATAGGTAGAATTTTCATCTAAATTTAATTCAACAAAATCTGATTTATAAATTGATGATCTACTTTTACCCAAGTTAATTTGAGTATCGTTTTGTCTGTTTACGAAATAAATTCCTTCCTCAAGTAAATTTTGGGCTTTCTCATTATTTGCTGGAGTGAAATATACTATATCTCCGCTCTCAAAATAATGACCACCTTCTATTTGTATTGTACTAATTCCAATAAAATTGCCAGTGACTGAAAAGTCATTAGTACTTAAAGGCAAATCCTCATACTTCGGTAAAGAATTTGTTGCAACTATTAATTGATTATCTTTTTCGTATATATTTTGTACATCTGATGAAATTTTTAATAGATTAGAGTACTTTGATGATTGTATATTTACCTTAGATATTTTTCTTCTTATTGAATATAGAACATTTGGTGATAGATCAATTCCTTTGATCGAAAATGAGGTTTTATTAAATACTTCATCTACTTTCACATTAGAGTTTATATTTTTAATTTCTACAAAATCACCTTTTCTTATAATATTATTTGATTTTGTGGTTATAGTGTATTTTTTCTCTTGAGAATTTGTCAATTCTACCGAACAATTATTATAAGTTGGGGAAGTATTGAAAATCCAATTATTGAACGCAAAATTATTATCCTCATTAAATCCTAAAGATTTAACTGATATTTTTGTATTGGGGTTATGATAAAAATTATCAGGGTTATTTTTTAATTCTACTTGATTCAATATAGAATTAATTTTAACCTTTATTACTTCTGAATTTAGGGAACTTCCATACGCAAAGGTGTTTATTGATACTTTAGAACCATTTGAAATTGATCCAATACTACTTCCATTTACACTAAAACACCCATAAAATTGATTTACTGACTTTGATGTGTATGAAACTATTCCAGAAGTTCCATCTGTATACTCAACACTTAAATGTCCATTTTTAGGAAATCCTAATGTCGAGTCTACAGTAATCACGTCTGATAGTTCTGAATGATCATCAATTACTTTAGTTTTGGGGTGAATTGAAAACTCGCCATAAACAGAACCATCTACGCTAATATCTCTGGAGTATCCTGCATCTACGCTTAATTTATAATATTTTTCGCCAGATTTTGTGATAAGTGTTTCTACACTTGTAATCGGAGCATATGATTTTGCATAATTTCCATATTCATATTCATCTTGATATAAAGTAGAATTCACCAAATCTAATGGATTTCCGTCTATAGATTCTACGACAAAATCATAGGTTACATTATACTGAGCATCTGACGGCTTAAATAAGTAATCTTTTGGTCTTATAATTTTTACACTTTGCCCATAAAGACATTTAAATAATATGTTAAAAGATTCGTCTGTTCCCTTTGAAGAATAAAAATCATGTCCCTGTTTGATAAAAAGTTTTTCATTAACCGCAGAATATAAATTCTTTTCTTCAAATCCCGGTAAAAGTTGATATTTAGTTTTTTTTAAGAACTCATTTAAAAATAATACACTTAAATTAATTATTTTTGAACCAGATTTATGAGTGTCTGATAGTGAAGTTTTAAATAATACTTCATCTGAAGATCCTTCTGCTTCATAAGAAACAATGCCACTAAATCCTCTAACACATCCAATGAAAGAATCTTGGGATGTTTCTTTATAGGTGATGATTTCGTCATCAATTTGTAATAATCCGTATGATTTTGGAAATCCTTGAGTTCCTGTTGGATTTTTCTCCAAATCAACAGTGATTACCTCATCAAGAAACGATATATCTTCCTTTAAAATTACATCACTTACATTCTCTGCAGAGTTGTCAATTTTAGTATATCTATCAATATTCTGAATCAAGTCTGCAGGAGATCCTTGATATTCATTAGAAATATAATATTGCGTTAAAAATTCTGAAAAAAGAGGAAATTCCTCTTTAATATATTCTGGAAGTTGATTTTCGACAATATTAGAGAATTTAATTCTGGTTTCTGACATTTTTTTAAGATCTTACTAAATTTCCATTACCATAGCTTGAAGATACAATATAGTTTGATGCTGAAGGATCTGCTCCAGAAGAAATTTCATCAACTACCATTTCAAATAAACTGCTATTAATATCTAGTTGCAAATATAAATCCTGCAATCCAATTACATCATTTGATTTTGGAATTGCAGATATTTGAATAGTCGGTTGTCCATTTATTATTTTTTCAGTAGATATTATATTTAATGGATTTAAATTAATTATACCTTTTTTATAATCTATAGTTCCAGCACTTCTCCTAACAATAGTTGGGTTAGTTGAGGATTTATTTGGCAGACTAAAGAAGAATATGATCCCTGTTTCCCTATCAGTGTTTGGTATGTCTGATAAGTAGAGGTCTTCTTGTACCCCAGATATTCTAAATGCAGTAGATTTAATATTGAAACCGTTCAGATCCGAAATATGAAATTGATTGCCGAATCCAATTGAATATGTTGCAAAAGAATTTGCTACTATTCTTAAATCCCTACGAATAGAAATTTTTGTAATGTTAGATGTAATTGCACTATGACTGTCATCTATAATTTTTAAAAATTTACTATATTTAAATCTCGCCCCATACTTATTCAACTCAGTGGATTTTGCATACTTATTTACATTATAATTAATTGCAGTTAATACCTGTTCTGACCCTGAAGATAAATTTGGATTATAATAAATTTTAGAATCTGTCTCTACGTAAAGATATTTTAAATCTAGAATTTCGGGAACTATTCCTGCAACAGAATATTGCTTTAACTTTAATTTTATATTTTCTTTGATTAAATTTGGTAGAAAATCTCCAGTCCTTGGCTTAATACTAATGAAGACTTTTCCATACTGAGGGGGAATCAATTCTTCTCCACCGAAAACAGAAATAGATTCTGTTTCTGGATATACTACAGTTTTAATAAGAGATTCGTAATCATTTGATGTTACGGCTCTATTTTGAGATGCGTATATCCTTCCTGAGTATTTTTTAATGGATTCAATCTCTTCTATATCCTCTCCACCAGACGAAATTAGCCCAGTTGATAATAAAGAAATTCCAGAGGTAATATTTTGGTTATTTGAAGACGACAATGTTCCAGAAAAAGAAAATTGAGATATTCCATTTCCAGATTCTCCATTGGATACAATATAAGAAACTTCTATTTGATCTCCATTTTGCAGAGATTCTCCAAATACACCATCGCCAAAAATTATTTCATATCTTTCATCTTCTACTTCTTGTATGAAAAATACTTTGGAATTATTATCTATGTCTAGTATATTTTTATGAAGCATATAATTTGATTTGACACCATCTCTATCCACAGAGACAGAAAGCAAATCAGTATCAATGCCAGGATTGGGTAAAATAAATCTTTGATTTAAATTATTAGTGTTATATGTAAAGTTAGTAGTAATCAATGAACCTTCATAGATTTTAATATCCTCAAAAGATGCAATGCCGTTAAAAATTGGTTTTGTAATATTCTCTAAGATTGAAAATACAAATGATTGGTTTGAAAATGTGTTTGAACTTGAAGATACTATTCCTTTTTTAAGAGTTATTGTAGAACTTTGTATATTCGAGTTTGAAAGATCTACAAAAAAACTTACTGTTGCTCTTGCTGATTTTTTGGATCTTGGAACATATCCAATGTTTCTCGCAAGAGCAACAACATTTTCTCTTAATGTCGCACTATCTATAAAAACCTCATTTGCAACCATATTTGCATTATATGAAGTAATATAGGTATTATATGCTAATACATCTAAAATTGTAGATAAATTAGATCCTTCAAAATTATAGTCAGTAAAATTTGAGTTTGATCTCAAATAATCTTTTAGTGTTGTCTTGATCTGATCGAAATCTAAATTTGAAAAATTTGTTAATGTCATTTATCTAGAAGGCAGTAATACAAATTCTAACTGTTGTGGTTGTACATCTGCACCAATAATTCTATAGATTATTGTTACGTTAAAAGTATTATTATCATAATCTGGGACAGCACTAACATCAATTAATTCGACTCTTGGTTCATAATTTCGAATAGAATTTTCTATTTCATCTTTAATTGTAGTAGATGTAAGATCATCAAAGTTTTCAAATAACGATCTTTTTACTTGAGAACCAAAAAAGGGATTAAAAAATTTTTCTCCAGGTTGAGTGAAAACAATATTTCTTATAGAACGAGCAATTGCAGTTTCATTTTTAATTCCAATAAGGTCATTGTTCAGAGGATTAGCCTGAAATGACATACTTATATCTTTAAAACCACTACTTACTCGTTCTAAAGGCATATTAAATTAAAATTTAATATTATTTATTATAGATTTTTTGTCTCATAAATTGGCTCTGTTCCATATTCCCAATCATCATAGTCATTATCATTGCGAATTGTTGAATGGAGTTCGTTTTGATGAAAAAAATCATGCTTTTTTGGAGTAAGATCATCATTTGAGATCTCGCGAAGCATTTTCTGAGATGAGATTTTACTTTCCCACCCATATTCACTTGCCAAATATTGAGTTCCCCATTTACTTTGCATGAAGTTTTGATCTTTATCGACTTTTTTGGTCATTTTAGCTCCTGATTATTGAAAATCAGAACTTTTTACGGGGTTGCTATCCCGAGTTCTCAAAAATGTTAGTATTGTGTCGATTTAAAGTATAATTTTTTTGTATTCTGACATCAGAATTTTTAAAAGTCCAACACTCTCCATTACTATCTAGGAACACAACCCACTCTAAATCATGCTCTTGAGAACGATCAATTACAAAAAAAGCCCAACCTTTACCTTTAGGAGTAAAGACTGGGATTTGGGGATTTAATTGTAGCATTTTATTTTATTTTCCTTGACCGCGATACCTTTTCTTACGTCCATTACGAGAAGTTGCACTTAGCAATGTACGAGCAGAACGGCCCTGTCTGGTCTTCTTAGGTGCTCCAGGTTCAAAATTAACCTTATTACTTCCACCTTTAGTTGCCATTTTAAATTTCCTCCAGTTCAATTAAATTTGGATCAATGTCTTCCCCTGAAAAATAACGTTCAGAGAAGTCTTGTAAGATCTCACTACATTCTTCTGCAGTAAGATCTTTATAAATTTTACGCCCTTTATATAAAAGATTGTAAGTTGTTTCCATCAGATAATACGAGTTTTCTCATGACCAACTCTAATACGAGGATCGCACCAGATTTCAAATCCCTCTTCCTTTGCATCAAGACAGAATGAAACATCTTCCCCACACATATCTTGCACTGCACCAGATTCAAAGACTTGCATCTTAGGAGCAAACCAAGGATATTCAAGATTTTCAAAAACTCCATTTTTAATCATAACCCAACCAAAACCTGTATAGTCTACAGTGAATGGCTTACGGCGCTTGGAGATGGACTCTACAGTCTCATGATTCATAACTCCACCATTCTTGCGGAAGTCATCTTCCTCCAACCAGTGCGCGACAGAGGTTGTGTGTCCGTCTTCAGTTGCATACCAACCAGCGACAATTTCACGCTCCTCTCCTTCTGCAGGGAAAGCAACATCACAGAGTTGCCAGAATTTGTTAGAATCAAAAACAATATCACTATCAATCCAAAGTTGATAATCATATTGAAGTCTTCCATCCCAAGGAATTTGCTTTGGTCCTCTTAGAACATTTGCTCCAAGACATTTGCAACGGGCGAAATTAACCATTGATGAGTAGTCTTGAGAAATCTGAATACTCATTCCATTTTGAACGATGTCAAAGCACAACTGTACAAATGCTTTGAGGAAAATAAAAGAGCAACCTCTTCCGGGCAAACAGAAGACAATACTTTTACCTCTCATTCTCTCTTTAATAGCATCATAATCCCATTCTTGTTCTTGAGATGTTGTTGGTGCCTTTGCTTTTACTGTAAATCCTTTTGCCATAAAGTTAATAAACCTTCATTTCAATATTAACACTGTATATATTCGATTGTCAATGAGAAGAATTTAATACAACCTCTTTATTCACAAACAAAGATTCATATTGTAAATCATCTTTGTTTATGTCTTTCCCAAGCAAATCAACCATCCTGTGTAGCATCTCCCAGACCTCAGAAAATTTTTCCTCTGGAAGACTGTGATATATGCACTTATCCTTTGCATATATGTGATATATCTTTTCTTGATTTCTCATAAAAAAATTTTTCGGGAATTTTTTATTTGGTCACTGCATTATATATCATAACAGTCAGAATTCCAAGCGGAACGCCAAAGATTTTCAGCATTTTCCCCGGATAGCGTATCAGCCACCCCGCAAAGACTACTTTCCAGAAACTCCAATATGGGCGGTGTTTCATTT
>Ga0315902_10001286_pt1 | contig 40496 bp, 42 predicted proteins | sample LakEriMetagenome_9_FD_203523 | JGI IMG/M metagenome (GOLD analysis project Ga0315902, IMG submission 203523) | Freshwater fungal communities from buoy surface, Lake Erie, Ohio, United States - Buoy 12 MA117 | ecosystem: Environmental > Aquatic > Freshwater > Lake > Lake biofilm | place: USA...
CGGCAACTACCAGCGCGGCTGGCAGCCCGTGCTCAACGACCCCGTGGCCCTGGCCGTGGCGCGTGACTGGTGCCCGCGCATCACCCAGCTGCCCACCGGCTCGTGAATCCACGACCTCCCATGAACCCACCCCGGAACGGGCTACAGCCTCTTCAGGCGCCGCTTTGCGCTGGCGTTCACCCAGCTTCTGCTGGAGCAGCTACGCCCGAAACAGGGCCGTTCGGGGAGACCTGGCCTGCCACGGCTGCCCACACCTCACGGGGCGTGGCATCAAGCTCGCTGCGCAGGTGGTTCTGCAGCGTTCGCGCCGAGCAATGCAGCTCCAGAGCCAGGCCCCCCAATGCGAAGGGGGTCTGAGGGTTGCGCTGCAACTTGTGCCGTACCAGTTCGAGAAAACGATCGGTGAGAACGTCGGGCGCAGGGTCGATATCCGGTCTGCATCCGAGGGTCTGCCCATGGCTGAGCAGGGCCTGCCAGAACAGGCCCGCGCTGTGATCAAGCCATTGGGAGTACCAACGCGCCACCGCAATCAGCTCGCGGGCCTGGCGCAACAACGCCATCGTGGCCGGCTGCCGATCGCGGCGGAAGGGATCGAGCACTGCGGTGCCGCTCAACCCGTCGCCGAAGCCCGCGAGCATCTGGCGCGGCACCAGAATCGACACACCCACAGAGGTGGCCGAGATGCGGCCTTGCAGGTCGGCCCCCGGAGCAATCCAAAGGCCCTGACCAGGACTGGTGAGCATGTCGTCGCCCCGATCGCCCTGCCGGTCGCACGTCCAACCGCGCTCGGGCATCCAGAGCACCGCCATCTCTGAGCTCTGCTGCCGCCACAGATCCAGCTCCGCCCCCTCGCCACGCAGTTCCACCAGTGTGAGCGGCCCGGCAGAAGCCATCTGGATGCTGGCTTGAAACACTTGCCTGTCGAGCCCAGCACAGTTGACACGGCACTCCCCCATCACAGCCTGCAGGCTGGAGCGCCAGTGCTCGAATTCTGAGCTCTCAACAACGGGGCGAAAGGCCGTGGCAGAGGGCGGGGACGTCATCGCAGTGCGGTCGTCGCCATCGAGCTGCCGTGTACTGAGCCAAGCCTGGTGCTGGGCATGTTCAAGGAGCAGTTTCAGTCGTCACTGTTTTTTCATCTATTTGTAGTGGATTAATGAAATTTTAGGGCATCCGCACCGGCACAGGTGAACGGCCGCTGCAGATCGACGCAATTTGGCGCAAGCTAGCCCGCGGCCTGCAGAACCTCGAGTTTGCAGAAGGCCCCAGCGCCCTCAGGTAAGAAAGCCGGCTGGGACCACTCCCTCGATTCTCTGGGATACGCCTGCCTGACCCTGAGACATGGCCTGCTGCCGTAGAGCCTTGGCCCGGGCCCCCGCTTCAGCTAAGCGCGGGCGGCCCGGCCGTAAGCAGTCGGTTGCTGGGGTCAACCCTGCGCGCACGGGCCTGGGGGTGTTGCCCCGTTTCTGCGCACGTCTGTGCGCATCCTGCTGGCCCTGGCTCCCGAGACTCCCTGACACCACTAGGCCGCGGTAGTCGCCTTCTAAGCAGCCGGTCGATGGTTCGAACCCATCAGGGGGCGTTTGCAAAACCCAGGCCTGGCCTGGTTTTTTTATTGCCTTGCGCATCCCTGGCAGTGGGTCAGATGCTCCGTCATGCACCCAAGTAGGGCCACTTGGCGAACGGTTTGGCGCAGAAGATGGGCACTCGAAACCACAGGCCCATGGTTGCTCTGAGGCCCCTTTGGCGGATTCGGCCGTCCCAGTTGCTCCCGTCACGACTGATGCGGCCTACCGCGCAGCGGCACCTGGCTGTCCGCTCTGCAGCACCCCAGCCGCCGTTTCTCTGTGGCCTGGGCACAGGTCCCGGCCTGGCTGGGGGCAGGGCCCTCCCTGGTGGCGGTCCCTTCTTGCGGCTGTTCATCCCTTGGCCAGAGCCGCGGAGCCCGAGCAGGCGCGAGAGGCGGAGCGGCGCAGGCCAAAAGGGGCCCAAAGGCCCCCGCAGGATCAGACAGCCGGCATGGCCCCGCTGCTCTGCAGCCCGCCGAGGCGCAGCAGCGCCTCAGCCGCCACCACCTGGCGATAGCTCAGCTGGGCTTCTGCTTCCAGGGCGCTATCGATCTCATCGACCCGCGCCAGGCACAGCTGAATCGCTGGCAGCACCTCTTCCTCCAGCCGGGAGATCTCCTCTTCTCCATAGGGCCGATCAATCCAGGTGCGCCGCAGCGGCCGGCCGGCATGGCCCCGCAGGATTGATTCGATGGCTTTGCCGCAGGACTCCAGCAGCAGGAACGGATCCTCCTCGGGCCTGCAGAACGGCGAGGCAGCGGCAGAAAGCATGGCCATGAACTCGGCGCCGAGAGCGGCGCAGCGACGGGACCGATCCCAGCGGAGGTCCGACGCCAGGAGGGCCTCAGACTGGAGAGGTCCGGAGCAAGCTCCCTTCCCGCTACTAGTCGTTACCGGTCCATCCGCGTGAGAGCTGCTCCACCCAGAAGCCCCAGCAACAGGTTGAGGGTGGAATCAAAGCCTCCTTGCAGCTGCTCCAGCGTGCCGGGGCAGATCTGACCGATCGGCCGGCCTTCCAGCGCCCGCTGACCGCAGACCCCAGCGGCCAGCGAATAGATCAGCAACTGGGTGCCGATCACCACCGCCAGCGTCTTGAACACAAACCGCTCGCGATCGAAGGGTGACCGTGGTGCTGGCTCTGGTGTCACGGTTTCTTTTTCTCCTGCAGGTTGATCAGCCCCCTCCGGGAGGCAGCACAAGCTCACCGCTCTGCAGCAGCTCCCAGATACGGTGGGCCTCAGCCTGGCGCAGCTCGGTGTGGGGGGTGCCGGGCCTGAAGTAGCCCTCAGCTGCTGCAGCCGAACCGGTCCAGTAGGCCGCCGCCTCGGCTGGATCCATGCCGTGAGGCCGGTCCTCAAACACCCGGGTCCAGCCGATCAGCGAGCCCTCGGGCGGATCGTGCAGGCCGGCGTACTCCTCGGCGAAATACTGCTCCTGCCAGTCGTTGCTGTTGGGATCGATGCCCTCGCTGATGGCCTGGCTGCGGGCAGCGTCGTAGGCAGTGCGGCGCACGCCGGTGTACTGCATGGCCCCGCGGCCCGCGCCGCTGCCGGCCTCGATCACATCGAGGTCCTCCAGCTCCGGCTCACCGGTCTCCACCACCATGCAGCCGAGGAAACCGCAGGCCTCTTCTGCCGTGAGGGGCTGGATGACGCCCAGGCTGGCTTCGGTGACGGCGCTGCTGCAGAAGAACTCCAGCCAGTGCTGCAGGTTGGCGTGGGCCAGGGATGGCTCCCCAGAGATGCATCCCCCTGGGGCCTGGCCCGGCGTCACTTTTTTTCCTGGAACACCCCCACATAGACGGTGCCCTGGCGGTACAGGGGCAGCACCTTCTCGCGCAGATCGACGTTGTGCAGGCGAACGCAACCGAGGGTGGGATGCAGGGGTTGCTGCAGTGCCCAAGCGCCGGGCCAGCCACAGGCCGAGCCGCCCCCGTGGAGCATGATCCCGGCCCGCCCAACGGCCACCTCCTGGCCCTCCAGCTCCTCCATGTCGAAGGAGTACCAGCCGTAGCCCATGGCGGTGTCGGAGCAGGGCGGGTTGGGGTTCTGCTCGTAGTCGGCGTAGAGCTGGCCGAGCTTGTAGAGGCCTGGTGGGGTGTCGGTGCTGTTTTGGGTCCAGTCGGTGTCGCTCCCCTGGCCGCGGGCCAGGCAGGGGATCCTCCAGAGGAACTGGCCGCTGTGGTCGTAGGCCTCCATGTCCTGGTCGCGGTCATTCACCAGCAGGTAGGAATCCCCAGGCTGGACGGGAGCTGCCAGCTGCGGGCTGGCCATCCCGGCTTCCTCTGAGCCGCGCGGATCGAGTCCGCCGCTGGGGACTGCTGGTGCCGAGGGCGCCGCGGGTTTCTGGCTGAAGGTGAGCGCCCAGGGGGCCTGCTCATCGAGGATCTCGGCGCCCTTGTCGCTGCTGCTGATCGCGGCACACAGCTGCAGAACGCCGCGCTGCTGCTGTGGCTGGTTGCGGTAGAAGCGGAAGCGATCGGCAAACCGCTCGGCGCTCATCGGGGTGGTCATGGGACATGGGGTTGACCACCGCTCTTGCCAGCACCGCTACAGCACCGGCTGGCCGGTGTTGATCGCCTGCTCCACGATGTCGGCGGCGCGGGCCACGCCACCGGACGTGGCGATGGCCTGCTGCAGCCGCTGGGCGTTCTGGCGGTAGGAGGGATCGCTCCACACCCGATCGATGGCGTCGCGTAGCCGCGCCACGGTGGCCCGCTTGAGGGGTACCACCGCGCCGCTGCCGCTCCAGGCCACCCGGGCGGCCACGCCGGGCTGGTCGTTGGCGATTGGGATCGCCACCATCGGCACAGCGCAGCTGAGGGATTCCAGCACCGTGTTCAGGCCGGCATGGGTGATGGTGAGGGCGGCGCGCTGCAGCAACTCCAGCTGGGGGGCAAAGTCCACCACCAGGGGCGCACCGGGCAGGGGCGGCAGGGCAGAGGCGCTGCTGCCGCCGCCCAGGGCGATCACCAGCTGGGCATCGAGGTGGCTGCAGGCCTCGGCGATGCGGGCGAACACCTCCAGCTGCTGGTTCTGGATCGTGCCGAGAGAGGCGTAGATCAGCGGTCTGCCGTTGAGCGCCTCCCAGGGGAAGGGCACCGCCGCCCGACTGGCCGGATCTACCAGCGGACCGGTGAAGTGGAACCAGGCCGGCAGCTCCTACCTCGGGTACTCAAAGGCAGCCGGCTGCTGACAGATCTGGGCCAGTGACGACCAGGCCTGACTGCTGTCGGTGAGCACGGGCAGATTGTGCTGCTGGCGAAAGTCGACCACCACCTGGGTGATCGGCCGCGTCAGCCGGGCGAGCAGCTGCTGGCCGAGGCGGTTGCGCAGCCGGGCCCAGGCCTCCGGGTGGTAGTGCCAGCCGGTGTTCACCGGCGGCACGGCCGCTTCACCGTTGAGCAGCAGGGCGCAGCTCACACTCACAAACGGCAGATCGAGGGCATGGGCCACCGTGGCCCCACCGAAGGAGGTCTGATCCACCAGCAGGGCATCCACCCCGTGGCCGCTCAGGGCGCCCGGCGCCTCCTGCAGAAGCATGGTGGTGGAGCGCCGGAAGTGGTCCAGCGTGGCGCGGAAGACCGCCGCGCCGCTCAGCTCACCCAGGCGGTTGAACAGCTGCTGGGTGCAGCCGGCTGGATAGGCGTCCAGGCCGATGGGCACGAACTCCAGCCCGGCAGCCCGCACCCGCTCTTCCGCATCGGCGATGCCGATCAGGCTCACCCGGTGGCCGCGCTGGCGCAAGACATGGCCAAGGGTCGTCATCGGCAGGAGATGGCCGCTAGCGGCGGGACAGAGCAGGCCGAAGTGGGTCAAGGGAGGGTGTGCATAGGACTGAAAAACTGAGTGTGGGACTGGATGGACGCCATGGAGCAGTCCATGGCCGTTGACGGAGGGCCAGCGAGCCCAAACCCGCTGGCCCACGGGACCGCAGATGCGGGCTCAGAGCACGAGCACCCGGGCGGCTGACCCCCAGATCAGCTGCTGATTGTGCGCTAACAGCAGTGCCTGTTCACGCGGCAGCCAGTGGGGGTCTGCGCTGATGTGCCCCTCACCATCGAGGAACAGACGCCGCGACTGCTCCTTCCCTTTGGCAAGGAGCCGGAAGCAGACGAGGCGGATCGGGCAGGCCGGGGCAACGGGACTGGTGGCCATGGCGGTGTGGCAGGCAGGACGCGACCACCGCGCCCCGGTGCTGCTTCCACCTGTGGGACGAGCAGCACTGGGGCAACCTGCGGAGCGCCTGCTCAACCCCCGCCAGCCACCCCCCGCTGACCTGCGCTGACCATCAACCAGCGGATTAAGCCCACCTGGCAACAGCTGCTGTTGTCACTGGGGCGAGGCCCCGGGAGTGTGCCCTTGGGCCTGACCTTGATCGAGGCGCAGAAATACGCCCGCCGCGCCGAACAGCTGGCGGTGCTCAAGACCTTTGCGGAGGGGGAGCTGCTGCGCCGCCTGCCCTTCCGCAATCTTGTCGGTGGCTCCCTGAGCTTCCCGGCCGAAACCAAGCTGCCCCGCGTCGGCTTCCGCGCCGTCAACGAGGGCTACCGGCAGAGCTATGGGGTGATCAACTCCGATTCGGAGTTCGTGCACCTGTTCGGCGGCGATCTGGATGTGGACCGCTCGATCGTGGACCTGCAGGGCCCCGAGGCGCGCGCCGCCCAGACCGAAATGAAGGTGCGCTCCATGCGCCTGACGCTGGAGGCGGCGATCATCAACGGCGACGACACCTTCGATCCGCGGGCCTTCAACGGGCTGAGCAAGCGCCTGGTGCCCGGTGAGGACCAGACGATCGACAACGGCGGCAGCACGCTCAACCTGCTGGCGCTGGAGGCGTTGACCGACAGCGTGATCGGCTACGGCGGCGACAAGGTGCTGATCGCCAGCAAGGCCGCCCGCCGCCAGATCAGCACCGCCTCCCGTCAGGCCGGCGGCGACCTCTACGAGGTAATTGACGGCCGCCACTATTTCGAGGGGATCGAGATCCTGCTGGTGGAGGAGGACGCCGAGGGCAACGCGGTGCTCGGCTACGACGAACCGGGGGACACCACCTCGATCTACTGCTGCGTGCTCGGTGATGCGGCTGTCTGCGGTCTGCAGGGCCCGTTCGAGGGGCGCTACGGCATCTCGGTGCGGGACTTCGGGGAGGTGCACGACGCACCGGTGTTCCGCACGCGGGTGGATTGGTACGTGGGTTTTGCGGTGTGCAACCGCAAGGCCGCCGCACGTCTATTCAACGTGGCGCCGATGCCGCTGGTGCTGCCCTGAACGGCGTTTGATCAGCTCCGCAAGACCCTGGCGGCACAACAGATCTTTTCCCCCTGTTCTTTGTTCTGGAGACCCATCCATGACCTCTCAAGCCACCCGGCTGCTCGATGCACAAACCGTGCTCGTCGGCTGGATCAACCACTCCGCCACCGACTGCTACGAGCACACCCGCAGCAGCGGAGATGTCGTCAACCTTGGCACCGATCTCGATGCCACCAGCTCCTTTGTGCTGGTGGCTTCCCACCCCGGCCATAGCGGGGCGGTGACGGTGACCCTGGAGCTGGCGCCGCTGCTGGCCGATGGCAACGCCGGCAGCTGGATCACCGCCGCGGCCGTCGCCATCCCCGCCGCTGGCGGCAAGGTGGAGGCGATCATCAGCGGCGCCGCACTGCTGATCAACCCGGCTGACAGCGCGCTGATCACGCCGCCCTGCCTACGGCTGGCGCGGGCGACGGTTTCGCCTGGCACGCCTGCCGGGATGTCCGTGGCGCTCACCGCCAACCAGGGGCTGTGAGGTGAGCGCCATGGGCAACCCACTCGACACCCTCAACGTGACGGCCGGAGCTGAGGCCCTGCCGCTGGAGCTGCTGCAGCCTCTCGACAGCAGCAACCCCGCCTCCACGCCTGTTCGTCTCTCGGGCCCGGAGCAGCGGCTCAACGTCACACCGGATCCGGGTGTAGACAATGCAGCGCTGCTGCCGCCCAGCCAGCTGCTGATCGGCAAGGACGGTGCGACCCGCTCGATCTGGCCGGTGCACCTGGCCGGCTGGCAGGCCCTGGGCTGGCAGTTGCTCAGCCCCGCCAGTGGCGGCGATGAGCCGGTCCCGGTGGACTCCGAGGACAACGCGCAGGAACCGGAGCTGGCGGATGCTCTGGACCTCGAGCCCGAGCAACCGGAAGCGCCGGATCCCGCCCCGACACCCGATGAGCCCACTCCTACCGACGACCCGCTGGAGACCACCACCGATGGTGGCGAGGCCCTTTTGGCTTCTGAGCCCACCGACTTCCAGGCCATGACCAAGGCCCAGATCGTGGAGTTCTGCTCCACCGTTTACGGCGTGGAGCTCGATGGCAGCCAGACCAAGGCCGAGCTGGTGGAGCAGGCGATGGCGCTGGAGGCCCAGGCCAGCGGCAGCAGCACGGCCACCAGCGACGGCACGGGTGTCGCCAGCAGCGATCCTGCCGATCTGGCGGCCCTGGAGCTGGGGGATGCCCTGCTCTGATCCCAGCAGCCAGCGTCGCCCCAGCCAGCAGATCCCTGGCTGGGGGCTGGCAACAGCTCAGCAGCACTGCCCTGGCGCCGATGGCCACTCCCGATCCGGCTGTGCTGGCCGAGCTGACGGCCCAGTGCCGCAGCAGCAGTCGGCCCCAGGGGGTGATCTTCCTGGGCCAGGCCCAGCTGCAGGACGGCGGCACCCCTGAACCGCCACCAGCCGGGGGCGTCAGTTCGGTGCAAGCTCTGGCGCCGCTGCTCAGTGCCATCGCAGGCGATGGGGTGGTGGTGATTGCGCTGGACCTGCGCCTGCTCAGCCCCTTGCCGCCCTGATCTCTCCCCTCCACCTCTCTCCCCATCTGCACTGATCGCCATGGCCACCACCACCGAGAGCCGCACCGCCGGCCGCTCCCTGCCCCAGGCATCCGACCTGCTGCTGGTGCAGCGCGGCAGCACGCCCTACCGGGCCACTGCCGAGGAGATCAAGGCGTTCATGCTCACGCCGGCCACGGCGGCAGCGATCGGGGCGATCAAGCCCGGAACCAATCTCTCGGTGGATGCGGATGGCACCCTCCATGCCGCCATCCCTGGCGCCCTGCACTACCGGGGTGCGATCGACCCAACCACCGCGGAGGCCCCGGCCGATGCCGCTGTTGGAGACGTGTACTTGGCCAGTGCCGGCGGTCCTGCCCTGGCGAGCTGGAGCGGCATCGCCGGAGCGGAGATCGCCCAGGGGGACCTGCTGCTGTTTGACGGCAGCAGCTGGAGCGCCAACGCTGCCCTCGGCCCCGATGGCGCCGGCGTGATCCGCATCCAGGTGGCCGCACCGCTGGTCGTCGATGAAAGCGACCCGGCTCAACCGCTGCTCAGCGTTGAGCCCGGCACCACCACGGCTGCCGGCGTGGTGCAGCTGGCCGACCCTTTGGCGCTGGCGGACGGCACCCCAGGGCGGGTGGTGGACGCGGCCCAGCTGCAGGCGGCGCTGGCCACGGCCCAGCCGGCCGGCGACTACATGCCGCTGGACCTGAGCACCCTGCCGGCCCTGCCCTGAGTGCCGCACTGATGACCCTCCAACCAGGAGACCTACTGGCCATCACCCGCCCCACGGGCCCCGCTGCCGGCACCTACCAGCTGCCTGCAGCAGGACTGGCGGAAATGCTGAACACGCCGCCAGTGCTGGCTATCAGCGGTGTGGTTTGGTCAACCGTGCGCTCGGCGGCAGACAACAGCTGGCAGGCGATCTGCTGGTCGCCGGAGCTGCAGATCTACGCCTGCGTAGCGGGCAGCGGCACGGGCAACCGGGTGATGACCTCAATCGATGGCATCCGCTGGAGCCCCCAACCACCAGCGGCGGATCAGAACTGGGTGGCGCTCTGCTGGGCCACCGAGCTGGGGCTGTTTGTCGCCGTCAGCGACAGCGGCACTGGGAATCGGGTGATGACCTCAACGGATGGCCGCAGCTGGACCCTGCGCCAGACGCCGGCCAACAACAACTGGACCGGGGTCTGCTGGGCACCAGAGCTGGGGCTTCTGGTGGCCGTGGCTAGCAGTGGCACGGGCAACCGGGTGATGACCAGTAGCGATGGCCTCACCTGGACAGCCCGCCCGGCTGCCGCTGATCAGGAGTGGCGCTCCCTCTGCTGGGCCCCTCAACTGGGGCTGCTGGTGGCGGTGAGCAGCAACGGCGGCACCCAGCGGGTGATGACCTCGCCGGATGGCCGCAACTGGACGCTGCGGACAGCTGCCGCAGCCAACAACTGGGCGGCAATCTGCTGGGCAGCAGAGCTGGGTTTGCTGGTGGCGCTGAGCAGCAGCGGCCGGGGCAACCGAGTGATGACCTCCCCCGATGGGATCAGCTGGAGCAGCCGCAGTTCAGCAGCCGACAACGCCTGGACCTCCCTCTGCTGGGCACCGGAGCGGGAGCTGCTGGTGGCGGTGAGCAGCAGCGGCACCGGCAACAGGATCATGACCAGCAGCGATGGCCTCAGTTGGACGGTGCGGAGCTCCCCGGCAGATCTGGGCTGGCGCTCGCTTTGTTGGTCGCCCCAGCGGCGCCAGTTCGTGGCTGTGAGCAACAGCGGCGGTGGCAACCGGGTGATGGTGAGCCCCTGAACCATGACTGACACGACGACACCCCTGCCAGTGTTTGGCTCTCGCTGCTGGCGGGACCAGATCAGCCCAGAGAGCGGCGCCACTGTGCTGAGTCTTGCGCCCGAGTCCCTCAATGCCGATCCGATGCTGGAGCTGGCCTACGACGAGGGCGGCAGTGGCTGGTGGCCGCTCTCCACGCTGCTTTTCCAGCAGTGACTGGGAAGGAGGGCCTCAGCCCGCCCCCACCAGCTGCTGGCGCAGAGCATCAAGAGCCTTCTTCTGGGCCCGCTGCACTGACATAGCGCTGATTTGCAGCTGCTCTGCTGCAGCCCGCAGTGACAGGCCCTCAAGGATGGTGAGCCTCAGGGCCGTGGCTTGAGCTGCAGGCAGCTGCTCTACCAGCTGCTCCAGCGCCAGATCATCAGCGGGCCCGGCTGCTTCTTGCTCTGGACTGGCCAGCTGATCGAGCAGGCACGGCTCGCCAGCGGCATGGCCATCAAGGCTGATGTGACCCAAAGCGCATTGACCCTGCTCATGCAGCCAGCGTGGAATGCGCACCAGCCGCACCCGATCTCGCAGGTGATGCCGCAGGGCACCTGAGATGCAGCGGCGCAGATAGGGCTCAGCGGGCTCACCTGCTTTGCAGCGGGGAGCGGAGCGCACCAGGGCCTCCCGGGCCACCTGGATCAGATCCTCCCGCTCAACTAAAGGGAAGAAGCGGCGGGCTACAGCTGAGGCAACGGCATCAGCCAGAGGCAGGTGCTGGAGCACAAGGGCATCACGGGCACGGAGAGCAGAGCGGCTAAGGGCCTTGGCTTGCTGCTGCTGGCGTGAGGGGGAAAGGGGGGCAGCCATCTGGGGACGGCAGAGAACCCCACCCCCAACGGCCAGCCGCGGTGATGTGACAAGGACGCCCCAACGGGGCGCATGGCCCGATCCTTGACGCAGCGCGAGGACTGGACGAGGGATTTAGGTGGGTGTTTGACGGCCTGGTGGCGATTACTCCCGTTTGTCGCCAGCAACGCCTTAGGAGCCCACTCCCGCTGAGCTGCGGCGCCCCCTACAACTGGAGAGCAATGACAGAAACAGTTGACACTGGTATGACAGAGGCTCGCAACTGCAGCGGCAATCTTTGGCCAGCATCAAGGAAGCAGCTAGGGACTGGCGACGCCTACCGGTAGTCACCGCGGGATCTGAATACTTGGTCATGGGTTATTTAATGCGCAGAACTATACTTGCCTACAAGGCGCCACCCGGAAACGAAGGATACGACCTGATTTGCATTCACCCTGATCCTAGGCATAATCCATCAGAAGTGGAAAAGGCGCAAATCAGGGTCCAAGTGAAAAGCAGATACGCAACTGATTGCGACCTTGGTTATCCCGTCAAGGAGAAGAGTCTGGCTGCATTCGACTACCTAATTGTCGCCTTCCTCAACATCGGCAATTTCTATGGGAAAAACGATGGCAGTACGGGCTCTTGCGAGCCTGAGTTCTACACCCTGCCCCAGTCCTGCATCAGAGAGCATCACGACTCAAGCTCTAGCTGGGAGAAGGTCAGACTGAAGAAGCTCCAGGACGAGATAGAGCCCTTCAAGAATGAGAAGGGCTTTGAACTTATCGCTCAAGAGCTTGGCATCGCCTCTCCAAGAAAAAATCGCATCTAGGAGCAGCATGAAGTTCCGGCTGATCCAGTCGAATGATCGCGGCTTGCTGACCAAGGTGGGCGATCGAACCTATGCCCGCCGAAAGCCTGCCAAGGGGGAGGAGCTGCTGGAGCTGCCAACACTCTTCATCTGGGTTAAGAAGCCACAGCGCTACCTAGCCCGCTGCTGGACGCGCTGGACGGGAGAGGTCCTGGAGCAGGACTTTATCTATGAAGTGACACGTTTTCGGGAGGTCATTGATCTGCAGGGACAAACCTGCTTCCATCAGTGGTGCTCTCACCAGCTCAGGCAAGAGATGTGGACGATGCGCGGAGAAGTGGTCGATCTCAGCCAGCTGAGCTGCCCTGAGCCCGAGGCTGTCTATGAGGCCAATCGACACAAGGGTAGCTCCGGCCTCCAGCGGAGAAAAGCACGCATCATTGCCCAGTCGCCTGCACTTTCGGAGGAAGAGAAGGAGCGGTTGAATCAGATCTATGGTCTTCGAGACTCCCTCAATCAGGCCGAGGGGCGCATCAGCTATCACGTCGATCACATTCAGCCACTAGCTGCTGGCGGCCTGCATCATCCTGATAATTTGCGGGTACTGGCAGCTTTTGAAAACATGCGCAAAGGAGCCAAGCTCCCTGACGCTGCTACTCGCAAGCAAGATGCTTGTGAGAGAAGCAGATCAGACCATTAGGAACTGACGTGATTTCTGATTGCAGAGATCAGGCACTCCCTTCCTGTCGTCAGGCAGCACAAAAAACACTCAGTTGAGATCAAGCCCCTTGAACGTCGCTGTCTTCACATCGTTGTAGAAGATCGGATCGATCTTGTCGATCTCATCGGTGTTGATCTCGAGGAAGCTGCGCTTGTTCTCACCCGGGATCAGGGCGCAGCGGGCGCCGTTATCCATGGCGACCTGGAGGGGCTCCACAAGGGAGCGGGCGGCCTTGATGTTGCCCTGAATGCTCATGTCGCCCATGACCAGCATGCCGGCCCTGGCGGGTGCTCGGCGGATGGCGGAAAAAGCGGCCAGGAAGAATGCCACGCCAACCTCAGCTTCAACCTTGTTGCCCAGGAGGTCGATGGCTTCGACGTTATAGTCGTAGCTGTCGGCCTCGTGGCTAATCGAGAAGGCGCTCTTGTTGGCCTGTAGATAGGCGAAAGCGCGCTGGATGGATTCCTTCATCTGGCCGCTGATGCCACCTGCCGGCTTGAGCTTGCCGTTGCCTGCTGCGATGGAGACCTCCAAGCGGTAGAGGCCAACCGTGCCATCCCCAGTTACGGACGCGGTGTAGACCGAACCCGGCGCCATCGGCTCCGCGGCGATTAGATCCTGACCGCCCTGCTCGGGCACGCCAACGAAATGCTCCTCGCCCGTGTCGTTGTCTGAGTAGCTGAAGGAGGTCTGGCTGTACTCGAAGGAGCCCATCTTCTTGAGCTGCTCCTTGACGCGCCTGCGGCACTCGATGGCGAGCTTGACGATGTCTTCCAGGTCTTCCTTCGACGGTTCCCCATGGGGATGGATGATCTTGACCAGCCCGGAGACGGTGCGGCGCACGGCCTTGCGGTCGCGGGTGTTGAGGTGACTGCCTAGGCCGAAGTGGCTGTCGCAGAGCTCGGTGTAGTTGAGCTTGCGCAGGTCGCGCAGGGCCTCGGCCAGGTAGTCGATCACGAAGCCGTAGTGGTCCGTGAAGAACTCGTTGCGCATGTTGGGAACTTCCCAGCCCGGCAGGTAGCAGTGCAGCCGGTCGATGAAGGCGCGGTCGTCGCGAATCACATCGGGCATCGGTGCGAACAGGTGCCCCGTTTGCACCATCACGTCGATCGGCTGCTGGGTGTTGCCGAACATGGCGATGCTGGCGTCGCCGGCAAAGCTCTCGGCACCACGCTGGAACTGCCCCGACTCGCAGTAGGTCTTCATGGTGGTGATGACCTCCTTGGGCATCTTCTGGAGGTCAGCCACCTCGTCGAAGCCGACCACGTCCCAGATCGACACCATCCCTTTGACCTTGCCGCTCATGTGGCCAAACAGGTTGGCCACGGTGGTGGGTCCAGTGAGCAGGGCCGCGTAGGGCGAGAGCTCCTGCACCGCAAAGCTCTTGCCGGTGCCGCGAGGACCGAGCTCCACCAGGTTGTAGTTGCGCTCGCAGAGCGGGATAAGCCGCAGCAGGAATAGGAGCTTGAGCCGCTGGCTGAACTGGGAGGGCTCGTAGCCCATCGAACGGATCAGCAGGTCGATCCACTCCTCGGTGCTGAACTGCGTCCGCAGCTTGCGGTATTCATCGAGGTTGAAGCTGGCCAGCTGGATCGGCGTGAGCTGGCTGATCGAGAAGGGTGCCTTGCTGTCGCTCTCATCCCACTCCACCTCCACTTGGGCCCAGACACCGCCGGTGAGCAGCCGCTCGAAGGCATGCACGTCGTCATCAGCGATGCGCAGGCTGTTGCTGCCGAAGTTGACGCACTCGGCCACATAGGTGTTGCCGACTAGGCGAACCTTGACCTTGTCGATAAAGGTGTAGCGCCCCTTCTGCTTGACCTTGCTCTGGGCCTTGGTGGCTTCGTCTGGGCGGATGTAGTTGTTGGCCAGGGTGTCGCGCACCACCGAGAGCCCTAGCTCGATCGCTGCCGTGTCAGAGGAGGCGCAGTACTTGCCGAGCAGATACTCGAGCACGAACACCGGCACGTTGGCGCCGACCTTCACGGCCCGCACCAGGTCCTTGCGAACGCACTTACCCGCAAAGACCTGATTGACCTTGTCGTCGAGGGCGTCGCGGGCGGGGGTGCTCATGGGCTTGTGGCGACCGAATGCGGGCTGAGGGCTGGGAACGAACAAAATACGGACACGTTCGTAAGCGATACGGACACGTCCGAAAATGTCCGTAACTAGGGAGGGAGCTGGTAGTGCCTCCCCTTGCCGCTGCCAAATGGGATCAGTCTCCCCTGAACGCACAGGCGCTTCAGTGCGTAGCTGGCTTGCCTCTCGTCGAGGCCGCCGAGGGCTTCCATCACATCCTTGCGCCGCAGTGTCTTCATGCCTATGGCCAGGTCCAGGATCCGCCTGTCGATCTCCTCTGGCCGGAGCGTGGCCTGGAACTGGTAGGCGTCTTCGCGGTCGAAGGCTGCGTACACGCGTTGGGAGAGGGTGTAAGCGCGACCCCTGCCCTGGCCCTGGGAGGCCACCAGTCCTGACTCCAGCAGCTGCTCGACGTGGCGTCTTACCAGGGTTGGATCGCGTTGCAGTTGCTCACTGAGCTGCTCGACGGTGAGCTTGCGTTGGTCATGCAGCAGGTTGAGCACCAGGAGGCAGAGGAGCCCCATGCTCTGCCCATGTCGTTGTTGGTAAACCTGCCAGATGGCTACCAGCTTGAGGTTGGCAGGGCGGGTGCTCAGCTCCACCACGATGTCGTCGTCGCTGGAGCGGGCGTAGCTGGGTGCAGGACGACCGGTTTCCAAGAGGCCTTCAAAGATGCGATCGACCCCCCGCCCCGTGCGCTCGGCCAGACCGATGCGCTTGAGTACGTCAGCCAGCACTGGGTTTCGCGATCGCGGCGGTGCCGTGAGCAGGTTCTCGATGGATACCCCACGCACGAATCCTCCGGGGTTGCTGATCACAAGGTTGCTGCCGAGTTGCCACTGCACGTGCACTGCGGCCAGAGCGGTGTAGTCGCGATGGGCAAGGGCGTTGATAAAGGCCTCCCGAAAGCAGCTGGCTGGCAGGTTGGGGATGGGAACACGGAACATCCCGACCTCAAGTTCTTCTTCTTGCACAAAAGGGTCCAGCCGTTGGCTGAGGTCTTCGACGACGGCCAGCAGAGGGCCGCGCTGGAAATGGTTAACCCGCACATCGGTGCCCTGAAGCACCTGAAAGGCCACTTCATGGCCAGGGATGAAGCGCCTCATCGATGACACCTGACCTAGCAACAGCAGGCCGGCGTGGGTCGGCACCAGGGATCCACTGGGGCCCATGGTGATGAGGCCCAGGGCAAGGTCGAGCTCTTCATCGCCCAGCTCCAGCAGTGATTCCTCTCCTTTGTGGCGCTTCACGGCGGCACGCAACCGATCCCGCTCGGAAGGGTTGAGGTCGGCAAGGGTGGCTCCAGCGGCTGGCAGGCCCGACCAATCGATTTCGCGCTGTTGATTGGCACGGCGCAGCACATCGACACCGGCCATCGGACGGCAGGTGGGCTTGCCCTTGGCATCAAGAGCTCGCACCAAGGCCTTGCCATCGCTGCTGAAGACCGTGCCCTGAACAGGGGGCACCTGGAACCAGATCAGCTCCTTTCCCAATTCCTCCAGACGAGTGGCGCTGACCGGCAGCGGGGGGTTGGTGCGGGAGGCCATTACCGCTGCCAGGTCACGGTCGCGATCGCGGTTGGAGTGCAGCCCGGTCACGCTGCCATCGTCTTCCACCCCTAGGTACAGATCGCCCCCCTGGTTGTTGGCCAGGCACACCGCAGCCAGTACCAGTTCTTTGTCGCCGAGCGGCCCCTTGTGATCGGACTTGAACTCGACTGTGAGGCTTTCGGACGTGGGGATGAGGCGCTCTTGCTCCATGGACATCAGCCGAGCAGGTCCACTGGCAGATCGGGGCTGCGATGCAGCACCAGGTCGGTGGCGGCGTCACGCAGCTCCAGGTAGAGCTTTTTGCCGCTCCAGTCGCCTGGAATCAGCAGGCCGATGGTGGCGGGCTGGCCGGGGGTGAGGGTGAGGCGGTTTGTGCCTGTATCGAGGTCAGCGTCAATGGCCTGGATGGGCGTAGCTACCAGGTCTTCTGTTTTGCAGTCGTAGGCAGCGAGCACGGTCTGGCGGTTTTTGCCCTGGTTGAGCAGGTCGACGGGTAGCTCGATCGGCACCATCAAGATGCGATTGGTGACCCTCTCAACCAGCGTTCCTGGCCAGAGCTTCTGCTTTTTGGCCTTGCCTGCGCCCTCCTGGGCAGCGCCAGGAGCCGCACAGCGGAAGCTGAGCAGGGGGATCAGCAGTTCCTGGATGCTGCTGCCGCCGTGGTGAAAGCAGAGACTGCCACCAGCCTTGAGCACCCCGGAAGAACGGGGCAGCACCACCGAGAGGCCGTTCTGTCCGTAGCCAAGGGCTGCGGGCTGGATTTCCACGCAAGAGGGATTGACGGAGGAGGGGTGGCCCAGCCAGCAGCGCCGCTCCAGCTTGAACAGCTTTCCGTCGGGAGGGTCGATGCGCATGGCTGGCTCTCGGCCCAGCGGTAGATGCAGGAAGCCGTGATCCGCGGTGATCACGAAACGCTCCAGCGGCTGGTCCAGCGGCAGGGCTGCCAGGCGGCGCACGGCGTCTTCGATGGTGTCGAGCTCGCGCTGCATGTCGGTGCGCACATTGGCGAGGTTGTCGTCGGTGTCGCGCTCACCGGCGTGGTCGATGCCGGTGCTGGTGACGACCACCGGACCAGTACCGGCCAGCTTCTCGAGCAGCACGGCCTCCTTACTGCGAATCAGCTCCACCAGCGAGATCACTACGGCGGTGGGCACCCGCTGCTGCAGGTGGGCGAGGCGCTTGGGCTTGTCATTGCTCCAGCCCACCGGCACCCCATCGACCACGGAGCAGGGACTGCCAGCGACATCGGCCACCGCAAAGCTGCGCTCCGCGCCGGGCAGCAGGGCTGCCATGCCAACGGGCGTGATTGAGGGCAGGGCGGCCTGGGCGATCTCCAGCTTGAGGTCGCTGAGCTGCTCGCGGCTCCAACCGCTGAAACGCTCGTGCAGGGTGGCGCCCATCTCGTAGCGCAGGGCATCCACCCAGAACACCACCGCCCTGCCGGCGCCGGGCTGCACCCGCTCGCTCCAGGTGCGCGTCTGCGGGAAGGCACCAGGGATAAGCCAGCCTGCCTGCTGCAAGGCAGCGGTGAAACGTTGGGCCTGCTGCTCCAGTAGGGCCTCGTAGCGGCCCCGCAGCTGCTCTAGAGCGTCGCTGATTTCCACTTCGCTGGCGGTGAGCTCAGCCACCTGCTGCTCCAGGCGCCGCTGCAGGCCATCGACCTGCTGGGCGGCCTCTGCCTGATACGGAAGCCAGGCCTCAACGGCAGCGGCGGCCTTAGGCAGCTGGGCTTGCGCCTGCTCAAGGGCCACCCCGAGGGCGGCGGCGGTGCGGGCCAGCTCCCACTGCAGCCGGCGCCTGGCTTGCTGGGCATCGGTGGGCTGACCCACCAGCCAGAAGCTGTTGTGACGGGCGGCCACCAGCTCCTGCGCCTTGGCGTACTCGCCCTGGGCGAGGAAGACATCGACGCTGCGCAAAAGGAACTGTTCTTCGCAGGGGAAGGTGTCGATTGAGCCGAGTACGCCGGGCCGCTCGCCGCTGATCAGCGAGCGCAGCTCAAGCTCAGCTTCGATGCGGTTAGCGATGGCGATGTAGGCAGGCGCGTGGCTGCGGCGCAGGCCCTGCACATCGGCGAGGGCGTTTTCTTCGGCGGCCTTGCCCACCGGCAGCGACTGCCTGGCAAAGGCGCTGAGCTCATCGCCATGCCAATCGTGCAGGAACTCATGCAGCAGCAGGGCCCGCTGGGCCCGCTGGCGCCAGTCGGCCAGAGTTGTCTCTACGGGGAAGCCCAGGCCCCAGCGGCTGTGGAGCAGATCCTGCAGCTCGTTCTCCAGCCCTTTGGCGCTGATGGCGTCATCGAGCACATCTGCGGCCAGCCAGACGCGGGCCAGCTCGGCGTTCTCGGGAGAGCTGTTGCGGCCCAGCTGCTGCTGAAACAGCGCCTTGAGCTGACTAAAGCCGCCGCTACCTGCTTGCTCCAGGGCCAGGGCGATGTCGCGGTAGGTGAGATCGGGCCGCTTGAGCAGCTGCTCCACCTTTTCAGGCTCGAGCACCTCACGCAGGTAGCCGCGGGCACGGCTCACCAGCTTGATCTCGAAGCTGGAGCCAGCGCGGAGCAGCTCCAGCAGCACGGCGCGGCCTTCGCTCTCCTGGCGATCCGGTAGGTAGACGAGCAGCGGATCGGGCAGATCTGCTGCAACGTGCGGTTCAAGCTGGCTGCGCAGCTGGTAGAGGCTGCTGCCGGCCACTGCCCAGCCGGCCTGCTGCTCCCCGAAGCTGAGGCTGCCCAGCTCCTTGCCGCTGGGCGCGGCCGTAGCGACATCGTCGAGGAAGGGCCGCAGCTGCTGGCCCGGATCAAAGACCAGCAGAACCCTGTGCTCACTGAGCTGCTTGGCCAGCTCCTGGCAGAGACGGCGGTGGAGCTTGTTGGGGGCTTCCGCTGCCATCAGTCGATCTCTCCAGCCTGGCTCTCAACAGCCGCAAGACCTGACTCGCTGAGCCGGTACTTAGCCCCACGGGCAGCACCAAGCTGCTCGATCTGGCCACCTTCCTTGAGCTGCTTGATCACAGCTGTGAGCGAGGCAGCCTCCACACCCAACAGCTCAGCAATGCCGTTTCTGCCGAGGCCCTCGGCTGGAGCAGCGGTGAGCACCAGCAGGGTCTGGCGAGAGGTTTCTGCATCTACCTCGGGGGCAGAGCCGCGAGGCCGGCGGGTTGTGCTGGTGGAGGACGACTTTGTGGCCCGTGGGGCGCGGGTGCGAGCGGCGGCCACGGGTGGAGGTGCGGCGAGGAAGCGTTCAAGCGCGTTCTGCACCGCAGGCTTGCTGTACTCGGCAAGTAGGGCTTGCAGCTCAGCGTCTGAAACCTGACGCTGCAGCCAGTTGCCGTTATTGGTCTCCTGCCAGAGGCGCTCTTCTAAGCCGTGGGCAATAGCAAGACTGCGATCAGTAGTGCACTTCCTGATCACCCGCTCAGGCCAGAGATGGAAGGCGAGATGGGCCCAGTCGTAATCACCTTTAACCAGCTTGTCCCAGCACTCCTTGCACTTCTTCTGCCAGGGGGTGTAGGGCGTAATGCGCCAAAGAATGGCGTGATTGATGATCACACCATCGTTGAGATTGGGATTCCAGAGTGGTGCGACTAGCTCTAGTTCACTCTTAAAGAGTCGGAGATCCTGGAGAAGTGTCTGTGCCTCCTGAAGCACGTTGGCTGCATCACCTGATAGGCCTCCTTGAGATTCAAGTTCGAACTGCTCACGCTCGGCCTCCTGAATGCGTATCTCGACGAAATCACCCAGCAATCGGTAAAGCGTATCTTGCGTGAAGCGGTGGTAATAGAGCCAGGCTGAATAGTTGCCATTGCCAGCGGAGAGCTGCCAGTAGATGGGCGCTTGGCGGCGGCTCTTGGAATGGCGTTTGAGATGATCAGCGAAGAAGCCGGCGGGCTTGCGGAAATAGTCGCGAAGCGTCTTTACGCCAAGCATGTCGCAAGCTTCGTGTTCAATGGCTTCGGCTGTGGCGCCGCCTACTTTGCCACTCCAGATAATTTCGATTACCACTCGAATACGCCGCTCGAGGTCCAGGTGATGATTTGGATCATCTACAAGGATGCCTTCCCACGGGATGTGGACGGGATAATCTTCGGGCACGTCCTCCGGGCGGGCGGGCAATCCCTGCGCGTTCTGCAACTGGCCAGGCGGGCATACTGGCAACGGCTCAAACGGATCGGGCAATCTGGGAGCAATCCTCTTGCCCATTGCGTAGCGGACGTCCCAGCGACCACAAGCGACTCCCCAGAAATAGGCAACAACTCTGGCAGCAAAGTCGCCCGAATTACGCTGCAAAAAATCTTCATTTCGCAGCAATAATCGAGCGAGCTCTAATGGCGCATGATTTGAAACGAAGGCCCAGAGTTCAATTGCACGTCCCCCAACCCAAGTCTGTTTACTAAATCGGCGCTTCCCGCCATAGGTCCGGATTAGTAGAGATGCGAGCTGCTCTTCTGTCTGCCTCCAGGCATCATTCGGCTCAACTAGCCGCGAAAGCTGAATATGAGGCAAATCAGCTGGATGCGGGCCCATATAGTCGTAGATCGCTTCTAGTGCTGCCTCATCCAATCCATAGTCATTAGCCAAAGAGCGCTCGGCTATTACGTGCAATTCGATGGCGCCAACTTGCGCCATTAGGCGGTCACGCTCTTCGGCACCTAATGCTTCGCTCAGTGAATCTATATCCCCAAGCAGCGGAAATCCAGTGAAATAGTTTGTCGCCTCTTCGAACCCATATTTCTTCTGCGCTAAATCAAAAAGCTTAGCACCAGGATCTGCATACTTACTTAGAGCCTCTGCCGGGACGGGTACATCTCGAAGCGTGCCAATCTCGTAATCTCTCGCTGCTGTTCCGCCAGCCGATGAGTCAATAGAGGGAACGGCAGCATCAAGCAGATAATGGAACGGTGATGTTGAGAGGCAGACCAACGCCCCGAGCAGTTTGTAGACATCTGAGTCATAGACCAAATTGGCTTTATCGCTTACCCTCGCACCTGCGGGGAGAAGCCGAGCACTGAATGAACTGGTAGTTCTCTTTGTGTACGTGAGACCAGTAAATCCATGATGTGTTTCCGGGTGCAATACCCAACCCGAGTTGCCATTAAGATATGGATACTTGTCAATGATCACCTCAGATATTTCTCTTCCACCTTCGAGCCAATTAACAGTGAGATGAACATCTGACGAGAATGGACTGTATTCGCCGCCCTTTGAATAATACATCCATGCGCTTAACGAGGGCGCATCGGGAATCTCCCAGAATGCGCGGATGAAACGGAAATCATCAGTTGTCGTCATACCTTTATCTACAGACTCTACCGAGCCAGCCAGAGAAGGCATGCTTGAGTAACAGCTTACGACGCCACTAGGGAGCCAGTAGGCTAATCGCTTTCCAGGAATTAACTTAATGTCATTTAGTTTCGCAAAGCTGCCGCCGCTGGAAGCCTGCCGCAGCAGTGATGACTCCTTCTCGGAGACTTGCGTCACGCTGAACCATGTCAGCTTGTCTTGATTGGCCGATGGGGCGAGAATGTAAGCGGCGGTTTCTACAAGTGCAGCATCAAGAACCTTATGGCCCAAATCTGCAAATAAATCTATAATTGTACTCCCATCTCCAAGGCAAAACGTTTCCCTCCATGCTTCCGTGCCGTTCGTAAAGAACGGCGTGCGGTTGGTAATCGCTGCACAGAAGCAATCTGACGCGCGCAACTGCACTCCCCTCTCGACAAACATGCAGAGGATGTCAGCCTTGCTGATTGCAAACTGTCTTGAAGCATAACTTTTTAATGATGGCGTGATTTCTCCAAATGGAGGATTCATTACCACCGCGTCGTAGCGCTTGCGGCAGATATCAATAAAGGCAAAGCCCTGCGCTGCATCCTCTGCAAATAGGCGACGCTGGTAGCCACCGCTTTCAGCCTGGCTGGCGTAGTCGCGGAGGGCGGAGTAAATGCGTTCCTCTATGTCAATCCAAAAGCCCTTAGTTAGGCTCTGCAAATCAGCATTCAGCGAAGAACCCACCCCCCCAAGCGCCGCTAACTCAGCTGCGCTGAAAAGATCCCGCTGGTGAATAGCAAGCTTCTGCCATTCCCTTCGTGCCTGATCAATGGCATCACGGATTTCCTCTTCAATCTTGAGCAGCGAGCCGGCCTCTCCTGCCAGCTGCATCTTGTCAAAGATCGTCTCCAACAACTGCTGCACAAGCCCCCTTTCTGCTTCAGGGAACTGCTGATCCACAAAATCAGCAAGCAGCTCCCGCTCCCCTGGCATGGGCTCAGCGCACACTACATTGGAGCGGCTGATTGCTGGGCGAGCAGCAACCTCTACTCCCTGCTCCTGCCAGGCCCGTTGTGCTCGCAGCCAGAGGGTCAGCCTGGCGATCTGGGTAGCCCGGGGATCAATGTCTACGCCGTGGATGTTGTGCTGCAGGATCAACCTGGGCCCCTCACGCAAGAAATGTGCCTTGCTGGCGAAGTCCGCTGCATAGGCAACAAAGGAAGCAAAGGCTTCTCCTTGCTTGGCCTGCTCATCAGGACCTTGGGCGATCTCCCAGGCCTCCTCGTAGATCGCTAGATACAGGTCAAAGGCATAAAGCCCAAAGTGCATTGAGCCGCAGGCCGGATCCAGCATGCGGATCTCGCGTGGATCCTTTAGCGGGCGGTAGGGAATGTGCACCTGCTGGCGCAGCAGTTCCTCCTGGTTGAGGGCTTCATCAGCAACGACCTCCGCTGGTGCCTCTTCTCCTGGCTGCAGCCAGATCTCATTAGGCCGCCGCACCAGGTAGCGGCAGCGCTCCTTCAATCCCGTCTTGCCCTGGCACATTTCGTACCAGATGCGACCCAGGGTGTTATCAGTGAGGAACTCCACTACATAGCGCGGTGTAAAGAACTGGTTGCGGACTGCCAGCTCCCTGCTGTTGCGCGGCGCAGAAGACTCCTCGCGCATCTTCTTGCGCTCGGCATCACCGTTGAAGTACTGATAGATCCAGCCCAGGGTTTCGTCTTCTCTCCAGAGCTCTGCAAGTTCTGGCCTGTTGAGGACGTCCAGCAGCTCCAAGAGCGCTGTGCGCTTTGGCCACAGCAGGCTGGCTGGATCACGCGGATCAAACAGGGCCCGTAGCTCGCGGCTCACATCCTCAAAGATTGTCTCCAGGTACAGCCGGTAGCTGCTCTCTTGCTCCACCAGCAGCCCTTGGGCAACAGCGGTGAACTCCTGGAAACCCTCGCTCTCTAACCCACCACTGACGCAGGGCCGCACCAGCTCGCGGGCCTCCATGAGCTTCAAGGCCACAAAGCGGTTCAACGCCGTGAAGGCCATCTCCCGCAGGGCCAGCAGCAGGGCCTCCTTTTCATCGTTGATCTGCACAGACCGGTGCTCGATCCAGGCCAGGAGCTTCTCGCGGAGCAGACGCTGCTCGGCCTGCAGGTGAGCACCGGGCTCCTCGCTCCAGCGGCCGGCGGCCACATTGATGTCGTAGGTCTCCAGCAGCTGCCTGCTGAACTCCTCTTCCAGCAGGCGGCGGGCATCCTGGGTGGCCTTCTGCAGCTTGCTGCGTTGCTCCTTTTCCATGGTTTAGGCCCTCCTCATTGCAGTAAGACCTTGCGGTCGTTGCCTAGCTCTGCTTCGCAGCGCTGGCGGATGCGGTTGAGCACGTCGTCGAGGCCCGCCGCATCGAAGGGTTCGCGGCACAGCTCGCGCACACTCACCGTGCTCACCTCCTGCTCGGGGAAGGCCCACTTCTGGGCGATCTGCTCCTGTTGGCGCAGCAGGCCTTCGAGCATTGCCGGCTGATCGCGCAGTCGCACCAGATCCAGGGCCTCGGCGTCGCTGGCCTTCTGCTGCAGCGGTGCCTTCAGCTGCTGCTGCCGCTCCGGCTCCAGCGCCGTAAAGCCAGGGGTCTGCTCCAGCTGCTGCACTCGCTGCTGCACCTGGGCAGCAAGGGTCTGCTGGGCTGCCTGGCGCCGCTGCGAGTAAGCCTCCTCCAGCTTCCTGGTGAGCTGGTCGATCTCAGGCAGCTTCTCGTAGAAGCTCGGTGCCTGCAGCCGATCGTCCAGTGCGGCCTGCTCCGCATGCAGTTCCGCCGGCAGATCAGCCTCCTGCAGCAGCTGGCCCCAGATCTCAGCGCTCAGGGCTTTTCGAGCACGCTGCAAATCAGCGCTGCGGCTAGCGAGCGTCTCCTGGATTCCCTTGGCCTTCTGCCAGGCCTCCTTGACGGCTTCTGCGCTGCTCTTGAACGCCAGCACCACCTCCTCATCGTTGTTGTCCTGCCAGGTGGACACCTGCTCGCTGGCCTGTTCCAGGGCCTCAATTCCCGGCAGCTGCAGTGGTGCCAGCGCCCGGCTGGCGCTGTTGAGCTCGGCATTGACGCCCACCGCCACTACGCGGATCTCACGGGCTAGGGGGCCTGGCTGCACGCCAGCGACGGTTTTGCCCGCAAACTTCTGGAACAGCTGGCTTGCTTGCAGCACATCTTCTGGCTTCAGCTTTCCGGCGTGGGCGACAAAAAGCGTGGCGCGGAAGGTGCTGTTGTTTGTAAATAGGGGCCGCACCTGGGGGTTGGCGGTGCCCACGAAGCTCTGGGCGTTGTGGGTGGCCTTGAACTTGCCGGCCACCTGCAGGGCCGCCACCAGAAACCTCACTGCATCGAGCGTCCAGCCGTAAGGAGCAGCACCAAAGTGATCGGCCAGCTCCTTGCCGCTCCAGCCGGCACTCTTCACCTGGCTGCGGTTGAGCACCGCCTGCAGAGCTGGGCGGTTGGTGTCGATCACCCACTGGCCGCCCTCCTCCTTGCAGAGCCGCAGCTTTTCGATTGAACCGGTGAGGCCCTTGAGGTTGTCGGCGCTGAGCAGCTTGGTGAGCTCCTCGCTGCTGGGGCTCACCTCCGCCTCGCCAAAGCGGGCGTAGATCTTGGCTAGCCCCTCCTTGAGCGCCTCGCGCATCGCATCAACGGCGCTGGCGGGATTGGCTGGAAGCTCACAGATGCCGCCATTGAGCAGGATCTTGCCGTGGATCAGGGTTTGCTCCAGCAAGCGGCAGGCCTCCTTCTGGAAGCCAGCCAGCTTGCGGCGCTCCTCGCTGACCAGCTGCACCTGCCCCTTGTCGGTGGCGCCCTTGCCCTTGAGATCGATCACCTTCTGAGAGCGGAACCACTCGCCCAAGGCCCGATCCAGCTCCTGGCTGGCGCTCATCGCCCAGAAGAAGGTATTGGTCTCCTGCTGGCTGGTCTGGCGCAGCTGCTCCACCCGCTCTTCTTGGACCTCGCTGCTAGCAACCCGCTCCACCTTCACTGGCACATCACCCTTCACCAGCTCGCTGCCGCGGAAGTTGAGGGCAGCCTTAAAGCTCTTGACACCACTACCTAGAGCGGCGCTTGGGACCGGCTCCCAGATCAGCTTGAGGGCCTCAGCCAGCAACCCATTGCGCTCTGGGACCGAGGGTGCCTGCTGGTTGCGGGTCTGCTCCCAGTCCTCCTCTTGCGCGGTGGGGATCTTGTAGGTGCCGTCGGCCGCCTTGCGGATCAGGTTGCGTTCAGTTAGGTGCCGGCAGGCCTCCTGCACCTGGGATTCGAGCGAATCTGCATCGATGGCTGGGTGCAGCACCACGGCCACATTGCGCTCAGTGGCCGGCACCTGATCGACGAACTGCAGCAGGCAGATCGCCTTGGCCACCGGCACCGCCAGCGGATGATCGGCCTTGCTGGCGATATCGACGATCTTGCCGCGGTACTGCGAATCGATGTTGTTGCTCTGCAGATCAAACACCCGATCCAGAGTCACCAGCGCGCCCACCTGCTTGTCAGCCAGCCCGCTCTGGGGGTTGGTGAGCAGCTCCTGGGCCAGCTTGATGATGGCGCGGTTGGCACCGCCGAACTGCTTGCTGGCGCCACCGGAGAGACGCAGACCCGACACCACCTGAATGATCAGCTCGATCTGATACGGCAGCAGGGGGTAGAGGGCCGCGAAGCCTTTGGCGCCCAGCTCGGGTAAGCGAATCTTGGTGTCGAGCTTGGTGTGGGTGGCCAGGCGGCCCTGGTGCTGCTGGAACAGCTCGGTGAGGGTCACCTCTCCCTGGGCGCTCTTACCCAGCACCCGCCGGCTGGTCACCTCAGCGATGTCGGAGGGCTCCAGCACCGGCTTGTAGGGGAAGCGATCCTGCAGACGCGCCAGCTCGGTGCGGTTGTCGTCGAGGTAACCCACCACATCGGAGAGCTTCTCCTGGGAGGTGACCATTACCCACACCCTGCCGCGGCCCTTAATGCCCAGCTGCTGCACGATCGCCTGTAGATCGAGCATTTTCTGGATGTCGCGGGCCACGTACTGGCCCACCTCATCCACCACAAACATCAGCTGCTTACCGGGATGCTTGCGCTCCATCAGCTCGATGGTGCGCTCCGCCAGGCTGGCAGGTGTGATCGGCACGTTTTGATCGCGGGCGTTTTTAAGCCAGCTGTCTTTCTCGGCGTAGGTCTGCGGTTCTATGGCCTGCATCACGGCACTGGCCCTAGGCATTGCCTGCAGCAGGCGCGTCTTGGCGATCGCCCAGTCTTCTCCTGGGTAGAGCTCAGCAAAGGCAGCAAGGAAGGCCTGCAGCTGGCCCTGCTCTTCCAGCTCGATTTCTAGTTCGGCCACCTCCAGACTGCTGGAGTAGCCGAGGTGATCGAGCAGCTTGCGATAGAAGATCTTGGTGAGATCTTCGCTGGCGTTGACGTTGCGATCCGCCGAGACATCAAAGATGATCGCTTCTGTGGGGATCTGCTCCTTGATCGCCCCCAGCAGGGCCTTGATCGTCTGATTATTAGCTCGCTGAGCCAGCAGGTCGCCGGCGCTGACGCCGCCCAGGTCCCGGTTGCTGATCGCCAGGCCAACATATTTGGCGAAGCTCGACTTACCTGCCCCGAAGAAGCCCGCCACCCAGATCGCAATCGCTTCGCTGGGTTGATTCACCGACTGGCGATAACCCTCCAGCACCTTGAGCATGCTGCTCTCAATCGATTCGGTGAGGATGTATTCATCGATCTCCTGGCGCACGATCGCCACATCGTCTTGATCGACCTTGATCACTTCCTCGATCTTGCGATCGATCCGGCCGGAGAAGAGTTCGCGAATGGTTTGGGTAGTCATGGTCAGGCGAACAGCTTGGGGCGGTAGTTGTGGTCGGCATCTGCTTCATCCATAAAGCGCAGCCCTGCTGGACCATCCCGCTGGCCGGGGTAGAAGAGCACCACCGGATGCAGCACCCGGTTGCGCAGGTTCTCAAGCAGGGCCGAGGGGCGGTGCAGGTCAAAGAGCGACCCCACCCGCTCCAGAAACACGAGGTGGCTGCTGGTCGGCTTGGAGGTATCCACCGCCTGCGCCACCAGCTCATCCAAGGGCACCGCTCCGGCGGCCTTGCCGCTGAGCACGTCCCGCAGGGTGTCGCGCACCAGCTCTGGCCCCAGCGAGGCTTCCGCCCCTGCGATCTCCTCCAGCGACAGGCCGGCGGCTTTGATCGCCTGCTCTAGCAGCACAGCCAGTGAAAGCCGCTGCACTGTCTTGCCCGCGTTCTCCAGCCGGATCGTGAGATCGCGCAGCTCAGCTCTGAGCTCCCATTCGTCCTCCGGTGGATACAGAAAGATCCCGAAGGGCATGTCGGTGTAGGTGCTCAGCCCTGCTCCGGAGTCAGCAGCAGTGAGTACGGGCTCAAGTTGCTGCTGCAGGCAGCGCTGCCACTCCTTCATGCCTGCAACGCGAGTTCCCAGCGTCTGGCTCATGTCCACACCTCCTGCACCAGGGCCTCGGCGCTGCTGGCCGGCAGCTTGAGATCCACCACCGAGCCAGCGCGGTAGTAGCTGATCACCTTCGCCTGGTGCAGCAGCAGCAAGCGGTGCTCTAGCTCCGCCTCAGGCAGCCGGAACCACAGCCAGCGCGGATCGGCCAGGGCCGCTGCGGTGGTGCGGTTGCTGGCCAGGGCCTGCAGCAGCACATAAAGCAGGGGTTCATCCGCCAGGTAGTAGGCCGTAAAGCGGCGCTTCACGCGACCCTGCAGCAGCCCAAGATCCACTCCCGCTTTGAGCAGCCCGCCGGCGACGCGCTTGCGGGTGGCCTCGCTCCACTCCGCGACTTCGGGATGACCTTGGCCGCCCGTGCTCTCCAGCCAGGTGAGCACCTGGGCTGTTTGCAGTAGGTCAGCACCGTCGCGATGCACCTTGGCGCTCCAGCGCAGCCCGTCACCCAGCAGCTGCTCGCTGTTGGCCAGGTGCCAGAGCAGCAGCGCCTTCCAATGGCGCTGGCCGGTTTCCGTCCGCGCTGCCAGCACCAGGGCCCGATCACGCCCCGCTAGCTCGAAGCGGGAACTGAGGGCACTGCAGACCTTCTTAAGCCAGGCCTGGGTGGGGGCGCCGATGCTGTTGGTCTGGCGCAGCAGATCAAGGTTGGCGCGCTTGCTGGCTTCCAGCTCCCAGCCCTGCAGCGCCTGCAGGGTGTCGCTAATTAAGGGACCGCGGATGAGGCCATCGCTTCGGTAAGGGGGGATAGCGGGGGTTTTGGCTTTCGCCTTGGCCGTGCGCTTGGTCGTCGCGGCGGCCTGGGTCTTGTTGTTGTTCTTGGTCTTTGTTGCTGCCTGGCGCGGCGCTTGGGCGAGCGCAGGTTTTGGCGCCGCCGCAGTCGTTGGGGTTTCGGTTGCAGCCGGCTTGCGCCTGGCTTTGGTTGCCGCTGCCATCAGCTCGGCACCTGCAGGTAGGGCACCACCAGCTGGCCGGGCTGGCCGCAGACGAACCCTGCAGCCAGCCGCTCAATGTGCCCCTGGTTGATCTCGAAGGGATCGTCCAGGCGCAGGGCCTTGGCGGTCTGTGGGGTCTGGTTCCGGGCCCAGTCGAGCGCCGCCGGATCCAGATCGGCCAGATCGACCAGCGCCTGGGGCCACTGCTCTGCGCTCAGCGCCCAGGCCGCCTGGAAACACTCCGCCCACTCCTGGGGCTCATCCAGCCAGCGGTTGCGCTCGTTCGCAAAGGCGTCCTCCAGCTGGGGCGTGAGCCGAAACAGGTGGCAGGTGATCGGCCCGCCTGGAGTGGGCTGGATCGCCAGGGCCTCATCGCAGGCCAGCTGGGCCACCCGGAACCCGGCCCGGGTCTGCGCGAACGGCGAGGAGCGGGGGAAGCCCTGTTGGAACAGGAACTCCCCAGTGCCGGTCAGCACGCCACTGTTCCACCAGCCCAGCCGCTGGGTCTCGCCCAGGGCAGCCACCGCGAGGCGAAGCTTGAAGAGCTGGCGGAAGTCCAACGGCTGACGCGGGGTGCTGCTATCCAGACCCCAGGATGATGCCTCGATGGCGCAGCTGGCTATCGATTGGCGAAACCCTGCGGCACAAGGGGTTTGCTCGGCAGCCGTGGCTGCTACGGGATTATGCGTTGGGCGCATACTTTTGAGGGCGTCGGATAAGAAACCCCCTCACGCCACGGCCTCTTCTTCTGCTTCCTGCCCAGCTCCGACCATCTCCAACGCCTCCAGCAGAGCCCAATCCCCCCGGGCCACTGCCCGGAAGGCCCGGCGCTGGATCACCCGGAGCGTTGCTTTCCCTGCCGCAGGGGCCTGCAGCTCCTCCGGCAGCAGCAGCCACACCTGCTCTTGCATGCTCAGCTGTGGGGCCACCGGCACCAGGCCCTGCTCCTGCCACCAGTTCCTGGGGGCCAAGGCAGGGCAGATTGGCACCGCCACAGGCCGCAGGTGCAATTGCTCCAGCCAGGCCTGCGGGTCCTGCCAGACCCGCGAAGCGCGCTCCAGGTTGTCGATGCAGGGTTCCAGCTGCCCATGCAGCAGCGGCATGACCTGGGCAGCGGGGAGCAACACCTGCTCCTCCCATACGTCGGCCCAGCGCTGATGGGCCACCAGCTGCAGCGGCAAGGTCCCCAGCGGCAGCACCTTCACCCCCGGCCAGTGCGGCAGTTCTCCGCCTGCCAGTTCCTGTTCATGGCAGAGGGAGGAAACGATTGCTCCATCGATCACCCCCTGGGCCACCAGCGTTGCCCAGTCGCCGGCGGGGTGGAAGCACGGCGGCACCTGCAGAACCCCGGGCAGCCCATCGAGCAGCACCTGATGCAGCGCATCGGTAGCCAGCCGCAGGCGTCCATCCTCCAGGCGATGGGCCCTGCTGGCCAGACGCAGGAAACGCAGGCTGCTGCTCACCCCCCAGCGGCACACCTTGCGGGGCCCTCGCACGGGTTGGAGGCGGAACTGCTCGGCCAACTCCCAGTAGCTGCGGCTCACCGTGGTCTGGTGCATCGACAGGGAGCTGGCGGCGCGCATTTGGCTGCCGCTCACCTCCATCAGATCCAGCACGTGCAGGTTCAGCAGCATCTCGGGCGGCCTATAGGCCTTGCGTCGCCGCCGCGGGGGCGGCACAACGGCAGCAGAGAGCTGGATTGGCACAGCAGAGCGGCAGCAGAACGGGGCAATCAGCCTTGCTCCTTTCCATGCCCCGTCCACCCTTCCTCCAGCGAAGAACCCAGCCCGCTGAAACCCCCTGCCAGCACTGAGCCGGCTACTCCGGTTGGTTGGCGGCTGTTGCCGCGGGCCACCAGGGCCAGCAACCTGCAGCAATGGAGCCCCTGCGCTGTCACCTACTGATCGGCCCGCCCGCCAGTGGCAAGAGCACCACTGCGGCGGCTCTCGCCCCTTTGCTTGCAGGGCCTGAGGGGCAACCGGCGGTGGTGCTCTCCACCGATGCGATCCGCGCTGAGGTGTTCGGCGATCCGGCGGTACAGGGCCCCTGGCCGTCGATCCAACAGCGCCTGCATGAGCGGCTGATCGGCGCGGTGGCGGCCGGCATGCCGGTGATCGTGGATGCGACCCACGCCGAGCGGCCCTGGCGGCTGGCGATCACCCAGCACCTGGCCTTGCCGCGGCCGGTGGAGTGGATCGGCTGGTGGCTGTTCACACCGCTGAGCACGTGCCTGCGCTGGAACGCCAAGCGGGAGCGGCCCGTGCCCACGCCGGTGATCCGGCGCATGGCCGCCAGCCTGGCGGATGAGGCCTTCGGGCCGGGACGGGCGGAGGGCTTTGCCTCGGTGGTGGCGGTGCAGCCCACCCATCAAGGCGATCTCACCGGCTTCCTCCGCAGTGAGCTCTCGCGCCTCAACCGCCGCATCAGCGCCGCCTGCAACCGCCAGCAGCAGCTGCAGCTGCACGGCCATTCCCGCCTGCTGGATCTCGAGCGGCTGGTCTACTTGCTCAAGCTGCTGGCCGATCATCCCGATCTGGCGACGACCGACCAGGGCAGCCGCGAGGCCCTGGAAACACTCGTCTCACCGTTGCCCGGGGGTGATCTGGCCGAGCGGGCGGCAGCGCTACTGCGCACACTCCATGGGGTCTGCTATGGCGATGCCGACGCCGTGCGCCGCGATCTGACCTGGCTGGAGGGCCAGGGGTTCTTCTCCGCCACCCCCGTGACAACGGGGATTCAGCCCCTGCCGCTGCTGGAGGCCCCTGGTGGCGATCAGGCTCCCCGCAGCGGCGGCGTCCATGGCGGCCATCCGCCGATGGCTGACGCGGCGGTGTTCGTGCGGGTGATGACGCTGCTGCGCCATCTGCTGCAGACGCCCTTTGACCGGCCGGCGGAGGGTCCGGGGGCGATGGCGATGCAGCGGCACCTGCTGGAGCGGCTTGCTGAGATCCCCGGCGGCCATGGCCCCGGTGAGCTGGCGACGCTGCGCAAGGACATCGAGAAGACGCTCACTCCCTATGGCTTTCGGCCGCACCACGACAACCCGCGCCACGGCTACTGCCTCGGCACTGCCCTGCTGCCTGCGCCGCGGCTGGTGGAGATCCACGGGGTGGTGCAGCACGTGGCCCAGCGGCTGGGAGATCCGACTGCTCTCGATCTACTGAGTGAGCTGGAGGAACGCCTGGCCTGGGGCGGCATCGCGGTGACGGCCGCGCCGCCGCTGCGCACCGTTCTTGATGGCGCCCATCCCGGTGTGGAGAGCCTGCAGCGGGGCACGCTGGCGGAACCGGGCCAGGCCGAACAGATCGAGACAGCGATCCTTGAGCACCGCCGCGTGCTGCTGCTGCGCCAGGGCGCATCCCCCGATCAGGGGAAAGGGGAAGAGATCCGCGTGTGGCCGCTGCAGCTGGTGTTCGCCGGTGGGCTGTGGCATCTGGGCTGGGAGGCCGATGCGATCGGCCGGCTCCATGGGCTGCTGCAGAGCGAGCGGCTGGAGCGGCTGGTGTTCCTCCAGGCCGAGGCCCGCGGCCGCCGCAACGCCAGCGAGCACCAACTGGCGATCAGCCGCCTGCAGCGGCTGCTGCATCACTGCGGCGGCATCGAGCTGGGCGATGACCTCCAGGCCCAGGACGGGCTCTGCCAGCCCAGCGCTGAGCAGCGGCGCCGCCAGCTGCAGACCCTGCGCTGCTCCTGCAAGAGCGAGGCCTACGCCGCCATTCGCCAGGGGCAGCTTCCCTTCCCCCTCGATCAGATCCGGCTTGAACGGCCGGCCAAGCAAGCGAAGCTCACGGCTGCAGCCAAGGGCACCACAGCGGACTGGGTGCATCCGGCCCTGGCGCGGGTGCTGACGCCCAACCCGATCGGCGACAGCCATCCCCATCCGCTGGAGATCGACCTGCCGCCCTGGATCCTGGCCCGCGGCCTCGCCCTGCGCCGCTGGCTTTTCTCCCACGGCAGCGCCTTGCGCATCGAGGCACCGGAGGCGCTGCGGCAGGAACAACAGGGCCAGGCACTGGAGATGCTGGCGTTGGGTCAGCGACGCCCCGGCAGCTGATGGACTGCTGGCTTCACTCCTCGTCGTCGGGGCTGCCCAGGGGGATGAGCTTGATCTGCTTGCGGCCGAGCTTGATCTCGAACTCATCGCCTGGCTGCAAACCCAGCTGGGCGGTGTAGGCCTTGCCGACCATCAGGTTGCCGTTGAACTGGATCTTGGTCACGTAGCTGAGGCTGCGGCCACCCTTGCCGCGGCCTTTGCCGCCCTCACCAAAGCTGAGGCCCTTGGCCTCCAGCAGGGCTTCATAGAAGGCGGTGAAGTTGAGGCGTTCGGTGCCGTCCTTCTTGGTGCTCAGATAGCCACAGCTGCGCACCAGATCGGACTTGGATACATCTCCGAGTTCCTTGAGCTTGGCCAGCAGGTCTGATCCAGTGAGCATGGATTGATCGCTGATTTCGGCTTCAGGGTAAGGAGTGTGCCGCTTCTGGGAAGAGCCTCCAAGCTCCACTCTGTGGGGGAACTTCCCGACTTGCCTCTGCTCACCTGAAGCGGTACCCGTGAATCGCGGGCTACGTGAGCAGTTCATCACCGCAGCGATTCGCAGGCCTCCCCGTCTCTGTTGCTGTCGAGGTAGGTGTGCCCCTGGCGCAGCAACTCCTGGGCGCGGGCATAGGAGCCGATCTCCTTGCAGCTGTAGCGGCGGCCACCGGGAGTGGTGCCATCGAGGATCACCGTTGCGCTGCGGCCTCCACGGCGGAAGTCCCACGGTCGGGTGATGCCGCCTTCCACCTGCCACACCCCATAGCGATGCCGGCTGGCCCGGAACTCAGCATCCAGATACTCCTTGGCATCGCAGCCCCCCAGGTATTGCCGATAGGCAAAGGCCTGGCCGTCTTCCACCATCACCAGATTGAGGTTGATGTCACTGATCACCTCGGCCACCGTGCGGCCGTAGCGGTCGGTGGTCTTGACCTCGAGGGTCACCTCACGGCCGATCGGCAGCCGTTGCTGTAGGTAGCGCCGGGCCTGCTGCCCCCAGGGGCTCTGCGCCGTCTCGGGGGCATCAATGCAGGCGAGCCGCACGGTCAGAGCCCGGCCGGCTTGGCGCACACGGATCGTGTCGCCGTCGCCGATAGAAAGCACGGTGGCCCTGACGCTCTGGCCCTGGACCTCAGCCGGCCAGGCCACGGATGCCCAGAGCGCGGCACCCAGCAGAAACCACCTGACCATCGCCGGAGTTTGAACCGGCGCCGTTTCCATGCAGCTTCTGCATCATCTGGATGGGCAGGAGTGTTTCACGCCAATCTGGAGCTCTGGTTCTGCCTGCGATGGGCCGCACTCCCCTGCTGATCGCCCTTGCTGTCTCGGCTCTTGCAGCCGGCAGCGGTCTGGCCCAGCAGCCGGTGAGACCCCTCCCAAAAGTGGGAGGGTGCCCCTTGGGCTACTACAGCTCTGGCAGTTACTGCGTGCCCAGCTCCAGCGGCAACACCAGGGGCGCCATCGAGAAAAGCGACAACAGCTGCCCGCTGGGCTTCTATTCCTCGGGCAACTACTGCCTCAGCAGCCCCAGCAATGAGCGCGAGGCGATCCAAAAGAGCGGCAACGCCTGCCCGCTGGGCTGGTTCAGCTCCGGCAGCTACTGCGTCAAGAGCCGCTGATCGCCATGGGTTTCCGCTTCCGCCGCTCCGCACGCCTGGGGCCTCTGCGCTTCAACTACCGCTTCGCGGGCCTACGGCTACGCCAAGGGGGGCCTCAGCTCGATCTCTGTAGGCGGGCGCGGAGCCTCCTTCAACATCCCGGTGAGCCGCAGCGGCGGGGCCCGTACCACCGTGGGGCTGCCGGGCACCGGCCTGAGCTGGAGCGTGGAGCACACGCCCGATCGCCCCGCCGCACCCCCAGCTGGCCCAGCAGAGGGCCTGCCCAACAGCCGCCGTCTGCGGCCGGGCCAGCTCGATGCCCTCAAGCAGTCGCTGCTTGAGGTTCTGCACAGAGAGCTGTTCGCTCCCCGTTCCACCGGGGAGCAGCTCTGGCAGCACGCCCTGGTGAGCCGACTGCTTGCTGATGGCTCCCTCTCGGCGCGAACTGCTGGCCTGCTGACCCTGGTCGAGACGCCTGAGGCGATGGAGGCCTACCTGCTACGAGCCCAGGGGCAGGACGATGCCAAACGCCGGGCCCAGCGCTGCATCGAGGCGGTGCAGCAAGCCTCAAGCCTGGCCGCTGGGCGTGGCTGGCTCTCCTGACCTGGCAAGGGCAGGTCCAACGCTCCAGGCTTTGTTGTGGTCAGCCCTCTTCTTGGAGTACGTGCTGCATCACCTCCAGCAGTCCATCGGCCAGGGGGCGATGGGCGGCGAGCTTGGTGCTCCAGATCGATCCCGACAGGAGTTCCTCCGGGCTCACCAGGCCCAGGTCCTGGCCCTCCAGCAGCTGCAGCTGCTCCAGCGGCACGGACAGCTCACCTCGATACACATGGGCCGTGCGCCTATGGATGTGATGCACCATCACCAGCTCCACAGCGAGGGGCTGCCAGCTGATTTCCTCCAGCAGCTCCCGCCGCAGTGCCTGCTCCGGCGTTTCGCCCGGATCGAGGTGCCCGCCAAAGAGTCCCCAGCAGCCGGGCGCGACGATCGTGGGGATCTCGTCGCGCAGCTGCATCAGCCAGCGGCCATCCCGCTGCAGCATGGCCAGGGCCACTTCAACGGCCATGGCTCGGGCTCAGGCTGCTGCCGGCCGGCGCCGCTGCATGGCATAGACCGCTGCTCCACCAGCCGCCAGCACCAAGCCACCGCTGATGGCCAGGAACACCAGGGTCTGCAGCAACAGCAGGAAGATCCCCAAGGCCGAGCCGGCCGCGATCTGCACCCTGGACTTGATCAGCAGGGTGAGCAGCAGCAGCACGGTGGCCTTGAGGGCGAGCACCTTTGCCGTGCTGAACGGACAGAACGGGTTCAGAAGCACGGGGTGATCACGGGTATGCCCATGCTGGCGGGCCGATCCGGGTGCGGTGGTTTCACTCAAGCCCTGGGCGGCTGCGGTGGGATCCACTGAGGTGGACAGGCCCGCCAACCGGCCCGGAGCTTCTGGGCCCAAAGCTTCATCGCCTGCTCCCGCGTCAGCTCCTTGCGGCGTCACCGCTTCGCGGAAGGCTTCGCCAACAGCAGGGGTGTCGCCTCCCCGGGAATCAACTCCCCGAGCGTCACCTCCAGGCTCTGGCTCCAGCGGTCGTAGCGGCGCGGCTGGAAATGCAGGACCTGACGGCCATCACTGATCCAGCCCTCCTGCGGGGAGAGCGGCGGCCGGCCGGACCTGTCCGTGACATTCATCGGTCGCTCACGCCACCTCCGGCGCCCAGCCGCGGCTGCGTGTCATGTCATCAGTCCAGCCCTGGCAGCGGCTGGTGAGGTGCTCGCCGTGGGCGATCAGCCCTTGGTGCAGCTGGCATGTGAGCACGGGGATGCAGTTCACCCCGGCGTGATGCCTGAACCAGTGGCAGGTCATGCAGACCTTGCGGCTGCGGGTCTTGAGCAGCACGGCCTCATCGAGGTAATGCCACTCCTCGATAGGGATTTCAAGCCGGGCGGCCAGGGCCGCAGGCCGAGGCAAGGGGATACCCATGACCCATTCCAGATGCGTACATCTGTACTAGCACGCGCAACTCGGAATGGCGGCCACGGCCCATCGACCTAGGTACGGTTCAGGCAAAGGAGGCGTGTCGATGCTCCGCGAACTCGTGCTGGCCATTGGCATCCCCCTGCTGGTGCTGCTGCTGGCGGTGCTGGCCCTGGAGCAGTGGCGTGATCAGCTGCCGGCCTGGCTGCAGCGGTTGGCCGAGCGCCCGTCCTGGCTTTGGAACACCGGCATCGGGCTGATCATCGGCCTGTCGCTGCTGCGCTGGCTGCTGCAGCGCTGATGCTCAGGCCGCCAGCGCCTGGCGTTGGCCCGCAGGGTGCACCGATCGGTGCGACACCAGAAACGCTTCGATCCAGTCGTGGTGGCGTCGCTGGCAGATCCGATCGGCAATCGAAGCCGCATCGTCCGGCACCTGAAAGCGTTTGCGGAACGCCTTGGTGAACCCTTCCAGAGCAGGACGGGGCAGGCCACGGACGGTGGCCAGGATCTGCTGGACGGTGGCTGGATCAAGGGGCTCCAGGCCTACCTCCGCCATGGACTCGACCGCGGTGCTATTGCGCTGGGGCGCCGGTGTGTGCCGGGCTGACATCGGGGTAGTTGAGCTGGTGACCTCCCGCTGCTGCTTGTCGTAGAGCGCCAGCCCAAACGGATTGCCGAAGGTCATCAGCGCCCGCTTCATGGCGTCGGTCTCGGCCTCCTTGAGGGCGGACTCGTGGGCCTGGCCCAGGTCGGCGTCGATGCCGTGGCCGGCACCGCTGCCTTCCCGGATGACATTGCCGACGCGGATGCGAACGCGAGCGGTGTAAGTGACACCCCAGCCGGCACGGCTGCTGCTGCCCAGGGTGCGCTCCCGCTCAGAGACGCACTGCACGGAAATCGTTTCCCGCTGCCAGCCGTCAAAGCCAAAGATGCGGTTGGCCTCGGCAATCGCTTGCCACCCCTCCAGGTAGGCCAGGGAGCGACCGGCCTGGCTGCGGGTCTGGACCTTGGCGCGATCGAGTGGAGCGGAAAGGGCAGCGATCTGCTCGGGGGAGAAGACAGCGGTGGCCATGGAAATGCTGCGATGTGAGAAGGGATTTGGGTGGAAGGGGTGTGGGCCCGCGCTTGAAACAGACCCACGTGAAAGGGGGCTCTGCCCCCTTAGTGGATGCGCCAGGAGCGGCGGGAGAGGAGCTGGGCGCCGGTGATCTGGCGGCCGGCCTTGAGGGCTTCTTTGATGGCGGTCTTGTCCGGCTTGCTGGTAGTGGTGACCGTTAGCCATTCGGGATCGAGGGCCTGTTCGTCGTCGATCACGACAGCCGATGACCTGCGGCTGCTGAGCTCGTGATTCGGGAAGGAGAAGCGGGTAGCGGCTGGCTGCAGCTGGGTGAGGACGAACACCAGCGATTCCTCCAGGGCATCGGCCCGACTGGCATCAGAGCGGGCCAGATCGGTGAGCCGCTTGGCCTGCTGCTGGCGGTAGGCCGCCTGGCCGCGCAGATGCTCGATCACCCAACAGGTGGCATCGGCCTTGGCGGCCAGGGCCACCTTGTTGCCCTCTTCTGCCAGGAGTGCCGCCTCCAGCTCAGCCAGAGCTGAAGCCCGCTGTTCGGGGTCATCGGTTTCCAGCTGCTCGGCCAGCTGGCCGATGGCGGTGGTGAGCTCCTGGGCCTCGATGCCCAGCTGCCAGAGAGAGCCAGATCGCTGGAGTGAGCAGGCCAGACCTGCCACCTCCGCTCCTGACGCAACGACAGCAGCGGAGGCGGGAATAGAGGTGAGAACAGCCATGAGGGCGTGGGGGAATGAACGGATCGGAAACAGAACGGAGCGCCGATGGCGCACAAGGCTTCAGAAGCGGGCGGAGACAGGAACAGCCCAGAGCCCTGCCGAGGGACTGACCTGGGCCACCGAGATCGGCACCGGAGATCGGGAGGCCATGCGCCGGGCCTGCTGCACCAGCGAGGCGGTGCCTGCTCCACCGGGGAAGGCCACCACCAGCACCGAGGCGATCGAGCCAGGGGAGGTGTGAGCCTCTGCCCGGGCAATGGCCTGGTGGAGCAGCTCGCGATTGCGGATTGGCCCGGCGGCACGGCCGTGGCGCTCCCACTGGGCCGGCATCACCAGAGACGACCAGCCCAGCTGATGGGCCGCTCGGCCGATGGCGGCATCGGCGCCGCGGGCACCGCCATGGAGCAGCAGGTGCACCAGCCGGCCGCCGCTACGGGCGAGCAGCTCAGCGGCGACCCGCTGATGCGGCCAGGCCAGATCGCGGCCGCCACCAGCCGCGATCACAAGCGAATAAGCAGAGCCCGAACGTGGCTCGAGTAAATGACAAATAGCCATGGAATCAGCTGCCAAAAGTGACAACTGATCGGGGCATCACAACCGCTCAGAGATGCGCGGCTTTGATGGCGAGATCAGGGGATGAGGTTGCCGCAGGCAATGGGCTCGGGGCCTTTGGCGCAACCCTTATTCTACCAGTACAGAAGCACTCTGGAGGCAGCAGAACCACTGCAATGCAATGGATTCACGAAAAACTGAGCTCCTTAGAGGAGCCCCGGCTCGCTGAGAATCAAGACCATCAGATCTGGGCCGAATCAACCCGCCCCCGCCGCGCAGCTGCGAGAGAAACGCTGGGGCCCCTATGGCAGCTACCGCCGGTGACCAGCCCTTCGGCCACCGCAGCCGCGGGAGAGCAGCTGAGCCCGCCACCCCACACCGGCCCCGGAGCGGAGGGCGGCGGCGGCTGGCCGATGCACGCCACGGCACAGCCGTGGCACGCTGAAGGACGGCCGCTGCCGAACGGAGCCTTGCCGGTGCCCGCAGAACTTGTGGCACGGCTGACATCGGCAAGCCCGGCGCTGTGGAGAAGAGCGATCAAAGCGGATTGGTGACTTGGCGCCGCACATCGACAGGACCACTTCCGCGGGAACCTTGATTAAGCCTTCGCCTTGCTCAAGGAACCGGCCCTTCCATTGAATAAGGGGGATGGGGCGTTAGCGCATCCAGCGCAGCTCTCTAACTCCGCCGCAGCCTCCGGGGCGCATGCGCGCATGCCTCTCCAATCCCCTCTATCGAGCAGCTGCCCTGGAAGCAGCTGCTCGAAGTCCAGAGATCGCCCAGGCGCCCGGGGCGCGTGAAACCAGGAAAACTTCTCACATACCTTCTCACACCCAAAGCACTAGAGCCACAACTACCAGATGCAGCAAGGGATTACAGGGATTACACCCTGAGTCTTCTAAGCAGCCGGTCGTTGGTTCGAGTCCAACAGGGGGCGTTATCGATCTCAGCGCCGCAGGAGCGGCAGGGCCGCCAGAGCTAAACCCACCAGCAGCTGGCCGACGAAACCGGGCACCAGATAGGGCTCCACGATCAACAGCAGCCCGCAGAGCAGCGGCAGGGTGGCCCCCTGCTTACGGCCGTAGAGCATGTACGCCGAGCCGATCACCCCCAGCATGATGTTCAGAAACAGGTCCTGACCGGTCATGAGATCCGGGCGCTGAGGAGAGTCTGCTGCGGCGCACGCACGCTGCTGGGGCAACGGGGCTGCCAAGGGGCTGGATCGCTCCCAGCATGGGCCTGATTGCCGCCGAACCCGGGTGCTGCTCACCGCCGCCCAGCCGATCTGGTCGCTGCCGCTGCAGGAGGCCTATGCAGCGCTGCAGAGCCAGCCAGAGGGCCTCAGCGGGGACGACGCCCGCGCACGTCTGGAGCGCTTCGGCGCCAACCGGCTACCGCCCCTGAAGCGGCGTGCGTTGCTGCTGCGCTTCACCGATCAGCTGTTCCACTTCATGGCGCTGCTGCTCTGGGTGGCGGGGGCGCTGGCCTTCATCGCCCGGGCTCCGCAGCTGGGCTGGGCGATCTGGGCGGTGATCCTGATCAACGGGGTGTTCTCCTTCTGGCAGGAGTTCAAGGCGGAACGCACCCTGGAGGCCCTGGCCGGCAACCTGCCGCCGATGGTGCGGGTCTGGCGCGACGGGCGGCTGCAGGAGCTCACCGCCGATCAGCTGGTCTGCGGCGACCGGGTGGCCCTCGAGGAGGGGGATCAGATTCCGGCGGACTGCCGCGTGGTGGTGG
>Ga0315902_10001287_pt1 | contig 40483 bp, 36 predicted proteins | sample LakEriMetagenome_9_FD_203523 | JGI IMG/M metagenome (GOLD analysis project Ga0315902, IMG submission 203523) | Freshwater fungal communities from buoy surface, Lake Erie, Ohio, United States - Buoy 12 MA117 | ecosystem: Environmental > Aquatic > Freshwater > Lake > Lake biofilm | place: USA...
GCAAGGCGAGTATGTATCTATTAACACCAGCAATTGGCTTCTTTGGAACCAATCTCTATGACTTCCTCCTTAGAGTGGTGGGCTCTGAGATTTTAAGGACGGTGGCCTCCTTCATCATCAGAAGCGCACTAACCCATATCGGGCTATAAAAAGGGCTCTTGGATGCGCGATTTCTCCTATCTGGCCAAATGTGTGAAAATTATCCGTAATCCTCATAGGTAGGAGAAAATCGCGTGCCAGCCATTGTTTTACTTGGTGCTCAGTGGGGCGATGAGGGCAAGGGAAAAGCAACAGATATTCTCGGCGATAAAGTTAAATACGTAGTCCGCTATCAAGGCGGAAATAACGCCGGCCACACCGTTGTAATTGGTGATCAGAAGTATGCCCTCCATCTACTTCCTTCCGGAATCCTCACTCCAACTTGCATACCTGTAATTGGAAATGGCGTAGTTATTGATCCTGCCGTTTTACTAGAGGAGATCCGGGGATTAAATGAGCGAGGCGTTGATACTTCAAATCTAAAAATCTCAACTAATGCGCATTTAATAACGCCCTACCATCGCACCATAGATAAAGTCTCAGAGCGATTTTTAGGAAAAGCAAAGATCGGAACTACTGGGCGAGGCATTGGTCCTGCTTATGCCGATAAAATTAATCGCATCGGAATTCGCGTCCAAGATTTATTCGATCCTTCAATCCTGCGTCAGAAGATCGAAGGGGCGCTAAAGGATAAGAATCAAGTATTGGTAAAAGTCTTTAACCGCAAAGGATTAGAGATAGATGAGATATTAAAAGAGTATTTAGAGTATGCAGAGATATTAAGACCCTATGTCACCGATACCTCGCTCCTTCTTAATCAAGCGCTAGAAAGAGGAGAGAATATTCTTCTAGAGGGATCTCAAGGAACGTTGCTTGATGTTGATCATGGTACATATCCCTTTGTCACCTCCTCTAATCCCACAGCTGGCGGGGCATCAACTGGCTCTGGAATTGGCCCAACAAAGATCTCTAGAGTTATTGGAATTGTTAAGGCCTACACAACAAGGGTTGGCTCTGGGCCATTTCCTACTGAGTTATTCGATGAAGATGGCGAGAAGCTACGCTCAATTGGCGGGGAAGTTGGCGTAACTACAGGAAGAGCCCGCAGATGTGGTTGGTATGACGCCCCTATTGCTAGATATGCAGTACGAATCAATGGTCTTACTGATTTCTTCCTAACCAAGCTAGATGTATTAACTGGTTGGGAGAAGATCCCAGTCTGTGTGGCATATGAGATAGATGGCAGAAGAGTTGAGGAGCTACCAGCATCACAATCTGATTTCCATCATGCCAAGCCAATCTATGAATACTTGCCTGGCTGGAGTGAGGATATCTCCAAGGCAAGAAAGCTCTCAGATCTACCTATTGATGCACAGGGCTATATTAAGTTTCTAGAGAAAGTTTCAGGTTCTCCAATTAGCGCTATAGGAGTGGGTCCAGGCAGAGAAGAAACTATTTTAGTGAGAGACTTTCTCTCATGAATAAAGTTCTAGTAATTGGTGGAGCTGGCTACATTGGCTCACATGTTGCTTATGAACTTCTAAATGAAGGTTATAGCGTTCGCATCTATGATGATTTCTCAAATGGTCTTCATAGACGAGTTGATGGAAAATTTAGAGATGTTGTTGAAGGAGATATTTTAGATCGAGAGAAGTTAATTGAAGCGATGCATGGCATCGATGCAGTAATTCATCTAGCTGCAAAGAAAGCAGTAGGGGAATCGGTTACAAACCCTCTTAAGTACTATGAGAATAATGTCGGGGGAACTCTAAATATCCTTGCTGCTATGTCAGTAAAGAAAGTTAAAACAATAGTCTTCTCATCTAGCGCAGCGGTTTACTCTCCAAATGATAAGGATGCAGTTGAGGAGAGCGATGCCACCGTTCCACTCTCCCCATATGGGGAAACGAAGTTGTTATCAGAGCAGCTAATCACTACCGTGGGAGAAGCTGAGAAAATCTCTCATATATCACTGCGTTATTTCAATGTAGTTGGCTCTGCGATTCCTGAATTTGGCGATAATTCAAAGGATAATTTAGTACCTAAGGTCTTCTCTGCTCTTAAATCAGGTGATCGACCAGAGATCTATGGCGAAAGCTATCCCACCCCTGATGGCAGCTGCATCCGTGATTACATCCATGTCCGAGATCTAGCCAAAGCTCATATCGCAGCTCTTAAGAGATGTGAATCAGCCTTTACTAGCGCCATCTATAACGTCGGCTCTGGAAGAGGCTACTCAGTTAAAGAGATGATGAACCAGATATCAGAGACTCTGGGTCAGGATATAAATCCTATTGTGGCGCTAGCTCGCGCAGGTGATTCCCCTAAGTTAATTGCCTCAATAGAAAAGATTGAAAGAGAGTTAGGGTGGAAGCCAGTAGCTACCTTGAAAGAGATGATTGATTCATCCTGGGCAGCAGAGAGCGCAAATCTATGAGTTTACTTGGACAGAGATATGCATCGCAGGAGATGAAAACTATCTGGTCGAGAGAGTTTAAAATTAAATCAGAGCGAGATCTATGGATCACAGTACTTAAAACTCAAAAGAGATTAGGTCTTGAAGTAACAGATGAGATTATTTCACAATATGTAAGAGTTAAAGATGTAATAAATCTTCAAAGCATTGATGATCGTGAGATGAAGACCAAACATGATGTTATGGCTCGAATAGATGAATTTAACGAACTAGCAGGCAATCAGAGAATTCATATTGGAATGACAAGTCGAGACTTAACTGAGAATATTGAATTATTTCAAATAGGTAGCGCCTTAGAGCTAGTTCAGATGAAGTCATTGGCGCTAATTAAGTATCTGGCTGACTTTTCAAAAAATAATATGGATCTTGCGATGGTGGCTCGCACCCATAACATTCCAGCACAAGTTACTACTATGGCAAGACGTTCAGCGGCCTGGATGGAGGACCTCCTATTTGCGATTCGACATTTAGAAGATTTGCAGAAGCGCCTTCCACTAAGGGGCATAAAGGGACCTATTGGTACCGGTGAGGATTTAAATGATTTATTTGGCGATGCATATCAGGATATCGAGTCAGAAATTGCTACTGAGCTTGGCTTTGGAAATGTCCTTAAAGCCCCCTCACAGATTTATCCAAGATCAATTGATTATGAAGTTCTGACTACCCTGGCTCAGATAGCTAGCGCTCCTTCAAATATTGCTACAAATATCAGAATTATGTCTGGGTTGGGACTAGTAAGTGAGGGCTTTTCAGAGGGACAAGTTGGTTCATCTGCAATGCCGCATAAAGTAAATCCAAGATTAAGCGAGAGAGTCAATGGATTAACTGCAATTCTAAAAGGATATGTAGTGATGATCCAGGAGCTGATTGGTAATCAATGGAATGAAGGAGATGTCTCCTGTAGCGTTGTGAGAAGAGTTGCGATAGCAGACTCCTTCTACACAATTGATGCAATCCTAGATACCTCGATGCGCATCATAAGAGATTTGGTAATTCATAGAGAAGTTATTGGTAGGGAATTAGAGGAAAATCTTCCTTTTTTGCTCTCAAGTAAACTTCTTGCTTTAGCTGTTAAGAATGGAGTTGGTCGCGAGGATGCCCATTCTATTATTAAAAAATATTCACAATTAGCAGGTGAGAATTTTAGGAAGAGTGGAGTCAATAACTTATTTGAATTAATAACAACCGATAAGTCTCTGGGTATAAGTCTTAAATCTATCGAAGAGTTACTAGCCTCTTCCAAGCTTTTAGGCTCGGCCAAGAAACAATGTGAATTGCTCATAAAGGAAGGGCTAATTAAGGTGGGCTCTAACTCCGACTCAGCGCGATATTCCCCTTTAGAATCCCTTTAGTTTGTAGAATTGCCCCATGTCCAAACGTGGAAAAGCTTCTATCAAGCGCAGCAGCGCCTCCTTTCGCAGGCGATTACTTTTTATTCCAGCTATAGCCTTTCTGATTAAGCTATCAATTATTTCTAGAATCCAAGGCTTTGATTGGTTTGCTTCAGGGAATGGGGATATGGCAGGTGGCTTACAGAACCTTCTAGATAATAATTACGCTCCAGCTAATGTTTGGTATGGAGCAGATGCCGAGAACTATCTTCGATCCCTGCTAGGACTTCTAAAAGACGGTTTCTTCTCAAGTGAGCGAAATCTGCATTACTGGCCTGCGGGATATCCAATTTTGATCTGGATTATTGGCTTTATTGGTCAAGGTTCAACCCTTGCTCTCATCGCTATCTTGCAATCACTACTCTATTTCATTGCTTGTGCATTTATAGTTGATGAGATTCGTCAATCAAGGTTAGTTAACTTTTCTATACCTATCGCTTTGATTTTAACTCTAAATCCCACCCTTGCTCTAAATACCATTGCTATTGGATATGAACTACCAACCGCGTCATTAGCCCTGATATCCATTGCTGCTCTCATGAGATATTTCCGTAGGCAGCGCAATTCAATTTTCTCATCTGAAGTCTTTATTGCCTCGATAAGTATGGCTCTTGCCACCTTTATGCAGCCGCGCCTCATTCTCTTTGCGGTAGTTCTCTTTACTATCTGGGCATTAGCAAAGTTTCCATTAAAGAGCGCCTCGCTACTAATTTCAGCAAGTATGGCAATAGTTCTTATTGCTCCAGGAATTATGATTTATAGAAATTCTAAAGCTATGGGATTTACTGCGATCTCAACCAACCTTGGAGTCACCATGAATATTGGGGCAGGTGATGATGCAACTGGGGGCTATAACGGCAAATACAACGGAGTGCCATGCCCTGAGGCAGTTGGCAATGAAGCTGAAATCGACTCTGCCAAAGTAAAGTGTGTACTTAAGTGGTATCTCCAGAATCCAGCAAAGTTTGCCAAGCTCTCTTGGAATAAAGCGCTCTTCTATTGGTCTCCATGGTTTGGCCCAGTGGCAAATGGCACTATGGCTCGTAACCCTTGGAGGGTTAACCATCCTTTAAATGAGAGCATTAAGAGTGAATCTGGGGTCAATACGGTCTATGGAGCCACTGGCAAACTCATCTCCTGGCTCTGGGTGATACTTGGGCTGATTCTCTTAGGCTGGGGCTTTAAGTTCCTCTGGATCGCTGGGGGCTTGGAGCGGCTCTGGGGCAGCGCTGCCTTTACCCTGGTTGTCATCAACTGGCTCAGCTCGATAGCAACTATCGGTGATCATCGCTTCCGAATACCGACTATGACTTTGAGCCTGCTGCTCCAGGTTATTGGACTGACTTGCCTACTTCTAAATAAACGTAAGAGGCTCCTAGGCCCTGGCACCCCTATCTCCTGGCCTGGGCTTCATTGGAAGAGAAAGTCAGAAACCGATAATCTGCGCTCCTGACAGAATACAAGTTAAGGAGGTCTCGCTATGGGGCGTGGCCGTTCAAAGGCAAAACAGACAAAAGTAGCTCGCGATCTTAAATACAGCTCACAAGATATTGATATCGATCGCCTCTCTAAAGAGCTTCATGGTGAGGTAGACAAAGGCGATGATGATGATTTCGATCCATATGCTGAAGGTAATTACATCCCACGTAAGTAATTCTTAGATGAGACCAACTCCTTACGTTGCATCTCTTAGAGTCTATGAACCGATAGAAAGTTTCTCTCCCGTTGATCAACTACGTTGGTCGACAATTTCTATTGAGAGCTATACCGGAGGCGATGAGCAGTTAAGAGCTCTTAGAAGAACCATTCTCTCTGAGCCACCATCTCTTAAAGCAGATGGAGCTCACATTATTGATCATGATGGCAAGCGCTATGTCTCACCTTGGTCAACTGCGAGAAGATGTTGGGCAGCGGTGGAAGATTTTAAGAACTCTCTGCCAAGCACAGTTCTTCCTTTCTTTATGCCAGAGAGTTTAAGTGAAGCGCTAGCGCAGAGCTCAGAAGAACTAGAATTTCGAATCCCTCATATTCTCTCTGAAACTTGGATGATTCCACCACGTTGGTTCGCTCTCTTTAATCCAGAGGAGCGGCTACGAGGAAGTAATTACGATGGACCTTTCACAATTATGCGGACAGATATCTCAAACGCTAAGAGGCGATGCATCGAAAGTCATCAGATAGTCAAGCAAGCATTTGGTCCAGGCCCGGTCGAGGGGGAGATTGCAGATCTTCTCAACTGGCTCAATATCTTTCATCCAGAATCGATTCTTGAATGTGATTATGGCGGTCTTGCTTTATATCTAGAGAAGTCCCTTACTGATAGCGGAGAGGCAGGACTTGAGGCAGATACCTCGATAGAAGATGTCACGCTCTCACTACAAGGACTTTCAAATGGCGATGGAGTCTTAGCTGGCCAGGGATATGAGACTTTAGTTAAGCGATGGAGAAAGGTCGCAGCTTTAGAGCAGGCAATGTAGTTTCTTGTTTTCTTTGAGCCAAAGGTAGATACTTCCTCTCATAAGGTGCGAAAAGGGCAAATCCCTCAATAGAAGAATTTAGGAGTCAATTGATGTCAAATATCAATCGAGAGAGCGAAGTGCTCTTAACTCCTTCTGAGGTGGCATCACTTTTTAGAGTAGATCCAAAGACAGTAACTCGCTGGGCAAAGGCGGGAAAGTTAACTGCAATTAGAACTCTTGGTGGCCATAGAAGATATCGCCAAACAGAAGTTCTAAGCCTTCTCAAATTAGACCAGAAAAAAGGTGTGTGAAGTGACAGAGGAATCTAAAAAAGACCCAAAGGCGAAATTTCTTGAGGCCTTAGAGAAGAAAAAGAGCGCTAACTCCCCGCAGAATAAAGGCAAGTCTGGAGATTCAAAAGTAAAAGGCGATCAATCTGGCGGTGGAGCGCCAAAGATGTTCCGACGTAAGTCCGGACCAAGTTAATAGATTTTAAAAAGAAATAATGACTCTAGAACTCGCTGAGTACTTATTATTATTTGTAGCATCCGTGGCTCTAGTTGGCCTTTTAACTCCTCTGGTTCGAAAAATAGCTACCGCGCTCGATGTTGTTGATAGACCTAGTGAATCCCATAAGACACATAAGGAACCCATCCCTTACTTGGGTGGGGTTGGAATCATTATTGGCGTGGTAATTATTACCTACGGCGCAATTGCCATAAATGGGAGAACTTCAGCTTTTGCTCTAGCAAACACCCTTCTAATTCCTGCCATCCTTCTAGGTCTCATAGGACTAGTTGATGACGTTAAGAAGCTTGCCCCATTACCGCGATTTATAGCTCAAAATGCCGTCGCATTGGTAATAGCTGGAATATTGATTGCAACTAATACCTTGGGAAGTCCTTCGGGAAATGTCTTTCTCGATCTCTTGATCACAATCCTATGGATCGTGGGAATCACTAATTCAATTAATTTCTTTGATAATGTCGATGGCGGAGCATCAGGAACTATTGCAATCTCCTCTATCTTTCTATTTCTCCTCGCCTTTCAAGGTGGACAGTTCTTTATCGCAGCACTGGCGGCGGTATTGGGGGGTGCAACTATTGGCTTCTTAATATGGAATCACCCACCGGCACGTATCTATATGGGAGATGCCGGGGCGCTATTTCTAGGTCTACTGATAGCAACACTTTTAATTCGCTTTGATCCAAACCCGATCTATTTAAGTGCCAGCTTTGCGATACCGGTATTGATTCTTGCTATTCCAATCCTTGATACTTCTGTTGCTGTTATCTCTCGTCTCAGACGAGGAATATCTCCTTTCCAAGGAGGACAGGATCACCTCTCCCATCGACTCATGCGGGCAGGGTTAAGTAAGAGGCAGGCAGTCTTAAGTCTCTGGATAATGTCATTATTCTTCTGTCTTATTGCGATAGCTATTTCAAACGCGCCCTATGACAATGAAAGAGTACTGACAGTAGTGGGGGCTTTCATCTGGGGTCTCTTATGCCTTTTATTCTTACGAACTAGAGACTCAAAATAGTGACATATATTTTGAATCGCTAATTTATAGAATTTGATACTGTTTCTATAAGTAGGAATAGGCTAAAACCTAACCTGGCTATCTGATATTTAGCTGGCAATACCTTCCAGCATTTACTTTTATTCCTTACTTCGTGCCAATCCAGCATAATTAGCGCCTTAGGCGTAAGATATGAAGAGCATGAACGTGGAGTAAAACATTTTTAAGCGAAAGTTGGTACTCAAGTTATGTTCAAACAGCTTGTAATGCATAGAATTTGTCAATTGCTATTATTTAGTGGTCCACTTATTTCACTAATCATAAGCCCAAGTGCAAACTATGATCCAATTTCGTTAATTAAGATGGTTGCACTATCAACAGTTTCATTTTCACTTCTCTTAATGTTCTCGCAGATTGTTTCACTTAGTAATTTCAAAGAGTTTAGAACAATTTATATTCTTATAGCCCTATTTGTCTTTTTCTCTCTAATTACCTTCATTTTTAGCGGAGCACCACTAAATCAGCAAATTTGGGGTCAATTTGGACGTAATACTGGTCTTTTGACTTACTTCTCTTTTTGTATAGTTCTTTTATTGGCAACGGTTGTTTCATTACCCGACTTTGGCATTAGGCTATTGAAGACACTCTTGTTGACTGCTATTCCAATGACACTTTACTGTCTAGTTCAATTGTCAGGCAACGATCCCATTAGTTGGAGTAGTTTTGATACTTTCGGCACTCTTGGAAATATAAACTTTCTATCAGCTTTCTTTGGGCTTTCAACAATTGCTGCCTTCTCTGTCTTATTGATGCCTAAGATTGAATCAAAGTGGAAAGCACTTTCTTTAATTCTAATCTTAATAGATATCCCAATAACCTGGTCTACAGGATCAATTCAGGGAATAATGATGATTGTTGCAGGAATTTCAATAATCATTTTACTGAAACTTTCGGTGGCAAAGAGTGCCTTACTAAAAGTCTCAACGTTTAGCATGTTGTTAGTAGTTGGATTAGTCATGACTCTATTTGGATTGAGAAATAGAGGTCCATTGGCAGCTCTTCTCTTTCAGCCCTCAGTAACTTTCAGAGAAGACTATATGCATGCTGGTTGGGAAATGACTCTGATGAAGCCTTTTATAGGCGTCGGAATAGATTCTTATGGTGACTGGTATCGCCAAGCAAGAGGTGAAATTTCGACGCTAAGAACGGGTCCTGATCGCACTGCTAATACAGCTCACAATATTTTTCTTGATATCTCATCTGGTGGAGGTTTTCCATTAGGGTTGGTTTTTGTCTCAATTTTTCTCTACTGCGCCTATCGAAGTTTGAAGTTTGCACTCTCTTTAAAGCAATTTGATCCTGTATTCACTGGCTTATTTAGCACCTGGGTTGGATATGTAGTCCAAGCCATGGTTAGCATCAATCAAATAGGGGTAGGAATTTGGGGTTTCCTCTTAACTGGCGCACTTTTATCGTACACACATATAAATTCAAAGCAGGAGAGTTTGGCCTCATCGGATCGAAAGCTATCGGTCAAACTTAAAGGGAAACTACTTCCTCCTAAAATTGCTCTTTTAGCTTTTCTGGGCGCCTTCTTAGGCTTTTCAGCGGCATTTCTGCCACTTAGAGCCGATATTGAGTTTAAGAAATCCGGATTAGGCTCTCTTCAAGACGCTATCAAGAGCGCGGAGGCTATGGGCGCACCAATTTTTTATATGGAACTTACCTTAGAGCGAGCCCTAAAAGAGCAAAGCGCAAGCGCTCGAGATATCGCCCTTAGCATCACAGCAAAGCAACCGCGGAGCTACTTTGCATGGCTTGCTATTGCTAATTTGACTAACAGCTCACTTTCAGAGAATGAAGAAGCAAATCAGAGATTGAAATTACTTGATCCTTTCAATCCTCGATATTAGCTCATTCGAATCTTTAAAGAGGTTAAAGATCTAAAAATGGGTTAATCCTTACTTCTAGAATAAAAGACTTCTAGATATGCTTGGAAAAACCTAACTGACAAAGTTCACTCTAAAAATCACTTGCCGTATTCAAGAATTCTAGAGATAGAAAAATCGGTTAGAGGCCTAATCAAGCCCTATATGATCGAGTATGAGTATCGCAGGACAGAACATTTCGGGACATCCACTAATTCTCTAGGGATCTATCTGGTGGCTTTGCAGCCCTTTTAATCTGAAAGCCCAGTTGTGAACCTTATCTGTGCCAGTGCGAAGAGTTAATGAAGATCGGAAAGAGATTGCGTTGAAAGGAAGTTCTGGTGGCTGGGGACGGGATCGAACCGTCGACCTCACGATTTTCAGTCGCACGCTCGTACCAACTGAGCTACCCAGCCGAAATGAAAGAAAGAGTCGCGACCCAGACGGGACTTGAACCCGCGACCTCCGCCGTGACAGGGCGGCGCGCTAACCAACTGCGCTACTGGGCCAATCTTTTTAAACAGAAGAGATATCGCTATCTACTTCTAGCGTCCCCAACGGGATTTGAACCCGTGTTACCGCCGTGAAAGGGCGATGTCCTAGGCCCCTAGACGATGGGGACTAGAGGAGGGGCGAATCTTATCGTGAATTTTCAAAGTAGATTCTGGCGGTAGGCTTAGGACTTACGCATTAAGTATGCGTAAAAATCGCCAAAAATTGGGGCCTTTAGCTCAGTCGGTAGAGCAACGGACTTTTAATCCGTGGGTCGTCGGTTCGATCCCGACAGGGCCCACTTGTATTTGAGCGTGAAAGTCTGACTATTCAAACTTCTTGGCGACTTTAGCCATTCACTTGTAACAGATCTGACACTCTGCAGATAAGCAAGAGGACAGAATCCGGCTTAGCGGGCACCTCTTCTTTTATGCTTCTAATATTGTAGATTTCATCAACAAGTTGATTTTTGTTTAAAAATATCTTTGCCTCTATTAGCGATACCAATGTTGCATTAGTAGACAATTAAATGGCCGATAACTAGTCAGAAATATTTGCAGTCCATTTGGTAATTCCGGATGCGAGTATGGTATTTAACTAAGTTGGTAAGACTAGTATAGTTCTATCTATAGCTTTTACGGTATAATATAAGGAACTTGTAAACCCATCAGTCTTTCTTAAGCACAAATGAGAAGTCAGCGGCGTAAAAGGGAGCCACCTCGATGTCACGACAAGAACCAAAAAAAAGTATCTTAGTTACCGGAGCCGATGGTTTCATAGGTTCGCACCTAGTTGAAGAACTTGTGCGACAAGGTCATGATGTTCGAGCTTTCGTTATGTATAACTCTTTCAACAGTTGGGGATGGTTAGACTCTTGCGCCTCTGACGTTAAAGGAAAATTTGAGGTGATAGCCGGGGACATACGTGACCCCAATGGAGTTTTTGAGGCGGTCAAAGGATGTTCTGTTATTTTTCACTTGGCCGCACTTATTGCTATTCCTTTTTCGTATCGATCCCCAGACTCTTACGTGGACACTAATATTCGTGGCACTTTAAATGTTCTACAAGCAACGCGGAAACTTAATGTAGAAAAAGTGATACACACTTCAACCAGCGAGGTTTATGGCTCTGCTCAATTTATACCAATTACAGAAATGCATCCACTTGTTGGACAATCACCATATTCGGCATCGAAAATTGGGGCTGACCAACTCGCACTCTCCTTCTTTACTTCATTTGAGTTGCCAGTAGTGACAATTAGGCCTTTCAATACATACGGACCTAGACAATCAGCACGAGCTGTAATTCCAACAATTATTACGCAGCTACTTTCAGATAATGAGGAGATTCAAATTGGGAATATAGATGCCACTCGAGATTTTAGCTACGTGTCAGATACAGTGAGTGGATTCATTGCCGCCATGCACGCTTCTGGCTGCGTGGGTGAAACCATTAATCTAGGTACCGGCTTTGAAGTATCTATAGAAAAGCTTATTGAGAGTATTGCTCAAACCTTGAAGATATCGAAGCCACTGGCTTTCGATAGCGAAAGAATCAGGCCTAAACTCTCAGAAGTAGATCGACTTTGCTCTGACAATTCAAAAGCAAGAAGGTTACTCAATTGGACTCCACGATATTCGGGTCTTGAAGGTTTACTTGAGGGGCTTACATTAACATCCGATTGGTTCATGAAGCCCTCAAATCTAGCAAACTACAAAATCTCAAATTATAATCTTTAACTATCTCAAGATTGAAAGGGAACGCTTATGAATGAATTCTCCTTAGGAAGTCGTATCGTTGGCGGCGACCACCCACCCCTTGCGATAGCGGAACTTGGCATTAATCATGAAGGTTCGCTTGATACTGCAATAGCGATGGCCGATTCTGCTATAGACGCTGGAGCTGAAGTGATAAAACATCAAACTCATATCGTAAATGACGAGATGTCCATTGAAGCAAGATCAATTAAGCCATCTCACGTGGACACCCCAATTTTCGATATTATCGAGAGGTGCGCTTTAAGCGAAGAAGAAGAGTATAAATTAATGAAACACGTGAAAAATAGGGGAGCAATATTTATAAGTACCCCGTTTTCACGTGCCGCCGCGAATAGATTAAGAGAATTTGATATCCCAGCCTATAAAATAGGGTCTGGAGAGTGCAATAACTACCCACTGATAAAACACATAGCGGCTTTTGGTAAACCCATAATTTTGAGTACGGGAATGAATTCAGTAGATACAATTAAGCCTGCAGTCGAAATTATCAGAGCTGCAAGCCTTCCTTACGCTTTACTGCACTGTACGAATATCTATCCAACACCACCACGACTAGTTCGTTTGGGAGCTTTACGGATCTTGAAAGAAGAATTCAGTGACGCTGTTGTCGGTCTCTCGGATCACACAAGCACTAACTACACTGCTTTTGGGGCAGTTGCACTCGGTGCAAAGATAATCGAGAAACATTTTACTGATAGTGATTCACGTCCTGGACCAGACATCTCTAGTTCAATGGTTCCAGGTTCTTTAAGGGAGCTTCTTGCTGGGATCTTGACGATTCACGAGGCGAGTGGGGGAGAGAAAACGCCTCTTCCCGAGGAAAGTGGAACGATGGCATTCGCATTTGCCTCCGTAGTAGCCATCAAGAATATTAAGCCGGGTGATATTTTCACAACCGAAAATATCTGGGTAATGCGCCCCGGAAATGGTGACTTCCCCGCTTCCGAATTTCAACAACTCCTTGGCAAGAAATCAGTTAAACACATTAAAGACCGCCATCAAATTAAGCGCACCGACGTCGAACTTGGGTAGCGCGCCATGTCAGCGAGAGTTGTAATCACTGGTGCAAGCGGTTTCATTGGCAAGTCTATCGTTTCAAAGTTGAGAGAAAATAAAGATTTGGAACTTGTTTCCGTGTCGAGGAAGACACAAGCAGGTTTTTCTAAGGTCGATGATTATTCTGACTCTCCAAATGGAGACCTTCTTATACACCTTGGTGAAGAAAACACATTAAGCAAAGTTGATAAGAATGAAGTAGAAATGGCCATGGAAACCATAACTTCTTTAACAAAAAGAGGCAGATATAAGCACATAATCTATGCATCTAGTGGGGTTGTCTATGGTGACAGTTCGGAAGTAAAACACAAAACAACGGATCCAATATTCGTGAGTAACTATTATTCGGAAATGAAGTTCAATTCTGAGCGAGAAGTGATGCACTCAGACTCTGGGCTAATAGCTAGACTTTCAAATGTAATCGGTCCCGGGATTTCCTCTGGCAGTGTTGTTAAAAAGATAATTAGCCAGATTTCCACCGGGTATGATGTTAGGCTAAACAATTTAAGTGCGATTAGAGATTTTCTTTGGGTGGAGGATACAGCTGAATGTTTTTCGAAGATGGTCGACTCCTTGTTGAATCAGAAGGCGATTAGTTCAGTTCTAAATGTGAGTTCAGGAGTAGGAACATCAATTGAGTCACTAGCAAAGATGTTTATAGAGTCGAGTGAGGCTCCAAATAGGCAGGTAATTGGCGAAAACTTTACGCCCAACAAGTCCACGATAATATTAGAAAACAGCGAGACTTTAATTCAATTGGGTTGGGAACCAAAGGTGACATTGACTCAAGCAGTTGCAATTATGTGCGAACCTCTGAGTAAGATTGATAAATGACTAAGCGAACAATTGCGGTTTTCACTGGGAATCGTGCAGAGTATGGACTGCAAGTGCCGGTGCTACAAGCCATTTCAAAACATTCTGACCTAAAGTATCAACTTCTTGTATCAGGCGCCCATTTAGATCATAATTTTGGAAGAACTCTAACCGAGATTGTGCAAGATGGCTTTTCTATTTCAAAAGAAATCAAAATCGCTATGGTGCCTGATCAACAAACCACTACTGCTAAAGCAATCTCGTCTGGGATAAGCGAGATAAGTGCCGCCCTTGAGGAATTGAAGCCAGACATTTTGTTGGTTTATGCAGACCGGTTTGAAGGTTTTGCGGCAGTGATTGCTGGGACTCAAATGAATATTCCCACAGCACACATTGAGGGTGGTGATATTACGGAAGGTGGTGCATTAGACGATTCTGTGCGACACGCAATGACCAAGTTAGCGCACATGCACTTCACCACGAATACTGAAGCTACGAATAGAATTTTAGCGATGGGAGAGGAACCATGGAGAGTTCACACGGTGGGTTTTCCGGCAATCGATCTAATTTCCCAAGGGAATTACGCTACCGCTTTGGAACTAGAGGAGTCCTTGGAAGTCTCGTTTGAGAAACCGTTAGTGTTATTTACCCAACATTCAGTGACAACGGAATATCAAAAATCTGGATTTCAAATTAAACAGTCTTTATCAGCACTCGCACGGCTTGCAGATGATGGGGTTCAAATTTTAATTACCTATCCGAACAATGACGTAGGTGGTGCGGAGATTATCGAAGAGATAGAGAAATATAGAAATTACAACGGAATAAAAATCTCATCGTCGCTCGGTAGATACAGGTATCATGGAATTCTAGCGATGGCAAAGGATTTGCATTCTAAGGTGGTTTGCGCAGGGAACTCTTCGTCAGGAATCAAGGAAACACCTGCATTTGGATGTCCAACTGTAAATATCGGTTCTCGACAAGAAGGTAGGCTCCGTGGGCAAAATGTCATTGATGCCGTATATGACGAGAATGAGATATACGAAGCAATTTGGAAAGGTTTACATGATACTAATTTTAGAAAAATCTGTATTGATGCACCTAACCCCTATGGTGTTGGCGATGCTGGAGAAAAGATTGCATCAGTTCTCGCAACAATCCCATTGGGCGAACAGCTGCTACGAAAGAAAATGATGAATACGGGCCAAAATAGAGATGGTTGGTTTAGGTAAGATTATGACTTCATTAAAATGGGAAAATTTGTGCGTGTCCGAGAATTCATCAATTCGTGATGCCATTGAGGTACTCAACCGCACCGGAATGAAAATTGTTTTACTGCTAGGTGAATCTGGAACCCTGGTCGGCACAGTTTCTGATGGGGATATTAGGCGCGGGTTAGTGCTCGAAGTTGGACTGAGTGATTCAATTTCTAAGGTAGCGAATTACAACCCAGTCGTGGTAGCTGAAGGTGCTGATATCGGCCAAGTCAGAGAATTAATGCGCGAAAAGAAAATACATCAGATACCTGAGGTCAATTTAAATCGACAGGTTGTCGGTCTGCACTTTTTTGATGATATCGCCGACAAGCCAGAGCTAAAAAACTGGATGGTGATTATGGTTGGCGGCAAGGGATCGAGACTTATGCCGTTTACTAAAGAGACGCCTAAGCCATTGGTAAGAATTGCGGGTAAACCAATTCTTGAGCACGTAATTCTTAGAGCTAAGTCTGAAGGTTTCAGGAATTTTGTACTTGCAATCTACCATTTTGGAGATCAAATAGAAGCCTATTTCAAAGATGGTAAAGAACTTGGCATAAATATTGAGTACCTTCGAGAACGCTCTCCCTTGGGCACTGCAGGCGCACTGAGTCTCTGGAATCCGCGGCAGTTATTGCCATTCTTAGTAACTAATGGGGATGTTATAACTGATTTAAATTATGCAAGTATGTTAAATTTTCATTTACACCATCATGCAAGCGCAACCATGGCCGTCAGGATGCATGAACTCCAAAATCCATTTGGGGTTGTAGAGGTGGAAGGGCTCAAACTTACTGGGTATAGTGAGAAACCAATCCACTACTCTCGGATTAACGCTGGAGTTTACGCACTTGACCCTGGAGTTCTTGATTTACTGCAAAACAATGCATTCTGCGATATGCCAGAATTTATTGAAAAAATTCGTTCAAAATCTAACAACGTTTTTGTATATCCAAGCGACGATGCGTGGCTTGATGTTGGCAACCCGACTGATTTGTCGAAAGCAGATCAGGTGATATTGAAAAACCCAACATGACACTTATGGCACTAATTCCTGCGCGGGGAGGATCTAAAAGGATTCCGGGTAAGAATCTTGCGCTTCTTGAAGGCAAACCTTTAATCCTTTGGAGCCTAGACGCATTGCGTCTATCCGGACTCGCCTGTGAAATTGTAATCTCAACAGATAGCGAGGATATCGCCAAAGTTTGCAGAGAGTATGGGTATGCAGTTGAGTGGCTACGGCCAGCGGAGCTTTCAGATGATTCAGCATCGTCCGTTGACGTGGCACTGCACGCGCTCGAGTATTATGAAAAACTAGGAATCAATTTTGATGAATTGATTCTGCTACAACCCACTTCTCCGCTTAGATCCCCCGAATCGATTTTGGGGGCGTATGAGACCTTTAAAGAAGGTGGAGACAACCCGTTAGTAAGCGTCTCACCCGTGAAAGACCATCCGATGTGGGCGGTTAAGATTATTGACGGTCGAGGTTTTGCATTTACGGAAAGTAATGGTTTCATGATGAGGTCACAAGAGCTTCCCAAGGCATATAGTTTGAATGGTTCAATTTATATAACAAAGACTATTGACCTGAAAAAGAACCTCACTTTCGTTCCAGAGTTTTTTACTCCATACATAATTATGTCAAATGCTGAATCCATCGACATAGACGACCCAGAAGATTTGGGATTTGCGAATTACCTTCTTCAAGCTGCAAAACCGCAGGAGTGAATTTCTAAGAAATTTTTATAAAAAAATTATTATGACCAACACTTAGAATTCTCCGCAACCTATGGCTTGAGTGATCTCGCAGCACTCTTGATGGACCCGGGTGACCTGGGAATGAGCGTGTAAATTTTGTATAAAGCGAGGAGTCATCCATAACAAGCAAGCCACCGACTTTCAAGGAATCGATTGAATGAAGATAATCAGAAAGGACTATGTCGTATTCATGCGAGCCATCAATGTAGATGAGATCCCAAGCCTTCGACGACAAGAATTTAATCCCAGTGTCTGAGTTTGAATAATCTTTTGTTAACTGCGGATTAGATAAATTGAAATTTCGAAAATTTGAGAGAATATCTTCCTCGTACCGGACATCCACATATCTGGATACAGAATCCCCTGAATCGTCTAGCGGGGACAAACCGTGAATTTGAATGTCATGACCGATTTTTTGGGACAACATCGCCCAAAGAGAAATTGTCTGCCCTCGGTACACTCCGATTTCCAGAGCAAGACTAGGCTTGTATTTCTTGAAGACGTAGAACCACGCTGTGTGAAACGCATCTTCACCGAACCCTCGCCCTTTGATTCGGAAAAAGTACCTATGATTCCTGATGTCTTCGTCCAGCGATTGGAATTTTAGCGAATAGAAAATGTAGGCATAATCGCGGCTCAAGTATTTTCCTAGAGCCATAGGAGTAAAACGAGCAAAAATCACTAAGATTCTTTTCCCTACTCTTTTGATTCTCATAAACATTTCTCCTGAATTTTCAAAACTCTATAAACCATATCTCAATCGCCTCCAAATATCCTTGAGAAAACTGCTACTTGGTTCGCTCAATCTTCTCGAAGTTAGAAAAACTCCCCTATCTAAAGGATTTACATCATTGTTTCTGAGTATCTCTATTAAGATGTCAGCATAGTATGAATCGAGAAGATTCCATTTACCCCTTTTCACAGCGGTCACGGCTACATAAGGCAAAACTAGTTCTCGCGAAGCTAACCCCTCAATTCTATTGACTTTAAAGTATTCTCGGTAATCTGCGTGCCACTCGTCTCGCAAATTGAGGATTTGAATTTCATCATGCATATTCATAAACATCTCTGTCTTCCAAATAGTTGGTTGCATGCAGGCGGGTAGCGCGGATAGAAAATCGACGAGAAAAAATCGCCCATCCTGGAAGGTAATCCTTGAAGGTATTCTGAAACTTCTTAAGTAGGCTTTCGACCTACGGTGCCCAGTTGGGATTAGCCTATACAGACTGAATTTAGAATCCTTTATGGTTTCTATAAACTCTATCAGTTGCGAGCACCGAATAGCGGAATGCAGAAAAAAATCATCTTGCATATATATAAAATACTCATCCAAAGCACTGCGAGCCCTTAGTAGATTTTTAGAAAAACCCTCACCTTCTCGATAAATGACAAATTCCAAATCGAAACCATTCATCTGTTGGATATTCGAAGTGGTCCTTTCGTCAGATAGAACAATCACCCTCGGGATCTCGGGGGTATCAACAATCAGGCAGTTGTTTAATTGAGAAAGAAACACCTTCAGGACATCGACGTTTTTTGAGTTCGAGTAGACCAAAAAATTAATTCTCATAGCCCTCCTCACTAGACGTCGAAAAAGCTGGGATTCTGAATCGAGAGTACAATAGCGTGCATGTCAAAAATCTACTCAGTTTTCTTATACTCAGACCCTACCGAGTATGAATTGTTGGTTGCAAAAGTCTCAACCGAACAAAACTACGTGGAATCATGGATAGTCGTAGAAAGCAACCATTCATTCAAGGGAAGGAAGAAGGAATTTACACTTACTCAACAGATTTCAACTGACAAACGATTATCAAGCCATCGAGCCCGAATCTACATAATAGAAAACAGGGAAAATTTCCTGGAAATAATTGCAGTCCCTTTCAAGAGTAAAGTAATGCATGCGTTGGAGAGTAAATCAAGGCATCTCCTAAACCAAAACTATAAATTTTATGAAAGAAAACATAGAGAGAAGAAGTTTTTTGAAGTAGAAAGAATGACTAGAGATCTTGCAATTGATTTACTGCTTGAGGTCTCGAAAGGCCAAGGTTGGGCATTTATTTGCGATGTAGATGAAATTTTGACAATCCCAAAGCACGATAGTGGCCACTGGCAGGAGATACTCAGCAGGGGTGAGAAATTCCTCAGATTAAGAAGGTTTCGTTACGTGTTTGACTTTGACAATCTGGACGGACAATTTCGCACATGCCCTCTTGTTGATATTTCATTGTTACGAAACAAAGAAAATTTCAAAATTTCAGAGTTTAGAGAACGTCAAGATGGAATTATTTATGAGAAATTTTTGAAGATTGTTGAATTTTCTTATTGCCTAAGCCTAGAAGGGGTACAAATCAAGCTGCGTGATTTTTCACACGAGGCCCCCCCTAATTCTGAAATTGAGAAAGCACTTCTACTAAATCACAGCCTAAGGTATCCAGATGATCCAAAAACAAATGTTAATTGGTTGACTAAAGTGCCGATAGTCACCGAAACCCACCCCGACTACGTAGTTGAGTTTCAAGAAAAATTAATGACGGGAGTCATTAATAAGAACTATTTGGATGAAAGAAAATTGGCATATCCAGAATTATTTGGTAATTAGTCAATTCAACCAGATGAAGTGGTCCGAATGCTTTTGTTTGGATTGACAACAACCCAAGTCATATTTGTTCTATCTAAGACAAAATTTTCTATGGGATTTCCATAAATCGCCCTAAAGTAACCCCAGGGCTTGACGTCAGGTAAGTAATTTCCAGGGTTATTGAGATAACTCCGAAGGACTTCTTTCGTTCTTAAATTGTGGTGTTCATCGAAACTACTCCAAGAAGTCTTACTTAGTGTGATTACTTTGGAATGCCCCATATTGATAAGCTGAGGGCCTATCGATGAGTCATAGTGGGCAACAACATCACTCTCGAACGCCAGTGCGAATGAATCAACATGGCTCGAAGGATCAATTTCAATCAAATGATCGTGCTTTCGGCACTGCTCCCAAACAGCATCTTCCACATCTACGCCGCTTGAATCAGGCCTCTTTGGGTGGCGCCTTAGGTACACAACCCAGTCCTTCCCTGGTGCAATCTCAAGTATTGCATTCAAAGCAGATGCCTGAGTCTTGAATTCATTTTCAGCGATTTCGTCTCGAACCCCCACAAATTCTTTCTCTGAGCTCGAAAAAAATGTAAGAACCTTTTTATTTCTCGGTATTTCAGGAAGCGAGTTCTTGATCATCGCACTTGTCCAGTTGATTCCCGCACTCGGGTCACGATGCCTAAGAGTCTCAAAAAATTCTTCCGCAACGATGCCTCTTTTTTCTGGATCAGCTGAATTCCATGTGCTGACGATCTTCTCGCCCAACTCACTGTTCGAGTGCGGACTAATCTGAAAAATTTCGTATCTTTCTTGTGTAGATGCGTACTCCAGTATTCTTAAGGGGACATCATTACTAGCAAAATAAAATCGAATGGTAAGTGACTTAGTAAATCTTCCATTTACCAGTACTCCTAATTTGAGTCCGTCAATATCTACTTGACTTAGCGCCCGTAAAATCCCGTGAGATTTGGCGCGCTCGTGCCGAACCGTGCGTGAATTATCGGAAACAGAAATCTTGAGTTCATCTGTAAGGTTTACTAAGTTTGGATAAATGTTTGAGAACTGTAGATCGTCGCTCTCGATATAAGTCGGCAATTTAGAATTGTTTAAACATTCAATCCGAGAATAAATAATTGTCAAAAGACTGGGATAAATTATCCGAATCCCTTGCTTCCTGAGTACTTTTAACAACTCTCTCTTCAATTTAGACCGTACACCCAAGGTCCGTAAAAGAGACTTGAGGAGCGGTTCACCCAAGGATTCGAAATCGTAGATAACAATTTCTTTTTGACCTGCTAATTGCGAGAGTGCATACTCACCAATTAAAACGCGCTGCCAATCCGTTGGATCACAGAGAAAGAGTGCAGTGGTAGTCATCTGTCGGTTATCGTTTTCAATTCCCCACGGAAATGCTTCTTAAACCCTTTGGAAAATAGTTTGTGGTGCGCAAGAAATGCTTTTCCTTGATGCCAGTTCACTACTTTGAATGGTTCACCGAATTTCGCCATATAGAGGGCCCAAGGATAAACATCCGAAATCGGCCGGAGCGGAATAGGCTTAAGTAGCATTGATGATAGTTGTGATTTGGTCCGAATCACGTAAGGCGAATTTTCTTTCTCCCAAAAGGTAGGTCCCATTGTAACAACAGGCGTACGATTTAAGTAGATTAACTCTGGCCCGATGGAAGAGTCGAAATGCGCAACTACGGTTGCAGCGTTACCAAGTGCATAAGAATCGACATCTGAATCTGGAGAGATAATACTTACATGATTAAAGCCCGCGAGCCTGTTCCATATTTCTGCTTCAGGATCCACTCCCGGGGTCTTTCCGCTGTAAGGATGCCTTCTAACAACTACCTCCCATTCAACAGGATTGAGTGATTCAGCTACCGCAATTATCGCCTCAACTTGCGTCTCAAAAGATCCTGGTTCAATGGGGTCTCCAAAAACGGCGAACTCCAACTCGGTAGTAGTAAAAAAACAAAAAGTATTTGGTTTTGTGAATCTTGGGGTAGAGCCTGGATTCATATCTCGTTGCCAATGTATTCCAGAAATTGGATCCATGACTCGGCGAATCTCTAAATACTCTTCCGCAATCTTAATTCTCGATGATGAATCGAAAGAATTCCAAAGATTTATCATTTGCTCTTGCCGTTCTATCTTCGAATGTGCTGAAAAAGTATAGGTATCTAACATTCCTGGTCTTGCTCCACGTTCAACTATCAATGTGGAAATACCTTGTTTTCTTGCAGCTAGAACAGCGCCCGCAGAGTTAACCAACCTCCCATTACCTACAACTACCTGACAATAATTTGCGGAAAGTAAAAGACCGGAAATTAATCTTTCAGACTTTACAAATGAAAGAATAGTTCTCGCCATCAAAAACCAATGCCGGGTAGGATTGTAAGTAATTGTTTTTAGGTATCCTCCAACTGTGCTGTGAACAGATTTTCTCAATTCCAAAGGAAATCGAGAATCTTTCAAGAAGTTACCCGACGTCTTTATGCCAAACACTCTTGTCGCAAGCTTAAGATCTGTAATGAAATGTTTATTCACTAGGTGGAGAGATTTCTTAGGCTTTACTGAGAGGGGAGTGGAATTGAAATATTTGGAGATTGCAAAAAAATTTGACGAAAAACCTCTGGGGAAAAGAACTTTTCGGCGGAGCAGGGCTCTCATTGAAACTTGCTTATCTGGAAGCCACTCGCTCAAGTCTAAGAACGAAGTCTTCACATTCTCCAGTTCCGAATATCTTTCCATCATTTCAATACTCCAGGCCGCATATAGATCAGACTGGTAAGTGTTGACTACCAAGATCTCATGGTGGTGTTTTGAAATACAAGCAAAGTAGTTGCTATTCAAATTCATCCCTAACTTGAGTCGGTCGAGAGGGGAAGGTTCTAGAAAGATACTTCCCTAGCGGTGTATAGTAAAGGTTGGCAATAGCTAATTGGCTGAATAAAGCAACTTAACTGCAGAAAGTTTCAGGTATAAAAATGAAACTACCGATACTTGTTCTTTCGTTTAATCGGCCGGATCTCCTCAAGGTTTGCATAGAAAACCTGATTTCTCTTGGCCAGAATAATCTCTATGTTTCCATTGACGGCCCCAGAAACGTTTTGGATTTTCAAAAACAAGCAGCAATGTTGGAATTTCTTGCAACAATTAATCCCGAATCCACAAAAATAGAGATTAAAACTAGGCCAGAAAATCTAGGCTGCAAGTTAGGCGTGGTATCCGGTATCGACTGGTTTTTTTCAAACGTAACCGAAGGTGCAATTCTGGAGGATGACTGCATACCAGAGGGGACTTACTTCGAATTCATAGATAAATATGCGGTAGAGCTTGAAAGGGGCAACGACATTGGAATGATTACAGCTCACAACCCGTACAAGCAAACCCAATCCAGCACCCCTTTCGTCTCCCGGTATTCACTTATAACCGGTTGGTACACCACCCGCCAGATTTGGGAGGATGTAAGGAGTGGAATTTTTTTACTAGATTCACCCGTTAGAAGAAACAATAGCAACACAACTCAAACCATTAGTGAAATGATTTTTTGGTGGTCTGCGGCAACACGAGCAAAACTAGGTTTCTACGACACATGGGACAGTAGCTTTTCTCTTCAAATGTGGAAAAAGGGTTACAAATGCCTAGTCCCCCCACAGAACTTGATTTCAAACATTGGATTTGGACCAAACGCAACCCACACAACAGATGATACAGCTACTATTTTTATTGAAGATTCTGAGAATCTGTCAATTACCCAAGATAATTTTGATAGTGTTCTAAAAGATGGTTACTTTAAAATATCTCGTAGACACGCCATCGGACCCCTATTCCGTGTGGGTTTCGAGATTTTATTAATGGGAATCATCTCGCTCAGAGATAAAACGAGAACAGCAAGAAGTAAATTTTTTGGAAGTCGAAAGTTAAAGAAATCCGATGGATAGGGAAGCGGCACTCTTAACGGCTGTCATCCCAGCCAAGAATCTTGAAAACATTTCCTCAAATATTTGCAAACTCTTCACCCAAAACCTAACTAGTGTCAGATTAATAATTGTCCTAGATGAAGCAGGTACATTCACGAAAGAACTCATTTACGACTTGGTGAAATCAAATAAAAATTGTGATGTAACAATCCTGGAGGGTGAATTTAGGAATCCTGGTGGGGCTCGCAACGCTGGGATTGCACTTTGCGAATCTGATTGGATTTGTTTTTGGGATGCTGATGACCAGCCGGAAGTTTCAAATATTTTGAAAGAAATCAGTTTGAAAGGCTCAAGTTCAGACATAATTGTGGGTCAATATGTAGTTTTCGACTGGATGACAAACGCAAAGATTCGAAAGGATCAAACCGAGTCAAATTTGGAAGCCCTTGCAATGAATCCAGGTCTCTGGAGACACGTTTTTCGGAGTGAGGCAATAGAGGGCATAGTTTTCCCAGATTTGAGAATGGCAGAAGACCAGGTATTTCTCGCCCAAGCTTACAACAAAACATTAAGAGTAAAATTCTCTGAATCAATTTTCTATAATTATTACAAGAATGTTCCTAATCAACTAACAAGTAGTAGTAATAATCTAGAAGATATTGAAAAATCATTGACACTATTGCTTAACTTATACGCAAGCCCCTCAAGTTTTCGAGAGATCTTGTTGGTGCGTCAGTTAGTTACACTCACTACCAGGAGATTCTCTCTTAAGAAATCGAGATTGCAACTATATCGAGCACTCAATCGGCAGATTCCGGGGAAGAAATTGATCCAAATTGTTTCGAGCATCTGTGCCATGAAATTAAGAGGAAGATAGGAGATTGATTTAATGCAAGACTCAGTAGTTATTGTTTTAAACGGAGGTTTTGGAAATCAGTTATTTCAGCTTGCCAAAGCCATTGAGTTATCAAGTGACTTTAACGTCTCTATCAATACAACTATCGGAGTGACCCCCAGAACAGATTCTGGATTGCCGAGCATTCTTGACTATGAATTGCCAGAGTCTATCTCGGTTGATGACATACCTTTAAATTTAGCCAATCAGCGAGTTATTAGATTCCTGATAAGCACCAGTCTCAGACGCTTCACCAATCCGCTGGTCGGTAGATTCGTTAAACTCGTACACGTTGTTGTTAAAGCAACATTTCTATTTGTTTCAAATCAGTGGGACGGACTCTATGTCGCGGATGAAATCGGCCAGACAGAAATAGATCTCAAGCCCGGCAAGAATCTAGTCGTGGGCTATTTCCAAACCACGAACTGGCAAGATGTAAACCGAATTCGTACAACTATGGCAGATTTAAGGCACAAACAAGGCGTTCGGTTTCTCCAGGGGTACATTCAAAAAGCTAGGTCCGACCGACCTTTAATTCTGCATATTAGAATGGGAGATTATCGCACCGAAAAAAGTATTGGAATGATTGATGAGAATTACGTAGAGTTGGCTTTAATCTATGCCATTAATCAGAATGAATTTCAAAAAATATGGTTGTTTTCAGATGAACCGGAAGAGGCGCTGTCTCTCGTGCCAAGTCACCTCCACCCAAAAGTCGAAGTTATTCGAGAAGTTGAAGGGTCGCCAACGCTGACTCAAGAGGTCATGCGACTCGGATTTGGTTATGTGCTGTCGAACTCTACATTCGGCTGGTGGGCCGCCTACTTATCTCGGAATGAACCCAAGACTGTCATCATTCCAGATCCATGGTTCAAGAAAATCGAAGAACCACTCGGATTGATTCCTACCAGTTGGACTAGAATTCCCAGATGAGAAATTTTAAGCAGATATATCAAGATTCACTATTTGCTCAATCGCTTAGTCTGCTAGCGAAGCGAGATAAATTGCGACTTCGATTTGTGGTAATCGTCCAAATGCTAATGGGTTTTTTTGACTTACTTGGTGTAGCCCTCTTGGGAATTTTAGGAGCACTCGCAGTTAATGGAGTGCAAAGTCGTGCTCCTGGGGAACGCGTAACACGAGTTCTTCAGTTTTTGCAACTAGAAAATCAAACATTACAAATTCAAGCGTCAATTTTGGGCTGCCTTGCAGTGGGAGTTTTATTAAGCAAGACTTTATTTTCTGCGTTTTTTAGCCGTAAAACATTATATTTTCTAAGTCGAAAATCAGCAGATCTTACTTATAGCTTGCTTGCCAGATTCTTATCTAAGAATTTGATTCACATAAATGAACAATCTACTCAAAAAACTCTATTCGCTCTTACAAACGGTGTGAGCAATGTGATGGTTGGAATAATTGGCGCATCAGTCTCATTTCTCACTGACTTAACTCTTATGATAATTATGGTTACAGGCCTATTGGTAGTTGATGTTCGAATGGCTCTTGGTGCAGTCACTTTATTTACAAGCATAGGACTAATTCTCTATTATTCCGCAAGAGCTCGTGCGGAAAGATTGGGTGCATCAAGTTCAGAGTTAACAATTGCAAGTAACGAAAAGATTTTAGAGCTGCTGGTCGCATATCGCGAAATTTTGGTACGGAACCGGAGATTTTACTACGCAAAAACGATTGGCGATATAAGAGTTAAGTTGTCCAATATAGTAGCCGAGATATCATTCCTACCAAGTATAAGTAAATACGTGGTCGAAATTGTTGTGTTACTTGGCGGGAGCATACTAGCCGTCGTCCAATTCACATTGTTAGATGCGACGTACGCGGTTGCAACCTTGACTGTTTTCTTGGCAGCGGGCTCGAGAATAACTCCTGCCCTTTTGAGGCTGCAACAAAGTGCGCTAACAATTAAGGGGTCTGCAGGAATTTCCCGTTCTACGCTGCAAATGGTAGCGAATCTCAAAAATACTCAACCCATTGAGCCCGCTTTGGATGCTGTTACTACCGAACACCAGGGGTTCAACCCGCAGATCAAATTAGACAAAGTATCCTTTTCCTATCCCGGAAGTACAACCAAGACGCTGTCCGAAATTGATTTAATGATTGAAATTGGCAAAAAGATTGCAATTGTCGGGCCTTCGGGTGCCGGAAAAACCACTTTAGTTGATTTAATTCTAGGGATTATTCCGGTAGACGCCGGCAAAATTACTATTTCAGGATTTGAACCACTCCAGAGTATTAAAAAATGGCCAGGGGCTATAGCCTATGTTCCGCAAGACGTGATGATATTCGACGCGAGCATTTTAGAAAATATTGCGCTTGGCTTCCCCTCAGAGCCAATAACAAAATCCCTGGCAGAAGATGCACTCCAAGAAGCACAGTTGATTGATTTTGTTGATAATTTGCCAGAAGGCATTAATACAAGAGTCGGAAATCGAGGCATGAAGCTAAGCGGTGGTCAGCGTCAAAGACTCGGCATTGCCCGGGCACTTTTCACACGACCCAAACTCATTATTCTTGACGAGGCAACGAGCGCTTTAGATGGTCAAACGGAATCAAACATGACAGCTTCAATTCTGGGATTAGATCAGACTGTCACGGTTCTGATGATTGCTCACAGACTTTCAACGGTGCGCGATGCTGATTTAGTAATTTACATCGAGAACGGAGAGATTAAGGCAAGGGGAAGTTTTGATGAAGTTCGAAACCAAGTTCCAGATTTCGACTCACAAGCAAAATTAATGGGGCTTTAAGACATCCTTGTACAGGTCAATGTGACGATCCGAAGCAGTTTCGACAAGTTGCAGAAATGCCGAAATTGATAATGCACGATTCTTTGGATTTTCTAGTCGTAAAATACTTTTTTTCATTTCATTAAGCAATGTGCCGATTTCGACATCAGGTGAATCCAATACAATGTCAAAGTCACTATTAAGCAATTCAGGTATACCTCCAACTCGCGTTGCCAAAACCGGAATGCCTATTAATTTTGCTTCGTGTATAACGTTAGGGCTGTTGTCGGCATTAGATGGCACACAAAGGAAATCAATCGCTCCCCAGAATGCATTGATATCGACTTTGAATTCATTCATCTTCACCACCTTAATCTCATTTGGATTGCGATGGGAGTACTCCGTGGCACGTGTGAAAAATCCCCCACCCTTTATATAGGAGTTTGGGTCCATCGCGGCAAAGCCGAGACGAATCCCCTTCGTTTCGTCGTAAGGGGATACGTCCTGCTTTGGAGGCTTGATTACGTTTGGAATGAGCTCAATGCGGGAACTGCGAAGTAATCGAGATGCCTTGGCTTGATTTAAAATCCATTGCGAAGGTGCTATAAACGTTGCTTCTGAAAACAATTTCTCATATTTACTTTCGGCCATAGCCAGATTACGTCTGGGGAAACTTCGGAAAACACCGCTAAGCCCAGGACAGGACCCACAGTCGGTCTGAAACTTATTACATCCAAGGGTGCTATGGCAGCCACCTGTGTATGTTCTCTCATCATGAAGAGTCATGACTACTTTTGATCCACTACGAATCAGTTCAGCAATTTGACTCAGGTTCGTGATGTTGTACCAATTATGAATATGGAGTATTCGAGATTTAGACTCAACCGAGATTCTACGACTAATTGAGGCAGGCGAATAGCTGACCAGCGAGAAGAAAGATTTCGCAGAAAGTCTATTTTGAAGATTTCCGTAGATTCCACTCCGAAGCCTTTCGGAGAAATTTCGAGGTAACGAAATTTCGCTTGCACCACTTAAGAAATCTACCTGTTTAAGGGCCAGAAATTTCGAATCAACCCCACGAGCAGTTAACTCTGAGTTCAAATTTCGTGCCGCTATTCCAGCTCCTCCCGCATGTGTAGTCGAAATGTGAGATATCTTCATGGGGTCTCTGTGCATAGTGGAATTCTTGCACGTTTTCTCTGTAAACAAGCCACTTTAACTGGATAGAATTAGAGAGTGCAGACTAGATTACGAATCGCTTTGAACTTCATACGTCAATTAGGGTTCGACCCAACGGTTTCACTTCGATCGGTTGTGAACTTTCCAAGGTATTTCTGTAACTTATTAGCCTTCCGCAAGGCAAAAAAGAAGTTGCCCGATGCTAGCTACGCCCTTATTTTGTCACCAGCACTACAGGACCGCCGCGCTGGTGCCGGCACATCTGATGGACACTATTTTTGGCAAGATTTACTTGCTGCAAAATGGGTACACGACTTCAAACCGAAGGAGCATCTAGATGTTGGATCAAGGATTGATGGATTTATAGCGCACCTGTTAAGTTTTATGGACGTAACATTATTGGATATTAGACCATCAATTTTGCCAATACCAGGATTGAAGGTACTCATTGATGACATTATGAACGGGAATGGCGAAGACCAAGGAAAATTCGAATCAGTTTCTAGCCTTCATTCGATCGAACATTTCGGTCTAGGGAGATATGGAGATCCAATCAATCCAATCGGACACATCATCGGACTTGAAAATCTTGCAGGCAAAGTAAAACCGCAAGGACAGTTGCTAATAAGTTTCCCAATAGGCAACCCTAGAATTGAATTTGATGCACAGAGGATACTTGCACCAGATTTCCCTTTGAAAATATTGACGGATTTCGAGTTGATGGAATTTGTAGTTATTCCATGGAAAGGAGAACCTAGATTAGGCTTGTTGCCCAATGCGGTAGATGTCCATCTAGAAGGACAATTAGGACTTTATCGGTTTAAGAGAAAAGGTTAATCCGCAAGAACTAAGAACTCTTGCAATAGCGTTCTATATCTTGGTGAATCAGAATATTCATTCTTTTTGCTGAAAAATGTCGCTTGAATCCTTTTGGATTCAGATTCATTTGGTGTGCCAGCACACCTAGCACGGCTTGATCTTGCCTATGGTTTGATCTATCTGAACCTTCTGGAGCAATAACTTCCAAGTTCAATGCATTCTCTGCCCAGCAATTTATCAATTGTGAAACTTTCTTAACTCTAGGATCAAACCCAATAATTGCAGCGTTGAGGTTGTGCCGATCAATCAATTTGGGATTGACTTTCATATTACGTAGCGTCGTAGGGTGTGTCCATTCACCAACAGTCCCTGGCGAAGTTGGGCAGTAGAACCCATAGGCTTGAATTAGGCGACTCATAAATTTTAGATCTGAAAACAGTTTATCTCCAGAATCTAACCACAGGAACGGGGCCTGTATACGGTTGGCAGTCATTTGCACGATTTGTGGTTTCCAAGCGTAGTTACCTGCATTAATTTTTATGTCCATCCAGTCTGGAAATTCTGAATATGGAAATGAAAAAAAATGGTAGCGTGGGAATTTAGTAATGAATTTATTCAATGTTTTACTTGCTAGACCCAAATCATATACATAGACATTCGCTCGCGGCTCAAACTTGTTTATAGAATCAAGTAGCTGTTCGAGGCTAAGTGAATGAGATTCATCAGCAGCAGTGACAAGAGAAATCTGCATAAAATTTGGAAGTGGTTTTATAACTTTGAGAGATGAAAAAACCCAGCGAATATCATTGGTCATTCGTATGAACAGCTCTATTTTTGGCAAAATTTGCTTCATCTCCATCTCAACTAAGCTGAAGCATTACGGAGCGTAATCTTCCCATGGTTTGTGTAAATAATATCAACTGCGTTGCGCTCAAGGGCTTCAAGTGAATCTTTCAATTGAAAGTTTATCGGTTCTTCGTGCACATTAAATGAAGTGTTCACAAGAACTGGGACACCTGTTAGCAGGCAAAACTCTTCTAAGATTTGAGTAACGATCGTATTACTCTCCTTAGTCACAATCTGCGGACGGGCTGTACCATCAACATGAGTTACAGCAGGAATAGTACTTCTGTACTCAGGCCTCACCATGCAAGTTGAGGTCATGTAGTAAAAGGGCTGCTTGGACACATTTTGACTTTCAAAGTACTGATCAAAGTAATTTTCAAGGACTATTGGAGCAAAAGGCATAAATTCTGTTCGCTTGAGGCGCTTGTTCACAGTCTGATTAACATTCGCCTTTCTCGGATCAATTAGAATTGAGCGATTTCCCAAAGCCCGAGGGCCAAATTCCATTGAATCAAGATGCACCCCGCAAATAAACCCTTCAGACAACTTCTTTGCGGCATCAATAGCAAGAGAGTTGGTATCCAAAAGTGCAAAGTCAAATTTTTCGGGAATGTTAGGCGTAGCATCCTGGATGGGGGCGAGATACATACTGCTGTAAAACGAACCAAGTGCGCTAGATTTGAGTTCATTTAAGCGGGAGAGATACGACCAAGTTCCACCAATAGCTATTCCACCATCGCCCATGTTTGGGAAGACGTTCATGGTGTCCACATGCTTTAGCTCGCTAATTTTCTGGTTAAGTTTAACATTTGCAAATACGCCACCAGCAAGTGACACATTTCGCAAATCTGTTTTTTCTAACCAGTGAGTGACGATTTCAAGAACAGATTTTTCTAAGACATACTGAATTGCAAATGCTAGATCTTCATAATTACTTGTATTTTCCTCGGCGAGACTCACAATCTCATCCATGGAAGACAGGAGCTTCCTTTGAACTCCTAGTTTTCGGCTAAGAACCTTAAAAACTTTCCCCTTTAATCCCGGAGTATATCTAATCTTTGGAAGGCCATTCTCGACTCTAACGAATTCGAGCAATACATCGACCGCTGCGGAGTAACTGCCAAAAGCGGCTAGGCCCGTGATTTTACCTTCATGCTGAGAAGGTTTAAAATTATACTTGCGCGTAATTGCCGTGTAGAGGTTTCCCAAACTATCCACTGCAGGAATTCTTGCTAAGTTTTCAAATTGTAAATTCCCAGAACTCGACCTTAGTCGAGCAATTGCTCCAGATTCCCCATCTCCGGATCCATCTAAACTTAGGAGCAAGGAATCGGAATTCTCTGCAGCACCAAGCGCACACCCAAGATGTGAATCGTGGTGGTTTATCCAGTCAAATCTAAGATTTTCTAGACCTGATATTTCGCTTATCAAATTTCGAATACGCGCTTCCAAAACAATTTTCGGATTATCAAATCTATTTGCGCGCTTGTTGTAGCCGGGCCAAGGATTTAATCCTGTCCCGGATGGTACAGACGGATTTTTGTCGAGCCCACTCAATAGCCGGTCTACGTAGTGATAATCCAGCAAATCATGAGAACCTATCACCACATTCGTAATCGGTACGTCGCAGCTCTTTAGCAATTCGGTTATCGAGGCTACCGGTAGCCCAATATGATTTTTTTTCCGTGAAATTCTCTCTTCGGCAAGGGCGGAGTGGACGGAGCCCTCTTTTGAAACTAAAGCGGCAGAACTGTCATGAGAGAGACTTAACCCGAGTATCACCTTCCTAGTCTATATCTCGAAGTTCAAAAATCCATCACAAACTGTCATTTTTAAACCTTGACATGTTTTGCCAAAATCAGTCACCGGTAGATTGCGTTTACCTGGAATAGCCAAATTACAAAATGTCTTTAGAGGGGTACCCAAGTTGCAAAGTTCAGCGCCCCATTTATATACCGCTTGTCTCAGCACTTAATGGAAGAGACTAACAGCGAACTAGAGATATGGAGAGCTTGTGTTGCGCAAAAAGAATGAATGTAGCGTCGCAGGTGAGGGATTATTCCTTATTGATGAACAGATTCTTTCCTCGATCCCGGTATGTTCCTTTAACAAAACGTGGAAGTAAGAGAATGAATGTAGAGAGATAGTCAAGAAAGAATAGAACTAAATTCCCACCCCCGCGATGATTAACTCTGAAGACTGCAATGCCAGTTTCATCGCAAGTGTCGATTTCAGAGTATTGAAATCTCATTTTCTTTCTCAGCAAGATACCGAGAACTTTGAATCTGGAGATAAATCTCTGGTTTTCAATTATGAATAATTCAACTCCGTCTAATTTGGAAATTACCTTCCACTCCGACTTCTCAACCGATCCATCGATGATAATCCAATCAAAACTATTATCTTCACTGAAAGACAGTTTACTTTCAAAGACTATTGTTTTTTCGCCCGTTAATTCACCAGCGTGGAAATTTTCAACGTTCTTTCTCGCAATCTCGAGGAAGCGAGAATCCTACTCAATTGTTAATACCCTCGCAGAGGTGACTCTTTGCAAAAAAGCGGAGATTGTTCCGATTCCAGTTCCGAATTCAAGTATTGATTTTGGAGGAGCGATGATAGCTTGGCAATAAATAGCTTTCAACGCACTACTAGATGCAATCAGCCCGGAATCAGGCAACAATTTAAAATTGTTCCAGAATTCCTGAATGCTCTCGTTTAGTTCTGTTGCCGCCTTAATTTGGAGCAATTCCGAGTCCTCTCTGATTAACTTTAACTTCAATATAGCAAGGAATTTGCAAAGATGGAATCAGGAGTTCGATGCATGGAATAGAACTTATTACGTCTTCGTGCGCGAGGATGTTGGCTGATAGGCCTGGAAACAATTACGCACGTCTTCATCAAGTTATCTAAACGTGTAGGACCAAGAAACATTCGTCTTTGTGATTTTTGACTTATTAATCAATCAACGTAGGCATAATTTAGCAAATCACGGGAACATATTACAGTGTCCAGAAACGGTTTCGAGCAGGATTTGAGTAATTCCATTATCGAAGCAATCGGTGCCAAAATATGATTTTTCCATGAAGTTTTTACTTTGGCAAGTGTAGAATGCAAAAACCATCTTTGGAGACCAACTCTGCCGAGCTGTCATGAGACAGGCTGAGAAAAAAACCAGATGTGAAGCAAATCGCTTGAAATCATGAAATTCACTCTAACTTTTGCGCTTGCGATAATGAGTTATCTCATGGAAATTAGTAAACTGTAAACAGGGTTCGTCAAGACTATCCGTTTTTCGAAAGGTGAGACATGAGGATTTTAGTAGCTGGAGCAGGCGGATTCATAGGAGGTCACCTGGTTTCAAGGTTATTGGCTGATGGTAATGAAGTAAGGGCTGTCGACCTCAAACCCTTAAGCGAGTGGTATCAAGTTCACAAACAAGCAGAGAATATAACTGGTGATCTTTCTAGACGGGAAGTTGCATTTGAGTCCGTGCGCAGCATCGAATGGGTGTTTAATTTAGCTGCGGATATGGGTGGCATGGGATTTATTGAGAACAACAAAGCCCTTTGCATGGTAACTTCTCTGATTAACACACACCTTTTACAGGGCTCGGTAGAGCATGGAGTTAAGAGATTTTTCTTCTCAAGCTCTGCATGTGTATATGCAAGCTGGCACCAAAAAGAGGCAACAGAGGTCCATTTAAAGGAATCTGATGCCTACCCAGCTGATCCTGAAGATGGTTACGGATGGGAAAAGTTATTTGGGGAAAGAATGTGCAGGCACTTTGAGGAGGACTTTGGTTTGGAAGTTCGTATCGCGAGGTACCACAATGTATACGGTCCCTTTGGTACTTATAATGGAGGTCGAGAAAAAGCTCCTGCAGCCGCGTGCCGAAAAGTTGTTGATTTTCAGCTCGACCCATCACAACCCATCCAGGTTTGGGGTGATGGAAACCAAATCAGATCATTCACGTACATCGACGACTGCATAGAAGGGACGATGAGACTTATGGCATCTAATTTTTCAAAACCCTTGAATATCGGAAGTTCAGAATCAGTCTCCATACAGTCCCTATATGATCTCATTTGCGAGAACCAAGAAGTTGAAAATCCTAAATACACATATGATTTATCAGCGCCCCAAGGCGTCAGAGGGCGTTCTTCAGATAACACCTTATGCCACTCAGTTCTGGGGTGGGTCCCTCAAGTCTCTCTTAAAGCTGGACTTGAGCGTACCTATAATTGGATTAGAAGCGAAATGGTAATGAGTGAGAAATCCTAAAACAGAACTTGTCTACTCAAAGCATTTTTCAGGCGAGCCCAAAATCTCCATTGCTATCCCCTTCTATAATCAAGAGAGAATCCTTGCACGGAACCTAAAATCAGTGATTGATAACTTACAACAAGTTGCCGAAATCTTACTAATTGATGATTCGAGTACTGATAGCTCAATGCGAGAATTAATCGATTTTATTTCTAGCCTCGAAGCCACGACAGAATTAAAGTTGTCTTCTATCAGCGTTTTCCAAAATCGAACTGCACAGTATGAGACTTATTGCGACGCATTTTTATTTGAAAACTGCAGCTCTAGGTATGTAATTGAAATCCAGTCCGACATACAAATGTTACACAAGGGTTTTGACTCAAAACTCTTGCGTGCAATCACCTCATCGTCCCACTTAATCGCGGTGTCGGCTAGAGGAATCGAACCTGTATCAGGAATTATCAAAGGCTATTCAAAAACCCTAGGAAGCGATCGAGCCCACTCTTACTCAATTGTTAACTACGTAATTTCCAGAGTAAAATACCAAATCTTTATTTTGCTTAAACCGAATGTGGCAAAAACCCCCTCAGTTAGGGAGCCTGAATCGAAAGTTCTTTACAACGAGGTTATGGATTCTGAATTCTTGACCACTGGGTATGCGGGTCGGATAGCTTCAAAAATAAATTATCCTGTGGATGAAGACTACGCTCAAAAAAACATAATCTTTATTGGAGAAACAATTATGCGTGGGCCTATCATCGTCGACAAAGAAAAATACAAGGCTATCGGAGGATTTGATTCAGGAAGATTTTTTCAAGGGTACGACGAACACGAATTATTTATCAAAGCCTATTTGCTATTGGGGTATAGAGTTGGGTACACGCCTTTAAATTTTTCCTCTCCTCTTGATGAAGGTAGCACTCGCAAACGAAGAAGTTTGAGCGGCGAATTTCAAATACTGCGCCAGCTACTCCGAATCATGGGTAAGAGAAAAACTTCGACTCTATGGACACTGTTACAAGATGAAACTTTTCCCGAATACCAGAGTGAGATAGAATTTTTTTAACTAGCGCCCTAATGAAATTTCAGATGACAGGAAGTGTGAGTAAGATGGATAAATGATGCAACTATTGAGAACAAGCAACAGTCAGGCCCACCAAGAGTCATTCGTTTTGAACGTTCTGAATTGGAAAAGGTCTGGGACTTATGTGGAAATCGGAGCCTTCCACGCCTTTGAAATAAGTAATACTTCAAGACTTGAAAAGGAATTTGGATGGGTAGGAGTTGCCTTCGAAATAAATGCGTCCAGAGTCCAAGCTTATAATGAATTGCGTGACAATAAGTGCGTACTCGGAGATGCCACATTGATGGATTATCAGGTGATTTTCGATGAGCTGAAGTTGCCTGATTCAATCGACTATTTACAGATTGATATTGAACCTAGTAGAAAATCCTTAAAGGCTTTAATAAAGATTTTTAAGTCTAATCGCAAGTTTAAGGTTGTCACTTTCGAACATGATGCTTATGCAGACATTATGAGTAAATTTGTACGAATGCTCTCTAGAATCATTTTCTATTCAAATCAATATTCATTGGCTATCGGGAATGTAAGTAATGAAGGTGCGCCAGATTCGCCATTCGAAGACTGGTGGATTCACCGATCAATACTCAGCGAAATAGTGAATCTGGAGGAATTTCAGTCACGAGGGAAAGTAAATTTATCGAAAGATTTTTTCAGTTAGTAATTCGCTTTTAGAGCTACAGTCGAAAGGACATGCACCATGGGAAAACGATAGACTTTGTTGCGTGCTAGAAGACGCCTGTTAAGAGCTTTAAAATATAGAAAAAGCTTGATTAATGTTTTAAACGAGTTCCCATTGTTTGCACCGAGCAGCGCTGGAGCTTACAAAGCCAAAGCACCCCTCACCATTTTGGGGGTTAACAGCATTATTCCACTCCTTCACTCACTGACCGAGACAGTGGGGGGTATGGACTTAAATGTGAAATCAACCCACGAGTTGATTTCTTCTCGCCTAGATTTGTAAGAAAAAGCCGGCCACCTTAAAGAGATTTTCAACAAAAACGGTACAGAAAAACCAAATCCACTTTACGCGCTTTATACATATATTTTGGAGCAGCCTGAAAACGTGATGCACATTTGCGAGATTGGAATTGGGACCAACAACAGCGATGTCGTCTCAACAATAGGAAGAAGTGGCGTGCTGGGCGCATCACTTCGGGCTTTTCGGGATTATTGTCCCAATGCTCTTGTAGTTGGCGGTGATGTCGACCCAAGAATCATGTTTAAAGAAAATAGAATTAAAACCATTGTTGTAGATCAAACAGACATTGTTGGACTTAAAGAAGCATTGAATTCTACAAAACTAGAATTTGACCTATTCATTGATGATGGTTTGCACTCGCCAAACGCCAATCTTGCATCACTAATTGCTGGATTAGATGTAATCAAAAGAGGTGGGTGGATCGTAATCGAGGATATTCCTGAACGAGGATTGATATTTTGGAGATTAGTTGCGAATCTTCTTCCGCAAACTTACCAAGTTGGCATTTTTCATTCAACGAATCCTGGCTACATTTTTTACTTTTAAAAAGCTATAAAGAACTATTCAAAAATAGCAATCAATTTTTGTAACAATTAACGGTTTAAGATTATTACTTACACGTCTTTATAGAACCTATTGGAGCGGTTTTCCTGGCCATAGAGAATTTCACGCCAGTGTCGACCAGTGAGTTATTTGGACCTTGAATAAAAAACTGTAACGACTAGTCAGGCAAGAAATGTCCGTTTTGTCCAATTCTCGCTACAATCTAGTCTAGGATCCGTAGTAGGCAGTAGAGGCACCGACGGGTGTCGCTGAAGTACTAAACCGGTTAAGAAGGAAGTTCAAAAGTGGCATTTAAGAAGTCTGCAGCCTCTGCAGGTCCCCGCGTTTGGACGGTGGCAGTGCTCGGTGCTTTCTACACAGAGCACCGTTCAGAGCTTCTCGCCCACGCTAATCGAGTATTAAAAGATTCAGCTAAAGCAGAAGAAATCACCCAGGATGCACTTATTAAGTTCATGCTCGCAGCCCCTGAGCTTGAATCACAGGAGCATGCCCTTTCTTATCTACACCGCACAATCGAAAACCTCTGCATCGATCTATTCCGCCTTGAAGGTCGTCGTCCAAACCTTGTTCTAATCGATGATGCCCAGGCTGAGGTTGAAGCTGCATGGCAGGTCGATGGTGATCACTCAGAGGTTATTTCAGCTGCGGAGGATGCCGCCATTATTCGTCAAGCACTTGCAATGCTCTCACCTGCAGAGCGCGCCGCTCTTATTATGTGGGAGATGGAAGGCAGATCAACTAAGGAGATTGCCGCAGAGCTTGGTATTAAAGAATCTGCTGTTAGACATACTGTCTCAAGAGCAAGAGCATCACTACGCAAGGTGATGAGCGAGCTAATTGTTGATAAAGAGCGCGGCCTAACTGCTCTAGATATGCTCTCAACGACATATAAGAAAGCAGCACAGATCGCTAAGAAATCAAGTAAAGCTGCACTCTCACTTATTTTAGTTTTCTTCGCCTTCCTTGGCTTTAATGCAATGCCAACAGATAGCGGTGTGCCAAATATTCTTGCTGAAGAAGTTATCTCATCTAACCAGCCAGTAGAGAGAATTGAAGTTGCAGCACCTACTACTCAAGTAACTACTTCCGCACCTGCCCCTGCTGCCACTAAAGAGAGCAAGGCTGAGGTAAACGCCAAAGCAACTAACTTCTCATTTACTGGCCTTGATAAGGCTGGGGTACCTACTGGTTTTACCGTTACTGATTCAACTGGAGCTCTAGGAAGTCTTTATATAACTAACCGCCAGCCCATCCTCTCTGAAACTGAGTTGACCTTGACCCAGGTATCAAAAACTGAGGCAGGGGCTGCCAATATCTTTATCTCCCAGAGGCTAACCTCAGACTCCACAGGTTTTAGCTATAACCCGGTGGTCTCCTATGGCAAGGATGGAGGCTGGATCCCGCTTGTGACCTCCCTTACTTACCTAAATTCTGAGCGCCTACTAAGCGGTAATTACCTCGTAACAGCGATCATCAAGGTAGAATCTGAGGTTGAAACCTCCATTGTCATCCCAGCTAGCGCTTCAGGCCGGGATCTCCTTCAGGCTCCAAGGCAGGTAATCACCCGCCTAGTACTGAACCCAGGAAAGACCCAGATTTTATCCCAAGCTATTTATGTAGTTGAAAAGGGAGTTAAATGATGAACTCCCCATTTAAGTTTCCTCATCGCGTCCGGATACACGATGGGGAATGTGGTGCAGTAGCACGTGCATTGCATCACAAGGTGAGTTTCAACTCACCAGCCGCAATTGAGAAGTTCTCAATTGCGACTAACGAAAGGAAATCAATGTCTAAAGAGACATTCTTTAAGCGAATATCGCTTATTGTAGTTTCAGGCCTGGGGTTTGGTCTTATGTCGATCGCGCCTTCGTCTGCTGCTATTTTAAGCGGATCAACAAGCGTGACTTTGTCGGCGTCATCAGGATCAGTTATTTCTGGTGAAACCTCAACCGCCATTACGGTTACGGTTCAATACACGCCAGATGCAACATCAGATACTGTGACCGTCGTTCTTCAAAACGGAGCGACTAATGCAGCAACTAACGCTGCAACAACAGGTGGTGTTTTCCAAATAACTACCGATTCGGCTAACGCAACCGTTGCACTCTCTACTTACTACTCAGATAGCGTAACTGCAACAATTACACCTGGTGTTGCGAACGCCGTCACCAAGGCATCATTTACCTTCCAAGTTCGTTCCGCTACAACGGTAGGTGTACACGCCTACACCATCAGAGCTAATACAGGGGCTACCAAGGCTACTTTGGCTTCTGCGCTTTATACGTTGACAGTTGCTGCAAATGATGATTCTGCAAGCCCAGCGAAGTCGAACTTGTACATAAATAAAGTTCTCCCTTCGGGCAGCACTTACATCATGGCCGACTCGGCATTAGTTGTATCGGCAGGGCAAAAAGCCGATCTAACGCTGATGACTCCATCAGTAGTTGGTTACGCAATGGCTAACTTTAGAAATGCAGCCGGCGATTCAGTAGTTGCTACCAACTCAACCATTAACGTTAATGGAACGATGGTAGTTAAAATTACCTCTGGCCCTGGTTTCTTGAGCCGTTATGAAACTGCTACAGCTACTCAACTAGTTCGTCAGATTTCAATCGTTCGCGGCGACTCTATCGTCATCTGGAATGATGGTTCAGCGGGAATTGGAACAATCACTGCTTACATCGGTAACGTTCCGCTATCAGATGGAGCTGACACAATCAAGTTCTATGGTAAAGCTGAGAAGTTTGTTGCAACAGCAAACGCTGTGACTGCAGCAGGCTGGAATCTCAGCACTGGTAGCGATTCTGCAACCTCAGGAACAAACATTATTACCTTCGTAGCAACAGATGCTGCGGGTCTAGCTGTTCCTAGCGCCTCTCAGAACCGTAATGAGAAGTTCTATGTACACTCATCTGATACAACCGTGGTTCGTGGATTCGCATCTAAGACCGCTGTAGGTGAATGTAATGCTCCAGTTTCTACAGCAGATCAAGCTGCCGGTAAGTGGGATTGCGATATGTACGTAATTGACTCAGGAACTGTCACGCTGCAGGTTTCTGACTCTTCGACCATCGCATCATCTCTCTATACGTCAAATGTGATCGAAGTAAAAGTCGCTGGTGCGGCATATAGGGGAACACTCTCATTTGCAAAGACTGCTGTGCAGGCTGGTGAGAACGTCGAGATGACAATCAAGTGCTTTGACCGAGCTGGTCGAAATTGCGGTCAATCATCAGCAACTTCCGCTGTTGCATACCCTGGATTGTTTAACTCTGGTGGAATTCAAACCAAGCAATTCATTGGTGGAGTAACCGTTGGAACTTCAGTTTCAACTGGAACAGCAACCTTCTCAACGGTCTATGACTGGGCTGGGCTTACCGTCTTCTTTAACGGAGAAGAGACTGCCCTTGTCACAATGCCGCTAACGGCAGGTGATGTGGTCATTGACCTCACAACTGGCGGAGCGGATATGCTCACAGTTGGGAAAATTACCTTGGTTGTCACCAATGCCGACGTCACTGCAGCAACTGCTTCAGCTGATGCCGCAACTGATGCTGCTGCTGAGGCAATCGATGCTGCTAACGCAGCAACTGATGCTGCCAACCTAGCTGCAGAA
>Ga0315902_10001288_pt1 | contig 40477 bp, 46 predicted proteins | sample LakEriMetagenome_9_FD_203523 | JGI IMG/M metagenome (GOLD analysis project Ga0315902, IMG submission 203523) | Freshwater fungal communities from buoy surface, Lake Erie, Ohio, United States - Buoy 12 MA117 | ecosystem: Environmental > Aquatic > Freshwater > Lake > Lake biofilm | place: USA...
ATCAAGCCAACTCTGCAAATCTGAATTCATGTTATTACTATTTTAAACCAGAGAATAAATATGGTCAAAACTTTAAATTTCCACCATAGCTTGCCTGTTTTGCTAATTTATGCTATTAATGATATAATACACCTTAATTAAGCAAATTGCTTTGCATTAAATATTTATGAATCCAAATAACCAAGAAGAATTACCAAGCCAACCAAATAATGTTTCTGGAGACTTTGCTGCATTCTCAAAAACCGTACTTCCAGGGTCAAAGCTAGAAATTAATCAGGGAAATGAAGCTTTCTCAACAACTATACTCCCAGACTCAAAAATGGAGATAAGCCAAGCTCAAAATAAACCCTCTTATTCAACACTACTTGAAAATAGATTACTTAATTTGCGCAAACCTGAAACTGCTGAAATCCCTAAAACAATACCTCAAACGATAACAGAACCAGCTCAGACTAACACTGAAAATTTACCACAAGTAGGAACTCCATTATTCACACCACCTGAAAATAGGTTTACTCCAAAGCCTGTTGAAAATTCCTCTGGTAATTTATTTTCTTTACCGCTTCCTGCTCCACTTGGAATTATTTCGCCTGCAGAAGCCGTGGCTAAAGTTGAACCTTTGTTTAATAAAACATTGAACATACCGCCTGCCCCAATCCCCAACATTCCTCAAGCGAATATCAATCCAGTTCCAAATCAATTTCAATCACCTGCTCAAACTATTAAGCCAGTAACTCAAAATAATATTGTACCAGGACCAAGAAATAATGCGTCTCAACCAGCTTCTAAACCAAAAATAGAGGTACAAGCGACAGAAATAACTATTGGCGATTTAACTGACAAAGTAAGAAAATCTAAAAATGGTTCTGTCTTCAATGCAGCTGATTTACAAGGAATGCTTTCAGGAGTAAGAGAGGTTTAATTACTCTTTTAAAACTAAGCTTTTCTTTTGGAGATAAAAAGAGTAACCAAGGCTGCTTAAGATAAATATTATTTGAAATAAGGGTATCCAAATTTTTTGTTCTGTAGATAGCACAATTCCAAGCTGTGCAGTTATTATTACAAGAATTACTGTTAATACCAAAACCTGCCTTTTGTTTAGCCCTAAAGATAATAAACGATGATGCCAGTGATTTCTATCCCCTGTGGTTAAGGGGTTTTTTCTTTGAAGCAAACGAATACTCCAGACTACAAAAATGTCTAGTATAAACCAGCCAAGCACAGTAACGGCAGTGGCAATTTTCGCCCCAGAAAGAATAGATAAAACGCCAACCATAAAACCAATAATCATCGAGCCGCCGTCACCTAGGTAAACTTTAGCTTCTGGAAAATTGTAGGGCAAAAAACCTGAAATTCCAGCAGCCCAAATTAAAGCAAATATAAAAATTAAAGGCTGATTAACCGACGGCAATACTGAAATAGAGGCAATTGTTAAAAAGGCAATAACCCCTACACTGCTAACAAGTCCGTCTAGGCCGTCTAAAAGTTTTGTGGCAAATAAACAAAAACCAAGCCACAAAAATGCTAAAGCTTGTGGAACCAGAACAAAATTCAATGATAGGGTGTTGAAGGGATAGGACAAAGCTTCAATTTTCAACCCTCCCAAAAAAATACTTATTAAAATGGCAAGCCCCACTAAAGCAAATCTATACTTTGTGGAGATTTTATTCATATCATCCAGAACTCCAGCAATGGCTAGAACTGCCACTGAAACAAATATCCAAATTAAGCGGAAAGATTCTAAATTATTTTGTAAATAAATTCTTAACGAAAACCAATCAAACTTGTTGGCCAGCCACAGAAAAGCCATTAATAGAAGCGATGTAACAACAAAACCAGTAGCACCCATTAAAGGAACTGGTTGTTTATGAAATTTTCTATGAATAGCAGAGTTTGGATCATCTTGGATTCCGAATTTCTTTGCTATTTTAATTACAAAAGGAACCACTGCCCAACTTATTAAAAAGGAGGCTATAAAAAAGAATAAACCAAGTGAATTTATTATTGTAGGAATAGTTGATAATTTATTTGATTAGGTTAATTTGTCAAACTTTGACCAAGCCAAAATTGTAAGGTATAATAAGTAAAACCAGAAATTCTATGCTAAAATTGCTTAAAAATTGGCTTAATTTACATAAACTTCAGAAAGTGTTAATTTCTTTAGCCCTATTCCTAGTTATTTTTACTCCAGCAGTTTCAACTTTTGCTCAGGGCGGTAACTGTGTTCAAGGTAAAATTACAATTGGTAGCTTGTTTTCACCCAACTCTTTCGTACCTATAATTGAGCCACAGTGTTCAACAGATTCCAAAGGAAGGGCAATTCCACTAAGCTTTGATGTTATTCCCTATGTACTTCTTAGAAGCTATGGATTTTTATCTTCTTTAATTGTATATTTGTTTGGATTTATTTTAATTTTTTCAGGTATTCAATATAGTTATGGAGCTTTAGATGGAACTTCCAGTGTGCAAGCTTTAAGAAATTTAAAAGATTCAGTGGTAGCTTTGTTGCTTGTTTTTGCAAGTTTTGCCATTGTAAATACCTTGCTAATTATTTTGAAAGTGCCAGGAACAGTTTCTAATACAAACTTAACTTCATTCTTTATCCCAATCCAATAGACAAATATTATGACTTTTTTGAAAAACATTCTTGTAAAAATTCCAGCCTTCTTTATTTTATCTTTATTGGTTTTAGGCTGGTCTAGCTTGGCTTTTAGTTCAATAGCAGCAAATGCACAAACAAATAGATCTACTGGACCTATTTATAGTGGTGAGTGTGCGGAGATAGTTGTTACACAGCCCACTACATCCCAGGCATACAAAGACTGCGTAGCAAAATCTAAGGCTGGGGAATTTAACAGCAATACTACCCAAACTGGCGGGAACATAAACTCTTTTCAGATTCTTCCTTTTAATAACATTTTTGATTTACTAAATGCAGTAGTAGAATTTTTACGAAACCTAGCTATACCTTTGGCAATTCTGGTAATAACTTGGGGAGGTTATAAATATTTCATTGGTGGTTTAGATGGAAAGGGTGATGGATTAAAAGCGATTCAAGCTGGAATAATTGGTTTAGCTATTGTATTAAGTGCCCAGCTAATTACAACAATTACTCAGGGAACCTTCACTGCAAGTGGTTTTAATGCCAATGCAATTATTGAAACATTATTAAGACCAGCAACCCAAACTTTGGTTATTTTGGCCAGTGCAGTAGCTTTACTAGTTATTACTTGGGGCGGATACAAATACTTTCTTGGTGGAATTGATGGAAAGACTGAAGGGAAGAAAAACATTCAAAGTGGAGTTGTTGGTTTAATTATTGTTTTAGTCGCGAACTTTATTGTTGGCGCTGTAGAGAGTGTGTTTAAAGGAGCAAGTGCTGAAACTAATTTCGGAGAAAGAGCACAAAATTTTATCGAACCAATTTTAAACCAGGGTATTGGATTTTTGACTGCTCTAGCTAGTGTTTCAGCAGTTTTGGTAATTGTATGGGGAGGTTATAAATATTTCTTTTCAACTCTTCCAGGTGGTAAGGAAGATGGAAAGAAAAACATTGAACAAGGTATTACAGGTTTGGTAGTTGTAATTATAGCTCAACCTATTGTAACCATCATCAATTCTACGATTGGTGTACAAAATCAGCAATTAAGTTTAGACCCACAAAGTTTAATATTTACTGCTCAAGTTATTATTACTAAATTCCTAATTCCTATTTCTTCAGTTGTTACTGTTGGTTTGTTTATCTGGGCTGGGTATTTATGGATTTCTTCTCAAGGCGACCCAGGAACTGTTAAAAAAGCCAAGGATTCATTCTTTAATGCTATAATTGGTTTAATCGTTGTATTGCTTGCGGTTACAATAACACAACTGATTGTGTTCTTTGTTAAAACTGATTCAGTTACACCTTCAACCAATACTAACAGCTCTACATCTGCAACAAGAAGCACAACTACTGGCACTACAAACAACTCTACTACAGGAACTGTTAGGCCTAATTTAAACTAAAAATAATCGGCTTGGAGAATTAACTTCTTTAGATTTTGCTTTCTAGAATTTCTTTGAATTTCTGAGGGTTACCCTTTCCCTTTGATTCCTTCATGCACTGCCCAATAAGGAAACCAATTACCTGAATTTTACCAGATTTATATTCTTCAACAATTTTAGGGTTAGATTGAATTACTACATCAACAAACACTTCCAAGGTTTTATCATCGGTAAGTTGGAATAAACTATTCTCGCTTGCGGCATCGTTAACTGAAATAGCTGGATTTTCAATAATAATTTCAATTAACTTTTGAACACCTTGATTATTAATTTTCTTATCGGAAAACAATTTGGCAATTTCAACTAGGCTTTGGCTGGAAACTAAATCGTAACTATTTTTTTCCAATTTTTCGGCAAAAGCAATTAATATGGAAATTAAGTTAGCTGTGTTTCTAGCAATTTCTAAACTTTCTGTTGGATAATCTGTTTGAATAATTTCCCAAGCTGAATCAAAATAAGCAGCTAATTCTGGCTGACCTACCAAGGTGTTTACAATTTGAATATGCAAACCAAGGTCAAGATACCTAGTTCTTTGGGCCATTGGCAACTCGGGAAGTTCACTGAAAGTAGGAATATCAGAAGTTTTAATTTCTAGAATTTGTAAATCTGGTTCAGGGAAATATCTGTAATCATCGGCGGCTTCTTTGCTTCTTTGGCTTTCAGATTTGTTTAAATCGTCTCTCCAACCTCTGGTTTCTTGTGAAGGTGTTTCGCCATTTTCAAGCATTTCAGTCTGTCTTTTAATTTCAAATTCAATTGCCCTTCCAAGTGATCTGACCGAGTTAATATTTTTAACTTCAACTTTGTATGAAGGTAATTTACCCAATTTGTATTCTTCCTCGGTTCGCATGCTTAAGTTACAGTCAAAACGCATTTGGCCTTTGTCCATGTTTGCTTCAGAAATTCCTAAACGGCGGACAAGAAGCTGCAATTCAGTAACATAGCCCATAGCCACTTTGGCTTCTTCAATAACGGGTTCGGTTACAATTTCGACTAAAGGACATCCGGCACGATTGTAATCTACAAGGGTTTTATTGTTCACATGCATTAACTTTCCTGCGTCTGCTTCTAAATGGGCTCTGGTTAATTCAACTGAATGCTTAGTAAATTCGCCGGTTCCTTTATCTTCAGCAAAAAATTCAACCACTCCGCCTTCCACAATTGGGTTATCGTACTGAGAAATTTGGTAACCTGCTGGTAAATCTGGGTAAAAATAGTTCTTTCTATCCCACCTAGTTTTTTTAGGAATATTAGCGTGAATGGCTACACCAAATAAAATGGCTTTTTTAACAGCTTCAGCATTAAGTACTGGCAAAGCCCCAGGCTGACCGGTGCAAAATGGACAAATATTTTTATTAGGTGTGTCTGGTGCAAATTCGTTTAAGCAGGAACAAAAAAGCTTTGTAACAGTGTTCAATTGAACATGGGTTTCAATACCAATAATAGGGTAAAGTTTCATACTTTTGTATGGAAAGCGTAATTAAAAAAATGGTCAAACCATTATTACCAGTTTCATCTTAGAAGATGTTAATTGACATAACAGATTATATATCATACTATATATCATATACATTATCGTATTTATTATATGTCTAAAATTGTTACCATGACTGAATTTCTTAGAAATCCAAAAGAGGTGCGAAGGTTGGTCGAAAAGGGTGTAAAAGTGTTTGTGAAATACCAAAATAAGATTGTAATGGAGATTAATTTACCCGATTTAGCCGCAAAAAAAATAAGTATGCCGACAGCTAAAATAGGTATTCAAAAAGAACTTTCTAGAGCGGATATCCACAGCAAAAATTCTTGGTTAGATAAATAGAATTTATGAAAAAGAAAATAATGGTTGATACAAATATACTTATTTACGCCTTCGATGAGAACTCTATTCATCACAAGGTTTGTTATAGCTTGGTAAATTCAAACGAAAATTTATATACTACCTACAACAATCTATTGGAATTCTACCGAGTGCTAACTTCCAAAGCTTATCTTAAAAACTATAGTATTGACCTGGTTAAACAAGCTTTATTGTTCATCAAACAAAAAATGATTATTGTTTACCCAACTGAAATAACTGAAATAATTTTAACCGATTTAGTTAATCAGTTTACTCCGAAAAGTGGCCAGATTTTTGATTTTTTGATTTTAGCTCAAACTATTGAAAACAATCTGGATGGAATTTATACTTACAACATTAGCGATTTTCCAAGCAATTTACAAATCTCTATATCTGAACCAAATCTGTAATTTTACTTTCAAAAATTTCCTGACTAAATTGTTTAGCAGTTTCTTTTATTATAGCAGCTGTGAAGGTTGATTTAGACAACAGGTCTTGGTATTCCAGAATTGCAGATTTTAGAGATTCTACAGTTTGATCCTTGAAAAATACTCCATTTATTCCATTTTGAAGATACTCCAAAGCCCCGCCAGCTTGGTAAGCGATTACTGGAATACCAGAAGCAAAAACTTCAATTGGTGTAATTCCGGCATCTTCTTTACCTGGGAAAAGAAAACCTTTGCAATTTTCTAATAAATTTAGATATTGGTCGTCTGTAGTTCTGCCTAAAAATTCTATTAGACCTTTTGATTGCGGATTTTTAGTTTCATAAACAGTAACTAGACTTTTAAGATCTTCCATTTCTTTTGGCAAAGCCGATGTTCCCCCAATTTTAAGTGGAATACCAAGTTCTAAACAGGCTTGAATGGCTAAATCTAGGCGTTTGTGGAAGCTTATTCTGCCATGACAAAGATAATAAGAGTTTCTGGACAGTGGTTGTTTTGGTTGAATATTTATAAACTTTTGAATATCTGTTGGAGGGTAAATTAAAATTGGTTCGACGCTATAAACTTGTTTAATTAAGGAGCAGATAAACTTTGAGTTTCCGACCCAAATTGCACCTTTTTTAGATAGATAATTTGCTGCATTTAAATCCATCCATTTCAACCAAAAGGTAAATAAAGGAATTAGTGCTTGGAGAAATCCACTTAAAGATTTATGATCAGTTTCAGTTACAAGGCCGTGTAAAAACCTGGTTGGAGAGTGGCAATAATGAATAATTTTAGGAATGGCGTTGCTTGGAGAATTTTCAATTGAGATGTTTTTTCCGCAATAGGTTGAAGAGATCAGAACCACATCGGCCGCTTTCACAGTAAGAAAAGACATTAAAATTGGATAGACCCAGAAAAGATGTTTTTGAAATTTCTGCATCCATTTAATTTTAAAAAGTAGTTGAATTGGGGTAGTAACAACCCTACCCTCTTCCCAAGCCTGAGTGATAATTTCGGAGGATTTAAACTTTTCAGGAATAAAATAAGCCGTATAAAGCAAAGCTTCAGGATACATTCCAAGCCAAACCTCCACAACTTTCTCAGCCCCACCATATTGCCCAAAATAATCATGGACTATAGCAATTTTCTGGTTGTTTTGATTAGGCATCTGCTTATTAATTAACACAGTAATTATTGAAGTAGAAATAGGTGTCAAACCCAGCAAAAAAAAAACGCTAAATTTACAATATAGCTAAAAATAAAAAATTCCCCTCGTGAAACACCGGTACAGTTCGGGTTTCCCGAACGACATGAGCGTCCGAAGGGGTTGCAAATTCAAAGAATTTGACGGGGTGTTTTTCTCAAAAATACGCTTTTTTCTTTAAGAAAGTTGCAAAGCAATTTAATTTGACATTACACCTTTTCAAGTCATTGCTTATTAAATTATTTTTTATGCACTTAAAAACAAAATTTCCCTGATTTTATAAATTCCCAACATGGGGCAAAGTTGTTTTCTGGCTGTGCTTTTGGCCATTTATAATTGGAATATTAATGTGGTTAGGAATAAAAAACAAAGTTCTTAGAAACACTTTAGTTGGAATTTGGGCTTTAATTTTATTGGTTATATATATTCCTGTTGTTTTTGCCATAATGATACCTTCAACTAAATCTAAAGTAGAAAATAAGACCGAAGAAGATAAGAAAGTAGAAATTTCTAAAACACCAGAGGAATTATCCAAAGAAAAAGCTGAAATGGATAGTAAAGCAAAGGCTGACGAGCAAAAAAGAGCCGAAGAAGAATCTGAGAAACAAAAACAAGCTGATTCCAAAATTCCTGGCTTAGCACCAGTCGATGTTTATTTAAACTTTGAGAAAAGAGGTTTTAAAACTACAAAAAGTTTAAAATCAGAATATAGCTTTTGGTATTCTAAAGACTCAAGTGCTGGCATAGATTACGATGTAACGACTTACACCACAGGCGATGTAAACTCTGTTTTAAGAGTTAGCGCCACAGCAATATTAAATTTTGAAGAAGAAAAAAATATTATTGCTGTATTGCCTTTTATTCAGTATGCTTCATCTCTTCCATACGACAAAGCAGAGCCTGAAAAAGCCACACAATGGGTCAAAGACAATTTTAATAACGATAAAGCAGAAACTGTTATCGGTGGCGTAAAATTTAGAATTTTTGCTCCAACTGAGTTCGCTAGAATTTTAAAAATAAATAAAGAAGGCTATGACAATCTCTAAACAAGATGAAGAAGAAAATAAACATACCTGGACAGTTGGTGATCTAGTAATTTGGATAGTAATTATTCTTGTAATCTGGGGTGCTTGGTCTCTCATATCTAGTGTTTATACAAATCTAACTGCAAAATGGACAATTGTAACTTACTCAGAGCTAGTACCGTATAAAGAAAGCGAGCTAGGAAGTTTGGATAACCTAGAAAGTAAAGCAGAATGTATTAAAACCGGGAAAAGTGCTTTAATAAATAACAAAGATGTTAAAACTTGGCGTTGTTTTAAATTACCAGCTGATAAATTTAATTTAGATAAAGACACTTTAAAATATTGCTACCCGGAAGGTTGTGTAAACTCGAAATAAAAGTTTCTGTTTGACAATTTTTTGCTATTCCTTCACCAATTAATAACCAATCAATCACATGTCCCGAAGAACCAGAGTACTTAAAAGACCAACCATCAGCCCAGACAGCACATTTCACAGCATTTTAGTTAGCAGACTAATTAATAGAATTATGTGGAATGGTAAAAAAACTGTAGCAACTAAAATTGTTATTGACGCTTTAAATGAAGCCAGCACAGAATTACAGGTTGCTCCTTTAGAATTGCTTGAAACAGCAGTTGGAAATGTACGCCCTACTATTGAAGTTAAAAGTGTTCGTGTAGGCGGTGCTAACTACCAAGTTCCTATGGAACCATATGAAGCCAGAGGATTAAGACTAGCTTTAACTTGGATTACCGATATTGCCAGAAAGATGAAAGGCAGACCAATGGCCCAAAAGCTTAAACAAGTTCTAAAAGAATCTTATAACAGCGAAGGTGCTGCAGTTGCTAAAAGAAACTCTGTTCACCAAACAGCTGCTGGAAACAAAGCTTTTGCTCACTTAGCTTCAAGACTAGGAAGAAAAAAGAATTAATCTTACAAAATTTAAAATTTCTGGGGCAACCCAGTTTTTTTATTGGTTAAATACTGGATTTTTAGCTTGGTTGGAGGCAATACTACCCAGCCTTACTTCCCCACATCCACAAATAGGCTGCGGAAGTTACCGTGTTTGAGACATTTAAACTTTCTTTTTTTCCTTTCATAGGTAAATGCAACTGACCAGAAAGATGCTGGCTTACTTCTTCGGTTAAACCAGTAATTTCATTCCCAAACCAAAGGCAAGTATTATCCCAAGAAACTGGAGTATTCTTAGCTTTTTGTTCATCAAGGAAACTTAAAATATCTTGGCTTGACTGATTAATTTCAATTCCCCAATGTTGGAAATTTGGAAGATATTGTAAAACATCTTGGTAATGAGGAAAACTTCGCCATTTAACATTCTTTTCTGCCCCAATTGAAGTTTTAATTACAGCTTTTAAAGTAGAACCTTCTGGAATAGGCGTATAGCCTACCAAAATTAAATCAGCACCAACTGCATCGCAGCTTCGCATTATCGAGCCAACATTCCAGGCAGATCTGATATTCCAAAGTACTATGGTCATTTATTTGGTTGTGTTTGAATTTGGCTTCCCCAACATATCATTTAAAGCTTTTAAAAGTTCCAAGTTTTTTTCTTTAGCCAAAAATTGGATTGGTGTAACAAGGCCTACCACAGATTTTTCCCCATCTTCCATATATACTTCTGTTGCCACCATGGCATAACCTTGGCCCAGTGGTAAAATTGGGTTATCGCCTGCAAAAACAGTTTGGATATTAGAATTAACCGACTTGGTTTTACTGTCACCTTCCAAGAAAAAACCTTTGTAACTATCCAGATTATCTAAAAAGTTTAAAACTTCAGAAATTTTTCCATCCCCTGGGGCATTTAACAAATTGCCAATTCCGGTGATATTTTCCTGATCTTTATTCAAAACAAAACCTACTCCTCCTGTGGTTACTGAAAGTAAACGGGAAATTTCTTTACTAAGCTTTGCTTCCTTTTTTTCCATTTCCATTATTTGCTGGCGCAGTTCTTTTTGCTGACGGCCTGTAACTTGCAAACCTAAAATTAACTGACTTACAAACAATTTAAAAGCTTTTTCAGTTGGCTTGCTACTTGCATTTGTGTATGGCTGAAATAAATAACCAAGATCGCGAAGTTCAACCAGCTCGTTTCTTATTGTGGCTGATGAAAAACTAAAATTGTATTTTTCCTTTAATTCCTTAGAGCCAATACTTTCGTTATTATCGCAATGTTCTTTAATCACAGCGAATAGTAAATTTTTTTGGCGACTTGTAAGGTTAGTATCAGGATCGGAAAAAGTTTTTCTAGGCATTTAATGAATTATAAATTTGTAAATTTGTTTTGATTATTCGGCAATGACGGTATTTTCAGTAAATTCTGAAGGATCCATTTTTCTTCCTCCTTTTTTAATAAATAATTTACCTTGCAAATGGTCAACTTCATGTTGGGCAACCCTAGCAATTAAGTCTCTGGCTTTTAACAATTTCTTTTTTCCTTGTTCATCAAAATATTCGATGTTTACATTGGCAGGTCTCCAAATTTCATAAAATTGTTCTGGAAAACTTAAGCAACCTTCAATCATTAAATTTTCTACACTGCTTTCGAAAACTATTTTTGGGTTAATTAATAAAATATCCTTGGCTTGTTTGCCTTTTTCAACTTCAGACAAGTGGATTATGCAAATTTGTTTAGACACACCAATTTGTGGCGCAGCAAGGCCTACTCCATCGGCTTTTACAACTTCCCACATATCTTTAATATCTGATTTTGTTTCTTCATCAAGAGGAAAAACTACTAATTTGGAGGTTTTATCCAGTATAGGATTTGGGTATAAAACAATATTTTTCACTCTTTGTTTATGCTTGAAGTTGGCAACCTTGTCAAATGCTTGACAAAATAAAATAGGGCTTTTATGTTCCTTTTAAACAAACAAAAAATTTAACAATCTAACTTATATGTATCTAAATAATTTAACTAAAAACGATGGTTTAAAACCGGTAAATTCATCGCTTGTGCCAATGGTAATAAAACGAAACAGCGAAGGAGAAAGAAGTATGGATTTATTTTCCAGGCTTTTGGACGAAAGAATTATTATGCTTAGTGAAGGAATCGAGGATGGTATGGCCAGCATAATTGTATCTCAACTGCTCTATTTACAAAGCGAAGATGCTGAAAAAGATATCACAATGTATATTAATAGTCCTGGGGGAAGTGTTACTTCAATGTGGTCAATTATTGATACAATGAATCTAATCAAGCCGAATGTTTCTACAGTTTGTATAGGAATGGCTGCCTCTGCTGCAAGTTTAATTCTAGCCAATGGTGCTAAAGGAAAAAGATTAATTTTACCACACGCCGAGGTTATGATTCACCAACCACTTGGCGGAGCCGAAGGTCAGGCCAGCGATATTTCTATTAGAGCAAACCATATTCTTAAAACAAAAGATTTACTTCACAAGTTTATGTCTGAAAAAACTGGACAATCAGTTGAAAAACTTGAAAAAGATATGGACAGAGATTTCTATATGGATGCTGAACAGTCTTTGAAATATGGAATTGTTGATAAAATTATTGGCGCCTAATGAATATTGAAGAAATCCAAAATAAGCTAAAAACTTATTCCAAAAAAATATTAGATTCTTCTGAGCTAAAAAAATTCTTTCTTGGTTTTTTCTTAATGCCTTGGATAGTAATTTGGGGTTGGCTTTTGGTTTTAATAATAATTTGCATTTGGTTTTTAAGTAATAACATCTACATCAACAAAGAACCAAGCCTTTCCCTAGCCTTGCAATCTACACTGTCTTTTCCTACTACTTTAATTCTCTCTTCATTTTCAATTCTAGGTTTTTATTCTATCGCCAATTTTATTTCAGCCAAATACCGCTGGGTTAGATTCATTGTGTTGATAATGTCTTACTATGCTTTAATTTTATTAAGCATTCAAAGCTACCCATATTTTGTGGTATTACTAACAACATCGCTTTAAGGCATTGGGAATGGTTGACTCGATCGCAGGTGAAGGATTCATCCAATCGTAGGTGAAGGATTCATCCTCCCTCACCATGCAAATTGACAATCCACTGCTAGACAATAACCATAAAAATAAGCACTCGTAGCTCAGCGGATTAGAGCATTTGTCTTCGGAACAAAGGGTCGGGGGTTCGATCCCCTCCGGGTGCACCATTTTAAAATTTTTTACAGTAGCGGCGAAGTTTACGAGCCATCGTAGCGGCGAGCCCGTCTCGCCATAATCACCCAAACAAATTTCCAAACCGACCCTACCCCAAAAACTCCAATTTATCTTTTTGAAGTTGAATTTCTTGGTTCCGAGTTTGTAACTGTTCTTTCTTTTCCAAAATAACTTCTTCTTCTGCCGAATCTAGAAAACCTTGATTAGAAAGTTGATTTTCAAGTTGAGAAACTTGTTTTTCCAAATCTAAAATAATTTTCTGCGTACGATTTAATTCTAGGGGTTTGTCTTTTACTAAATCATTAATGTCTAAGCTATATTCAAAACCGTCTAATTTTACATTATATAAAGTCGTTTTTTCCTGATTGATTATTTTCGACCTAGACATTTTAAAAATTAAATCTTGGTAGGCAGAAAGAATTTTAGATGTTGAATAAACTTCAATTTGGGTTGCAGGGTCTAAACCAAACAAACCTTTTTGGGAACGAATGCTTTGAATAAAAGAAACTATAGATTCAAATTCTTCAGAGGATGATTTGTTATTTTGATTTTCCAATATTTCAACAGGCCAATTTTCATTTACAACTTCTAGGGCAATTGGCTTTGTTTCCCCGAAAAAGTCTTTCCATAAAGCCTGGGTTTCAAAAGGCGAATAAGGTGAAAGTAACAAAACATATTGTTTATAAACTTGTTTTGCAAAAAGCAAATCTGTTGCATCTGTCTTTAGATATTCCACATACCAATCGGCATAATCATTCCACAAAAATTTATAAAGGTCATCAATGGCGTGGGCAATATCATATTCCGCTACGCTGTTTTTTAAATTCTGCTGAAGAGAAATAAATTTCTTTAAAATCCAAATTGAAGGAGCTGAAAGCTGACTTGTGTTCATATATTAGTTTTGGTGGATTCTATTTTTTCGGTCAAATAAAAAAGCCTAGTCCCGGGTTTTGTTGGGCTAGGTGTTGAGAGTTTAGATGATTTTTGGATCCTCAAACCACTTAAAATGCATAACCTCATAATTATCAATCATTTTAAGAGCAAACTTTAACTTTTTAGTCTGACCATTTTTACTGCAATCAAGAATTACTTCCTTCAGACCATTCGCTGATTGTAAAAGCCAACAATCATATTCATCGACTTTGCTATTTCCCTTAAAAATATATACGAATATTTTCTTTGGCTTAGCCAATGTTTCAAACACTGATAATGGAACAAAGATGTCTCCTTTTTGGAGAACCATCTGCAACCCACAAGCCTTAGAATCTAAAACAAAATTTGGCTTATTTACTTGAAATAGCTGACTCTTGCATTTCTCTGTAGGAACGGGAGCCAACAGAAAAACTATTGAGGCCAAAGCATTTAGAACAGAATTTAAATCCATTTTTTTCTTTAAAAGAATTCCTAACTAAACAATGTGTACACTTTTAACGAAATGTAAAGGGTAAAACTCTCTAGCTAAGCCAGCTTCCGTGTTGTTTTAGCCAACTTCGGTGAACTTTCCAATTTGGGTCGAATTGATGAACGAAATTCCAAAACCTTTGGCTGTGGTTTGGATGTTTTACATGGGCAAGTTCATGAATAATTACATAATGCCTAATTTCTATTGGGGCAAAAAAGAGTGAGAAATTTATAGAAATTGTTCCTGAACTTGAACAAGAACCCCATCTAGTTTTTGCAGAAGACAGTCTTAACTTCGTATAACCACAATTCATTTGTACTGAGTATAACCTTAATTCCTCTTCAAATAGAGCTTTTGCTTGTTTTTTAACTTGTTGTAATTCTGCACTAGAAAATTCGGACCAAGGTTTAGCAACAACTTTTCTTACCGACATTTTTTCAATAACTTTAGAAAGCCAGTCCTGCCTACCAGCCACAAATTTTTGAATATAATCCAAACCAACCTTTTTGGGAGAACGAACAATTACCTGCCCCGAAGATTTTACTTCCAGTGCAAGCGTCCGTCGTGAGGAATAAATAATTTTGTGGGGGTGGATCATTTGTATAATGGTTTGTTATTGAAAGTACCCCTATCTAGAGGTCAAGCCAAAGGCTTGGGGGTAGTCTACTTAGTAGTATTTTCTTTAGCCTCTCCTTCTTTTCCTTCTAAAAACCTGGCTACATTCCATAGTTTATTCCCAAAATTTCGGTATTTTTCGCTGGCTGCGTCACCTAATTTTCCGCCAAATCTAATATTTCTGCCAGGAATACTTTTTTCTAACATTCCTAAACGAACTGCATCGGATGAATATTTTTCAATTTGCTCAGCTACATCAACTACATTCCCCAAAGATTTACTCATTTTCTTTCCCTTATCATCAAGCACCCAAGCATGGGCCAAATAATTTTCAAACGGAGTTTCACCAGCAAAATACATTCCAGTCATTATCATTCTTACTACCCAAGCATAGAAAATTTCCTTAGCTGTGGTCATGGTTTGAGTTGGATAAAACTTTTCAAAGTCTGTATTTGCCTTCCCATTGGCAAAATCTAGGTAGTTAAGAGTTGTAAGCGGCCACAAAGTGGAACTAAACCAAGTATCCAAAATCTTAGTTTCCTGCACCCAATTTCCTGGTGTTGTAGGTTTTTCAACCTGAATTTTAAAATGATTGGAAATTTCCGTAGGGGAGAATCTCGATTCTCCTGTTTGGGCAGTACCCCTATCTAGGGGTGAAACCGAAGGTTTCGGGGTAGTAGCTGTATTTTGACCATCAATTTCCTTAAAAGAATAAAACCTTCTTTCGGGATTCAAATCCAAATTATACCAAACTGGCATTTTGTGACCCCAAATTAAATCACGGGAAATGCACCAATTCTTAATGGTTTCAAAATAATTCAAGCCTCTTTCCTTATAATCTTCTGGAAAGAAATTAGTCTGATGAATTCCAGCAATAGCCAATTGTTGCAGGGTGGTTTCCTCACCAATTGCTACCCCGAAACCTGCGGTTTCACCCCTTACCAGGGGTACTTTTGCAGCCTGTTTTTTAACATTTTGCTTTGGATTGAACTTAAATTTGGCGTAATAATCTATGAAAAATTCTTCGCTTATAATTGGTTCAACTACACTCTTACTTCGCTCGCAAATGGTTACATTGTGAACATAATTCCAATCAACTTGGTATTGTGGATAATTTTTCTGCAAGTATTCCTTCTGTTTTTCAAGACTTAATTCTTTAAAAGCTGGATCAGATAATTTTTCAACCGAGGGTTTATTTTGAACAGTCTCTCTATTTTCTTCAAAACCTTCTTTTGTTGGAACGAAACCATCTTCAATTAACCTTTTTATTACTGCCATTCTACCCTGCTCTACTGTTAAACCTGCAAACTCTCCACAAATTGAAGTTAGCTTTCCGTCACGGCCAATAGCTTGTGGAAGATGATTAATTCCGTGTTTTGCCGCAATATTATAATCGGCAATATCTGAAGCCGGAGTAATTTTCAAAGCCCCAGTTCCAAAATTTGGGTCAACCTCTTCATCATCTCCTAAGATTAATTTAACATTGGAGACTAGTCCTACAATTTTGTAGTCTAGGTTAATATAACCATTTTCAATGTCAATAATAATATCTTCAGCTTCCTTTTCATTTAATTTTCCATAAGAAGGGTCGTCAAAACTTAGCAAAATACCTTTAAATTTATTCTTATTTATAGCTAAAGCTACATCACCAAAAATAGTTTCAGGACGAACAGTAGCCACTTTAATTCTATCTAAAGCTCCATATAGAAGTTGCCTTTTCCTACCATCTGCAGAAAATCTTGTTTCTTCTTTGCTTCCTGAAAGTAATCGTCCATTCCTTACATACTCAAATGTAACAAACGGATCCTTCCTTTCTTCATGTGAAATGTCTTCTGGAACATCGGAAAGTGCTGTTTGTAGGGCTACCGACCAGTTAATTAGATATGAGCCTTTGTGAATTAAACCATCTTGCCAGTATTTTATAAAAGCATAGTTTACCATATCAACCGCACGATCGTCTAAAGTAAAAAGTAGCCTATCAAAATCTGGAGAATCACCAAGTTTTTCAGCTTGTTTTAATTGATTTCCACGCCAAACCTGAACTTTCGACCAAGCTAGTTTCAACCAAAATTCTGGAAAGTTTTGCTTCAAAAAGTTAGCTCTATCTTCATTTGGTAATTCAAAAAATATAAAAACCGACTCGCCTTTTTCGTTAACCAAAAAACTATTTTCCCTAATTTCATCATCAAATTCCCCCCTATTTATCAACTTATTTATAACACCTTCCAACTGAATTCCAGCATGATCAACCCCAGGATAATACAAAGTTGGCTTCCCTTCCTGACGGGCAATTCGAACCAAAGTATCCATCAAATAATGTTCAAAAGCATGTCCCATGTGCAAATCCCCAGTCAAATTAGGCGGAGGCACAACAATAGAATATGTATCCGTAGAGGCGGCGACCACGCCGCCATTTTCATGTTGTAGGGAAACGCTTGCCGTTCCTTCCATTCCTTCTGAGAAATCCACGTCACCAATACCCCTGGTAAGGGGTGATGACGAAGTCATCGGGGTAGCAATCGGGGTAGCCTGCAACTCTTCCTGCACCTCCGGCGAACCAAGTTTTAACTTCAACCAATCTTGATAAATTTGGGATTCATACTCCTTAGGATTATAAGCAGAAGGCAAAGACATAATTAACTTAAAAGTGCTTTCAGGTAAAAGTTTAGTCAAGACCCTTGCTTTATTTACTTGTTTATGCTTGAATCGTTATGTCTGATTAAAGATCAAAACTGTAGGAAAAAAGATGTCTTCATTTTTAATAACTATAGGCGGGAATAAAATTTACCGTTACGGAGGTGAAGAATGGATTATTTTAAAAGATAGAAATGCCCAGTGGTCTAGCGATAACACAATTGATTATCCAATTGAATTTGCAGATACATATGTGCCTAATAAAAGAGAAATTGTAAAATTAATTGAGGCCGAACAAGAAATTACTGACTCTGCCAATACGGCAAAAAATATCTTCAATCGAAAAATCTTAAATTTCTGGAATTTCAATTAATTTGTTAGCTCTTACCTATTTCAACGGTAGGGTGCTTTTTTATTGCCCCAAAAACCCTTGCCCAATCCCAATTTTTATGCTTTACTTTAGAAGATTAGGGTAACTTAATCACAAACCAATTTACATTTTTGAAAGAGGAATAAAAATTTGATTCAACTAATCGAAGGCCAGCCTGTTGCGAATAATAACTCGACTTACTTGAAACAAATTTATTTTCAGTGCGGTGCAATACCATATTGGAAGCCGAATGTTCCGGGTGAGCAGTATGTCGAACATAAGCTTTGTCTTTACGAAAATACTGAAGAAATTCGAGTTGTGTGGTCAGAAAATTCTAATGGCGAAGTACGTTTTGAAGATCTTGGAGATCATTTGAAAAACGAGGTCTTAAGTCTTCTTGGGATTCAGAATGACGGCTCAACTTTCAGCAATTGGCTGTTGATTATAACCTACGGTCTTGAGCCTGAATGTAGTCAAGATACATTAAAACGAATTACTTCTTTCCCAGAAACTCCGTTAGCTCAAGACGAACCAACAAACGGGATTCTTTTCCGAGATTCCAGTAATTGTTTACTATGTTGGAGCCAAAAAGGCTATCATTGGAACAATGCTTGGATTCGTCCAACAATTCGAGTAAAGGATGGTTTGCCTTATTAATAATTAGGCCGATCAACAAACAGCACCGCCAACCTACCCTTAGGAACGGTGCTTTTTTATTGCCCAAAAAACTATAAATTTTCCACCTTCCCCTTCCCCAAACTAACCTCCCTAATCAACAAAAAGAGCGGAAAGCCGAAGCTAAAACCTACTAACAAACTGCCAACTAAACTTAGCCAGGCGTATTTAATTTTATTTTTTCTGGTTTCGATAATATAAAATGCTAAGAAAGTGAGTGCGGCGATTGCCAAATCTGCGCCTATAAATTGAGTGTATAAGCTGGAATTTAAATCGGTTTGAAGTCGAGAAAAGTCGTATGTTCCGTATTTCATAACTGTTTGAAAAACAATATAGTTTGGAATTACAAACCCTATAATTGAGAGAATCGCGTACAAATAAATATTGAGGTTTTTAGTCATGGTTTATAAAATATATTTATTCAAGTTTGTTCAAGTTGTTGCCAATAAAAATTTAACCAAATATTCATTTCAATAACAATACATAATTAATATGCTTCGCTTTTCTACAACTTATTCTTACAAAAATACTGCAAAATACAAACTTTATGTTCATACAGGAAATTTCGGACAACTTAAAATGAAAAAAGCAAAGCAAAGTTATGGGATTATTTTGAACAATGAAAACCAAATTGTTTTAGCCTATAATTCCGATTCTGGCTTTTGGATTTTACCTGGCGGAACAATTGAACAAGGCGAAACCCCCATTCAAACTTTAATAAGAGAAGTTTATGAAGAAACAGCAGTTGTTGTTAACGAAGATAGTATAAAACCAGCTTTCTACCAAGAAATTTACGAAATGATTGATGGAAAGGAAAAATTTGAAGGCTTACAATTACGCTACATTGGCCGTGCAGAAAAAATTGATCAGTTTATTTCAGACCCAGGCGGAAGCATGACCGAAGTAAAATGGGTGGATATTGATAAGCTTGATGAATACCTAAAATGGGGAGAAACCAACAAATTAATAACCCAATTAGTTCAAGAATATATAGATTAAGGTTTAGTTTTACAGATATCGAAGTTTACATACCTTATTTAGTAAGCTATAATGCACTTTGATGAATGAAAGCGGAAACAAAATAAAAAGTTTTTTAAATAATACTTTAATTAAAGCCAACACAGACTGGAAAACTGGTGAAGTAAGAAAACCGTTTAGCGACCAACCAATTAAAGAATTTTACCAACAATCTGGAGTAAGCGAAAAAATGGGGAATAAAGAAATTGGATTTGGAAAAGAACTTTTAGAAAATAATAGGGAAAGGGCTTTTAACAGAATTAAGGAAATAGCGACAGAAAATGGAACTTGGACAAAAGAAAATATTAAAAAGGCTGAAGCAATAAAATTAGTTCTATATAACCTGCCAATTACCCATTTCACCACTGAAAGTAGGTTGAAAGGAAATGGTGAAGAGTCTTTTTGGCTTAGTAACTTAGAAACAAATGGTTTGCTAAGTGGAGATCAAATTGTTCAAAAAGGAGGATCAGCTTATAATACTTTCGAAGAAGATATACAAATAGATAGACACAAATATGTTTATGCATGTTTAGGTGAACTTTATATGGCAGGTGGAGCACCAAATGATATGTGTGCCGTTATTATAAACAAAAGTTTATTAAAAGACCCATCTTGCTTGGTGCAAGACTATAAATTTATGGATCAACTAATCAAAACAAAAGTAGAACACTCCAGTTTAAATATGAAGGAAGGTTTCCAGAAAACCAACGAAAGCACTTTAATTGGGCAAGATTATATATCAATGTTAGCACTGGGTATGGCAACAAATGTTGTAGATTACAATTCAACTTTTCCTGAAGTAATGATTAAAGATAAAGTTTCAGTAGATAAAATTGATTGTATTTTAGAACCAAGCACAGAAACTAACACTGATGTTGCAAACGAAAATTTTGTAAAAGATATGGAGGCTGCATCAAAAAATAATGATAAAAATATATCTAGTCTGCACTATAAAAGGGTAAACGCACCTATAAATGTATTTTACAACCTTCAAGGTAAAAGTGCTCTTGCCCCCGATACCAGTTTTAAATCTAAACCCCAACCTTGGTATAAAAAAGTACTAGAAGAATCATAACTCACACGTACCCTTGACAAAAAATTAAAAAAAGGTTTTTAAAAATGGCTTGGTATTATCAAGCAAAAAAATCTAAATGTGAGTGGCGAGTGATAAGATTTAGACTAGGATATACGAGGTAAAGTTTTTGTTCAGAAGTGTGTGGATTATTTTAATAATTCTATACAAATTGGCTAGTAATTTTTTATGGCTCGAAAGAGTCTGTACCGGGCCCCCGAAAGGGGGTAATTTTTTTGGAAAATTAATTTAGAAAAATTAAAACATAACTGCGTTATAAATAACCTCTACTTTTTTCCCTATTACCGAAACTGCATTAAATTGGGCATTAAGTTTTAAGTACTTTGGGTTTTTAGATAAATAATATTGATATGCAAATTTAATGTGCTGAATTTGGCTTCTGGTAATTTGGGTAAACGGAGAGCCAAACTTTAGATTTGATCTGGTTTTTATTTCGAATAGATGAAGAATATTATCTTTTAAAGCAATTATATCTATTTCGCCTTGCCTACCCTGAACCCCAGTTCTATAAAATTGATAATTTTGGGCCAGTATTTCAAAACCCTGTTCAACTAAAAATTGCCTAGCCAGTGATTCACCAGAGCGACCGGTAATGTGATTATCCATAAGATCAATTTATTCAAACAATCTCCGATTTGCCTAGGAAAAAAAGTGTCCACAGTTTGGACTTGTGGAGATTGTGTCTACACCAAAAACCTCTGTATTAAACTTTTCTGGGTGGCCAAACTTATTTCGTCGTTTATTAACGAGTTAGAACTTGAATTCGATTTAAACTCCACATTTTCCTCGTATTTAGCCTTAGCTATTAAAGATTTTTGAATTAGCCAATCTGCTAATTGTGGGTTTTTTGGTAAACAAGATCCATGCAAATATGTTCCAATGGCTGAATTAAGCACGCAACCTTCTAATTTTTCCACCGAGTTGTTTCCAAATCCTAATAAAACTTTTCCTAATGAATAAGCACTTTTTTGAGTTTCATTCATTTTATCTAAATCTAAAAAATAAGTTTGGCCGCCATGGTTTTCAAAACCAACAATTTTAGTATTTTTAATTTCAGGAATATTGCAATCGACAATTAAATTCCCAATGCATCTAGATTTTACAGAAGAATCTGGGGATTTTGTTTCAACTGGGAAAATATTTAATCCTTCCACCAAATTGCCATTTCCTGTAACAAAACTTTTTCCTAATAGCTGATAACCACCGCAAATAGCCAATAACCCTACCCCTCGTTGAATATCTGTTTCAATTTGAGACTTGTGACTTAGCAAATCTTGGTAAATTACTTCTTGTTCTTTATCTTGACCTCCACCCATAAAATAGAAATCTGTCTGGGCTGGTAAAGCACAGTTTTGATTTAAAGTTTGATAAACTACTTCATATCCCATTTTAGTTAGGCGATATTTTAGGGCTATAATATTCCCCATATCGCCATAAATGTTCATTTCCTTAGGGTAAAGATGGGTAAGAAAAAATTTCATAAATTGTTTTGGAAAATTAAGCAAATAAAAACAGCCAAAAGAATGGCTGTCAAAAAAGTTATTAAATTAGTGCTTTTTACCAATTTTTCTAAGAAATACTTAGTTTCAAAAGTTTTTGGGCAAAAAGTAAAAGGGGCATCATGCCCCTAAAAGTGATAAAACTTGGGCTGATGGCCCCTTTGTTAGGTGTATTTACAAGCTGTTCATAAAGCTCTAATGAGGATTATAGACAACGGGAATAGTAAATTACCAGTTCTGGAACCGACACGTCCAAATTCTTCACCCATTTATTAAAGTTTTTTTATTTTATTTATTTTTACTTTGATTTTTATTTTTGTTTTTGCCAAGAGAATCGGTGTCGTTGGCAGGTTTAAATAGGTGAATAGAATAACTAGCAAATTAATGTAAGCTATTCTATAGATGGATTGTGTCGTAAGCTGTAAATTTTGAAAGCGGTGTGTTCCGTTTCTATGTTTTACATTATACAGAAATATTTAGGTTGCGTCAAGAACTATGGGCCGAATTACCATTTTGCCTGATTATTTCGTGCTTTTTTTCATAAAATTTAATTATTATAATTTGTATGTGTATAAGTTAGTTATCCACAGTTAACCATTTTTAGTTGCTTGACTAAATTAGTTTGGGCAGATAATTCATTGGTATGATCAAGAAAAGTGTGGGTTACATTCTATGCACCCTAGCCTGTTTACTTCCAATTCAATCAGCTTTAATTTTGTACACTACAAACATACTTAATTTAAACCCTAACTTATCTTTGTGGAAAGAAATATTAGTTTTAGTTTTATCTATAATTTTTGTATATCAAATAGTAATTGGGCTTTTTCAGAAGGAAATTAAATACAGCAACAAGGTCTTTTGGCCTATTTTAGTTTTTTTGGGGATACTATTTTTGTCATTATTAGATTTAGTTAGAATTATTCCTTCCCTTTGGATTTTAGGTTTCAGGTTTGAATTGTTCTGGTTAGGTTTTTTCAGCTTAACTGTTGTGTGGGTTAAAAATGTTCTTTTATCAGATAAATATGAATATAAAAACTGGTTAAACAATGTTTTGCAATGGGGAATTTTAGCTGGTTTTGCCTTAAGTTCGGCTTTTAGTGCACTTAGTTTAATTATTGGGCAAACAAAATTTTTAACTTTTTTTGGATACGGTTTAGAAAAAAATGGATTTATAGTTTCAAGCCCTGTTGGTCATGTGGTTGATTTTGGAGATAATGCCCTTAGGCTTTCAGGACCATTTTCCACTCCAAATCATTACGCTGGCTATCTACTTTTAGTTTTGGGATTTTTACTATTTAAGGCTTTCAAAACAGAAAATAAAATACACAGAGGAATTTTTATCTCGCTTATTACATTAAATATAGCCCTAACCTTTTTAACTTTTGCTAGATTTGCCTGGCTTTCTTTGGTGGTAGGCCTAGCCTTAATTTTTTGGCTTTGGTTTAGAAACACCATTTTAGATAAATTTAATTTTCTTAATAAAAAGTTTTTTTCAAAAATAATGGTTGGATTAAATGTTCTGATCTGCGGTATAACGCTTGCTGTTCCCCTATTTATCGGGTTGGTGGTTATAAATTCAAATTTGGAAAATCAAACTTTCCTTCCAAATGCAATTCTTAAACCAAGTTCAACCGATCTTCACCGAAGACATTTTCTTGCTTCTGTAGATGTTTTACTGGCTAAACCTAACAATTATTTAGTTGGTTTAGGCTTAGGAAGTTCAGGCCCTGCAGCCAAAATTGAGTATGGAAATTTATACAATAGCCCGGTTGTAAAGTATTACTTTCCTTTTGCCAGTAAATGGTTTATTGAGGATAAAGACTTGGTAATTCCTGAAAATTGGTTTCTTCAAGTTTGGATTAATGGTGGAATTTTGTACCTAATTGCCTATTTAAGCATATTTTTAATTCCAGTTTATTCATTATTTAAGAACTTCAAAATTCAAAAAGTAGAATGGACAAACTTGTTTTTTTCAGTTGGTTACCTTGGAATTTTCATTGGCTGCTTATTCCTGCATATTTTAGAAAATCAGACTATAGCTTTTATGTATAGCATCATCTATATATTTTGGCAGCTTAACGAAAATTTAGATAAGCAAAGTCTATCAAAGCAAAGCTTGTAGCGAATGAATCCGCTGGAAATTGGGAGGTATTTTTTTACTTGCGTATTTGGTTTTTGTGTGCTTTGTTTTAAATAGTTGGAAATTTAACAACAGAAAAAATGGAGAAAAAATGGAGAAAAATTTGCATTTCATTTTAGCTGCTGGAGCTTTAATTGGATTGTTCGCTTTAAACAGCCCTATCAGTCCAAACGCTGAACTTGGCAGATTGGAAAGCACCCAAGACTCGACCGCTTTTGGAGAAGATGGTTCGGCAAGAACACCAACTCCCTCTCCACAAGTTGCCCAATTTCTGGACAGCTTAAATGGTGGAAAAGGTGTAGCTTCTACCCCTGAAGAATTGGCCATGTTTCAAAAATATGATAAAACCAAGAAAAGTCAAGCGTATGTAGCCACCTTACGGTCTAGGCAGTCGATTACAATGGCCATGACAAAAAAAGTGCGGTTAGAATCAACATCGAATGCGACTTATGCGGACTGGAATGAAATTGCAGTTGATTTTAATTCAGCTCTAACTAATGCAAAAAATGCTGCCGAACTTCACCCAACAGCCGCTAATAGAGAATTGTATGCATATGCAGCAAACTTTCAAAGCGAAACTGCTGGAAAGAGTATCAATCCTAAGTATAAAGCTAAGCCTGATCCAAAAAACCCTCAACAACCTGAGAAAATGTACTAAATCATTTAACAGGACAAAAACCAAACAAGTTACTCTGCCATGCGGAGTACTTTTTTTTGAGCTAAATTTATATTTTATAAAAATGCGGTGGAAGGATACAAAATATTGACCTACAAATTTTTTAAGTTTAGAAATATTCTAGTGATTAAAAATAATTTATCAAGGGCCTTGAAGCAAATTAAAGATGTTTGGCAAAAACCCGCCCTTCGCTCGGTTGCTATTATAACATTTTTCTTATTTTTTTCCAAAGCCTTGGGCCTTTTGCGGCAGATAATTATTTACCAGAAGATGGATAGAATTAGTTCAGATTTGCTTCTAACTGCTTCAAGCTTGTCGGATGATGTAACCAGTTTATTGGTAATGGGAACTATTTTTAACGCAGTTTTACCTGTTGCAAGCAGATTGGAACACGAAGAGAATACAAAAATGAATAAGTATTTATACTTAATGTTGCTAAGTATTTCAGGCTTAATAGGTGTAATTTCTTTGTTAATAATAATTTTTACCAGGCCAATTTTAGAATTTACTATAAGCCAGGAAATTTTTAAAGATTTCGCCAATCAAGGCTTGCTAAACGATTTTATTGGAGTTACCAGAATTTTGGCAATCACCCCACTTTTATTATCTATTCAAAGTATTTTTGGAGTTTTCCTAAACTTAAAAAAGAGATTCCTCATATTTTCACTTGCCGGAGTTGTTACAAATTTGGGCATGATTATTGGATTATTTGTTGGAGGCAGAAACGACTATTATTCCGCTGCTATTGGCATGGTGCTGGGAAGTTTTACCACAGTTTTAATGTATTTGGTTGAAAGCAGGAAATTTGGCCTGATTGATTTTAGTAAATTCATATTGCAAACCAAACAAATATTTATACAATTGAAAGAATTTTGGATACAAACTTGGATATTATTTCTTCCAAGAATTTTCTTAATTTCAGGGGCAGTTGCAGCCAATAGAATTATTAAACTAGTAGCCACTGAAGGTGGGCAAATTACCGCTTTTGATATTTCCCTTTCTGTTCAGGCAGCGTTTTTTACCATAATTACCTCAATTTCCACAGTATTTTACCCAGATCTAGCTAAGGTATTCAACGACAAACTTATCAACCCTAACATTTTTTGGAATAAGTTACAAAAATACACCGAACTAACTGCAATAATTTCTTTGGTTGGAGGTATTGCTACTTTTATTTTAGCCCCTATTTTCGTATTAATTTTTAGTTTATTCGGGAAAGGTCAGGATAATGGAAACTATATTGCTTACCTAGCCCAAATTTGTACCCTAGGCTTTGTTTTTCAAGCAGTTTCAGAAATTTTGGGTAAATACTTTTATGTTAAGGAAAGAGCCTGGCAACCAGTTATATTTGCTATTTCAGCCCTATTTATTCAAATAATTTCAACTTACTTACTAATTTGGCAAGGTGTTGATGCAGGAGTGGCGGTTTCACTTGGTTTGGTAATAAACTTTATGATATTAACAGCGATACAATTTGTGTTTATTCGGAGGGATTATATATTAAGAAAAGAAGTTGTTTTGGGTAATTAATTCAATATTGATATCGATTGAAGACAAGGTTTGTTAGACCTAACCAAAACGGGCGATAATAAACATCAACCCTACGACGCCCTCCCTACTCCCACATAACCACCCTTTCGGCGAAGCGGGGCCAGTAGGTTTTTATTCTTGAAAGGAAGCTGTCTTCTAGTTCTTTTCCAAAAGCTAAGCTGGCTTCTTTTTCGCCGTGCATTAAAAATACTGTTGGGGCTTTTTCTTCTGGCAAATCACTCATCAAACTTAAAACCCAATTTTTCAAAATTCTTCTATCGGCGTGGGCTGAAAATTCGTTCATCGATTCTAACTGGGCCAGAACTTCTATCATTCTTCCTTCAATTTCAACTTCTTCAGCGCCTTCTAAAATTTTTCTTCCTAAAGTTCCTTCGGCTTGGTAGCCTACAAAAAGGAGTGTATTTAGTGGATTATCTAAATGAAATTGTAGATGTTTTAAAATTCTGCCGCCGTTTAACATTCCGCTTCCGGCAATTAAAATGCAAGGTTTGTTATTAGAATTTATAGTTTTACTTTCATGCGTAGTTTCTAAAATTTTAAGGTTTTTATAAATTAAAGGATTGGCATGTTCGGCAATTTTTTGTCTTATTTCTTCATCGTAAAGTTCGGGGTGTTGCAGGCAAATTTCTAAAACTTTTGAAGCCATTGGTGAATCTAAGAAAATTGGTACTTGGTCTATTTTTCCTTCCCTCATTAATTCGACAAGATAATAAATTACTTCTTGGGCTCTTTCCACAGAAAAAGATGGAATGATTAATTTTCCACCACGACGAAGGGTTTTTTTAGCAATCTCACGCAGGTGCTGTTTTGTATCTACCTTTGGATGAGTTCTGTTTCCATAAGTCGTTTCAGTAAAAATATGGGTAAGACCAGGTGGAGTTGCCGGCATTTCAGGGTCTTCAATAATTGGCTTATGTTCGTTCCCTAAATCACCAGAAAAAACTACTTGCTTACCGGAACTTAGCTCTGTAAAGATAACAAAAGCCGAGCCAAGTATGTGTCCTGCATCGCGAAATTCCACTTGCAAATTTGGGTGAATTGTAAATTTTTGCTTATATTCAAAGGTTTTAAACCTGCCCATGGTTGTATCAACTTCCACATCGGTATAAAGTGCTGGGAATACAGTTTCTGTAGTTTGATCAGCTTCTTGAACAATTTTTGAATCAATAATTCCTGCAAAATCTTGGCTTAAATAACCGTCGGAATTATGTCTGGCTGAATCACGCATTACAACTTCAGCAATTTGCCTGGTGGCTTCGGTTGAATAAATTTTTCCTCCAAAACCCATTTTTACTAAATAAGGAATGCGCCCACAATGGTCTAAATGAGCATGTGTTAGAACAATGCAATCCAGTTTCTTCGGATCAAAAACCATGTAAGAATTTAGTTTATAAAGGTTAATTTTCTGACCAACTTGGAACATCCCAGAATCCAGGCAAAAGTTGAACTTGCTACCATCTGGGGCAGTGTATTCTAAAAAGTATTGTGAACCAGTAACAGTTCGTGTAGCCCCACAAAAGGTAACAGAAAGCATGTGCCTACAGGATAGCTTTTAGAAGAGTTGATGTCAAAAGTAGCGGCGATCGCGGATCTCTATAAGCATAACGGAGGTCGTAGGGGCGATTTTCACAATCGCCTTGGGCAATATGAGGGTTACTCCTGCCAAATTTCAGCTACATTCTTTTCTAGATATTTTTTCAAGCGAGGAAGGCTTTCTAAATTTGGCCAATCTAAATTATCTACAATCTCCTTCATATCAACATAAACTGCAGGATCAAGCCCTACAACTTGTTCAATTTCATCCATAAACCCAGACTGTTGTTTTCCAATAATATCCCCTGCCCCACGAAGTTCTAAATCTTTTTCGGCAATTTCATATCCGTTTTGTGATTGAGCTAAAAACTGTAATCTTGGCTTGTTTACTGAATAATTATTGGTTAACAAAATACAAGAATTATCATCATAATCATTCCTTCCCACCCTTCCACGAAGTTGATGAAGAGCAGCAAGGCCAAACCTTTCGGCATTAAAAATTACAATTAGGGAAGCCTCTTTAATATCAACACCCACTTCAATAACAGTTGTGGCGACTAAAATTTGCAGGTTTTCAGAGTTAGCAAATTCAGTTAACAATTTTGACTTGTCTTTTAATTTACCATGAACTTGAGCTACTTTATCTGGGAAATTTTGTTCGGCCCATTTAAAAAGTTTTGAAACTGTCCATAATAAATCAGTTTCGTCTTCTTCAACTTTTGGGCAAATTAGAAATATCTTTCTCTTCTTTTTTAAGTTCGATTCAATATCTGCTTTAACTTTTGTTTCTAATGCTGAAAAATCTTGCACTTGGGTATGAATAACCCTTTCACGAATTGGTTCTAAAAAGTGGGGTTGCAAAGTTTCTAGCAAAGTTAAAGACAGAGTTCTTGGAATTGGCGTAGCAGTAAATGAAACAAAATGACTGGCTAAATTTTGGTCTAAACTGTTCAGAGATTTTCTCTGCCCTACACCAAATCTGTGCTGCTCATCTACCATTACTAAATCTGGATTAATTTCTTCTTTAAATAACAAAGCATGGGTTCCCACCCAAAATATTTTATTGGATTCGTTAATAATTGAGGATAGTTGTTTTTTTGTAACTTTCTGATTATTAACCCGAATATCCTTAGCCGAAACAAAAATTGTAGTTATATTCTTATTCAAAATATCCAGTTTTTCCACCCAGCTAACTAAATTCAAATAGTGCTGAAAAGCTAGAACTTCTGTTGGGGCAAGTAAAGCTGCCTGCCCTTTTTCTAAACCAAGTAAATAGTTTAAACCGACCATGAAGGCCACCGCTGTTTTACCACTTCCAACATCACCTATTACTAGGCTTTGAGATACCGGGATAATATTTTCCATGTTTAAACCTTGGCTGAAATAGCCTGGTTGTCAAAACTAAATTGCTTGGTTTCTTGAATTTCAAAAGTTAGGACCAAAGCTTTATTACAGCTTGCTTTAGGCTGACACAATACAATTTTCAAATTAGGTGTACTTGAATCTGATTTAAAAATTTCAACGCTATCTGCTGAAAATATATTAGCCGAGCGAAGTTTATATAGTTGGTACCAGGAATTTCCAAACGAATCTTCCAAATAGGCTTCCATTCTGTCTTGAGGAAGCATTTCTTCAAATTGACTTTGATTACTAAACCATACGCTGAGGTTCTCGCCTGCCCAGTTTGTACCTTCATAATGCACAATAGCAGCTTGATCTTTCAATGCCTCAGATTTATCATTGGTGCTTGTATTTTCAGGAAGGGCTGCAACTTCTAAATTATTTAATTTAGGTATAATTACCTTGTTTAGTTTAAGCAGACTAGACCCTGATGTATTTTGCCCTAACTTATTTAAGGAATTCCTTTGCAGCCTTAAGAATACCTCCTGACTTTCCACAACGGCCCAAACATTGGTATTATCAGTAAAGTTTTTGATTAAGGTGGAATCTTTGTTAATAAAATCTAGACCATCCACTGTCTTGTTATTGTTTTCGTCGGTTTGTGCAGGGTTTAAGCCAAGTTTAAACTCTTCCAAGTTGGTTAAACCATCCTTATCTGAATCACCAGTTTCAGATTTATCAGACAAATCTTTGAAGTTATCTATCCATTGAGTATAGGAAAGCTCGTCGGCCTTGGCTTTATTACCTGAAATACCATTAAATAAAGCAAGTTTTGGAAGCCCTCCACCCAGCCAGGCAAAGAAAACCATTCCAGCAATTCCACTAACTGCTGTTCCTACAATAAACACTGGAAGTAAAGTTGCCCACCATTTCCGCTTACTGTTTACATATGATTTATGATTCAGTAAATGTGCATCGCCGCCGTGGGTTGCGTAAACACTTGGATGAGCATAGTTTGAAGCTGGCTGATTAAAATTAGAATTTGTATGCACCTCAGCAGCAGGCTGAAAATTAGCCATTTGTGAATTTGCTAGGCCAATTAAATAAGATCGTTGACTTGGGCTCATGTTTTTCAAAAACAATTCTCTTTGCCACTCTTCCTTAATCTTAAAATAATTATCCAGCACCAACTGCCATTCTGGGCTAATTTTCATATCGATGAAATAATTATACCAGAGTTTTCAAAACCTGACAAAGTTTACTCCTTTTCTTTGGTTGATGGTTTCCAAAACCAGATTTGGGCATTCAAAAGTATAAGCCCGACCCAAATTTGCAGATCAGCAAGATTAATGAAACTGGCCACAAACATAATGTAATCTGTAGCTGAACCAAAAATTATTCTTTCTAAAAAATTGCTCCATCCACCAGCAAGAATTAGCAAAGTAAAGGCTGGAGATTTGCTAAATAGATCTAAGGCAAAGATTCCCCAAGTTACAAAAATAACTATCAAGGCTGAAGAAATAATACCTATGTTGAATCCAAATGGATATTCATTGGGCACATAATAAAAACCAAAGTTTCTGATCAAGGCTGATATTCCAATGTTAACGACGATTATTGTTAACAAAATTAATGACTGCCAAAACCAGTTATATTTAGTTATAGATTGAAACTTGTACATTCTTATAGGAAATTATAATTATGGATTTAATTTGATTCTTCTCTTATTCTTCTTAGAACATCTTCTTGTTCAGAACTTAGTTTATTTGGCATTCTCACTTTTAATTTTAAGAAATGATCACCTTTTGAATTTGAATTATTTAATTTAGGCATACCTTGACCTTTCAAGCGTAATTTACCTTCAGGATTTGTAAAGGCCGGAATTTGTACTTCTACTTCGCCCCAAACTGTATAAACATCTACTTTAGCACCTAATAGTAAATCGAAATAACTAACTTCAATGGAAGAATTTATATCCATTTTTTCTCTTTGCAGGAATTTATGCTGTTCAAGTTGAACTTGCAAATAAAGGTCGCCAGGTTCTGAACCGCGATATCCCGCTTCACCCTTTCCTTGAATTCTAATTCTATCTCCACTATCTACACCTACTGGAATTTCCACTTCTAAATCTTCTACTTCTTGGTGATAACCTTTTCCAGAACAGAAAGTACATGGACTGTCGAAAACTTTTCCTCCGCCTTCGCAGGTTGGACAAGCAGTTTCTTGCTGAATTATACCAAAAATTGTTTCCACTCTTTGATAAACTCTTCCTTGGCCTTTACAGGTTGGACAGGTACTTACTTTCGAGCCCGGTTCAAAACCTTTACCAGCACAATGGTTGCAGCTTATATTGTGTTTTAATTGGAATGATTTTTTGCTTCCCATGGCCACTTCTTCTAAAGTTAAAGAAATTCCCATTTCAATATCTATTCCTTTATTTCTGCTAGTACTTCTAGGCTTACTCTTTTTTGTTGTGGAAGCCCCAAAGCCTTGTCCAAAAAATGTTTCAAAAACATCGTTTAAGTCTCCAAAGCCAGATTGTCCACCCATTTCCCCAAAATCGAAGCTGACTCCACCGTAACCAAAGCCTTGACCTGCTTGATTTACCTTATCATAGTTTGACCCAAATCTATCGTAATTTTCTCTTTTTTTCTGATCACCTAAAACTTCATAAGCATTGTTAATTTCCTTAAATTTGGCCTCAGAATCTTTGTTTCCTTGATTTTTATCAGGATGATGTTGATGAGCCAGTTTTCTATAGGCTTTTTTAATTTCATCTTGAGTTGATGTTTTTGGAACACCCAAAACTTGATACAAATCGGCTGACATACTTAGCAAGTAAATGGCTTGCTTGCAAAAGTTTGTCAACCAAAAATTTCATAAATCAACACCGTCCGTAGTGGCGAAGTTTACGAGCCTTTGGCAAAATTGAGGGTCGTAGCGGCGATCGCTGATCGCCAAAGGATCCCCAAAAGAGCACAACAAAACAACCTCCCTATTTAAGGGAGGCATCCAAAAGTAGAAAGTACGAAGACCTACTTATACTCAACTGTTAAATCAACAGTACTAGTTAATTCTTGTTCACCACCTAAAACTGAAGGAGCAGATTCACTGCTGGCAGAAACTGCAGAAACATCGGCTTTACCCATAGTTGCATAAGGATATGGATAATAATTGTTACCGCAGTTATTTAGTAAATTAACTGTCTTTTTAACAATCCTTCCTCCACCTAAAGATTTAATTCTATCATTGGCTGTTTTGAAGGCATTCTTAGTTGCTTCATCTTCAAGTTCAGAGCATACTTTTTTGTTATCTTCAAAATCATAGCTAAAAGCACCAAATCTGTTTACCCCCAATTTTGTAGCTTCAGCAATAACTTTGTTAGGTAAACTAGCATCTTGCTTGAAATTATTAAACACTACTGTAAAGTTGGTTTCAACTCTGGTTTGTGTTGTATTCTCCCCTTCTTTGACTGGCATGGAATAAACTATAGGTTGATATTCAGGATAAGAAGTTTTGCTGGTTTGAATATCGTTATTCTGAATTCCTTGTTTGTTTAAATATTCAATAATTTTATTAGTTTTTGAATCAATTTCGGAATTTAAAGAATTAACATCAGAACCAACCAAACTTATGGTTAAATTAACTGTAACTTTATCGTATTGAACTTTTTTAGTTGCTTGACCCTGCACAGTTAATACTGAGATTGGTAAGTTTCTTTCCCATAACCACCATAATCCGGCACCAACGCCTATAATAAGGAATATAGAGCTTACTACTGCAAGAATTGTTGCTAAGAGAACATATTTATTTTTGAACATAGAATATAATTTGGTTAATAACAAAATATTTATTTAATGTTGACAAGTGATAAGGGATATTCTATTTTTTTATTGTGATCCGCTTCGTAAAAGCCAGTAAAAAATATTCCAGCAAGCAAGATGCTTCTTTATCTGATATAAATTTAGAAATTAAAGCCGGCGAATTCGTTTCCTTGGTTGGGCAATCTGGGGCTGGAAAAAGCACTTTAATTAGGATGCTTACTGGAGAAGAAAAACCTGAAAAAGGTGGAGAGGTTTGGATTGAAGATATTCGGGTTGATAAAGTTAAACCAGAGTTTTTGCCTTATCTTAGGCGAAGAATTGGGGTTATTTTCCAAGATTACAAACTTTTAAATACCAGAACGGTTTTCGAAAATGTAAGTTTAGCCATGGAAGTAGCCGGAGCTTCTAAACAAGAAATAGCCAGAGATGTTCCAAAACTTTTAGAATTAGTTGGAATTGCCCATAAATCAGAAAATTATCCAAAAGAATTAAGTGGAGGAGAAAGACAAAGAGTTTCTATTGCCAGGGCTTTAAGCCATAACCCAATTTTGCTTATCGCCGACGAGCCAACAGGAAATTTAGACAAGCCAAACAGCTACGAAATAATGACCCTACTTCTAAAAATCAACAATTCAGGCACAACAGTATTACTAGTAACCCACGACCAAGAAGTAGTAGATAAGCTAAAGAAAAGAGTAGTAACCCTACAAAAAGGAAAGATAGTGCTAGATCAAGCTGTTGGGATGTATTATATTTAGGCGAGAGGGATATCGTTTCACCTCTGTTGAGAGTCTTATTTTATGCGAATTTTATAAAGTCTAGATAAAATAATGAAATTGACCCATCTTTGCTTACAGGTTAACGGAGACAAAAAAATTGACAGAATATATTTTATACATTACTATAGTGATGTATGTATCGCACTCAGGTTTATTTAGACAAAGAGCAAGTTAAGGAAGGCAAAATGATTGCTAAAATTTTAGGTAAAAGTTTTTCTGAACTTCTTCGGCATTCTTTAGATGAAGAAATTAAAAAGTATTCTTCCTCCAAGAAAAATATGCTGCATCCCCTAGCTAGATTTGCAGGCGCCCTGCCAGCTGAAGTTGTGGATCAAGCCTTAGATTTTATTCATAAAAATAAGAAAAGCAAGCCAATTCAAGATTTTGGTGGTAATATATGAACTATTTGTTAGACACGAATATTATCAGTTATTACTTTAGGGGCAATACCAATATACAGGCAAAAATATTAAACATCGGTCTTAAAAATTTGTTTGTCTCAAATATAACTTATTTCGAGCTGGTGGCGGGTTACACTAATTCTAATTCAGATTACAGGGACAAATCTTTGAAATTGCTGGATGAATTTATGGATTTAATCCAAATGGTTGATCTGGATAGAAAATCTGCTAAGCATTCCGGACAAATTAAGGCTTTACTTGTAAAAAGCGGCAATGTGATTGAAGACACAGACTTACTGATTGCAGGCACGGCCGTTGCCAATGGTTTAACCCTGGTTACGAACAACACAAAACATTTCGAAAGAATTCCAAATTTAAAAATTCAAGATTGGAGTAAATAAATTGAGAGAATCCTACGAAACTGTTCTAACTGGTGGTTGGTCTCTGAATTTGGTGAATAGGATGAACTTATTTTGTTGCTGACTATAGTATCCAAGGGTAAAGGTGTCTCCGTTGTTGCTGCTGGCGTACAAATAGCACTTTGGGTTTGTTCTTTTATTAAAGTTGCAACTTTCCCACCCATCGGCATATATATTTGCGGAACTATTGGTAGCTGTTTCAGGTGAGGCCAAAGCGGGGCATCTAAACGCAATTTTTCTATCTGCCAAACTGTTACTATATTCACCTGCAACATCTTTAGGGAAATTAGATGGTTCAATGTAGGCGTGTATATCTTTTTCCTTAATTTTACCGGTTAGAGAAAGCCTTAAAGTTAATTCAAAATCCACTTCATTAGCATCGGCGGAACAAATGGCTATTGGGTAACTTCTCTGGCTTGGAACTGCACTGCTGTTATTATAAAATTCGGTAAGGGCTAAATTAACCTGATTAATATGAGCTAATCTTTGAGCATCCTCATTCGACTGTTGAGCATTTAGAAAACCCATAGCAAAAGAAACAATTAAAGCAATTACACAAAATAAAATTGTAAGTATCTCTAAACCATTTATTCTTTTTGAATATCTAATCTGATCAAAAAAGCTTCCTCCGTACTGATTAGGAGTAGAATAATTGTTGTAGGAATTAGAGTTTGGATCCATAGAATTATTGTATCATAAATTTCAAATTAAGAAAACATTATATTCGTGATAGAAGAAAATTATTTATAAAAAAGCAAATTTAATCGCTGGCTTCAGAATTAGCCCACAAAAAATAGATAATGTAGGCGACTAGAACTAAAATTCCACTCCAAAAATTTAATTGCTTAGTCTGATTCATAACAATTAATAAAATTGGAATGCAACCTGAAATAAGGCTATTATATATTAAATTATTAACCTGAGAAATTCTTAAAATATCTTTTTTTATGGAAAAGAACCACCAAAATGAAAATAAAGCCAGGAAACTGGTGATGAAAATTAAGGCTGACAAAAGAATGCCCCAAACATACAAATTGCTTTTGAATGGATCAAGAAAAACCAATTGAGCACAAACCGCAATAAAACTTAGACCGGCCATAACACTGAACAGTTTTTGGATTACTAAAGTATATTCTACCGCATTCATAGCTTGACTAAATGTAAGTACATACCTATTTTTCACTTGTCAAACCTTATACTTTGGTTTGTTTTTCTTATTATGCTAGATTTTTCCCAGATTAAACTTGGTAGCGTTGTTATTTTTAATGGCTCACCTTCAATAATTACAAAATGCGATTTTCTTAGAATGCAGCAAAGAAAACCAGTCAAAAAATGTGCCATGAAAAATATTGTCACAGGTGTAAACCAGGAATATTCTTTCAAAAGCGGAGAATCTATTGAAGAGGCGGAACTAAAAAGAGAACCAGCAAGTTTCATGTATGTTACTGGCAATGTTCTAACTTTCATGCTTTCCAATACCTATGAAACTATCGACCTGCCTGCCAGCATGCTTGGTGATAAATCTGATTATTTAAAGGAAGGTTTAGAGGTTACAATTTTGTACTTTAACGAAAATGCTATCAGTATAGATCTTCCAGTTAAAATTTCTTATACAATTGTGCAAACTGCCCCAGCTGTAAAAGGCAACACAGTATCAAGTATTATGAAAGATGCTGAAATTGAAACAGGAAGAATTGTAAAAGTACCAGCCTTTATTGATATTGGTGAGAAGGTTTTAATAAATACTGTAGAAGATGAGTACGCTGAACGAGTGAAATAATTATTTGAATATGCACCTTGGAATAATTATGGATGGGAATAGAAGGTGGGCAAAACAACATGCCCTTGAAACAATTTTTGGCCATAATAACGGTGTTAAAGCTTTAGACAGATTGCTTGAAGTTTGTCCTTCGCTTGGAATTCAAACAGTAACTGTTTACGCCCTTTCTACAGAAAATTTTGTTAAGAGAAGTGAATTTGAAATTATTAATTTGGTAGATGTTATAAGCAATGCAGCTTTAAAATACAAGGAAAAACTTGTTGGAAAGAATGTTAGGGTTAAAGTCTTGGGTGAAATTAACAAAGTTCCTGAAAAGCTAAAAAACTCTTTGCTACAATTGGTTGATGAAACTAAGGATTGCAGTAAAAGCTTGCTTCAATTGTGCATAAACTATGGTGGTAGAAACGAAATTGTAAGAGCAGTAGAAAAAACAATTGCTAGTGGTGAGGCGATTTCAGAGGAGGCGATTTCACGAAACTTAGATTCTAATCTACAGCCGGATTTGATAATAAGGCCGGGAGGACATAAAAGATTATCAAACTTTTTATTATGGCAAAGTGCCTATAGTGAATTATATTTTACCGATGTTTTATGGCCAGATTTCAATGAAAATGAGCTAATTAAAGCCTTGGATTATTATAATGGACAAGAAAGAAAATTTGGAAAATAACTAATTATTTATGAACATCCTAAGAACTATTTGGCTGTGGGTTAAGATAAGCAGACCTGGAACTTGGGCCATACTTCCCTTAATTTTCATTCTAGGATTTACAGACTCAAACGCAATTTTAAGTTGGCAAAGTGTTTTACAAATAATTGCACTAGGTTTTCCATTGGAACTTTTTATTAACGGAGTTAATGATATTTATGATATTGATACGGACACAAAAAACCCTAGAAAAAATAATTTCTGGCTTGGCACAGCTTTAGACACGAAAAATATTAAAAAAGCAACAATAGCTAGTTTGTTTGGATTTTTAATCACTTTTGCAACTGGTTTATTTACATTAAATTTGGAAAATATAATTTGGTTAAGTATTGGTTTAATTTTTGGATTTATTTACTCGGTTCCACCTATTAGACTAAAAGAACGGCCGGTTATTGGCTTGCCAAGTTATGCCTTTGGATTTCTAAGTGCCTATTTTATGGGATTTAGTTTTAACGGTTCTTTTTTGGAAGCCGGGTGGAAACCATGGGTACTAAGTTTACTTGTAGTTGCCTTGGGTTGCATTGCCTTTTTAGCCGACTATTCAGCCGATTTGATTGCTAAACAAAAAACCATAGCCACCAGACTTGGCAGAAGATTAACCTCTGTTATTGCCCAATTTTCCTATATCGTTGTTCTTGTAGCAAGACCCTTCACCAGTTTTGCAAGTTTGTTATACACAATAATGGGAGTATTATTATTAAGCCTATTAAGTCTGAACCCTTCAGAAAAATTAGCCAAACTTAGCCTTTACATTCTTGCCATTTTTGGAGGAGTGGCAGTTTTTCTTGCATCTTTTTTTAAGATTTAATTTTGGCGATTATGAGTAATTTTATAGCCTTACTTAAAACCTATCGCCCTCTACTTTTACCTGCTCCATTTTTAATATTTGGATTAGGATTGTTACTTTCTGATGGAAGATTTTCGAGCATCGCTTTTATACAAGTTTTTCTGGTAACCTTTTTGGCTCCGATACTGGTTTTTGGTATTAACGATGTTTTTGATTATGAAACCGATTCACAAAACCCCAGGAAATTAAATAAGTTTTTTGGTGGAATTGCTGAAAAAAAATATCACAATTTTATAATCAGAATGGCAATTTTGGTTAGTGCTATTTTGTTGTTAAGTTCAGTTTTAAGTTTAAGTTGGTTAAATTTCTTTGCCATGCTTATTGCAGTATCGATTGCCTGGGACTATAGTTTTCCTGGAATTAATTTGAAATCTAAACCACTCGGAGATGTTTTTAGTAACATTGTAGGCCTTGGAAGTATTGCAGTTTTAGGAGTAAGTTTTGGAAGTCTGGATAGTTTATTCTTCAATGTACCACCCGAGAGAATTGTTGGAATTATTTTAGCCTTAACTATGGCCAGTTTACTTGCAGGTTTAGCCGATTTTGAAGCCGACGAGAAAGCTGGGATAACTACGACTGCCATTTATATTGGAAAAAAATGGACTGTAGTTTTAGGATTACTTTCAATTCTACCCCTAACTTTAATTAGCTTTAATGAAGCAGAATTTTTAAAGTGGAGTATATTTGCCATAATTTTAACTTATCTCCCCCTACTCTGGTTATATAAAAATAAAAGAATTGTGAGCGTGGTTTATGGTTTGATTGCAATAATTACCATAGTTAGTTTTGGAGTATATTTGAATAATTTGCTTCTCGTTTGACTTTCTTAGTTCCTGTGGCTTTACTTTTTAAAGATATGTCTCGGTTACCTATTCAGCAGATTTTAGATAGACACCTTAAATTAAGTGAAGGGCTTGCCACTGCTTCCCAAGACGAAATGATGGAACTTGGAAAGGCACACAAAAGAATAAGCGTTCAAGCAGAAATTGCTGAAAATATTGATAAATTAGAAAAAAGTTTAGAGCAAAATAAAACTGCTTTAAGTGAAACCAATTCAGACGATGAATTTGCTGAGATGATTAGGCAGGAAATTTTAGAGCAAGAGGAAATGATAAAAAGCCAAGAAGATAAACTTTTAACCTTACTAAGCCCAGCCGATAACAGGGATGACAATAATATTTTGCTTGAAATTCGTGGCGGTGCCGGTGGAGACGAAAGTGCTTTATTTGCTGCCGAAATGGTTAGAATGTATACCAATTATTGCAGTGGTTTGGGCCTTAATTTCAAATTAGTTGCAACTAGTTTAAACCCAATTGGCGGCTATAAAGAAGCAATAGCTGAAGTTAAAGGCGATATGGCTTTTGCTTGGTTTAAATACGAAGGAGGAGTGCATAGGGTTCAACGCGTTCCAGCAACAGAAAAGCAGGGAAGAATTCACACTTCCACAGTTTCGGTGGCTATTATGCCTTTAATAGAAAAAGATAACTCTTTTAAACTGGATATGAAGGATGTGGAAATTATTTTATCTACCAGTTCAGGCAATGGCGGGCAAAGCGTTAACACCACCTATTCCGCTGTGCGTATGAAACATGTTCCAACAGGAATGGAAGCCCAAAGCCAAGACGAGCGCAATCAATTGCAAAACCGCGAAAAAGCTTTGCAAGTTTTAACCAGTCGTGTTTACGATTTTTTGGAAAACAAACGAAGAGAAAAGGAATCTGCTGAAAGAAAAGAACAAGTTGGAACTGCCGACAGAAGTGAGAAAATTAGAACTTATAACTTCCCCCAAGATAGGTTAACCGACCACAGGTACAATTTAAACTACACCCAACTAGACACAATTATGAGTGGTAAACTTCTTCCGGTTATTGAAGACATTCGCCGAATAGAAGCCGAAAACAACCTAGCCAATTTAGCACAGCAGATTTAGATGAGCGCAACCGTAGGGGTGATGTTTCCCATCGCCCGTGGCACCACGAAGGCCGTAGCGGCGATCGAGGATCGCCATGGCACAACAAGGCGTAGCGGTGAAATTTACGAACCAAAGGCCCAACGAAGGAAATTCCCCCTTGTAAAGGGGGTGGCTCCAAAGGAGATGGGGGTTAGAAGTGTAGGCAAAAGCAAAGTTTACACCACCTTCCACTCACTTTCCCGCCACCTAGCAATTTCTTTATGATCACCCTGCTTCAAAACTTCTGGCACAACCATGTTCATGAATTCTTCTGGCCTGGTAAATTGTGGGTGTTCAATAAAGGGTAAAATTTCAGATTTCCACATTTCGTCGTTAAAAAGGTTTTTTTCAGTGGTTTGGTTATTAAGATGTTTTTGGAGTAAATCGGTGGAGCTTAAATTTTCGCCTTTTTTTAGAACTGAATTAAACTCGGAGTATTGATTGTTTCCTCCAGAAAAAGAATCATGCAGAACTGAAGGTGATTTAGTTATAAAATCTGGGATAAAACGCGAGACAGCTTCAACTAAGGCC
>Ga0315902_10001290_pt1 | contig 40420 bp, 38 predicted proteins | sample LakEriMetagenome_9_FD_203523 | JGI IMG/M metagenome (GOLD analysis project Ga0315902, IMG submission 203523) | Freshwater fungal communities from buoy surface, Lake Erie, Ohio, United States - Buoy 12 MA117 | ecosystem: Environmental > Aquatic > Freshwater > Lake > Lake biofilm | place: USA...
CTCGATTGGCAGGAGACCATTCAGCAATGGATCGACGACAACCGTGCTCTCCTCGCGGTGGTGTTCGGTGCGGTCGTGTTGGTGGCCGTGGTCGTGGCAGTGCAACAGCGGCGCCGACAGAGCGTCAAGGCCTGAGATGTCGGCCTTTCGCGAACTTCTCGACCATCCCGAGGTGGAAGAGGTCTGTGTACTGCGCGGACACGATCACGATCATCGTCTCGGTTTCATGGCGTATCACGGTGGTGGCCTCGAAGAGATGACCGAGGTGATCGCCCAAGCCGCGGCCGAACGGGCCGGGGTGAGCTACTACGGGGTTCATCAACCCACCGGTATGGAGCGACACATTCCGTCGATCGAAGTGTCACCCGAGCATTCCGACCAACTTCGTTCGTTCTTCGATCACGTGCACTGCGTGATCACCATTCACGGGTTCGGTCGGTGGGGTTTCTTCTCGTCACTGTTGGTGGGCGGCCGACATCGCGACTTGGCCGAACACGTAGGTCAACACCTCCGTGATCATCTACCCGCCTACGACATCGTCACCGACATCGAGCGGATTCCAAAAGACCTCCGCGGGATGCATCCGCGCAACCCCGTGAATCTGCCACCTCATGCGGGTGTGCAGATCGAACTCCCACCGCGCGTGCGCGGATCGAGCCCATTGTGGTGGGACTGGGAAGGCCCTGGTCTCACCCCGCACACCGAGTCGTTGGTGTCGGCCCTGGCTCTCGCCGCGTCCACCTGGCGTCCCTGATCAGGGCGCGAGGCGGGTGATGGAACCGTCTCGTGAATACACGAAGCGGTCGTGCAGACGACTCGGTCGTCCCTGCCAGAACTCCCACGACTCGGGCACCAACCGCCAACCACCCCAGAACTCGGGGCGCGGTACATCCCCCGGGAAGCGCGCCACGATCTCAGCCACACGGCGCTCCAACTCGGCCCGATCGGCGATCGGCTCGCTCTGCGGCGAGGCCCACGCACCGATCTGGCTCTCACGCGGTCGCGACGCGAAGTAGTCGTCGCTCTCCACGCTCGACAAGCGTTCCACGCGTCCACGTACGCGTACCTGGCGATGCAGAGCCAGCCACGGGAACACCACACTCGCTGCTCCCACCCCATCGAGTTCACGACCCTTGGCACTCGTGTAGTTGCCGAAGAAAGTGATTCCCCGCTCGTCCGCACCGCGGGCGAGCACCACTCGCGCATCGGGAACACCGTCGGTTCCGATCGTGCTCAACACCATGGCGTTCGGTTCGGGGAGGTCGGCCTCCACCGCCGCGTCGTACCACTGGTGCCACTGCTGAACCGGCGACTGATCGAGATCGGACCGTTCGAGCCCGGCCGTCTCGTACTGAACCCGCCGCTCACGCACGTGATCGTCGCGGCGTGCGTTCATGTCAGGGAACGATTCGCTCGAGGCCACGCATGTACGGGCGCAGTGCAGCGGGAATGACCACGCTGCCATCGGCCTGACGATGATTCTCGATGATGGCGGCCCACACTCGCGGCACGGCCAAGGCCGAACCATTGAGCGTATTGGCGACCTCGGTGCCCTTCTGGCCAGTGCGACGGAATCGGATGTCAGCGCGTCGAGCCTGATAATCGCTGAACCAGCTCACCGACGACACTTCGAGCCAACTGTCGCAACCCGGCGCGTACACCTCGATGTCGAAACTACGGTGATGGCTCTGGCCCATGTCGCCCGTGCAGATCTCGATGATGCGATACGGCAATTCGAGCGAGGCGATGGTCTTCTCTGCTCGCTCGACCAATTCGTGCAGCAACGCCGGTGCCTGTTCAGGTGTGGCCAGCGCGAGGATCTCCACCTTGTCGAACTCGTGTGAACGGAGCATGCCGCGTGTGTCGCGACCAGCCGAACCGGCTTCGCGTCGATAACACGGCGTGTACGCCATGAGGCGCAACGGCATCTGGGCCTCGTCGAGGATCTCACCGGCATACATCGAGGTGAGCGGCACCTCGGCGGTGGGAATCATCCACAAACCGTCGCGCTCGATCGCATACGCGTCGTCGGCGAACTTGGGAAGGTGGCCCGTCGCGGTGAGAGTCGCCGTGCTCACCATGGTGGGAGGACGCACTTCTTCGAACGCATCGGCATTACGGTCGAGCGCCAACTGACACAGTGCGCGCGCCAGGGCCGCCCCGGCCCCCCGTTGCATGGTGAACATCGACGCCGCGATCTTGGTGGCGCGATCGTTGTCGAGGATGCCCAATTCGACCGCGGCCTCCCAGTGGGGAACCCGCTGATGAGCGGCGAACTCGGCCGGCATCTGCAACGGCCCCTTCACGAGCGGATTGTCGTGATCGCCTCCGCCATCGGGGGCATCGGGATGCGGCAGGTTCGGAATGCGCAGCAACACCTCGCGCAACTGTTCTTGAACCTCGTCCGCCTGTGCGGCCAATCGCTGTTCGTCGTCACCCAAGGCCCGACTGGCTGCCTGAGCTTCGTCGGCCGCTGCCGCATCGCCATCGCGACGCGCTTGACCCACCTTCTTCGACAGTTCGTTGACCTTGGCGCGGATGTTGTCGCGTTCGGTCGAGATTTCGCGGGCCCGAACATCGAGAGCAATCGCACGATCGAGTTGTTCGATGATGTCGGGCTTGCCACGCCGGGCCAAGGCCGCTCGAACTCGGTCGGCGTCATTGCGGAACAGTCGGACGTCGATCACAGAGACATGAGGCTACCCGACCCCCTCAGCCGACCCTTCGTCAATATGACGCCACTAATGTCGAGGCGATGACCGCCAACGATGCCCCGAGTTTTCGCGGAACGCGACTTGCGTCGAGAGGCATCGAGCACGTGGTCGAAGTTGACGGACTCGTCGTGCGCTACGGCCGAGGCGATCGAGCCGTCACTGCTGTTGACGGAGTGTCGTTCACGGCCCGAGCCGGACAGGTCACTGCGGTCCTCGGCCCCAACGGAGCCGGCAAGACGAGCACCATCGAGGTCTGCGAAGGACTGCGTCGACGTACGGCCGGCACCGTTCGTGTCCTCGGCCTCGACCCGGCTGGCTCACGAGCCGACCGGGCCGCACTCCATCGCCGTGTGGGTGTGATGTTGCAAGAGGGTGGTATCTATCCCTCGGCCCGGCCCATCGACACGGTGCGCCAGTACTGCGGCATCCATTCGGGTTCGGCCACGTCGTCACCCGACGAACTCCTCGACTTGGTGGGTCTCGCCGATCGCCGACGGACACCGTGGCGACGGCTGAGCGGCGGCGAGAAGCAACGGCTCTCGCTCGCTCTGGCACTCACGTCGCAGCCCGATGTGGTGTTTCTCGACGAACCCACCAGCGGTGTCGACGTGAACGGCCGTGACACCATTCGATCGATCATCCGCTCGCTCACCGAGCGGGGCTGTGGCGTCATCCTCGCCACTCACGAACTCGACGAAGCCGAGCGCATCGCCGACCGCGTGGTGATCTTTGATCGTGGCAAGGTCCTGGTGGAGGGAACTCTCGACGATGTGCGCAAAGCCCGCCAGGCGGTCCGCCTCCGCACGATTCGCCCACTTTCACTCCCCGACATGCCCGCGTCCATCGCCGACTGGCTGCACGAGGTCGAACCCGGCCACTACACCATCGAAGATGCACCACAGGGTCTGGTCGCCGCGCTGGCCGTCTGGTTGAGCGAGCACGGCATCGATGTGATCGAACTACGCGCGGGTGTAGCCAGCCTCGAGGACGTGTTCAAGAAGCTCACTGGGGGCGAGTCGTGAGCGGCCCCTTGCGCGCGCAGCTGGGGGCCGAACTGCGCATCCTGGTGCGCAACGGCGAGCAACTACTTCTCACGATCATCATCCCGGTCTTGGTGTTGGTTTTCTTCGGGCTCACCGATGTTCTGCCCTCCGATCTCGACGATCACATGGACTTCCTCACGCCCGGCGTCGTGGCTCTCGCGATCATGAGCACCTCGATGGTGAGCCTCGGCATCGCCACCGGCTTTGAACGCAACTACAAGGTCTTGAAGCGCCTCGGGGTGACACCACTCGGTCGACCACGCTGGCTTGCCGCCAAGACGCTCACCGTGATGGTGGTCGAGGTCGTTCAATTGGCTCTTCTCGTTCCGATCGCGCTCGCCCTCGATTGGAACGCCGACGATGCGCGCTGGCTCCTGGCACTCGGAGCGGTCGGCGCCGGAACCATCGCCTTCGCCGGACTCGGCTTGTTCATCGCTGGGCGCTTGCGCGCCGAAGTCAATCTGGCTGCTCAGAACGGGTTGTACATCGTGTTATTGCTCTTGGGCGGAATGGTCGTTCCGTTCGACGAGCTCCCGAGTGGGCTCGAAGCGGTGGCCAAGTTCTTGCCGTCGGGCGCACTGGCCGACGTGTTGCGCGATGCACTGGTCGGAGCAGGAGCACAACCCGACACGTCGTGGATCGTGCTCGGCGCGTGGGCAGTAGCAGCGCCCTTGGCAGCCGCTCTCACGTTCCGCTGGGAATAGTCAGCGCGGCTCGGGTTCGCGGGCTGGGGGCGTTTCGGCGAAGGCCTTCTCCACGTCGGCGGTGGTGAGCGGCTGACGCACGTACGACGAATCGTTCTCTGTTCTGAACGTCTTCACGAACCGACGGATGAACATCACGATGATGATCGTCCACAAGAAGATCGCGCCTCCGATCTTCATGATCGCTCCAGCGATCTGTTGATCTTCAGTGACTGACAATCCCCACACGCGCCAGGGTGTGTTGTAGTGCTTGTAGACCACGCCTTCGGCGAAGGTGAGCCATCCAGCCGGAACCGTCGCCACCACGCTGTTCATGAAGAGGTAGATCATCTTGCCCATGGGTGAGATCTGGAACTCGGGGAACGGTCCGACGACCGGCAACCACATGAGGATGGACGACAGCACCAGAAACACGTGGACGCCGTAATGAAGCGGGCCGTTCGACACCGACGCGTTCACAACACCGGGAACGTGGCTCACCATCACGGCCACGTTGAAGAAGAAGCCGGCCCGCACCGGGTGAGACATGAAGCGCATGAACTTGTAGATCCGGCCGTCACCGATGAGCGTGCGCACGAACCACTCCGGGGTGGCCAGGACCACGAGAGGCGGCATGAAGTAAGTGAGCGCCATGTGCTGGAACATGTGTACCGAGTAGAGGTATTCCTCGGCGATGTCGTGCATCGGCCAGTCGGATGCGAACCACAGCATGAGGATGCCACCGACGAAGGCGGCCTTCTGCTTGGCCGTCACGACGACCTCGCCCGGGCTGACCGCACGCGGTCCGAGGACACGAATCGCGTACACGTAAGAACCGACGAGGAACGCCACCAGTAGCCACACCTCGACGTGGAACTGGAAGCGCCACGGATCGACCACCGTGGCTGCGAGCACGATCAGCCCTTCTGCAGGAAGAACTTGAATGTCGCCAGCGCGCCGCAGTACACGAGGACGGCGAGAATCAAGCCCGTGTAGAACAAGTAGCTGAACAACTTGTTGTCGAACTTCAAGTGCATGAAGTACGACACCACGATCACGAACTTCACGATCATGAGCACGAACAGCGTGGGCATGAACAGCGGGCCGAAGTCGATGTAATAGGTCGACACCTCGATGGCGGTGAGCGCAGCCAGGATGAGCGCGATGATCACATACTGCTTGTCGGAGGCGCCGTGACTCTCCTCGTGCGTGTGATCGTCGTGACCAGTGTGCTGTTCGGTAGCGGTGCTCATGATGGTTCCTTGGAGGTCAGGACGGAATCAGGTAGACGAGCGTGAAGATCACGATCCAGATGACGTCGACGAAGTGCCAGTACAAACCGACCAGTTCGACCGTCTCGGCCTTGCTGCCCGGAATGCGGTTACGACGCACCATGCCGACGAGAGCCATGAGCATGATGATGCCGACGGTCACGTGCACACCGTGGAAACCGGTGAGCGTGTAGAAACTCGAGCCGAACAGGCTGGTGGTGAAGCCCAGACCTTCGCGGTAGAACGCCGTGAACTCGTACACCTGGCCGCCCACGAACGTGGCGCCCAGAACCGCAGTGACCGTGAGCCACAGATTGGTGTTGCGGTCGTCCTTACGGTTGGCCGCTGACACCGCCAGCACCATGGTGAGCGAACTCATCAGAAGAACGAACGAGCTCACCGACGTGAACGGGATGTCGTAGATCTGATCGGGCTGCGGGCCCTCGTTGGTACGACCGCGATAGAGCATGTACGTGGAGATGAGTCCACCGAACAGCAGGCACTCGGATCCGAGGAACAACCACATGCCGAGCTTGTTATTGGACAAGCCCGTCGTGGTGTGATGCGCGCCGTGATCGGCGCCGTGAGCGACAGCGGTGTCAGCCAAGGGGTGCCAACTCCTTCGTGTGACCGCCACCTTCGCCAGGTGCCGGGGGATCGAAATCGTCATCGGAAGCCGTCGACGGCTCCATCGCCCATCCGAACATGGTGAGCAACAGGAACACAGCACCCACCGCCATCAACATACGGCTGTAGATGAGGCCGTAGCAGATGATCGGAAGAGCCAACGCCACCAGGATGGGCCAGTACGAGCGCGACGGCATGTGGATGTGCGCGTCGGGACGCGAGTTGAGATCGGCCAACACTTCTTCGGCCGAGGCAACCTGCTTGATCTCGTGTGAGTTCGGGTCCTCCGCGTACTTGCGATGGAAGAACTCGTCGAGATGATCGACCGTCGGAATCGCATCGAAGTTGTGCTCGGCCGGCGGGTTGGAGGTCATCCACTCGAGCGAACGGGCGTCCCACGGGTCGAGCGGCGCGATGGGAACACGCTTCGACTTGTGGGTGTACACGATGTTGATGATGAACAACAGGACTCCCACCGCGAGGATGAGCGAACCGATCGACGCGATCATGTTCCAGAAGCCGAGGTTGAAGAAACCGTCACCGGCGCGAGCTTCGGTCCAGACCTGCATACGGCGCGGCTGACCCTGCAGACCCAGGATGTGCATGGGGCCGAAGGTCATGTTCATACCTACGACCATGAGCCAGAAGTTCCACTTGCCGAGCCCCTCGTTGAGTTGCTTGCGGAAGATCTTCGGCCACCAGTAGTAGAAGCCGGCAAACAGGCCGAAGATCGCTCCACCGAACAACACGTAGTGGAAGTGGGCGACGATGTAATAGGTGTCGGTCTGCTGAGTGTCGCTCGGAGCAACCGAGTGAGTGACGCCCGAGAGACCACCGATGGTGAACTGAACCACCAGGCCAATGGCGAAGAGCATGGCCGTGGTGAACTGCAACTTGCCGCCCCACATGGTCATGACCCAGTTGACGATCTTGACGCCGGTCGGAACGGCGATGGCCATGGTCGCCATCGAGAAGACAGCGACCGATACCGGCCCGAGGCCGGACGCGAACATGTGGTGAGCCCACACTCCCCATCCGACGAAGCCGATGGCCGCGCCCGACATGGCGACGATCGGGTAGCCGAAGAGTGGCTTCTTCGAGAACACCGGGATCACTTCGGACACGATGCCGAAGGAAGGCAAGATCAAGATGTACACCTCGGGGTGGCCGAAGATCCAGAACAAGTGCTGCCACAGGAGCGGGTCGGCACCGGCCGCCACGTCGAAGAAGGTGGCGTCGAACTCTCGCTGGAACGAGAGCAAGAACAACGCGACCGTGATGACCGGCATGGCGAACAGCAACAAGAACTGAACGACAAGCGCCATCCAGGTGAAGATCGGCATGCGCATGAGCTTCATGCCAGGTGCTCGCATGTTGAGCACGGTCACGATGAGGTTGATGGCACCGGTGAGCGACGCGATACCGGTGATCTGCAGACCAAGAACCCAGAAGTCGATGCCATGGCTGGGCGAGAACAACGTGCTCGAGTTGGGGGCGTACATGAACCAACCGCCGTCAGCCGCACCGCCCAAGAACCACGACGTGTTGAGGAAGATGCCTCCGAAGAGCCAGCACCAGAATCCGAATGCATTGATACGCGGGAAGGCCACGTCGCGCGCACCGATCTGAAGCGGGATGAAATAGTTGGCGAAGGCCGACACCATCGGCATCACGAAGAGGAACACCATCGTGGTGGCGTGCATCGTGAACATCTGGTTGTACTGATCGGCGCTGAGCACCTTGCCGTCGGGGCCCATGAGCTGAAGACGAATCAGCAAGGCCTCGACACCGCCGATGATGAAGAACACGAAGGCGGCGACGCCGTACATGATGCCGAGCTTCTTGTGGTCGACCGTGACGATCCAGTCGCGCCACGAGTTGCTGGCGGCCGGGCGCTTGAACACGCCTAACGCTTCGCTGGGCTTCACACCCACGGTGGCACCGCCGGCAACGGCGATCTCGGTGGAGGGACGTTCGATGATGGCCATCTCGGAGTTCTCCTTACTTCCGCTCGAGCAGATAGGCGACGATGGCGTCGATCTGATCTTCGGTCAGGCCGAGTGCAGGCATACCGCGGTACTTGCCGTCGGTCTCCTGCAACTTGGTGGGGTCGACATACATGGGCTTCTTCTCCGGTGAGTTGCGGAGCCACTCGCGGAGATCCTTCTGATTGAGACAATCGGCGCTCACACCACTGAGGTACTTCGCACCGAACTCGTCGGACGACGCGTTCCAGACGTCGTCACGGCACGACTGCGTGAGCAGATCCCACGACGCACCGGCGAACGTATTTCGAGTCATGAGGTTCGTGAGGTTGGGTGCCGCACCCGAGACCACGTACTGCTCGGGAGCCGACACGATGAGGTTGCCCTCGGCGTCGGCGAGTCCGTTCACCTGGTGGCAGCGGCTGCACTGCTGGATGTAGACCGCTTCACCTTCCTTGGCCAGGGTGCCCTCGGCCGGCGACTCGTACGGGGCCAGCTGATTGGCCACCCACGCATCGAAATCGGCGCGCTTCAACACGATCGTCTCCATGCGCATGTACGCATGGGAGAGACCACAGAACTCGGTGCACTGTCCGGCGTAGATGCCGGGCTTCGAACCTTCGAGGCGTAGCAAGTGCACGCGGCCCGGGACACCGTCTTTCTTGCCGTTGAGCTTCGGGATCCAGTACGAGTGGATCACGTCGCGACTGGTCACACGGAGAAGAACTTTGGTGTTTTCCGGAATCACCAACTGACCAGAAGTGACGATCGGCTGACTGAGGCCGTACTTCTCGGCGTTGTCACCGATGGCCGGATAGTCGTACTCCCACCACCACTGCTGGCCGGTGACGTTGACGATCATCTCGGTGTCGTCGGTCTTGGCGAGATCGAAGATGGTGCGAGCGGTGGGAATGGCCACGCCGATGAGGATCAGCACTGGAATGACGGTGAGCGTGATCTCGACGGCTGGCTTGCCGTGCGTCTGCTCGGGGATTCCCTGACCACGATCGCGATACCGGAACACCACCCAGGCCACCGCGGCCACGACGATGACACCGACGATGCCAGCCACGAGGAACACGGGCTGCTGCAAATTGTCGATCATTTCGGCATTGGGCCCAGCGGGCTGCCAGGTGTCCTGCGGAGCGTCCTTGGCACAGCCGGCCAGGGCGGCCAGGCCGGCCGCAGCGCCAGCGAACGACAGGACGCGACGACGACGGGGGTTCTTCATCGGATCTCCGGATGATGGTTGCGACGAGGTTGACATGGTGCTCTCACTCACGGGACGAAGACGTCGATCTTGGCGCCCTCGACTCCGGGGACGGTGATGGTGAACGGTTCGTCACTTGCGGAAGATGGCTTGGGGATCACGACGGTGACGGCCTGCTGGCCACCCTTTTCAACTTTGGACGTGCAGGCTTCGAGCGCGGTTTCCTTCTCGACGCCGTCACCCAGATCTTCAACGACCTTGCCGAAGCTCAGGACCATGCGACGGGCCTTGTCGCTCTCGTTGATGAACAAGATGGTGGACGGGTTTGAGCGCTGGATGGAGATTGCGGACTGAGCACCCGGATATCCGGTGGCCTCGGCGTAGAGACGACCGTCCTCAGTGAGAATGACGTTGGCGAGGATGCTGCTCTTCATGGCAACTGCGCGCGACGCCTTCTTGTCGGAGTATTCCTTCTCCTCGGTGCAACCGCGCTCCGCGAAGTGATCTTCTTCGGCAGCCTCGACGAGTTGCTCACGCTCACCGTCGAGAGCGGTGGCCACACCTGTTCCGGCCAGAGCCACGAGCACGACGCCGAGGATCGCGCCGACGACGCGACGATTCACGTCACGGCGCAACGCGATGAGAGCACCGAAGAACAGGATGACCGCACCAACGACAGCGAACACGATTGCGCCGGCTGACTTGCTCAACGCGAGGAACACGCGCGAGAACGACAGCACGATCACCGAGAGCAGCAATGCTCCAGCGATCGGAAGTTCGAGTGGGTGGACGATGTAGTCGCGAACCTTGGTGTTGTACTCGCTGCTGGCCGAAGTGCGCTCGGCCCAGTTGCTGACCATCCACTCGGCCAACATCGCGATGAGGAGCGCCAAGCCGACCTTGAAGATGCCGGGCGAACTGATGAGGCCCACCACGGTGACACCGGCCGACACCGCAGTGCCGAAGGGCCACAGGCTGCGGCCCACCGACTTCTGAGCGGCCGCCGACGTACCGTGAGCCGACGTGTCGGTGGACAGAACGTGACCGTCACGGGTGTACGAGGCGATGGCACCCATGAAGATGAACGCCACGGCGAGGAACGCGAACATCACCGAGCCGAGTTGCTGGCCCTCGTTGGCCACGAACCAGACGAAACCGGCAGCGAGCGAGCCCGCACCGAGTCCGTAGAGAAGTTTGGAACTAGTGGTGATCATCATGTCGCCTCGTCACTTCTGCACGTACACCACGAACCACACGGCAGTGAATGCCGCCGTGAGGAAGTACCAATACAGGGCATGTGCCGACAGAGTCGGCACGTCGGAGTTGCCGCGACCGAGGTAGCGGAACGTGGCAACCGCCGTGTACACGATTCCGGCGATCACCAAGAAGGTCATCACGCCGGTGATCGCGTAGAACATCGAGTTGAAGGCGCCGCCGCGAACGTCGACACCCATCTGCGACCAGATGAAGAGTTGAGCGTTGAGCGTGGCGAGACCCATGAGAAGCGTCATGCCGAGAGCCATGCCCGCGTGCTGGCGGTCGTTGCGCTTGGCCGACCACACGGCCCACTGGGCCATGACGCACACCACGCAGAACGCGATGAGCATCATGTTGGCGGCCACTTCGGGGACGACGATGTCCTTGGGCATCCAGTCCTTGATGGGGCCACGGCGCGGCGATTCGCGGAACGGCGCATCGGCTCGGAATTGCGCCCAGATGGCGAGCATTCCACCGACGAGCATGGTCGCGGCAGCCGAGACCAAGGCCGTGCCGACGAAGACTTGGCGCTTCGGGGCCGGCTGAGGTGCGGGGGGCAGCGTGAGCATCAGCCAACCTTCCCTGAGTTCTTGATGTCTGCGAGCGGATACTCCGAACCGACCACGATCAAATCGGAGAAGTTGTCGGCGGGCGGCGGCGACGACGTCGCCCACTCGAGAGTGGTGCCATCCCACGGATCGTCACCAGCGGGTTCGCCGGCCGTGAAACTACGCACGGCCAGACCGACGAACGCGAGGCTCACGAGCAACATGAGAGCGAACGCGCCAGTGGTGATGACGTTCCAGAGTTCTTGCGGACCGCTGTACGCGAAACCGTCCACGATGCCGGCGGGCTGATCGGCGAAGCCAGCGATCATGTACGGCAGCGAGCCGAGTGCAGTGGCCACGAATCCGAGCAGGGCGAGCGGAAGCGCGGCCTTGTCGGGAATGCGACGACCCCACAACTTCGGACCCCAGTAGGTGAGGCCACCGAACGCGAGGAGCACGGTTCCGAACGTGACCGCCACGTACGAGCCGGCTTCGAAGATGGTGCCGCCGAGTGCGGCATCTTCGACGGTGTACAGAAGATGCGACGCGGCGCCGAGCAGAATCATGAGCAGGCCGAGTACCGCGAACGGAAGCGGTGCCGCCAACATGGGCTTGGCGCTCTTGAGCGTGAGCATGGTGAGGCCGAGCACACCGAGCAGACCGAGCAGCGGAATCACGTTGACGAGTCCGAACGGAAGAAGATCGGCGATCTTGGTGCCAAGACCCGAGAAGAACCCATCGCCTTCCCACGGCAACGTGACCGCACGGTGCGTGAGCGACGCGAAGATCGCCACCGACACCAAACCGACCGCAACGTTGGCGGCCGGACGCTGGGCGAGCCGTGTGCGTCCGAGCACGGGTACCGCATCGAGCACGAAACCCAGAACCGGAATGGCGAGCACGTAGGTGAACGGCTGCGAGATGGCCCAACCGACCCAGTCGTTGACACCGAAGTTGCCACCGAACGCGGCGCGCGCGTACCGGTGATCGACGTAGAGATACACCGAGGTTCCGATGAACACCGGAAGGCTCATGAGCAGGGCGATCGATCCGACGAACGACGACCACGAGAAGAACGGTGCGCGCAACAATCCCATGCCGGGGGTGCGCGACGTGAGACCGGTGACGGCGATGGACAGTGCGGCCATGGCCAGGCCGAGAACCATCACCACTGAGGCGGCGAGATACAGATCGACCATTTCGGATTCGCCACCCGACGGGCCACCGTTACCGATGATGGCGGCCACCGAGAGGGTGAGACCGGTGAGCCACATCCAGAAACCGCTGGCCGCGACCCGAGGGAACGCGATGGAACGCGAGCCCAACTGCAACGGAACGATGGCGACGGCCAAACCGATCACGAGGGGCGCAACCGCACCAAACGTGAGAAGGAGTCGCGCCGCCGACAACACCTGCGTGGCCGAGCCGGAGTCGAGGAGTTGAAAGCCCTCGGCATCGATTCGTTCGAACGCGACGAGCACGGCGAGAACGAGTCCGCCGAGCAGGCCGAGAAGACCGGTGCCGATGAAGAGGCGACCGACCTGCTTGTGATCGGCGGTGGTGAGCCACGCGGCAATGGCAGGCGCGTCAGTCGACGACGCTGCTCCAGCCGCGTGGTGGGTCTCGGTGGATGTCATTCGAGATGGCTCGCTTCTCGCGCACAGAGGGAGGCCGAGGCTTCCCGGGGTGACAGGGGTGGACAAGGAAATCCGAACACCGAGATTACCCATTCGCCCCAGGTCAGACCGAAATCACGACCCCATCTGCCAGGGCAAAGAAGCGAGAGTCACACCCCGTGACGAATGAGGACATCGGCCGCCATCGCGACGAAGAGAACCGTCACGTAGGAGATCGAGAACGCGAACAGTCGCATCGATCGGGCCGGGGTCGGGTTCCGACCGAGGTCGATGGTGCCGAGCATGAATCCGAGGCCGAGGACCAGGGCCGAGACCCAATACAAGGGCCCGAGATCGGCCACGGGGGCCAGAACGAGGGTGCTAGCCGTCAGCACGACCGTGTATGTGAACATGTGACGCACCGTGGTGGTCATGGAGGAGACCGTCGGGAGCATGGGCACATTGGCGGCCCGGTAGTCATCGGCATGGCGGATCGCCAGGGCCCAGAAGTGGGGTGGGGTCCACAGGAAAATGGCTGTGAACAGGACAAATGGCTCCCAATCGAGCGAATTTCGGACCGCCGCCCAACCCACCAGTACCGGGACAGCCCCAGCCGCCCCACCGATCACGATGTTCTGGCGGCTGGTTCGCTTGAGCCACAAGGTGTAGATGAAGACGTAGAACAAGGTGGCCGACAAGGCCAGGACCGCCGAGAGCAGATTGGCCCCGGCCCAGAGCACGGCGAAGGCCAGGGCTTCGAGGGCCAGGGCGAAGACCAGGGCCGACCGCGGGGCGATGAGTCCCGTGACCAGGGGTCGGTTCCGGGTCCGTTCCATCAACTGGTCGATGTCGCGGTCGACGACCATGTTGATGGCGTTGGCGCCACCAGCGGCCAGGCTCCCACCCAGCAAGGTGATGAACAGCAGGCCCCAATCGGGCCAACCCTGCTCGGCCAGCACCATGGTGGGCACGGTCGTGATGAGGAGCAGTTCGATGATGCGCGGCTTGGTGAGTGCGACATAGCCACCCAGAACCGACCGAGGCGCGCGACGAGGACCATGGGCTGACACGCCACCCGGGGCCAACCGGGACGGGACGAGGGGGCGCGTTGCCATCACGGAGATGGTACGGGGGTGCGAAACCCCTGGCCAACCGCGACAATGGAACTGTGGGCATCGAGTGCGTGACTCTGGTCGCCGCAGCACCCTCCACGATCGAAAAACCCGATGTGCGCAACGAAGAAACCGTTGCGCCTGACAATCCGTGGGTGGTCCTGGTCTGGAACGACCCGATCAATCTCATGAGCTACGTCACCTACGTGCTCCAGAAGTTGTTCGGTTACAGCCTGCAGAAGGCGACCGAGCTCATGCTCGACGTTCATCACAAAGGCAAGGCTGTCGTGAGCAGTGGCTCGCGCGAGAAGGCCGAGATGGATGTGTTCCGCCTGCACGAACACGGTCTGTGGGCCACCATGCAGAAGGACGGATCGACCGGCAAGGGTGCGTCGGAATGATTCGGCGCCGACGTGAACCCGTGTACCGAACGTCATCGGGCTTCGTCCTCAATCTCGACGACGATCAGCGTCACTTGTTGCGCCGCCTCATCGGTGAAGTGCGCGAGCTGATCACCACCGGATCGAGTGACGACGCCAAGATGCGGCGACTCTTCCCACCCGCTTACACCGACGATGACGCTCTCGACTCGGAGTACCAACGATTGATGCGCGAAGAACTCGTGGCCAGCCGCCTGAGTTCGATCTCCGTGATCGACGATTTCCTCGCCGCCACCGACGGTCGCACCATGTCGACCGCCGAGGTGGAAGCCTTCGCCTCCTGTCTCAACGCGGTGCGGCTGATCCTCGGCACTCTGCTCGGTGTCGCCGACGATGCCGACGAGCCCGACGATCCTCAGAGCCCTGACTTCGCGCTCTACCAGTACCTCTCGTGGCTGGTCGACAGTGCGGTGAACGCGCTCATGACCCGCTGACCTGCGAAACAATCGCCCGGTGTGGCGGTGGTGACCCTCCGCTAGGCTGACAATCCTCTCAGCAGGACAAGTACCTAGCCCCCATCGTCTAGTGGCCTAGGACACCACCCTTTCAAGGTGGCGGCACGGGTTCGAATCCCGTTGGGGGTGCCAGCCAAATCTGGTCTCGTGGTGAAGTTGGAGTTCACGCCGGCCTGTCAAGCCGGAGGTCGCGGGTTCGAGTCCCGTCGGGACCGCCAGTGCAATCGGTTCGCCGAACGCACACGGTCGAGTAGCTCAGTTGGCAGAGCACACGCCTGAAAAGCGTGGGGTCACCGGATCGACGCCGGTCTCGACCACCGCATGTTGAGACGCGACATCGAGGGGTTGCGCGCACTCGCCGTCGGGCTCGTGGTTCTCTACCACGCCCACTTCCTCGGCCTCGATGGTGGATTCATCGGAGTCGACGTCTTCTTCGTCATCTCCGGATTCCTGATCACCAGTTTGCTGTTGCGCGAGCACGACAACTCCGGTTCGATCTCCATCGGCAACTTCTACGCGCGTCGCGCACGACGATTGCTTCCGGCGTCCGCGCTCGTGATCGTGCTCACGGCCATCGCATCGTGGGTATGGCTCGAACCACTTCGTCTGAAGAATCTCGGTTCCGATTCGATCGCTGCCGCCGGATTCGTGTCGAACATGGTGTTCGCCGGACGCAACACCGACTACCTACAGGCCGGAATCCCTCCGTCGCCTCTGCAGCACTTCTGGTCGCTGTCGGTCGAAGAGCAGTTCTACGTGATCTGGCCGACACTTCTGCTCGTTCTCCTGTGGCGAGCTGGTCGATCGCGAACCCGCGCCACCATCACCATCTCGGCGATCAGCATCGCATCGTTCGCGTTGTGCGTCTGGCAGACCGAAGCATCTCAGCCGTGGGCCTTCTTTGGCCTGCACACGCGGGCCTGGGAACTCGGCATCGGAGCGTTGCTCGCCATCGCCTGGCCGTGGGTCCGCGTGATCGCCGGCGACGTTCGCAATGCGTTGGCATGGATGGGCATCGCCGCGGTCGTGTTCGCCGCGTTCTGGCTCGACGAGACCATGGCGTTTCCGGGCTGGCTCGCGGTCATTCCAGTTCTCGGTACCGCTGCGGCCCTCACCGGTGGTGACGACTCACGGTGGGGCCCGTCGATCGTGCTGCGTCATCCGGTGTTGCAGTGGATCGGTGCTCGCTCGTACTCCATCTACTTGTGGCACTGGCCAGCACTCATCATCGGTGAAGCTTGGGCCGGTCGATCGCTCAACGTTCTCGAACGAGTCGGTCTCATCGCTGTGTCGTTGGTCGGTGCTTCGCTGTCGTATCGCTACGTCGAGAATCCGATTCGCCATTCCGAACGTCTGCAGGCGAGGCCCGCACTCGCCTTGTCGCTCGGTGCCGTGCTCATCGCATCCGGTGTCGGCACCGGACTCGTCGTGCGCTCGGCTGATGTCGAACTCTCCACCGATGTCGTCGCCGAGGCGCCAACGCTCGTCACGACTACTTCGACAACGGCGCCGACGAGCGCGTCCGAGTCGACAGCGACGACTGTAGGGACCACCGTCGCCCCTGTGCCGGACGGACCGCCACCTCCGATCGCCAACGCGGCCGCGCCGCTCGACGCTCTCTACGCCGCAGTCGACACCGACGAAGTTCCGGCCAATCTCGAACCATCGATCGGTGGTGCGGCCGGCGACAAGCCGATCATCTACGACAACGACTGTCACGTCGACTTCGGAGCAACTCAGCCGAAGTTGTGCGAGTACGGCGATCCGTCGTCCGACTTCACCGTTGGCCTGTTCGGTGACAGTCACGCGGCGCAGTGGTTCCCGATTCTCGAAACGATCGCCGACGACAACGGTTGGCGTCTGCTCCCGCTGAGCAAGTCGGGGTGTCCGCCCATCGACGAGATCACGTACAACAGTCTGGTGGGGCCCACGTATCCGGCCTGTCAGCCTTGGCGCGAGAACGTGTTCACTCTTCTGGCCGAGCAAGACGTCGATCTCGTCTTCGTGGCTGCGTCGAACCGGCTGCTCGACCCCGACACCAAGCAACCGTTCGCCGACTCGGTGTGGTCGAAGGGTTACGACGCGCTGATTGCTCGGCTCACGTCGATCGGTGTGGTGCCCGTGCTCATCACCGACACGCCGTATCCGGGCCAGGACGTTCCGGTGTGTTTGTCGAAGGCAGTACGTGACGTGTCGTCGTGCGTCGCGTCGCGCGACAAGGCCGTCCGTGCGTCGCGTCAGCAGACGGTGATCGATTCAGCGGTGCGAAACGGCGTGCAGTACCTCGACGTCATCAATTGGCTGTGCACCGAGAAGGCCTGCCCGGTGATCGTGGGCAATCTGCTGGTGTACCGCGATTCGAATCACGTGACCACCGCGTACGCCCAATGGCTGAAGCCGGTGTTCGCGGCGGCGATCGAGCCCTACGTGAACGGCGTGAGGTCGCGGATCAGCACTTCTTGAGCGATGGTGGCCACCAGCACTCCGTCCTGGCTGAAGATGTGACCGAGAGACAGCCCGCGACTGTTGCCGATGGAGTGACACGTGAAATCGTGCAAGTGCCATTGATCGCTGCGCACGGGCCGGTGGAACCAGATCGAGTGATCGAGGCTGGCACCCTGGAAGTTGCGCTGGCCATCAGGTCGCCTGGAGATGTCGGGGTGTGCCCGCACCACGGCATCGGTGGGTAGATCATCGCTGAGATACGACAGTGCACACAGATGAAGCAGTCGTGACTCGACCGTCGTGGCGTCACCGAGATCTTCGGTCGCGCGGAACCACGACATGGCTCGACCGGCACCTTCGCGGCCCGATCGCGGAGTGGAGCCAGGTTCGATCCAGCGACGGTCGAAACCTTCGGACCACGACGAGTTCTCGATCGACTCGGGAGACGGGAGACCCATCGGGAACTCGATCGGCTGAACGTCGCGTTGATCTTCGCGGATCTGGAAACTGGCCTCCATGTTGAGGATCGCCCCATTCGACTGGCGAGCGACCACTCGACGAGTGCAGAAACTCGTGCCGTTGCGAATGCGATCGACTTCGTAGCGCACGGGTTCGGACGTGTCGCCGCGACGGATGAAGTAGGCACGCAGCGAGTGCGCCTCCATCACATGGTCGGGGTTCGAGGCATCGACCGTGTTGGCAGCCGCGACCAACGCCTGCGCGACGATGTGACCGCCGAACAGCCCACCCCAGGGGTACTCGTAGCCCGATCCGACGAAGGTGTCGGGGCCGTGGTGCTCGAGTGAGAACAGGCGGGCGATCGACACGCTCGTCAGGCTACGCAGTGAATGTCACTTCGCATCAGGTCAGCGACCGACTCACATCAGACGGGATGAACGATCACCACCGGTCCACGACTGCGATGAGCGAGCGACACCGCAGTGCTTCCCAGAAGAACCGATGCGAGGAGGCTGTGACTCTTCGACGACACCACGATCACATCCTGCGGGCCGGCCTGCTCCGAGAGAACATCGGTAGCCGAACCTTCCACAGCATTGGCGTCGATCGAGGTGCCGTGCGGACCTTCGAGGCGATGCTTCTCGCGTTCGACGAGTTGCTTCGCGTCGCGCAGCAAAGCGAGCCGCAGCTCCTCGATGTTCGGGCCCATCATCATGCCGGCCTCCGGCACCATCGCCTGATATGGGTAATGCCATGCGGTCACTACTTCGAGCGGACGGTGCATGCACGTGGCCAACGACAGCGCCCACTGTGCTGCTTGCGTCGACCGACTCGAACCGTCGACTCCCACCACCACCTTGCCCGGAACGGAGCGGTTGCTCGACTCCGGGACCAGCATCACCGGGCACTTGGCGCGGTGAACGACGGCGTAACTGACCGAGCCCATGAGCAGACCTTGGGCTGATCCGACACCTCGTGTTCCGAGCACGATCATCGCTACGTCGTCACTCGCCTTCAGGATCGCCGTAGCGGGGGCCCCCTGTTCGAGGAACGTGTCGACGGGTAGGTCGGGGAGCTGCTTGCGAACCCGATCGGCCAATTCGTTGAGCATCGTGCGGTGCCGCGTGTCGATTTCGTGCACTTCCTCCGACGACAACGCCGGGACCACGTAGCCCGCACTGACTCCGAGCGCGACCATCGTGGGCAGGGCGTAACTCGTCAAGATGCGCAACGTGCGCTTCGACGAGCGAGCCACATCGGCGGCCCACCACACCGCCATCTCCGAGTTGGTCGATCCGTCGTACCCCACGAGAACAGGGCGCGAATCGTCGGACGAGGCGTCGATGTGAGAGGACCAGGAGTTGCTCATGTGGTCATTGTCGAACGCTCGAGCCCATGACCAACAGAGAACACAGTCATTCGGTACGAAGGACTAACGACCCAGGTAGGAATGTCGCCACCTCATGAGTGGGCAACCTCGTGTCGACAATGGTCCGACCACCAAAAGACTCCACAACACCGCCTCGGTAGACTCTTGTCGTGTCCTCGATGGAGCGCGTTGTCACCAAGAAGCGGGTCGCCGACCCCGACACTCCTTGGCGTTACTGGGTGACCCGCCCCGTCGCCGAACGACTCCAGGCCGTCGAGGACTTACGGCGCGAACATCACGGATGGTCACATGGAGCTGAACCCCGACTTCCAAGAGTTTTTGCGATCGTTCGTCGAACATGACGTTCGCTTCATGATCGTTGGCGGCTACGCGCTCGCCGCCCATGGACACCCCCGCTACACGAAAGACCTAGACGTCTGGATTTGGACTGACCCGTCGAACACCGAACGCATCGTCTCTGCGCTCGATGCCTTCGGCTTCGGCCAGCTCGGTCTGACAGCGTCCGACTTTCAGGACCCGGAGGCGGTCGTCCAACTCGGTCGTGAACCACAACGCATCGACATTCTGACCTTCGCGAGCGGTCTCTCGTTCGAGTCCGCATTCGAACACAGAGTTCTCGTCGATGTCGGTGATCTGTCGATCCCGTTCATCTCAGTTGATGATCTACGAACGAACAAACTGGCGACAGGCCGGCTACGTGACCGTGCTGACGCCGAGGATCTTCCCCCGGTCGGCGATTGAGACGTCAGGTTCCGTAGCCGAAGCCGAGGTCGGGTGCGGTGAGCATGGGCACGAACGGAATGCCACGCTCGGCCGCCATCGCTCCGCAGGTGCCTCCACGATCGACGATCACCGTGATCAGAACCGGAATCGCGCCGAAGCCTTCCACCACGTCGACGGCTTCCATGATGCTCGTGCCTCGTGTGACGGTGTCCTCGGTGATCACCACGCGATCGCCCGGCTGCAGAGCTCCGGCCACCCGACCAGTGACGCCATGATCCTTCGATTCCTTGCGCACGCTGAAACTGCGCAGTTCGCGACCACGGGTGGCCGCAACTGCCGCGATGCCGAAGGCCACCGGATCGGCTCCCATCGTGAGCCCACCGATGGCAGTGGCGTCAGCGGGCAACAGCGACAAGGCCACATCGGCCACCAACACGATGCCGTCGGGACGACACGCGGTCTGCTTGGTGTCGAGGAACCACGTGCTCTTCGCCCCTGACTTCAAGGTGAAGTCACCCGTCTTCAACGAGTGAGCGAGCACGTGCTGCCGCAAGGCAGCACGTGCAGGGTCGAGAGCAGGCAGATTCGTGCTCATACGTCGGGCAATTGGTCGAACACTCGGTCGACGTGGACGAGCGAACGTCGCAAATCGAAGGCTTCGTCGAGAACCGAGGCCGGAACCTGCTTGAGTCGTGGGTCGGCTTCGAGAACCGAGCGGAACTGTTCGCCTCGCGACCACGACGCCGACGACGCTTCTTGAACAACTCGGTAGGCGTCGTCTCGAGACATGCCGCTCTTCACGAGGGCCAGCAACACCGGCTGGCTGAACACGAGTCCGCGAGTGGAGTTCAGGTTCTCACGCATGCGCTCGGCATGCACCTGCAGACCTTCGAGAAGACGGCGAAGTCGGTGCACCATGTAGTGCGTGAGAAGGGACGAGTCGGGAAGAACGATGCGCTCGACCGAACTGTGCGAGATGTCGCGCTCGTGCCACAACGCGACGTCTTGAAGAGCGGCCTGAAGATTTCCGCGCAACACCCGCGCGAGCCCGCTGATGGTCTCGGCCGAGATGGGATTGCGCTTGTGTGGCATGGCTGACGAGCCCTTCTGGCCCGCCTTGAAACCCTCTTCGACTTCACGAACCTCGGTGCGCTGCAGGTGTCGCAATTCGACCGCGATCATTTCGCAGGTCGCGGCCAGCGAGGCACACGCCCACAGGTACTCGGCGTGTCGATCACGCGCAATTACTTGCGTGGCCGGCACGGCAACGAGTCCGAGCTTCTCGGCAACCGTGGCCTCCACGCGCGGGTCGATGTTCGAATAGGTACCGACGGCACCCGACAACTTGCACACTGCGACGGCCTCACGCGCTCGGCGCAAACGCTCGCGATCGCGATCGACCTGCAACGCCCAGAGCGCGACCTTCATTCCGAACGTGGTGGGTTCGGCGTGAACACCATGGGTACGGCCGATCATGACGGTTCCGCGGTGGCGCTGTGCGATCGACACGAGGGTTCGAACGAGTTGAGTCGACGCGTCGATGAGCAGGTCGGAGGCATCGCGCAGCATCCAGCACCAGGCGGTGTCGACGATGTCGCTCGACGTGAGGCCGTAGTGGATCCACGAACTCTCCGGACCACCGATTCGTGTCTGCACCACATCGACGAACGCCGCAACGTCGTGGTCGGTGACGCGCTCGCGTTCGAGCACGGCGTCGATGAAAGCCGTGTCGACTTGAGGCGCTCGCGCACGACAGGCCGACGCATCGGCCGCCGGGACGACCCCGAGCGACGCATGCGCCTCGGTGGCGAGTAGTTCGATCTCGAGCCAACGTCCGAATCGCGATTCGTCGGAGAAAACCTGCTCCATTTCGGGCAGCGAATAACGAGGAATCATGTCGAGGCTCCGTCCCACTGCAGCACCGCATCGCGCTCGGGGCCCACGCCCACGATGCGGACCGGAACACCGACTTGCTGTTCGACGAGTGCGACGAACCGGCGGGCGGCGTCGGGTAGTTCAGCAGCGGTCCGACATCCGCTGATGGTTGTCTGCCAGCCCGGCAGTGTTTCGTACACCGGTTCCACTCGCGCCAGTAGATCACTTCGATCGGGATAGGCGGTGCATTCCCGGCCGTCGAGTCGATAGCCGACGCACACCTTCACTTCGTCGAAGGTGTCGAGCACATCGAGTTTGGTGAGCGCGATCTCGGTGAGGCTGTTCACCCGCACCGCATGACGCAACATCACGCAGTCGATCCAACCGGTACGGCGGCGGCGTCCGGTCACCGTGCCGAACTCGCGGCCGATGTCGACCAGAGCTTCGCCCTTGGCGTCGAGCAACTCGGTGGGGAACGGACCCGAACCCACGCGAGTGGTGTAGGCCTTGGTGATTCCGACAATGCGATCGAGCAGACGAGGCCCGAGGCCCGAACCAGCCGACGCTCCGCCGGCGGTGGGGTTCGACGACGTCACATACGGATACGTGCCGTGATCGAGGTCGAGGAACGTAGCCTGCGCCCCTTCCAACAGCACGGTCTCACCCGATTCAACCGCGGCGTGCAGCAAGTCGACGGTGTCGGCCACGTACGGGGCCAACCGGCGTCCGAGCACGCTGAACTGGTCGACGACGGAGTCGACGTCGATGGGCTCACCGCCAGCCGCGAGCAGATCGGCGTTGGCGTCGACGGCGCGAGCACGAAGTGCCGTTGCGAACCCGGCCGCGTCGAGCACGTCACCAGCGCGGATGCCGACACGCCGCGCCTTGTCGGCGTAGGCCGGCCCGATTCCCTTCAGCGTCGTGCCGATCTTGCTGTCGCCCCGCTGCGTTTCGAGCAGCGCATCGAACGCCTGATGCCACGGGAAGATGAGGTGAGCCTGACTCGACACACGCAGACGCGTGCACGAGACACCGCGCGCTTCGAGCCGGTCGATCTCGCTGAACAACGTCGGGAGATCGACCACGACTCCGTTACCGATCACCGGAGTCACGTGGTCGTACAGGACTCCGGACGGAATCAACTGAAGGGCGTACTTCTCGGAACCCACCACCACGGTGTGGCCGGCGTTGTGTCCACCCTGATAGCGAGCGACCACCGAATGATCACGTGCGAGCAGGTCGATGACCTTCGCTTTGCCCTCGTCACCCCATTGGGCACCCACGACCACGGTGACCGGCATGTTCACGCTCCTTCACGACTGGAACGTGATGTGACTGTACTCGCTCGTACCGGTCGAACCTCGGTGCGGAGACAACCGACGTCACGAATGCAGGACGATGCGATCGTCCTGCACTTCGACGTTGATCATGCCGTCCTCGGCCACCTTGCCCTCGAGGATGAGGATCGACGCGTTGTCGCCAATGACCTTCTGGATCACTCGCTTGAGCGGGCGAGCGCCAAAGGACGGGTCGTAGCCGTCGCGGGCCAATTTGGTCAGGGCCTCGGGGCTCACGTTGAGCGTGATGCGGCGATCGGCGAGCCGCTTGCGGAGACGCTCGACCTGAATTTCCACGATCTTGGCGATGTCGCTCTCGTCGAGCGCACCGAAACGGATGATCTCGTCGATGCGGTTGACGAACTCGGGCTTGAAGTACTCGATCGGTTCACCGCGAAGGTTGGACGTCATGACGACCACGACATTGGTGAAGTCGACCGTGCGGCCCTGACCATCGGTGAGCCGACCGTCGTCGAGCACCTGCAACAAGATGTTGAAAACGTCGGGATGGGCCTTCTCGATCTCGTCGAGCAGAACGACGCTGTAGGGACGACGGCGCACGGCTTCGGTGAGCTGACCACCTTCGTCGTAACCCACGTATCCCGGAGGTGCGCCAACCAAGCGCGACACCGAATGCTTCTCCATGTACTCACCCATGTCGATGCGCACCATGGCCCGCTCGTCGTCGAACAAGAACTCGGCCACCGCTCGCGCCAACTCGGTCTTGCCGACTCCTGTCGGTCCGAGGAAGAGGAACGAACCGATCGGACGATTCGGATCGGAGAGTCCGGCGCGACTCCGACGAATGGCGTTGGAGACCGCGACGACGGCCTCGTGCTGGCCAACCACCCGCTGGTGGAGAAGGTCTTCGAGATGGACCAACTTCGACATCTCGCCTTCCATGAGGCGCGTGACCGGAACACCGGTCCACTTGCTCACCACTTCGGCGATGTCTTCGGCGTCGACTTCTTCCTTCAACATCTTGTTGCCGGTCTGCAGCGAGTCGAGATGCGTGGTCGCTTCGGCGATCCGCCGCTCGATCTCGGGCATGCGCCCGTACTGCATTTCGGCCACCTTGTTGAGGTCGGTCTCACGTTCGATCGCGCCGCGAACCTGCTCGAGTTCTTCTTTCAGGTTCCGGATGGCCGCGATGGCATCTTTCTCTTGCTGCCAGTGCTCGCGCATTTCGGCCGATTGACGCTGCAACAGGACGAGTTCGTCGGTGAGTGCGCCCAGTCGCTCCTTGGAAGCCGAGTCGGTCTCCTTCTCGAGCGCCACCTTCTCGATCTCCAACTGGAGAATTCGCCGTTCGACGATGTCGATCTCGGTCGGTAGCGAGTCGATCTCGATACGCAACTTGCTGGCCGACTCGTCAACCAGATCGATCGCCTTGTCGGGCAGGAATCGATTCGTGAGATACCGATTGGAGAGCACCGCGGCGCTCACGAGTGCCGAGTCCTGGATACGAACACCGTGGTGGACCTCGTAGCGCTCTTTCAAGCCGCGAAGGATCGCAATGGTGTCTTCGACCGACGGCTCACCCACGTACACCTGTTGGAAACGGCGCTCGAGCGCCGGGTCCTTCTCGACGTACTTGCGGTACTCGTCGAGAGTGGTGGCGCCGATCATGCGCAGTTCGCCGCGCGCGAGCATCGGCTTGATCATGTTGCCGGCATCCATCGCACCTTCGGCTCCACCCGCACCCACGATGGTGTGCAGCTCGTCGACGAACGTGATGACTTCACCAGCCGAATCGGTGATCTCCTTGAGCACGGCCTTCAGCCGCTCTTCGAATTCGCCGCGGTACTTCGCCCCCGCAAGCAGAGCGGCGATGTCGAGTGAGATGAGTCGCTTGTTCTTGAGGCCTTCGGGCACGTCGCCGTCGGCGATGCGTCGGGCCAGACCTTCCACGATCGCGGTCTTGCCCACACCGGGTTCGCCGATGAGAACCGGGTTGTTCTTGGTGCGACGACTCAACACCTGGATCACGCGGCGGATCTCTTCGTCGCGACCGATGACCGGATCGATCTTGCCGTCACGCGCGCGCTTGGTGAGATCCTGCCCGTACTTCTCGAGAGCCTGGAACTGGTCTTCGGGGTTCTGACTCGTGACGCGGTGGCTGCCACGGACGTCACGCAGCGCCTGCAAGAGTTCTTCACTGCCGACACCGAGCCGCTGGTTCATCGCCAACAACAAATGCTCGACCGACAAGAAGTCGTCCTTGAAGTCCTTCCTGTACCGCTCGGCGTTGTCGAACACGTTGTTGAGTTCGCGATTCATGCGCGGCTCTTCACCGCCATACGCCTTGGGCAACTTGGCCACGGCTTCGTCGGCCTGGTTGCGTACCATCAACGGTGCGAGGCCGAGTTTCGACAGAACGGCCGGGACGATCGTGTCGTCCTGGCGCGCGATGGCCGCCATCACGTGGTCGGGTGTGATCTCGGGATTCGAGAGGGCCTTGGCCTGATCGAGTGCGGCCGCCACCGCTTCTTGAGTCTTGTGGGTCCATTGCTTCGGGTTGATTGCCATGATCGCTGCCTCCTCAGATGGTCGATCGATCGGCTGCGACTGACGACAGCCAATGACGAGCGGACTCGGACAATTGGGTGATCTGCTTGTAATCGGCGACGTCGTCGGGAAGATTCGCGAGTGCATCGGCCAGACGCGCTGCATCGTCGGGGCGCTGGGCCAAGTGCCGCAACGGACGGACGTACGTACGAATCGTGAACAAGATGCAGTTGGTGCGTGCGAACCGCCGCAGTGTTTCGCGCTCGACACGCAAGAACAATCGATCGGGTGTGGTCGGATCGCCCACGGTCGGAATCGGAGGTGCGGCCGGTGCCGTGCCGTCGAGCGGTTGGTACAACTCGTCGGTGTCGAGGACCCCCCAACCCAGACGCCACACCGGACGGTCGGGTGTGAGTCGCGTGAAGAAGTCGTCGATGGTCGACTCGAGTTGTTCGTTCAGTCGCGAGACCGGCGCGTGCACTTCGGCCATCGACCGGCCCAACTTCGACGCAAGGTCCCAGCGATTGGGGAAACAGACCGACCCGCCCCCGAACATCATGCGACCGTCCCGCTCGACGAGCACGGCCAGGTCTTCTTGCACGAGACGGCCAGCGATCGACAACGGATGCTCGATCCACCGACCATCAGCATCAGGAACGATTCGGAACCGTTCGTTGCGATGAAGGTTCACCACGTCGTCGCCGGATCGAGTGAACCATTGCGGCCACTGGGCACAGAGATGATCGACCAGAGCCTCGAGAATCTCCGCTGACTCGGGTTCGATCCCGGGCAAAACACGAACGACGGTGTCGTAGTTGTCACGCAACACATCGGCCTTGCGATCCATCTCATGGTCGTAGTCGTCACCGATCTGGATCCAGTCGGACAGATCGAGCGGACGAAGGCCGAGGCGCCACCGGAACGAGCCCGCCACGTACGGCTGGTAATCGGGTGCCGCGCGCACGATGTCGGTCACGACTGCCTCCGACCACGGCGGAGTACTGGTGGAACCTGCCCGAAGACTGCCACTTGTTGACGCAGAGGAACCAGGCCTCCCGATCGAGTCGCGTTGGGATCGGCTGCCGAGATCGCTTGTGCAGCGAGGAGGCGCAAGCGATCGACTTCGTCACGCAGGCGCGCGACCTCGGCCTCGAGATCCATGATGCGCCGAATTCCCTCGACGTTCATACCGGCTGCCGTGAGTTCGGCGATGCGGCGCAAACGAGCGATGTCGGCTTCGGAGTAACGGCGATTGCCGCCCTGAGTTCGAGCCGGCTGGAGCAGACCGCGGCGCTCGTAGATACGCAGAGTCTGCGGATGCATGCCCGCCAACTCAGCGGCCACGGAAATCACGTACATCGTCTGTTCTCGACCAGGCACGTTCATCACCACTTACTTGCGATTCCGCTTCAACTTGTCACGAGGGTCGTCGGAAGCCAGCGCCGCCAACTGTTCGATCGCCTTCTTCTCGTCGTCGGACAGGGTGGTGGGCACCACCACGTCGACGGTCACGATCAGATCGCCCTTGCCCTTGGACGTTTCGATCCCGCGACCCTTCACCCGATGCCGAGAACCGCTCTGCGTTCCGGGCTTGATGCGCAACGTCACGCCATCACTCGACAGCGTCGGGACGTCGATGTCGGCTCCGAGGGCGGCCTCGGCGAACGAGATCGGGATGCGAACGGTGAGATTGTCGCCGTCACGGCCGAACAATTCGTGAGCGCTCACGTGACACACGATGAACAAGTCTCCCGAGGGGCCGCCATTGCGGCCGGGCTCGCCCCGACCGGCCAGACGAATGCGCTGACCATTAGCGATGCCAGCCGGCACGCGTACCTTCACCTCACGCGCACGCTTCTCGATTCCGGTACCCCGGCACACGCCACACGGATCCTTGATCACGTTGCCCCGACCACTGCACCGACCGCACGGACTCGCGAACGCGAAGAAGCCCTGGTTGTCTTCGACCTGCCCACGACCTCCGCATTGCGAACACACGTCGACATTCGAGCCGGGGCGCGCACCCGAACCGCTGCACGTCTGACAGCGGTCATCACTCGTGAGGTGCACGGTGGTGGTGACTCCGAGCGCGGCCTCTTCGAAGTCGAGCATGAGTTGCGTCTCGAGATCGGAACCACGACGCGGACTGACACCAGTGGACGGACGGCCGCTGCGACCTCGACCACCGGAGAACATCCGGAAAAGGTCTTCGAACGAACCGGCTTCACCCCCAACGGTGAAACGCATGTTGCCCATACCCATCGGGCCCATGCGCCGGACCTCGTCGTATTCGCGGCGCTTCTCGTCGTCGGACAGCACGTCGTAGGCCGCCGAGATCTCCTTGAAGCGCTCTTCAGCCGCGGCGTTACCCGGGTTGGCATCGGGGTGATTCTCACGGGCCAGTTTGCGGTAGGCCTTCGTGATGTCCTTGGCCGATGCATCGGACGAGACACCCAGCACGGCGTAGTAGTCCTTCTCGTACCACTCGCGCTGTGCAGTCATCGTGTCCCCTCCTCTCCCCGGCCGTGAACGATCAGTGCCGCGATCTCAGCCGCGCACCTTCACGAGTGCGGCGCGCAGAACGCGTCCCTTCCAGGTGTAGCCCGAACGCATCACATCGGTGACGACGGCGTTGCCGTTGCCGTCACCTTCACCGTCTTCGCGCATGACGGCTTCGGCCAAGTTCGGATCGAAGGCCTGACCATTGAGGTTCATCGCTTCGAGTCCCTGCTTGCGCAGTTCACCCAGCAAGAGGTTGAACAACGGTTCGACTTCGGCGGGGTGGGCCACGAACGCCGCTTCGCACGCGTCGAGCACCGGCAGCAGAGCCTCGGCCAAACGGCCCGTGGCCCGCTCGACTTCATCGGCGGTCTGACTGCTGACCCGCTTGCGATAGTTCTCGAAGTCGGCCTGCAAACGCTGCGCGATATCACGAAACGAATCGCGCTCGGCCACGAGAGCCTCGACGTCGAGTTCCACGACGTCGGCGACAACCGCTCCATCGCCCGTGACGGTTTCGTCGACGACAACGGACTCGTCGACCGGCGCTTCGCCGTCGACCATGTCGGCATCCATCTCGACGCCCTACTTGTCGGCGTCGACGATTTCGGCGTCGACGATCTCGTCATCGCTCGCCGCCGAGCCGTTCTGGCCGGAAGCCGACGTTCCGGTCGCATTGGCATCGCGAGCCGCCGCCTCGTACAGCTTCTGGCTGAATGCCTGACTCGCCGACATGAGTGCCTCGGTCGCGGCCTTGATGCTCGCGCTGTCGTTGCCTTCGAGTGCCTTCTTCAGATCGGCCAGCGGTGCTTCCACCGCGGCCTTCTCGTCGGCCGACACCTTGTCGCCCTGATCGCGCAGAACCTTCTCGGTTTGGTACACGAGCGAGTCGGCGTTGTTGCGAATCTCGGCTTCCTCGCGACGCTTGCGATCTTCCTCGGCGTGAGCCTCGGCGTCCTTGACCATCTTGTCGATGTCGTCCTTCGACAGCGTCGACTGACCGCTGATCGTCATCGACTGCTCCTTGCTCGTGGCGCGATCCTTCGCACTCACGTGCACGATGCCGTTGGCGTCGATGTCGAAGGTGACTTCGATCTGCGGAACTCCGCGCGGGGCCGGCGGCAGGTCGACCAGCTGGAACTTGCCGAGTGTCTTGTTGTACATCGCCATCTCGCGCTCACCTTGGAGCACGTGGATCTCGACCGATGGCTGCATGTCTTCGGCAGTGGTGAACACCTCGGTGCGCTTGGTGGGAATGGTGGTGTTGCGTTCGATGAGCTTGGTCATCACGCCACCCTTGGTCTCGATACCGAGCGACAACGGTGTGACGTCGAGGAGCAGAACGTCCTTCACGTCTCCCTTGAGCACACCGGCCTGAATGGCGGCACCGACGGCCACGACTTCGTCGGGGTTGACCGTCTTGTTGGGCTCCTTGCCGGTGAGCGAGAGCACGAGATCCTGAACGGCCGGCATACGCGTGGAACCACCGACGAGGATCACGTGGTTGATCTGACCCTTGGTGAGACCGGCGTCCTTGATGGCCTGCTCGAACGGAATGCGACAACGCTCGATGAGATCGGCGGTCATCTCCTGGAACTTCGAGCGCGTCAGGCTCTCGTCGAGGTGGAGCGGGCCGTCGGGCGTGGCGGTGATGAACGGCAGGTTGATCTGCGTCTGCTGAACCTGGCTGAGTTCGATCTTGGCCTTTTCGGCCGCTTCCTTCAGACGCTGAGCCGCCATGCGGTCGGCTCCGAGATCGATGCCATGCGCAGCCTTGAACTGATTGACGAGCCAGTCGATGACGCGCTGGTCCCAGTCGTCGCCACCCAGGCTGGTGTCACCGTGCGTGCTCTTCACTTCGAACACGCCGTCACCGATCTCGAGAACCGACACGTCGAAAGTTCCACCACCGAGGTCGAACACGAGCACGGTCTCGTCTTCACTCCCCTTCTCGAGGCCGTAGGCGAGAGCGGCCGCGGTGGGCTCGTTGATGATGCGCAACACTTCGAGGCCCGCGATCTGACCCGCTTCCTTGGTGGCGGTGCGCTGCGCGTCGTCGAAGTACGCCGGAACGGTGATGACCGCCTGCGTGACGGTGTCGCCGAGATACGCCTCGGCGTCGCGCTTCAACTTCATGAGCGTGCGCGCGCTGATCTCTTGCGGCGTGTACTTCTTGCCGTCGATGTCATCGCTCTTCCAATTGGTGCCCACGTGGCGCTTGATCGATCGGAAGGTGCGATCGGGGTTGGTGATCGCCTGGCGCTTGGCCACTTCGCCCACCAGCACTTCGCCGGCCTTCGAGAACGCCACCACCGACGGGGTGGTCCGGGCTCCCTCGGAGTTAGGGATGACGACCGGTTCGCCGGCCTCCAGGACCGCGACGACCGAGTTGGTGGTTCCGAGATCGATACCGACTGCCTTGGGCATGGTGGTGAACCTCTCATGGGGTCCCGGTAGGCCGACCTGCCGGGTTCGGGGGTGTTGGACCGACGCAGATTTCCCGGGGGGATCGGAAACCTGCGTCGGTGCGTGTCAAGTTAGCCCCGGTTGTCGACAGGAGCAACCTGGAAAACTCAAATCCTTAGTCGGTATGACTCAAGTCATTCTCCCCTACTGACAGATCGCGGCCGATCAGCCACAATGACGACATGACCAGCCACGATCTCGTGATCCGCCAGGCCACCGTCGTCGATGGGACCGGAGCCCCGGCTCGAACTGCCGATGTGGCCGTGAGCAACGGGGTCATCACCGAGGTCGGGTCGGCCCTGGCCGGACGCGGCCGCCGGGAGATCGACGCCGAGGGGCTCATGCTCACCCCCGGTTTCGTCGACATCCACACCCACTTCGACGGCCAAGCCACCTGGGACCCGGTGCTGGCTCCGTCGAGCGTCCACGGCGTCACGTCGATCGTGATGGGTAACTGCGGTGTCGGCTTCGCACCGGCCATGCCCACACCCGAAGTGCACGACTGGTTGATCGGAATGCTCGAAGGTGTCGAGGACATTCCGGGCACCGCGCTGGCCGAAGGACTCACCTGGGACTGGGAAACCTTTCCCGATTATCTCGACGCACTCGACCGTCGTCAGTACGCCATCGACGTCGCCACCCAAGTAGCACACGCTCCCCTGCGTGCATACGTGATGGGTGAACGCGGTGCCGACCCGAACGAGGCACCTTCAGTCGACGAACTCACACGTATGGCGGCCGCAGTTCGCGAGGGCATGCGCGCCGGTGCCCTCGGCTTCACCACCAGTCGCACCTTCGTGCACCGCACGCGTGACGGCGAGTTCCTCGGCACTCGCTTCTCATCGGCCGACGAGCTCATCGCACTCGGAACCGCGATGGCCGAGAGCGGAAGCGGAGTCATCCAGCTCATCTCCGACGCATACCAATCGACCGACACCGACTACGCGCGCACCGAGATGGATCTGATGGCGCATCTCGCCCTCTCCACCGGTCGGCCGTTGTCGATGACCGTGCAGCAACCCGAGATGCTTCCCGATCGTTGGCGCGAAATGGGCGAATGGGTCGATCACAACGTGGCGCGGGGCGCCAAACTCGCCACTCAAGTGGCGGTTCGCCCGATCGGAATCCTGCAGGGTCTCACCGCCACGGCCAATCCGTTGCTGGTGTGTCCGAGCTACCAGGAGATCGCGGGGCGTCCGTTGCCCGAGGTCGTGGCGGCACTTCGCGAACCCGAGCGCCGTTCGCGCATCGCATCCGAGCACGCCGCGGCGATGGAGAAGCTCGAAGGACTGGCCGCCGACGTGTTCGGCTCGTTCTACAAACTCTTCCCGATGGAGAACCCGGTCAACTACGAACCGAAGAAGTCCGACTCGGTGGCCGCGCGCGCACAAGCAGCCGGTCGTCCGGTGATCGAGTTCTTGATCGACTTGATGATCGAAGAGAACGGCAACCGCCTTCTCTACAAGCCGCTGTTCAACTTCTCGCACGGCAATCTCGACGACGTGCGCGAGATGTTGTTGCGCAAGAACGCCGTCATCGGTTTGTCGGATGCTGGCGCTCACTGCGGTGCCATCAGCGATGGCAGTTTCCCCACGACGGCACTCGCACTCTGGACTCGTGATCGTCACGAGGATGGTCGTCTGCCCATCGAACTGATGGTGAACCATCTCACGCAGCGCACGGCGAGTCACGTGGGCTGGTTCGATCGCGGCGTGGTGGCACCGGGTTTTCTTGCCGATTTGAACGTGATCGACATGAGCACACTGGCCGCGGCTCCTCCCCACATCGTGCACGACTTGCCCGCTGGTGGTCGTCGTCTCGTGCAGGATGCGAGTGGCTATCGATTCACCATCAAGGGCGGCGTGGTCACGTTCCAGGACGGCCAGCACACGGGCGAGTTGCCCGGTCGTCTGGTGCGCGGAACACGTCCAGCGCCGCGCTGACCATCATCCGACGCGAACGTCAGGTCGGCACGGAGAACAGACTGCCCGCACGAACTTGTCGTGCGTACGCGCCATCAAGGGCCATCAACTGATCGTGAGTTCCCTGCTCGACGATTCGCCCGTCATCGAGAACCACGATCCGATCGGCATCCTTGATTGTTGAGAGACGATGGGCGATCACGATGGCAGTGCGACCGCGCATCGCATCGTCGAGCGCGCTCTGGACGAGAGCCTCGTTCTCGTTGTCGAGGTGGCTCGTCGCCTCGTCGAGGATCATGACCGCCGGATCCTTCAGCAACAGCCGGGCGATCGCGAGGCGTTGCTTCTCTCCGCCCGACAGTCGATAGCCGCGCTCACCCACGACAGTGGCGTAACCGTCGGGTAGAGCAGCGATGGTGTCGTGGATGCGCGCACGTCGACAGGCCTCTTCGATGTCGGCTGTCGTGGCGTCTTCTCTCACGTAACGAAGATTCGATTCGATGCTCTCGTGGAACAGGTGCGGATCTTGCGACACGACACCGATGGCCGCCCGGAGCGTTTCTCCGGTGAGATCGCGCACATCTTTGCCATCGATCCGAACGGCACCGCCAGTCACGTCGTAGAGACGCGGAACGAGTGAGGCGAGGGTGGTCTTGCCCGAGCCCGATGAACCGACCAAGGCCACGGTCTCACCCGGCTCGACACTGAGCGAGACCCCGTGCAGAACATCGCGATCGGGATCACCGGTGGCTGCACCCGGGGCCTCGAGTGACGCGATGGACACTGAGGACGCCGGTGGATAGCGGAACGTGACCTGATCGAGTTCGACACGGCCACGCGGATCGACCAGATCGATCGCACCCGGCTTGTCGACGATCGACACCGGTGCGTCGAGGACTTCGAAGACACGTTCGAAACTGACGAACGACGTGAGGAGATCGACGCGGGCATTGGTGAGACCGGTGAGTGGCTGATACACCCGCGCCACCAATGCGGCCAGCGCCACGAGTGTGCCCGAGGTGATGTCGCCCGAGACGACAAGTTGCGCGCCGATGCCGTACACGGCCACCGCGCCGAGAGCCCCCACGAGACCCAGCGCGACGAAGAAGACCCGCCCATACATCGCCGAGCGGATTCCGGTGTCGCGAACTCCGGCCGCGCGACCAGAGAAGTCTCCGACTTCACGCTCGTGGCGTCCGAAGAGTTTCACCAACATCGCACCGGCCACGTTGAACCGCTCGGACATCTGCGTGTTCATCTGCGCGTTGAGACCCATCTGCTCACGAGCGATCTCCTGCAACTTGTTGCCCACGCGGCGAGCCGGAACCACGAACACTGGAAGGACGATCAGAGCGATGAGAGTGAGACGCCACTCGAGTGCGATCATCGCCACGAGCGTGGTGACGAGCACCACGACGTTGCTCACCACGCTGCCGAGAGTGGACGTGACGGCCGTCTGTGCGCCGATCACGTCGTTGTTGAGGCGACTGATGAGCGAACCGGTTTGCGTCCGGGTGAAGAATGCGACCGGCATCCGCTGAACCTTGTCGAACAGCGCGACACGCAAGTCGTAGATGAGACCTTCGCCAATCCTTGCTGAGTACCAGCGTTGTCCGATGGCAAGGACGGCGTCGGCGATCGCGGCACCGACCGCGATGAGGGCGAGTGTCCAGATTCGCGAACGCGAGGCGTCGGGAATCGCATCGTCGATGATTGCTCGAAACACGAAAGGCGGCACGAGGGCCACCAACGCCGCGACGAGGATGGTGACGAGGAATCCCGTGATGCTCGCGCGATACGGTCGAGCGAAGATCCCAACGCGTCGAATCAAATCGCGTTCGATGCGGCGACCCTTCACGGCCGATGCGTCACCCGGCATCATCATGTGAGGGTTCATGCGCACGCTGCGAGGTTACTTTCACCTACCATCGACACATGCGGCGGACCACTCTTGTCATCGGTTTCCTTCTCTTTGTTGCGTCATGCGGTGGTGATTCCGATGTCGCTCTCGTCGACTCCGAGAGCACCCAATCGTCGGTCCTCGACACCGACTCCACCGATGCACCTTCGGATGGTGACTCGACCTCGGCCGGAACCATCGAATGGGAGGAGTGTGGACCGGTCGAATGCGGAACGCTGGACGTTCCACTCGACTACTCCGATCCGAACTCCGGGACGATCTCGCTCTATCTCGAACGGCGAGTCGCCAATGACCCCGACAAGCGCATCGGCTCACTGCTGATGAACCCGGGCGGTCCCGGATTCGGTGGATCGATCCTCGCCCGTGCCGCTGATCAGATCCTCAGCCCGGGTCTCCTCGATCACTTCGACATCGTCGGATTCGATCCGCGTGGTACCGGGGAATCCGAGCCGGCTATCGACTGCACCGATGACTTCGACTACTACTTCGCTCAGGGCGACATCACCCCCGACGATCCGACCGAGGCCCAGTTCAACATCGACCTGAGCAAGGAATTCATCGACCAGTGCAACGAGAAGAACAGCGAGTTCATTGCTCACGTGGGAACCAACAACGTGGCTCGCGACATGGATCGCATTCGCCAGGCTCTCGGTGAAGAGAAGATCTCGTACTTCGGACTCTCGTACGGCAGTGAACTCGGCGCAGTGTGGGCCACGCTGTTTCCTGACACCGTTCGCGCGGCAGTTCTCGACGGGGCGGCCGATCCGAACGTCGATTCGGTGACGGCGAGTGTGCAGCAGAAGCAGGGTTTCGAAGCCGCACTGACCTCTTTCCTGGCCGATTGTTCAGCCGATCGCTCGTGCGCCTTCCACAACGACGGTGACGCTGAAGGTGCGTTCGACCGGCTCATGGCCGAGATGGACGAGAACCCGTTGCCCACCGAAGACGGGCGCCCCGAATTGAGGCGCGGTATGGCGATGACGAGCGTCGCGCAGGCGCTGTATGACGAGTCGTATTGGGACACGCTGGCCGCCGGCCTCGCCGAAGCGGCGGACGGCAACGGTTCGATTCTTCTCGCGCTCTTCGATGCGTACTTCCAGCGCCAGCCCGACGGAACGTACGGCAACGAGCTGGAGGCATTCGTCGCCATCACGTGCGCCGACGAGGACGAGCGCTTCACCATCGAAGAGGCCGATTCGTTCGTTCCTCGTTACAAGGAAGTTGCTCCGCGGATGGCTCCTGAGACTCAGGGCAACTACGGCTGCGCGTTCTGGCCCGAGGCGATCGATCCGAGAGTGGACGTGACGGGTGCAGGAGCCGGACCCATCGTGGTGATCGGAACAACGGGCGATGCGTCGACGCCACTGGAGAGTTCGCGCAACATGGCCAAGTCACTCGAAGACGGGCGCCTCGTCGTGGTCACCGCCAATCAGCACACGGGTTACACGGCGAGCCAATGCGCCCGCGACGTGGTGGACGACTACCTGATCGATCTGAGCGCGCCCGACAACGAAACCGAGTGCTGACACTCACTGGCGGAAGGGGTGGGATTTGAACCCACGGACGCTTGCACGTCGCACGCTTTCGAGGCGTGTCCCTTCGGCCGCTCGGGCACCCTTCCGTCGATCGAGGTTATCGGCGCTCGGCGAAGAACTGCTCGAGGAGTGCGGCTGACTCGGTGGCCAGAACCCCGTGCGTAACAGGGGGATTGTGGTTGAGGCGAGGGTCGGCGCACACGTTGTAGAGGCTGGCCGTCGCACCACCCTTCAAGTCGGCGGCCCCGTAGACGAGGTGACCGATCCGCGCGTTCAGGAGAGCCCCTGCGCACATCACGCACGGTTCGAGCGTGACCACGAGAGTGCAATCGTCGAGACGCCAGCGTCCGAGAGCGGCAGCGGCATCGCGCAACGCCAACACCTCGGCATGAGCAGTGGGATCGGACGTTGCTTCGCGTTCGTTGTGACGGGCCGCGATGACGCGACCCTCGTGAAGAACCACCGCTCCGACGGGAACGTCACCGCGCACGGCGGCGCTCCGAGCTTCCTCGAGCGCTCGACGCATGGCCTCTTCGATGTCCATGGCGGAAGGGGTGGGATTCGAACCCACGGAGGCTTGCACCTCACACGCTTTCCAAGCGTGCCGATTCGGCCGCTCTCGCACCCTTCCTTGTGGTCAGACATGTTCCTGCCGGATGAGGTGACGGCCAGGCGATCTGCGGCACACGAGCCGTTCCGCTGAAGGCTGCTACCTCCCGGTCCTGACCTGATTCACGGGGACCCGTTGCACAGGACCCGACCGTCACCTCACCCGGCAGGAGCCGAATGACGTACCCGTGAGGCTACCGCCCGCGTGATGAGGCCAGGCTGGCGACCCGGTCGGCCAGGCGAGGCGCACCGAGATCGGCGCAGAACTCACGGAAGTCGTCGCGCGGGCCGGTCCAGTGCCAGTCGTCCACATCACCCACCGGAACCGTGGTGACAATGGTGGCCACTTTCCGGAAGAGCAACGCGAGTTCGCGTTGAGACGACAACGACTCGGCCAACTTGGCGGCACCGCGCAAACCGGGAACGTCCCACTCGCTCACGGAATCGGGAACGTTCTCGATGCGCTCGTATCGCGCGAGAACGGCCGAGGCCGACTTGGCGCCCCAGCCGCTCAGTCCGGGGAATCCGTCGGCGGTGTCGCCCACGAGTCCGAGCCAGTCGGCGATGCTCGCCGGACCCACACCGAACTTCTCGCGCACCGCGTCTTCGTCGATGAGACCCGTTCCGTCCTTGGCCATCTTGCGACGATCGATCTGAACGACTCGACGACCTCGCACGCACTGACCGAGATCTTTGTCGGGGCTGAAGATCTGCACTTGTTCGACGCGTTTGTCGCGATCGGCGACGGCGGCCGCCGATCCGAGAGCGTCATCGGCTTCGAACTCCACCATCGGCCAAACCGCGACACCCATCGATCGCAACGCTTCTTCGAGGATCGGGATCTGCGAGAGGATCTCGACTTCCATTCCGTCGGACGTCTTGTAACCGGCCCAGAGATCGTTGCGGAAACTCTCGATCACGTGGTCGGTGGCGACACCGATATACGTGGCGCCGTCGGCGAGCAATTGGAACGTGGAGTTGAGAACGCCAATGGTGGCTGCGTTGGGGGAGGGCTCCGATGAACGCACGGCCTGGCCGTAGTGCTGTCGGTAGAGCTCGTAGGTGCCGTCGACCAGGTGAACGATCACGACCGCGATTCTTTCTCGATGATGGCGCGCAACCTCGGCGTGATCACGTCGAGATCGGGGTTGGACGAGGCGACCCAGATGACGAAGTCGTACACATCGTCATTGGTGGCTTCGCTCGCCTTGACGTCGTTCAGTTCGAGGAACACAGCGGTAGCCAACCATCCCAAACGTTTGTTGCCGTCGACGAGTGGGTGGTTGTTGACGATCGACTGGAGCAGAGCCGCCACCTTCGAGAAGACGTCGGGGTAGGCGTCTTCGCCGAACACCGACGTCTGCGGCCGCGCGACCGCCGATCCCAACAAGCCGATGTCGCGGACGGGCGGAGGATCCCCGAGGAGTGTCCGGGCCAACGACAAGACATCCTCGAGGTCGAGGTACTCGACCGAACGGCTCACTGCCCGAGTCGCTCGATGGCATCCGCGTGGGCGCTCAGGATCCGGCTGGCCGCCTCACTCACCCGATCCCGGTGTTCGTTACGCGCCACGTACTCGCGTACCGCTCGACGGGCCGCTTCCTGCATCGAAATTCCCTCGGCCTCGGCCCGCGCGCGCAGGGCAGTCTGTTCGTCATCGGTGAGTCGCAAGGTCATGGCCACGGCGCAGATGGTATCAGTCCGATACCACCTTTCCGACTCCGTTTTCGTCCCGGCCCGCACGATTGTTCCTCTCATCACGAGCCCTGACTCATCAGAGCGACCGCGGTGCCGAGCGCCAGGAAGGGTCCGAAGGGGAGGGTTGTGCTACGACCGGTTCGCTTCACCACCGCGAGCACGACTCCCACGACGGCTGCCACGAGCGAGGCGACCAACAGCGCCGGCAACACGAGACCGGGCGACCAGTAGCCGAGGAACGAACCGAGCAACGGAGCGACGCGAACGTCACCTTCCCCGAGCGAGCCTCGCCCGATTACGAACAAGACGACCATCGCAGCAGTGAAAGCGGTCGCTCCGGCCAACACCATCAACAACCGATCCGCTCGATCTCGCATCAACGCATCGGTCCCCAAGAGGACGACCCCCGCGATCGTTGCTGGATAACTGATCTCACGCGGCAGACGCCGCACCTTCAGATCGATCTCGCTCAACGCAACGATCGACGTCGCGAGCAATCCGAGTGCGACCGACAGCAGGACGCCGTCGGTTTGCGATGTCATCGCCCCGGCGGTCACCGCAGCGATCGGTGCGCCGAGCCACACCGGTGAGTTCGTCGCTGTGTAATGACGAACGATCGGGCGCATCAGTAGCGCGCCCACCACTCCTACCAGTGTTCCGACCAGTACCGTCATGACGTGTCCCTCCTGGCCCACAGCCTGATCGCCGTCGACTCCTCTGTCGTTCAAGATCGGGTCAAAGTGAGCCCGATATGAACGAGCGGGCGACGCTTCGACTCAAGACCGGGCGCGACCGCAGCCTGCGCCGACACCATCCGTGGATCATGAGCGGCTCGGTCGACCATGTTCTGGGCGATCCGCAGCCGGGCGACACCGTGGTCGTGGTGGACGAAGCATCACGGCCGATGGCACTGGCGTCGTACAGTCCGCACTCGTCGATTCGAGCCCGAGTGTGGGCCTTCGACGTTCAGCAATCGATCGACGACGGATTCGTGGCGGCCCGCATCACTGCTGCGGCCGAACGTCGACGTCACCTCGGAATCGCCGACGGCGACGCAGTTCGGCTGGTCTTCGGAGAGGCCGATGGTCTGCCGGGTCTGGTGGTCGACCGTTATGGATCAGTCGTGGTGTTTCAGATCACGACGGTCGGAATCGACAGACGACGGGATGCAGTCGTCGCGGCGCTCGCGTCACTCGACGGTGTGCACTGCGTGTTCGAGCGCAGTGACGGCGACAATCGATCCCGCGAAGGACTCGAGCCCACCACCGGTGTGCGGCACGGATCACTTCCCGAACCAGTCTGGGCTCTCGAGAACGGTCTCCGGTTTCACGTCGATGTGGAACACGGCCACAAGACCGGCTTCTACATCGACCAACGCGACAGTCGTCGGCTCGTCACCGAGCATTCACGCGATCGAGCGGTGCTGAACGTGTTCGGCTACACCGGGTCGTTCAGCGTGGCGGCGGCCCGCGGTGGTGCGAGCTCCATCACAACGATCGACTCCTCCGGGCCGGCCCTCCTGCTCGCCGAGACCAATGCCCGAGCCAACGAGGTGAACATCGGTGATCTCGTGGAAGCCGACGCGTTCACCGAACTGCGATCGCTACGCGATCGGGGAGCCAGTTTCGACTTGATCGTCCTCGATCCGCCCAAACTCGCCAACAATCCCAATCAGGTCGATCGAGCCACCCGCGCGTACAAGGACCTGAATCTGCTCGCGCTCAAGTTGTTGCGGCCGGGCGGGCTGCTGTTCACGTACTCGTGCTCGGGTGCGGTGTCGAGCGATCTGTTCCAGAAGGTCGTGGCCGGCGCGGCCGTCGATGCGAATCGCGAGGCGCACATCGTGCGACGGTTGGGACAACCAGCCGATCATCCGATCCCGTTGCACTTCCCCGAGGCCGAATATCTCAAAGGCCTGATGCTCCTCGCCCTCTAACGACCTTCTAGATGTGGTTCTGGGTGAAAAATTCGCTGGATTCCAGCGAATTTTTCACCCAGAACCACACTGCACGAACCACGAAGCGAGAACCACACAGTTCGTTGGCTACTCCTGGACGAGTTCGATGAGGGTG